>Ga0208297_1000613_pt1 | contig 61187 bp, 57 predicted proteins | sample LMS_cellobiose_e_FD_187367 | JGI IMG/M metagenome (GOLD analysis project Ga0208297, IMG submission 187367) | Rumen-fistulated moose microbial communities from Alaska, USA - LMS_cellobiose_enrichment (SPAdes) (version 2) | ecosystem: Host-associated > Mammals > Digestive system > Stomach > Rumen...
TGGCGACCTCTGCCATGTTACCGATCCGATTATATAAACGAATCGCATCTAATTTTTCTTCTAAACTGTGCTTAAATTGTTTGGACATAATGCTTTTGTTTATGTCCAACTTTTGGGGGGCACATCATTTCTGGCCTAGGCGCAATATGACCCCCGCTGGAATGCGGTTGAACGTCTGTCGGCTTGCGCCTATTTGGCGAAAACACGGTTTCGGAGACCAAACACTCCGTTAAATTCGAATTTCGTTCTCCACTAGCGCCTCGATAGTTCTCTCAAAGCTATCGTCAATCAATACGACCTGCTCTCCGGCCTGGACAAAACCTTCCAGATAATGTTTGTTGTCTTCTTTTAGGCTGGACAAGGAACAGTCAGAATCATCCAGGCGGGATTCTATGGCAGAACTCTTTCCCGTGATGTCCCCGAAATGCCTGTCGATATAGTCTCCAGTCATAACCAGGCAGATAAACCGGATATCGACCAGGTATTCATCAGTGAAGTCTTTCCTCCAGTCAAAAGGAACGTAGCAGCCTTCCACAATGAGGTTCTGTCGATTCTCTATGGCCGTCTTGATGATTTCGCGGATAATGGGCCAGAGGTAATCCGTGAGAGCATCATCATCCAGCGGTGTGAGGGCGGTGTTTCCGCTACGGATCAGGCCCATTTTCAGGTGGTCGATGGAGAAGGCTGGGTACTTGTACTTCTCAAGCATCCGTTGTGCCAGAAGCGTCTTTCCCGTGTGGGATGCACCTGTAATCAGAATAACCATACGCTACTTCCCAATCTTCTTGATAATCCTGCACGGGTTGCCTGCGGCAACTGCATACGGAGGAATGTCGGAAGCCACGACGGAGTTCGCCCCGATGATGGCTCCGTCACCGATATGAAAACCGGGCATTACGGTCACATTCTGACCGATCCAGACATCGTTGCCGACAACGGCATAGCCCTTCAGAGGCAATTCATCTTTTACAGGAGCGATGACGCTGCCCCAGTCTCCGCCCATTATGTAGAACGGATAGGTCGTCACACCGTCCATTCTATGGTTGGCCCCGTTTATTACGAACTCAATGCCCTTAGCGATGGCACAGAACTTTCCGATAATCAGTTTGTCGCCGATGAAATCGTAGAAGTGTGTTACGTGTTTCTCAAACTGGTCCGCACCATCCACCTCATCATAGTATGTGTAGTCCCCGATGATGATGCGGGGATTCTTTACCACATTCTTGATGTAGCATAGGCTCGGAATCTTCGGATTCGGGAATGCTGCATTTGGATCAGGTCTGCTGGGTAGCTTATTCATTATGGTAAATACCGATTTGTCGGTTTAAAGATACGCATTACCCGAAATAAAACAATACAGATTTAGAATCCTCTGGGGCACCTGTCCCGGTTGCTGCTGGGCACGTTTTGCGGCCCTGGTGTGCCCGGGAGATGGTTTTCCCAGTCCCCGGGCACAGAGCAGGGCTTTTTTGTGCCCGGAAGGCCGAGGCGCCGTCAGGCGCGCGCCGGGAAGGAGGAGCGATGCGACGACTGGAAGGAGCCCGCCTCCTGCAACGCGAAACGGCAGCCGAACTGGCTGCCGTTTCGTTTAGTAGACCAAACACTCCGAATCCCGAACCTGTCGTTCGTTGAGGTACTGGTTCAGATACAGTCTTTTATCAGTACTTTATTTTAAAATAGTCCAGAAGTGCCTTGTAGTTGTCCTGGGCCGTGAGGCAAGTGTCAGTCAGATAACCGTTGATGTGTCCCCATTCACGAAGGCCACGATAGTAGAAATACTTGAGGTCGTCCGTAATGATAAAGGGAACGATACCGTTGGCAAGGCATTCCTTGAACATCACCAGACGCCCGACTCGTCCGTTTCCGTCCTGGAAAGGATGGATAAGTTCGAACCTCTGATGAAGGTCGATGATGTCCTCCAGTGATTTCTCCTTCTTGGCGTTGTAGGCGGCAAGAAGTGCTTTCATTCTCTGATGAACCTGTTCAGGAGGGCAGGTAGCCTTCCCGCCTACCTCGTTGGGAAGTTCCTTATAATCACCCACGTTAAACCAATCTTTCCTGTCATCGGATGTCCCGGTTTTCAGGGTGCGGTGCAGCTCTTTTATGAAAGATTCCGTGAGCCTTTCCTCAGCTCGGTCTATGATAAGGTCGATACAACGGAAATGATTGGTTGTTTCAACGATATCATCGACATTCACGCTTTCGTCCGTTATGCCGATGGTATTGGTTTCAAAAATGTAGCGCGTCTGCTCGTGGGTAAGCCTGCCGCCCTCGATATGGTTGGAATTGTAAGTGAGGTCAATCTGCGTTCTATGGTAGATTCCTCCGCTCATTTTTCCTGCTTTTTCTTCCCTGAGGCGCTTCATAAGTGGACTGACCCTGCGTTTCCCCTTTCTGGGCAGCGGGGTGTCGGCAGGAATGATCCAGGTCTTTCCCGAAAGAAAAGCCCCGTCCATTTTCCCTTCGCTGCACCAGTTTCGCACAGTGCGTTCAGAAAGGTTATGCAAATCTGCATATTGACTGACGGTAATAAATTCCATAATCTATCGGAAATTAATGCTTCTATGCCGATACAAAAATAATAATTCTTGCCGATATCGGCAAGAAACGGAATGGCTATTTAGAAAAAAAGCACCTGCAATGCAAGTGCTTTCTAAGTAGATCAAACACTCCGAATCTCGAACCTCCGCATCCTGGAAGGGTTGCTGGAGATCCAGCGATTCATTGATGCTTTACACCGATAGAATCAAATTCACCAGCCTGATCCCTTCAGCCATTTCTCTACTTTGGCCCTGCCGGAGCGGACTTCATGGCCATAGATGGCAAAACCGTCTTTCACAGTTGCCTTTGGCAAGGCTTTCTTCACATCCCGGACGGTGGAGGCAAGCCCGCTTCCTTCGTGGGTGGTGAACGGAATGACAGTTTTCCCGGAGAGGTCATGATCCTTGAAGAAGGAGAACATCACCTGCGGATAGGTGCCCCACCAGATGGGACCGCCGATGAAAACGACATCGTAAGGCGTCACGTCCACATCGCCTTTGTAGGCAGGCAGTTCTCCGGCCTTGGCTTCGTCCTGGGCGACTTTGATGAGTTCCATATAGGGCATGTCGTAGTTCTTCTCGGCGACGATTTCAAACTGGTCGGCGCCGGTGATTTCGGAGATATAGTCGGCCACAATCTTGGTGTTGCCCACTTCGATGTTGCCCACGGAGTAGTTTTCACCCGCGTGAGAGAAAAAGACAATGAGTGTTTTCTGGTTCATATTGTTCGTGTTTTGTCCACAGGCCGTGCCGGCGGCAAGCACCGCCAGCAGGACCGTAAATATTGTTTTTGCAGTTTGTTTCATGTTGTAAAGATACCGAATTAATCCCAGAGTTCGTAATCGCCCATCCAAGCCTTGATCTGCTCGTATGACATATTGAAATAGCGTTTCTCTTTGTTCAGGGCGGCAATCTGCTTCATCTCATCGTCGGAAAGCGTAAAGCTGAAGGATTCGATGTTCTCCTGGATATGGGCAGGATTGGAAGAGCCGGGGACCACGCAGAAGCCTTTCTGCAGATGCCAGCGGATGATGACCTGGGCTGCGGACTTGCCATGCGCTTTGGCAATGGCGTTGATAACCGGGTCGCGGAGAATCTCGCCATGGCTATCACGACCGCCAAGCGGGAACCAGCTTTCAATCTGGATGTTGTACTTGGCTGCCATTTCCTGCCAATGCTCGCGCTGGGCGTAAGGATGGCACTCTATCTGGAACATCTGGGGCTTGACTTTCGCGGGAACCACGATGGACTCGAAGAGTTCGTCATTGAAATCGAAGTCGCTGATGCCGATGGCGCGGACCTTACCCATCTCAAGGGCCTTCTCAAGTTCCTTCCAGGCGCCATTATAGTCTCCCAGAGGCTGATGCAGGTAAACAAGGTCAAGGTATTCGAGCCCAAGGCGTGCAAGCATCTTGTCCAGTTGCTTGAGCGTTACTCCTTCGCCGTACTCGTTGGGCCAGAGTTTGGAGGTGATCCAAATCTCCTCACGGGGAATGCCGCTGTCCTTGACGGCCTGTCCAACGCTGCGCTCATTCTGGTAAGCATGTGCGGTATCGATGTGCCGGTAACCGGCCTTGAGAGCAGCAAGGACGCTATTGTAAGTAGTCTCGCCTGCAGGGATGGAATAGACGCCGAGTCCGAACTGGGGAATGACGACGCCGTTGTTGAGGGTGATGGTTGTCTGGTTCATGGGAAGGGTTGTGTTTTGATTGATTTCAGGTGTTTTCGTGTTCTGCGTTGAGCATCCGGCTGTCAGGATGAGCGCAAGGGCAATGAGAGTTTTCATATTACGTGGATTTAGACATTCTTGATAAACTTGGCAGGATTGCCGCCCACGATAGTGCCGGGTGCAACATCTTTGGTTACAACCGCACCTGCGGCTACTACAGCATTCTCACCGACGGTCACACCGGGAAGGATGGTCGCTCCTGCGCCTATCCAGGCGTTGCGGCAGATATGCACCGGCTTGCAAAGGAGGATGGTCCTGTCCTGAAGGTCGTGGTTGTTGGCGATAAGTTGCACGTTGGCTGCGATCATCGCGCCGTCTTCGATGGTGATGCCTCCGCGGGACATCATCAGGCAGTTGTTCATAATCATCACGTTGCGGCCAATGCGGACTTTGTCGAAGCATACGCCGGTGAGTCCGGACATTATAGTCGCACCTTCTCCGAGGTCCTCACCGAACAGTTCGCGAACTAGGGCATAATACTCGTCCGTGAAGGGCATTGTGTGGTTGAGTTTGAAAAGGACCTGGGCCTGACGTACACCTTCGGCGTGCTCTTCGGCGGTCGTTTGTCTGGGATCTACTCTGAATGCTTCCATATCTTTGGTCTTTTTTGTTTCTGGTGCAAAGGTAAGGGGTTCCAAGTACCTGGGCGTTACCCCATATGCGGAATGATTTACCCATTTTTCTGTTTTGCGGAATAATGCGTATATTTGCCTTGTAAAGTAGCCCAAGAGCAATGCAAGACTACCAGATTTATAATACCCTTGCCGATTTCGTCCGTCCGGATGCCTTTCACAGAGACTACCACATTCATCTTCTCTGCAAGGGTGGGAAGATGTCTTTTTTCTGTGGCTACAAACCATTTGAGGTCATAGCTGGAGACTTTCTTATCTGGCAGATGACAACTGAGTTTACCGAGATCTCATACTCTGAAGATTTCGACGCAGACCTGCTGATGATTTCCAATCCTTTCCTGAGCAGGCATAATCCTGAAATGATTTGGGCGACGAAAGGATATATTTACATCAAGGAGCATCCAGTGTTCCGTCTTGACCCGGATGAGTTGGAGATGATCGGCACAGATTTCAAGCAGTTCTTTCAGCGGATACGCGCTCCGAGAACCCTTTTCGGAGAAGAGATTGTGGGCTCGCTGCTCGCCATTCTCCTCTATGACATGTGGAATATCTATTCCCGGGAAATCGAAAAGACAGAGATTGAAGACATCACCTCCCGCCATTTTCTCCGTTTCCTGATGTCCGTTCAGGAGCACTGCCGGGAGCAGCGGGAAGTGGCCTGGTATGCCCGGGAACTGGGCCTTGCCCCCAAATACCTCTCCGAAATCAGCAAGTCCATCACCGGCCGTCCTGCCGGGGACTGGATTGACAGTTACGCCGCTCACGAACTCCAGAAACTCCTGTCGGATCAGCGCCTCACGCTTACTGACATTGTAGACGCTATGCATTTTTCCTCCCAGCCTGCCCTCACGCGATATATGAAGCGGGTAATGAACACAACTCCCAGCGAATATCGCAAGAACTCATTATAATAGAAAAGCCAGTCGACTGACTGGCTTTTGCTGAGTAGACCAAACTCTCCGAATCTCGAACCTCCGGTTCCTGGAGGGGTTACAGGAAATCCAGGCTTTTTTGGTCAATCTGATGAGCTAAATTAAAAATACAGAGCATTTTTCGATGAGTGAGGGAAATGCTCCACATCAGATCTATGCTTTCTTGCCCATGCCTCCTTGGCAATATATAAAACTCCTTCGCTCTCATTCGCCCAGAAATCCTTTTCCTTTCCCTCGAGAACTCGTTTGAAAAAGTCTACCCCATGAATCATAGCCGTGCAACGAGCATACAAGAATGAATCATCGTGACCAATGTTCTTCTGAGTGAAAGAGTGAATAAAGTAAGGCTTGTTTAACAAGGATAGCATATCTGCCAATGTGTCCTCGAATCTGAAAATCACGTCGTCCTCTTCTTGAGACAAGCGGATAACAGCTGCGTTGGTTTCAACTTCATATTCGGAAACTGGTCGGCAAAGAGACAGGATTTCCCAGAATAACGGATCTTGCTGGGATTCCGTCAATGTGACTGGATCCGGTCTGCCTCTTCGTTGATAAATAAAAAGAGCCACACCCGCTAAAACCAGGAGGATAATCAAAACAGTTATGGTAGACATTATTCTCATTGTTGGATTTCACATGCATCTTTGGCAAAGATAAGAAAAAAAGAAAGCCGGTCAATTTGACTGGCTTTCTTTGCTGAGTAGAACAGGCAATCGAAATTTCGAACAAGTTTCTAGAAGATTTTAGGGCGGTATGTGAATTCCAGCTGCATTCTTCTACGCATGCACGAATGCGTCCGCCTTCTGGGAAATGATGTTCGAATGTGTCTGGAAGTGATGACCTTTGAAGAAGATAAAAAGGTTATTGCTTTTTGAGTTTGATGTCAGGCATCTGAATGTCGGCGTTTCCGACAAACCAAGCACTTTTATCGTTTTTGTCCTTGATGAACGTAAAGGAGCTGTTACGAAGGCTATCGCTGGCGAATTCGCCGCCGTTCGCAGCACCATCGATATCTTTCGCGTTGACCTGTATCGTGGTATATGGTATGTCGTTCATTTCTACCAAGTAGGTTCCCTTCGTGTCGGTCTTGACAGGTTGATGATTCTTAGGGACGGCATAGTCCTGTCCTTGGAAACTAGTCACGCCATACAGATTGACTTGAATGTTCTGTATGGGGTTCCCGCTCTCATCGGTGACTTTGCCTTTAACGGAGAAATGGGCCGAGGGTGAGCCGTACATTACTTCGACGATACCGATTTCTTCAATTTTTTCGCAGCCCACTCCGAGGAGGGCAAGCAACATAGAGAAGAAACCGAACGCGCGAACTTTGTTATGTTTGTTATGTTTTTGCGTTTTCATAGAGATGTGATGTGTCTGTTCTTACCATAGATGCAAAAGCGGGCAAAATGTTGAGTCGTCAAACAAAAACATTATCCCAGACCCCAATGTAATACCCCTTGAAAGCGAAAAATTGGAATAAGGCAATTTATTGTTGCCTCAACATCCAGAACCCCATCCCCACACCCCCTACGCTGGCATTTTCAAAATCGTAACCTGCGAGAATTCGCCTCCCAGTAGTAAGCGTAGAAAGGCGTATATCAGTTTGACGCGATAGATACAATGGCTGTTGGAATAATATAGGTTCTACTACGCTTACTTTTTTTACCGAACCTACTATTTATTATTAGGAGCAGGCATAAGGGCCTGAAAGTATTATGAGCACACCATATAAAAGACAATTCCGCGAACTGGATGACCTGACGAAAGAGAAAATCAGTATCAGCAGCAGAAACAAACCTAAATCAGAGGCGCACAAAGAACATATCAGCCAGGGTATGGAGCGTTATTGAAAGAGTGTCCCTAACAAGCCAATGACTGGCGAAACAATATGATAGTTACTCCTCTTATCAAGGGGAAGATGTCATAAAAAATAATACTACTATTATGAAGGCAAGTGGTAACATTCGACAAACTAAAACTGGTTGCAAACATAGATGCTATCGAAGTGATTGAAGAAGACAAGTTCCAAAAGGAAGTGAAATCTGGCAGGCTAGTATCTTTAAGGTATTTCCAAGAAGTACCATTTCTTTTACTTGTCAAGGTTGACTTCCTACGCCACGAAGTAGTTGTTGAATTTTGTGGGAAGGTGCTGGGAAAGGATTACCCAAAACTCATATCATCAGATACCATCAAGACTTGCTTCGACAACATAAACGCCTTGGGATATTTTCATCTGGACATAGATGCCATGATGGAAGCTGATGTCGTAAAGGCAGATGTCACCAAGGATGTTAGGGGCATAGATGCAAAGCAACTGAACACATACATTGGTAGCCATATCACCAATTACAAGATGTACCTCTGCCAGACTTTCAAGAATGGCAATCTAATCATCAACAAGAATGTTACCTCTTCCAAAGCAAAGAAAAGAATGACTATATATGATAAGGCAAAAGAAATGGACAAAGCCAAGAATAAGGACTTTGTGGAACTGCACCATCTGGAACACGCCTTCGATAACACCAGCAGAATAGAACTGAACCTCAACAGCAAGCAGCAAGTAAGAGAGGCATTGCACATTCCCGACAACAAATTGAGCAGCGTTCTAGCATCAACGGCAAGCCCGATACGCGACTTTGTGACCAAAGTGATAGAGCCAACCAGTAACCCCGTTGACCTATCAGACAGAAAGACCTATATCACGATGCTGGTCCTGAAAGATTGTGACTTTGACTTGGAAAAGGTTGAAGCCAAGATAAGAGAACTCTATCCAAAGAAAGGAGCCAGTTACAAAAAACTGATGGAACCCTACCGCTCGATGATGGCCCAGATGAAGGGCGAAAGTACCGATGAATTTTACCAGACCCTGCTGGCAAAGTTGGCGTAATGTATCAAATCAGCCAGCGTATCAGTTTAAGGTATAAAACGAGGTGACACGCCCAGGGTCGGATGTGTCACCTTATGTTTTTGTATTAAATGGATTTCTGTTTCTTTATTGTTTCCATTCTTTTAACTCTTCCACATTTTGGACATCCGTATCCCCTTATTAAACTACTCGGTGTAGTTTGCCACTCATTATTGCAAATTTTGCATCTGCACGTAACCTTATCATGAGCCCTAACATATGAGGATAGTAATTCAACATTGGGGTTTATCAAAGATAATCTGGATTTGAATGCTTCTTCAGATTGAATTCTTTTCCTTCCCCCTTCTTTATGTTGACATACAGGGCATCCATGATTACGCATAAGACTGCCTGCTATGGGATACCATTCGTTACCGCATTCAAAGCATCTACAATGTATTTTGGTTTTATCATTGATGTAGTCACCAAGGACTTCAATTTTGGGAAATAATGTGCTTACTCTTTTCTTAAATATTTCTGTTGTAATTGACAATGAATACTCTATTGCCTTTTGCTCTATTTTGCACCAATTTTCATCAGAAACACTATCAACTATACCAGCATATTGAAAGATTCTTGGCAATAATACATTTCTAAGGGTTTTGTGATTTCGTTCTTGACCTAAATCAATAGGATATGTCAAAACATCACTTGGTAAATTAACCGTTTCATTTTTAAATGAATCGTAAATTGTTACTAAGGTAATTCCTTTCTGAGAGCACAATTCTTTCTTGTGAATATCACGTTCTAGTGATGATTGGTGCAGATGCCAAGAACCTGGCTCAAATGCAAGATTTAATGAAGGAATATATATATCTAATTCAAGTCCAATAACTTTAGTGTCTCTCGAAAGTACCTTATCATCGCCAAGTACAAATTTTAGTGAAAGCAATATGACTTGCTCCATAAAAGAAGTGCTACTTTTTGAGCACCGTGGGCAACCATAATTCTTTTTTAACAAATTGCTTGGATTTGCATCCCAACTAAAACCACAGCGCAAGCATCTGCACTTTACAGGAACGTTAGCTTTCTCGTAATCAGATAATAGGACGAAATTTGGATGTATTTCTTTTACTTTATTCGAAAACTGTTCTGGACTTTTCCTTTGACTAATACCCCTATGTTTTATCATGCATTTAACACACCCATCCCCCTTAGATAATGTATATGGGTATGCATCCCATTCATATCCACAGTTATTACACCTGGCTTTAATTGTTGTGCGGCTATTAACATATCTCCCTATTATAGTAATATTAGGGTTTTTTTTGTGAACCATTTGGACAAAATCATCGTGTGAGATAGATTGTGCTAAGCCATTTTTTTTAAAAGCACATTTCGGGCATCCGTGTCCTTTTAGCAAACTATGTGGCAGGGCAGACCAGATATTACCACATACCAAGCAATAACATTTTACCTTAATACTTGATGACGTGTACGGTTCAAGTAATTCTATTGTCGGATTAACTGCCTTTAATTCGTTAGCAAATTGATTAGATGATTTTCTGCTTTTATTGCCAATTCTTTTTTTTGCACATTTGGGGCATCCGTGCCCTTTTAATAAACTATTTGGAATGGTATTCCAAATAGTATCACACACTAAACAATGACATTTTATCTTAGTGTTAGATGACGTGTACGGTTCAAGTAATTCTATTGTCGGATTAATCGTTTTTAACTCGTTTGCAAACTTATCCGCAGATTTACGTCTATTATTACTATTTTTAATTTTACCACATTTAGGGCAACCATGGCCTCGGAGTAAATTATTAGGTATCGCATCCCATTGATAATCGCAGATAGAACATTGGCATCGTATCCTTTTTTTTGCATTTGTATATTGCCCTATTATCTTAATAGTGCTATTAATCTTTTTTATTCTTTTTATGAAAAGAGATTGCGTATTATCCATATGCTTATAATTCTATAGTTTTTTAATGATGGGACTAGTAACAATAACATCTTTGCGAATAATACACTTAACACCTATAAATGGTTTATCTGTGGTAATAACAAAATTAATTGTATTAAGTAGAACTATCTTTTGGGAAAAAGTCATCAAGCCAATTGTTCTTCCAAGAGGCAAGATACGCTCCTCTTGATTTTCGTCCGAAATCTCCTCTTCCTTTTGATTTACTTGCCATCTGTTTGCAAATGTCATAGGTCCATTTTCTGCGTTTTTCCCACGAAGTTTTTAAAGCCTTCCCTAACACATTATGGGTATCATCGAACCAATCATATGAGTCAATCCATCCTTTCTTTAGCGCGATTTTATATGCCCCTCGCGCCTTTATGGAAAACTCTTTTCTCGTCTTGTATTTTTTTGCTTCTTCTAATACAGAATCATAGTACCATTTTTTGTTAACGGGAACTCTTTCGATGTTAAACCATGTATAATGCTTCATCCAATCATTTTGCCTTGCAACAACATATGCCCGATTATGCTTCTTCTGGAATTCTGTTTTTGTTCTGCATTTTGAAGCGGCTTTGTAGCAATTATCAAAATCATCCCAATAGCCTGCTGGTTTATATTGCTCTTCAAACCAGGTGTAATCCGCAAGCCATCCGTTTCTTCTTGCCTTATCATACGCGCTGCTATTACATTCTGCAAACTCTCCTCTGGTTTGATATTTCAATGCTTCTTTGTAGCATGCTTGCTTTGTCCATTTATCTTTTGCAAGTTTACCAATTGATCCTGTTTTGGCCCTGTTAAGAATTATCCATCCATTATCCTGATACCTCTTTAAGTAATATCCTTCTTTCTTTATTCCTTCTTTAAGAGTGATGTTTTCTTCTAATACTTTCATGGTAGGTAACGGAATACGATGTTTTTTAATAAACATCGCTACCGTATCATTTTCTGTAAAAATGTGTTCATAGTTTCTTTCACGTACCCTCCTTGTAAGGGTTCTCCCAACATATACTGAATTATAGTCATTAAACTCATAGGCATACACACAATCTATATTACCTTCCACGAAATCAATTCTATCGTCTTCGAGCCATGTGAACTCATCAAGCCATCCATTCACTCTCGCCTTTCCGTATGCAGTGCCGCAGTAATCATGAAACTCACCTCTGGTCTTATATTTCTTTGATTCGACCGCCACACGCTCTTTTGTCCAATAGTTACGAGCACGCTGTTTTGACTCGAACCATATATAATCATCAATCCATCCGTGATTACGAGCGGCTTGATATACCCCTACATTCCCTTTGGCCAGTTCTTGTCTTGTCTTGTATTTCTTGGCAACTTCGTAGCACTCTTCATATGTATATGGCGAGTGTTGCTTCACAATGAACCAAGTGTAATCCTTAATCCATCCATTCTTCCTAGCTATTCCATACGCGCTTCCATTTCCCTTTTGAAAATCAGAAGAGCATGTATAGTTTTTAGCTATTTCAAATACCTCATCGTATGTGTATGGTTTATGGCGTTTTCTCACGAACCATTTGTAATCATCCAACCATTTGTTCTTTAACGCCACATTAAAAGCACTCCCGTTTAATTTCGCCATTTCAGAAACGCAAGTACATTGCCTTGCTATTTCAAGGCAAGCTTCATAGTCGTATTTCTTTCTTGACATAATGAGGCAATTATTGACCAAAAGATTTCTCAAGTCTCGGTGAAGTGATGATGATGCCCCTTCTGATGATGCACTTGCCGTTCATAAAGGGCTTTTCTTCTGAAATGTTGAGGTTCTTTAAATAAGAATGTGATACCCCTATGACTTCTTTTGGCCAGTGGTCACATAGTGCCTTTAAATTGCCGTAGTAGTAATGCTTACCTGCGACTTCCAGATGAACAATTGACCGTACTTGTTTAGAAATCCCCATAAATATTGATAAAAATATTAATAAAAAATGATGGTCATGGACCATGAATTTTATACAAAAATAAAAAATATTGCTAAAATTTAAAAATAGCTATAAAAAGTTGCATATATTAAATATTAGCTGTACCTTAGCTCTAGAACCATAAAGAAACACAGACCTGTATGAACAAAGTTGTCATTTTAGCGAGGGTGAGCACAGACAAACAAGAATACCAGCGTCAAATCAATGAACTGACTGATTACTGCAAGACGGTTAATTGGACCGTTGAGGCGGTGTTCAGCAACAAGATAAGCGGTGTTAAGAACATTGAAGAACGTGCAGAAATTCAGCAACTCATTGAGTATGTGAAGAACAACGACATTGACAAAGTTGTATGCCTCGAAATCAGCCGCATCGGTAGGAGCACTCTCGAAGCACTCAAAGTAATTCAGCTCCTCAACGAACACGGTGTGTCGCTGTACGTGAAGAACTACAACCTTGAGACGCTCAACCCCGATGGGAAAGTCAATCCAGTAGCCAGTCTCATCTGTACGATCCTGCTCGAGATTGCCAGTATGGAAAGATTGACCATCAGAGAGAGGATGGCTAGCGGCCGTAACCAATATATTAATAAATGTAAGGAGCAAGGCATTAAGATGGGACGGCCTGCCAGTTACCGCAAGAGCAACGAGACCTACAAAAACCAGTACGCCAAAGAACTTACTTTGTTACGTAAAGGTATCTCGCTCCGAAACGTGTCAACCCTCACAGGAACCAGCATTAACACACTGCGGAAAGTCAAGTCGATTTGTTTATCTCAATAAAAAACACTAATTTTGATTATGTGGAAATACCACAGAACTCTTAATAATTGCCGCTAACCATATTTGGGAGAGCAACGGCACTCCCGTAACTATGATGAAATATTCACTATGATGCTGCCCGACAAATCGGGTAGGGTTCGAAGTGTCCCTTGTTGACCTAAAGACTTTGTTGCTTTCTCTGATAACAAAGAAGCAGAAACACTCCATTGGCAGGTGATAATCTGCCTAATGCTGATATTATAAGATGTTCACACATAATGATTTAATAAAATATGAAGAAGATTTCAATAAACTAGGTATTACCGATAAGAACGCAATGCTGGGAATCCTAAACATGCTGGACGAGCTAGCAGAAATAAATTATTACATTTTCAAAAACAGGGGCAGATTATGATAAAAAAAGTTAAAAAGACAAGAGAAGAAAAAATCATTGACAGAAGAAATGATTTAGCTAAAAAAGAAAAAGTTGCAGCAATTTGGACCAGAGTTTCCAGTGCTGACCAATACAAGTCCAATTGTTCCATCGAGACACAAATTGAAAGTTGTCGTGAGTATTGTAAGAGAAATGGAATCAGAATCAAGAAAGAATTTGGCGGTAAGAATGAATCAGCAAAAAATGCTGGCGAGTTGTTTCTGGATATGATTGGCGAGGTACTGAATGACCCTGAATACAATCAAATTGTTGTTTTTGACTACGACAGATTTTCAAGAAATTCAGAGGATGGTATCGTTTACAAAGCAAAAGTGAGAAGGTGCGGAATCAATGTCAAGTCGGTGAACCAGCCGATTGATTCCAACAATGTTTTAGCAGAACAAATCGAGAACATCCTCATCATTATTGCAGAGATTGAAAATGCCATGCGTAGGCACAAATGCCACGATGGAATGGTTAATTGCATCAATCGTGGCGAATGGTATTCTAGACCACCGCTCGGGTACGACTCAAGTAAGGTGGATAAGCATCATGTCATTAAGGTAAATGAGAAAGGGAAGATCCTGCGAAATGCTTTTGAATGGCTGGCTAATGAGCCAGAGATTACCCAATATGAGATAATCAGAAGGCTAAAGAGGTTGGGCCTGGATGTTACCAAGCAAAGATTGTCCAGCATCTTACGAAATAGTTTTTATTGCGGTAGGCTTGAACATAAGTATCTGGACCTGGAAGATAGTGACAAAAACTACATTATGGGTGTACAGGAGCCATTGATTTCAGAGGCGTTGTTTGATAGGGTGCAAGAAATCCTTGATGGTAATCATGCTAATTACGAACACCAAGACGAAACTCCCAAATTTCCGATGAAACGTTTTGTCTTTTGTGCCAAAGACAACCATCTGATGACTGGTTATACAACCAAGAATAACGACTATTACAAATGTGCCGTAAAAGGGTGTAAAACCAACATTAAAGCATCGGAACTGCATAACCAATATGCTGAACTACTAAACAATTATGCGCTGCCAGAAGCGGTAATACCGCTCTTTAAAAAGGTGCTTGCAAAGAAATTCGGTGAGAAGGAAGCCATGAACGTTGAGGCTACTGATATTTATAAGAAGAACCTTGCTACCTTGAAAACCAAATTAAAAAACATCAAGATGCGCTTTGCGGAAGGTGAAATAGATAAAGAGGTTTATGATGAAGCCAGCAAGGAAATGATGATGAGAATTCAAGAAGTGGAGAAATCACTGGAAGAAGTCGGGATAAAGTACTCGAACCTTCCGAAGTATATCGATACATCTATTTCAATTGCTTCACAATTAGGATATTATTGGCTGAAACAAGACTTCTAACTTTGTCAAAAAATCCAAAAATTGACGTTCCCAGACGGAATAATGTGGGATGGCGAAAGGAAGATATTTCGAACCGATAATTGCAATGAATATCTTGCCAAAATCGGCTTCCTGCGTATGTCTGTTGGGGATTTGGTAAATAAAAAAAGAGACAAATCTTGCGACTTGTCTCGTTTAGTAGCGGGGGGAGGACTCGAACCTCCGACCTCCGGGTTATGAGCCCGACGAGCTACCGACTGCTCTACCCCGCGGTGTTGTGGACTGCAAATGTAGGATTAATTTGGTAAACGGCCAAATTTATTTTTCGAAAAGCGTTCCGGATTCGATGTCTTTTTCGCGTAATTTCTTGAAACAGTGGCGGCAGACGGGTTCGTAGATGTCTTTTTCGCCGAGTTCGACCAGTTGGTCGCTCTTGGAAAGACGGTGGGAGTGATGGGCGATGTCACCGCAGCGGACGCAGATGGCGTGGACCTTGGTCACGTATTCGGCGGTGGCCATCAGCGCGGGCATGGGGCCGAAGGGTTTGCCGAGGTAGTCCATGTCGAGGCCGGCGACGATGACGCGGATGCCCCGTTCGGCGAGTTGGCGGGTCACGTCGACGATGGCTTCGTCGAAGAACTGGGCTTCGTCGATGCCTACCACGTCGACGCCTTCCGCCTTTTCCAGGATGCTCCTGGCGGAATCGACCGGGGTGGAGAGGATGGAATGGCCTTCGTGCGAGACGACGGCTTCCTCGGAGTAGCGGGTGTCGATCTTGGGTTTGAAGATTTCGACGCGGAGATTGGCGATCTTGGCCCGCTTGAGCCGGCGGATGAGTTCTTCGGTCTTGCCGGAAAACATCGAGCCGCAGATGACTTCGATCCAACCGGGATTCTTTGCGTTTTCTATGAACATTTTTATGTAATTTTGTCGTACTAACTGGTATAGATTCCCGGTCAAGCCGGGAATGACAACTAACAAAGATACGAAAAATATGGCGAAACTCTATATCGTTCCGACGCCGATCGGCAATCTCGAAGACATCACGCTGCGTGCCTTGCGTATGCTCCGTGAGGCCGATCTGGTATTGGCGGAGGACACCAGGACGAGTTCGGTGCTGCTCAAGCATTATGATATCCATGTGCCGCTGGAGTCGCACCACAAGTTCAACGAGCACGAGAAAGTGGAGAGCGTGAAGGAGCGGATCCTCGCCGGGAAGACCGTCGCCCTGATCAGCGACGCCGGAACGCCCGGTATCTCCGACCCGGGCTTCCTGCTGGTCCGTACCTGCGTGGAAGCTGGGATTGAAGTGGAGACGCTGCCGGGTGCGACGGCTTTCGTGCCGGCGCTGGTCAATTCGGGTTTTCCCTGTGACCGTTTCTGCTTCGAGGGGTTCCTGCCCGTCAAGAAAGGGCGGCAGACCCGTCTCGGGCAACTTGCGACGGAAACGCGGACGATGATTTTCTATGAATCGCCTTTCCGTCTGGTCAAAACGCTCGGGCAGTTCGTCGAGGCCTTCGGCCCTGACCGTCCCGCCACGGTTTCGCGCGAGATTTCGAAACTGCACGACACGACGCATCGCGGCACCCTGCAGGAGCTTTTCACCTATTTCTCGCAGAATGCGCCGAAAGGCGAAATCGTCGTCATCGTCAGCGGCAGTGGCAGCTGACCGGCGCAACAAGCATCCCCTTAGCGAACAGAATATGAAAAATGCGTTGTTCATCGGCGGGACAGGAACCATCAGTTCTGCCATCACGGCTGCCCTGGCGGCGGAAGGAAAATGGGAGCTTACCCTGTTGAACCGGGGGAACCGCGACGAGACCGTTCCCGCCGGCGTCCGCGTCATCCACGCAGACATCAGCGATGAAGCAACGGTCGCGACCTTGCTGGAAGGTAAGACCTGGGACTGCGTAGCCGATTTCATCGGCTTTGTTCCCAGCCAGGTGGAACGCGACTGGCGGCTTTTCCGCGGAAAGACGGCGCAATATATCTATATCAGCTCCGCTTCGGCCTACCAGAAGCCGGTCGTGAGTCCTTTCATCAACGAAGGAACGCCGCTGGCCAATCCATTCTGGCAGTATTCCCGCGACAAGATCGCCTGTGAGGATTTCCTGATGGATAAATACCGGGAGGAGGGTTTCCCGGTGACCATCGTCCGGCCGAGCCACACCTATGGCAACCGTTCCGTTCCCGTGGGCGTCCACGGTGACAAGGGCTCCTGGCAGGTCCTGCGCCGGATGCTGGACGGCAAGCCCGTCATCATCCACGGAGACGGGACTTCCCAGTGGACGCTGACCCATAACACCGATTTTGCCAAGGGCTTCATCGGCTTGATGGGCAATCCGCTCGCCCTGGGCAACGCTTTCCAGATCACTTCCGACCAGACGCTGACCTGGAACCAGATCTACGAAGGCATCGCCGCCATCCTGGGCGTCGAATTCAAGCCCTATTACGTATCTTCGGCCTTCCTGGCCGAGGTGGGCCCTTATGATTTCCGGGGCGGCCTGCTCGGCGACAAGGCCTGCACGGTGCTTTTCGACAATACCAAGCTGAAGCGTGCAGTGCCCGGATTCCAGGCGACCGTCCGTTTTGAAGACGGAATCCGCGATACCATCGCCAACATCCTGGCCCACCCTGAACTGCAGGTGGAAGACCCGGCGTTCGACCGCTGGTGCGACAGCATCATCGCGGCGCAGGAAGCTGCCAGGGAAAAAGTGAAAAATACTTGGATGAAATGAAAAAAATCGTTCTTTTTCTGGCCGGTGCGGCTGTCAGCCTGGCACTTCAGGCCCAAGTGCGGGTGTCCATCCATGAGACGGCCCAAAACCAACCCGTGATCCCTGCGGAGATCTACGGGCAGTTCTCCGAGCATCTGGGACGCTGTATCTACGAGGGTATCTGGGTGGGCCCTGAATCCACCATCCCCAATGTGGACGGCTACCGCTCGGATGTGGTGAAGGCACTGCGGGACCTCAAGGTGCCTGTGCTGCGCTGGCCCGGCGGCTGTTTCGCCGACGAATACCATTGGATGGACGGCATCGGGCCCAAGGAAAACCGTCCGAAACTGGTCAACAACAACTGGGGAAGTACCGTTGAGGACAATTCCTTCGGCACGCACGAGTTCCTGAACCTGTGCGAATTGCTGGGTGCTGAGCCCTATATCAGCGGCAATGTGGGTTCCGGTACGGTCGAGGAACTGGCCAAATGGGTGGAATACATGACCGCCGAGAACGGCTCCATGGCGGAACTCCGCGCCCGGAACGGCCGGGAGAAACCCTGGAAAGTGAAATACCTGGGCATCGGCAACGAAACCTGGGGCTGTGGCGGCGATATGACGGCCCAGTATTACTCCGACGTGTACAAGCGCTATGCCCTCTATTCACGCAACCACGGTGACAACCGCCTCTTCAAAGTGGCCTGCGGCGCCTCCGACTACGATTATGACTGGACGCGTACCCTGATGAAGAATGCGGCTTCCAAGATGGACGGCCTGTCGCTGCACTATTATACGGTAGGCGACTGGAACCACAAGGGCTCGGCCACGGACTTCACGGCAGATGAATACTATAACACGCTTGCCAAGTCGGTGGAGATTGACCAGGTACTCCGCAACCACGAAGTGATCATGGACGTCTACGACCCGCAGCGCCGGGTCGCGCTCCTGCTGGATGAATGGGGCACCTGGTTCGATGTGGAACCCGGCACCAACCCCGGTCATCTGTTCCAGCAGAACACCATGCGCGATGCCATGGTGGCCGCCTTCTCGCTCAACATCTTCCAGAAACACACCGCCCGCCTGAAGATGGCCAATATCGCCCAGATCGTGAACGTGCTGCAGGCCATGGTCCTTACCAAAGGTTCCCAGATGGTCCTGACGCCGACATACCACGTGTTCCGGATGTACAACGTGCATCAGGAAGCGACATACGTTCCGACCGATTACTCCTGTGGGATGCTGGTTTCTCCCAGCGGACGCGCGATGGACGATTTCAGCGCCTGCGCCTCACGCGATGCCGCCGGTGTCCTTCATGTGTCCCTGGCCAATCCTTCCCTGGACAAGTCTGTGACGGTGGAAATGTCCTTCGACCAGCTCAAGCCCGGCTCTGTTTCCGGCGAGATCCTCACGGCCAGGCGGATCAACGCCTACAATGACTTCGGCAAGAAGCCCGAAGTGGCTCCCGCCCCGTTCAAGGAGGCAAAAGTTTCCGGGAAAACCGTGCAGCTGACCCTTCCGGCCGCCTCCGTGGTGGTGCTGGAAGTGAAGTAGTTGCTTTGCTGGAGGTGAAGCTGTTGCTTTGCTGGAGGTGGGCAGCCGCTCTGTCGAGGTGGACAGTCGCTTTTGCCGTCCGGAGGTTCCCGCTGTTGCGCTACGAGTGGTCGATGGTTTCCAGGAAACCTTTGCGGACGATCAGATGCTCGTTTTCATAGGGGCATGATTCGCTGAGGCCTTTCGTCCGGAAGGTCTGATACTTGATGGCGAGAAGATCCCGCACGCGACAGTCGTCGAACATAGCGGCGACACTCCCGAAATAGTAGTGCTCGTGGGTGTCTTTCAACTCCACGTGGATGAGGGTTCTGTTGTGTTTCAGCATGAGCAGGACAAAGATAGTCTTTTTCAACGGATTTTGCAGAATTGTTGAGATTTGTTTGGAATCCGTCCACAAATGTATTATATTTGTAGAGTAGAACGATTTGTGAGTTTAGAGCCATGAAAAAGATCCTTGAAGTGCTCCGTTTCGGAGAGAACGACATCCGTTTCCATACGGATTTCGACCCTGTAAAAAATCCTGCCCTCCTTCCCGCCACGACGTCCGACGTCGCCTTTTCGATGGCGACCCGGCTTTGGGGCGGCAACGAGCGTTCCGTCCTGGCCATGCTGCGCTGTCTGACAATCGCTGACATTGCTATGAGTGTCAACCGCAAACAGATGATCCACTGGCTGGAAGAAGAATCGGCCATCCTGGCCCGGTCCTTCCGGGAAGCGATGGCCGAATTCCAGCGCAGCGGCGGCAAAGTATTCACCTTCGCCCCCGGCACCTCCCCCTCGTCCGAAAAGAATTGACCGGACAATGAAAAGGGTTGTACTCCGGAGGCTGCCAGACGGTAGCTTCCGGAATGTCCAACCTTTCCATGTAAGCATGGAAGGGCTGGAGCGGACGATATTGTGCCGCGACGGGGAAGACTACGACGCGATGGTGAAAATCCTGTGTGTCTCAGCCCGGAGGAAAAACGTGGTCCTGGTGATATATGCCGTGGTATCCAATCATTGTCATGCCGTCGTACTGGCTCGGTATCAGCAGGATGCGGACGATTACGGTGGAGAGGTCAAGCGGATGACCGCCATGTGGTTCAGCCGGAAATATGGTGAGTCGGGCGTACTCAAAGGTACGGATGTCAAGGCAATCTGCCTGGATTCCGACTGGTATGTCCGCAGTGCGCTGGCATACGTTCCCCGTAATGCGCTGGACAACGGCTGCAATGTCAATGAATATCCGTGGTCGGGTTATCGGGCGATGTTCTCGCAGGATGTGTCTAAGCGGGTAAACGTCCGGCCGGTCTCGTCCCTGCATCGCGATGAGATGCGCCGGATCATGCACACCGCAGATAAACTGAAGGATGTTCCGTGGTTGCTGGATGGTTCCGGCAGGCTGATTCCCTCCAGCATTTGCGACAGTGCGTATCTGGAGCAAGCCTTCGGAAACGATCAGTCCTTTTTCTTGCGGACCATCGGCAGCCTGAATCCGGCCGAGATGAATCAAAAGCTGATCGACAACCCCCGGAAGCGATTGACGGATAGCGAATTCTATAAGCATACCGCCGCAGTAAGCCTTCGTTGGTTCAAGGCGGAACTGTCAAGACTGTCCTTGGAGCAGAAGGCCCGTCTGATCCCCTACATAAGCCGGACAATGAAGACGTCTGTTCCACAATTGGCCAGAACCTTCGGCCTGAACCGCGATGTGATCCGGAAAATGTTGGGCCGCCCCCCGGAAAAGAAAAAGGAGGAGGCCGTGAACGGGTAGGAGGAACCGGCGAGGTCGGGCGACCGGCAAGAAGGAGAAGATGTTTCCGGCAAGGTCGAGCGTGTATTTCGGCAAGGTCGAAAAAGAGAAGGGGGACCTTGCCGAGGTAATCGGCCTCTGGAGGCAATCAGATTGTTTTTTGCCCGGCAAGGTCCCCCCACATAAAAACAGACCTTGCCGGAAATGGAGCATCATCAGCAATGAAAGAGAGTCAGCAGACCTTGCCGGGAATGGAGCATCATCAGCAATGAAAGAGAGTCAGCAGACCTTGCCGGGAATGGAGCATCATCAGCAATGAAAGAGAGTCAGCGATGAAAAGAGAGAAAGAGAAGCTGTCGAAGGGTGCGGCATCGGGGATGGTGGCGCTGGTGTTTCTGGTTTTGGGCTTTCAGCTGGCGATTTTCGTGGTCAAGGTCGTGGAGCGGCCCCCGCGGGCGGAAGATGCCCGGTCAGAGCCGGGCATGACGGAAAAGTCTGCGGCGGGAATGACGGAAAGGTCAGCGGTGGACATGACGGGAGGCTCATCGTCGGGTATGACAGAAAGGCCAGCACCGGGCGTCGGGCCGGAGTTGGGCTGGACAGCAGGGTCTGAGTTGGGCCGGACGGAGCAGCCGGGAGTGGCTGGGAAATCAGGGTCGGGCTCGGACGGTGATGCTGACTTGCTGGGTCAATCGAAGTCGGAGGTGGACGGTGATGCTGACTTGCTGGGTCAATCGAAGTCGGGGGTGGACGGTGATGCTGACCTGTCGGGGCGGTCGAAGTTGGGAGGATATGCGCGGCCAGCTGGTGGGACGCGGGCTTCCGGCGTGAAGAAGCCGGGGCGGACGTGGCCGTCTGATGCGAAGAAGCCAGGGCGGACGTATGAGTCTTTTGCCTTCGATCCCAATACGGTGAGTGTGGCGGACTTGCAGCGGCTGGGGCTATCGGAGCGGCAGGCGGAGTCCATTGAAAACTATCGCAGCAAAGGCGGGCGCTTTCGCAGCAAGGAGGATTTCCGGAAGATGTATGTCGTTTCCGACACCCTTTTTGCCCGGTTGGAAGCCTATATTGACATCCCTAAACTGGAACTGAATAGGGCCGACAGCGCGGCGCTGGTGGCGCTGCGCGGCATCGGGCCGTATTATGCCCGCAAGATCCTCGACTACCGGGAGCGGCTGGGAGGCTTCGTGGATGCCGCGCAGCTGCTCGAGATTGAGGGCATCGATGCGGACCGCCTTGCGGGCTTTTCCGAAGATGTGACGGTGGATGCGAAGAAGATCCGGAAAATCGATCTTTGGCACGCCTCCGACACCGTGCTGGCCCGGCATCCTTACATCGGTGCCAAAGGCGCCCGCAGCGTCCTCCGTTACCGTCAGTTGTACGACTCGGCCCGCTGGACGCTTCCCGATCTTGCGAAGGAGCGGGCTTTACCGCCGGAAAATATCGAAAAATTGAAAAAATATATTGAAATTCAATAATTATTTTTATATTTGCAGCGTGAAACGAAATATACTAACTTTGTAAGTTACAAATAAACGTGTAGGCATTTTTATGTTAGAGTGTAAACACATTACCAAGAGTTTCGGCACTTTCAAGGCGCTCGACGACGTGTCGGTCAATGTGCCGGAAGGAAAGATCTTCGGTCTGCTGGGGCCCAACGGCGCCGGCAAGACGACGCTGATCCGCATCATCAACCGGATTACCATCCCGACGGCGGGCGAGGTGATCCTCAATGGAAAACATGTAGACGACGAAGACGTCCGCGCCATCGGCTACCTGCCGGAGGAACGCGGTCTTTTCAAGAAAATGAAGGTGGGGGAGCAGTCGCTCTATCTGGCCCGCCTCAAAGGTATGAGCACGGCCGCTGCCACCGCCGAACTCAAGAAATGGTTTATCCGCTTCGGCATCCAGAGCTGGTGGGACAAGAAGGTGGAAGAACTGTCGAAGGGTATGGCCCAGAAGGTTCAGTTCATCACGACGGTCCTCCACAAGCCGCAGCTGCTGATCCTCGACGAGCCCTTCTCCGGATTCGACCCGGTCAACGCCCAGATAATCCGCGACGAGATCCTCCGTCTGCGGGACGAAGGCGCCACCATCATCCTGTCGACCCATAATATGGAATCGGTCGAGGAACTTTGCGACAACATCGCCCTGATCAACAAGTCGCATCTTGTCGTGACGGGCGGTACCGACGCCATCCGCCGCGAATACGGCTCCAACCAGGTGGAAGTGCTCTACCGCAGCGGCGAGCCCCTCGCACAGGGCGAAGCATTCTCCATCAGCTCGGACGACGAACTCAAAGGGACCCGCCGGGCCGTGCTCGACGTGACGGAGGGCAACTCCTCCCGCCAGGTCCTGGGCGAACTCATCCGCTCGGTCGACGTGGTTTCGTACCGGGAGCTGATTCCGCGTATGAACGACATCTTCATCAAACTGGTAACCGGAAAATAGGAGGGAAGCGCTATGAACTGGAAAAAAGTAGGCATTGTCATCGGTCACGAATATTCGACCCGTGTCCGCAAGAAATCTTTCATCCTGACGACCTTGCTCACGCCGATCGGCATGGCGTTGCTCATCTGCGTTCCCGCCCTGATCATGCTCTTCTCCGGCAAGGAGAACCAGAAGGTCAAGGTGATCGACGAATCGGGCATCGTCGCTCCTTATCTCGAGAACAGCGAGCATACCACCTATGTGATGGGCGAGGCGGGCGAGACCGCCGATGCGCTCAAGGACCGTTTCGACGAACTCGACTACTACGCCATCGTCGGCATCTCCCCGCTCGACGACAAGGGTGAAGTCTCGGTGGTCTCCTACTCGAAGGAACCGCTCAATATGGACCTCAAGACCTCCATCAACCGGGCGGTCAACAAAGCCGTCGAGAACCGCAAGCTGATGCAGTACGACATCCAGAACCTCGACGCGATCCTGGCCGACGTCAAGACCGACATCAAGCTCAACTCGATGACCCTGACCAACGACGGTGACGCCAAGGAAGACAGCGTGGAGGTCTATATGGTGCTCTCCTACCTGATGAGCTTCCTGATCTATATGTTCGTCTTCATGTTCGGCACGATGGTCATGCGCAGCGTCATCGACGAGAAGAGCAGCCGCGTGGTCGAGGTCATCGTCTCCTCGGTCAAGAGCGTGGAACTGATGATGGGCAAAATCATCGGCGTGGCGCTGGTGGCCCTCACGCAGTTCTTCATCTGGATCGCCCTGACGCTGGTCATCGTGACGGCTGTCAACACGGTTGCCGGACCGAAGCTCCTTCAGGACATGGGCGGTATGGAAACCGTCCTGGCTACGGCCGGCGAAGACGGCAACATCGGCCCGAACGACATGACGTCGATCCTCGAGGCCGCCGGCTCCGACCCCGACGCCTCGGGCTTTGTCAAGATACTGGGCCAGATCAAGGATCTCAACTGGGGCTACATCATCGGCTGCTTCCTGATTTACTTCCTGCTGGGCTACCTGCTCTATGCCTCGATGTTCGCCGCCATCGGCGCGGCCGTCGACAACGAGGCAGATACGAACCAGCTGCAGCTGCCGATCACCATCCCGCTGATCATCGGCCTGTTCATCATGCTCCATACTTTTGAGCATCCCAACAGCGCCCTTTCCGTGTGGACTTCCATCATCCCGTGGACATCCCCGATGGTGATGCTGGCCCGCATCCCCTTCGGCGTGGTACCTTCCTGGCAGCTGATCCTTTCCATCGTCCTGTTGCTGGTGACCTTCCTGGCTACGGCCTGGCTCTCGGCCAAGATCTACCGGATCGGCATCCTGACCTACGGGAAGAAGTCCACGTTCAAGGACCTGCTCAAATGGATGAAACTCAAAGACTGATCCTGCATACATGAAAAGAATCCTGCTGATTGCCGTGCTGCTGCTCGCCTCCCTGGGCGATGCGGCAGCACAGTTTACGTACAAATGGACCCCGGTCCCGATGGACTCCACCTGGGACGCGATGAAAGACTTCCGGGCCACGAAGGTCATCGAGAAGTACAGCGCGCAAGTAGCTCCGCTCCAGGAGATCATCGGGTATTCGGAAGATGAGTACGACAAGGGCCGTCCCGAAAGCGGCCTGTCGAACTTCGCGGCCGATGTCATCCGGGCGATCGCCGAAAAGAAGACCGGCGAAACCGTCGATATCGCCCTGACCAATTTCGGCGGAATCCGCACCAGCCTGCCCAAGGGCGCCGTGCGGGTGTACGACATCTTCTCGATCTTCCCGTTCGACAACTATCTGGTGACCTTCGACATCAAGGGCTCCGACCTGCGGCGTTTCCTCGACCAGATGATTTCGCGCCGGCGGGTTGAGGCGCTCAGCGGCGTCGAAATCGTCATCACCGGCAACAAGGCCGACAAACTCGACGTGGCGGGCGCGCCCCTCGACGACAACCGCGTCTACAAGTTCGCCACCATCAACTTCCTGATGGACGGCGGCGACGGCGTCGTGCTCTCCGACGTGGCGTTCAACCGCAAGGATACGGGCATCTGGATCCGCGATGCCATCGTGGAATATCTCCGGGAAAAGATGGAAAAGGGCGAGACGATCGCCCTCAAGCCCGACGGACGGATCAAATATACGGACTGGGAGGAAAGAAGACGATGAAACGACTGCTTATGACCGCTGTGGCCGCCCTGCTCTTCGTGGCCCCGGCACCGGCGCAGGACCTGGTCATCCTGCACACCAACGATACGCACAGCCAGATCGAACCGATCCGCGTAGGCTACAACAAGGGCTTGGGCGGCGTGGAACGCCGGCTCCAGTATATCGACAGCGTCCGCGCCAAATACGGAAAGAAGAAGGTGCTGCTGCTCGACGCGGGCGACTTCAACCAGGGAACTCCCTATTATACCGTCGCGCACGGCGACCTGGAAGTGGAACTGGTCAACCTGATGCAGTACGACGTGTTCACACTCGGCAACCACGAGTTCGACAACGGCCAGGAAGACCTGGCCCGCCGGCTCAAGATGTGCCGCCACAAGACCGTCACCTGCAATTATGACTTTTCGAACACTCCGCTCAAGAAACTGGTCAAACCGTACGTGATCGTCCGGCGGGGCGGTATGAAGATCGGCATCATCGGCACGACCTCTTACCTGGAAGGCGTGGTGCTCAAATCCCATCTCGACGGAATGGTGCGGCTCAACGCCATCGAGGAAGTGAACAAGTGGGCGGACTATCTGAAGAACCGGAAGCATTGCGACCTTGTGATCCTGCTGTCGCATTTCGGCTATGAAGGCGGGTCGCTGGAGCGGCCTTCTGATGTGGTGATGGTGGAGAATTCCCGCAACCTCGACCTGGTGATCGGCGGGCACAGCCACACCTACCTCAAGGAGCTCCGTGAGGTGAAAGACCTGGACGGCCGCGTGGTGCCCATCTCGCAGTGCGGCGGGCAGGGGATTGTGGTAGGAACCTGGGAAATTACTCGCGTTCGACCTTGAGTTGTTCGATATGGCTCTCCGAATCGGTGGTCTTGACGTAAAGGATAACCCGGAAACGTTCGCCGCCGGCGCTCAGGGAGCCGACCGCGTATTTCATCGGTGCCTTTCCGCTCTTGTGGAGGATGGTGAATTTCTTGGGGGTATAGTGGGCGAAGAAATTCTTCATGATGAGTTTGGCCTGGTTGCGGGTACAGTTGTTCACGGCGCCGAGCATGTCGAGTTCGAGATTGTCGGCAAACCAGGCGGAGAGTTTGTCGTAATCTCCTGACTGGAGGTATTTTCCGATGGGGGTGAAGACATCTGGACCGTTCTCCTGGGGCTGTGCAGACGACGGCCCGGCGATAAACAGGGCGAACAGCAGGGATGCGAGCCAAAAAACTTTCTTCATCGCTACGTTTTTTTTGACAAGGACCTGAATATTCAAAAATCACGCCATGAAAGTCAGAGTGTTGTTCACGGGCAAGACCACGGAAGCCTGGATCCGGCAGGGGATCTCCCGGTATGCCGACCGCATCGGCCACTACGTGTCGTTCTCCCTGACGGAAATCCCTGATCTGAGGCAGACAGCCTCGCTTTCCCAGGAGCAGGTCAAGGAGCGGGAGGGCGAACTGATACTCAAATCCCTGCGCGGCAGCGACCATCTGGTGCTGCTCGACGAGCACGGGAAGGAGTTCTCGTCCCTCGATTGGGCACGGAATTTGGAGCTCAAGGCGACGCGTCTCCTGAAGGATCTGGTCTTTGTCATCGGCGGCCCGTACGGTTTTTCACAGGCGGTCCACGACAGAGCCGACGAGCACCTCTCGCTTTCCCGGATGACCTATTCCCACCAGCTGGTGCGGGTCGTCTTCCTCGAACAGTTGTACCGGGCGCTGACCATCATCAAGGGAGAACCTTATCATCACGAATGACCCGTATCCGTCCATACTGGCTCCGCATAAGGCGTTTTTTGCTGCGCTACAGCAGCCTGGCGCTGTTCGCCGCGGCCGTCGTCCTGCTGGCCCTGTCCTATATCCGGCCGGACTACGAGGCCCGGCTGCGCCGCCAGGTGGCCCGCGTGGAGCGTTCGCTCCACAAGCGGGAGGCCCTGGCGGAGCGCTACGCCAGCCTGGCGCTCGACGCCGTCGACCAAGACTGGATCGACTTCGACGATATGCCCGAAGACATCGTGCTGTACTGCTACCAGTCCGACACGATGAAGTGCTGGACCCACCAGTTCCCCATCAGCAACGACGAGGTGGACGTCTATCCCTACACATATCGTCTGCATTTTTCCAGCAATCGGAACCTCTATTCGAGTCCGCTGGCCTACATCGGCATCCGCGAACAGTACGTGAACCTGGGTTCCGCCTGGTACGTGGTCACGACGCATTTCACGATGGACCGCCGGCTCAAGGTCGTGACGGGCGTTCTGGTCAAGACGGAATACCCGAGCAGCGCCGTACTCAATTCGGTCAACAAACACCTCCGCCTGAAAGACGGCTACACAACGGTGGCCATCAACGACGACGATACGGCCATCGTCTATGGCATCGAGGACGAACCGCTCTTCTCGGTGGTCCCGACCGTGCCGCCCACACCTGCCCACGGCAACATGCCGCTGCGCTGGATCGCCTTCGTGCTGATGCTCCTGGCTGTCTTTCCTTATCATTACCGGCATCATACCTGGAAGAGTTTCTGGATGGCGGTGGGTACGCTGGTCCTGGTGCGTATGATGGCCTTCTATTTCGTGTACAAGGGTTATGCGACGGGCGAGCTCTTCTCGCCGGTCCTGTACGCCGACACGACGCTCTTCAATTCATTGGGCAGTCTGCTGTTCAACAATGTCATGGTGGCGATGGCCTTCTACGCCCTCTTCGTGATGCGCTATCGCATCCACAAAAAGGTGGAAACGCTCCGACCGGCCGGGCGAAGGACCGTCATCGCGGGAATCATCCTTTCCGCACTGGCCCTGATGGGCTACATCCATTTCGTGATGCGCTCCCTGATCCTGAACTCCGGTATCGAGATGGAGCCGCACCGGATCCTCGACTTGAGAATCTACGCCTTGCTGTGCTACCTGACCTTCGCGATGCTCTTCCTGGCCCTGATCTACCAGATCCACATGGCAGTGATGCTCATCCGCCGCGATGCGCGCATCAACCTATTCTCGTGGAAGAACCTGGTGCTCTACGTGATGGTGGTCTCGCTCTACAGCGTGGCGGCCATGAGCTTCTACGGCCTGACCAAGGAGTATGAGAGCAACCGCGTGAATACGAGCAAGCTGGCCATCGAGCGCGACCTGTCGCTCGAGATGTTCCTGCGCGACGTGGAGCCCTCCATCCAGAACGACCCCTTCCTTTCGGTACTAACGAACCTGGGCGGGGTGGATATGATCAAGAACCGGTTGCTGGAACGTTATCTCTACAGCGACATCGTGAGCAAGTACAACATCACGCTGACGATCTGTTCCCCCAACAACCTGATCACGCTGGGGCAGGGCACCGAACCGGTGGGCTGCTTCCCCTTCTACGAAAACCTGATCAAGGAATACGGTGTCTCGCTGGCGCCCGGCTCCAATCTCTACTATCTGCACGACTACAACGGCCTGGCCTCATATCTGGGTATGTTCACGTATTTCAATCCTGAGACCTACGAGGTGTCGCGCCTGTTCCTGGAGCTGGAATCGAAATACAAGAACGATGTGGTGAGCAGTCCCTTCGACGCGATGACGGCCCGCGCCGGCACGGCAGCCACGCTCTCGCGGCACTATTCCTACGCCCGCTACTCCGACGACCGGTTGGTCTCGTACGGCGGCAGTTTCGACTATCCCGTCGTACCGCCGACGGGGTATGGGGTAGGCTACCGGATGGTTACGCGTGACGGCTACGTGCATTTCATCAACCGGCTCTCCGATGAAGATATGACCGTGATTTCGCGCCAGCGGCGGCCCTTCTTCCCGCATCTGGTGTCGTTCTCCTACCTGGCCATCTTCTACGGCCTGTTCATGCTGCTCTTCACGATCCGCTGGCGCAAAGACAAGCTCTTCAACCTGCCCAAGCATTCGCTGAAGCGGAAGATTACCCTGCTGATCACCCTGTCCATGGTCGCGGCACTGGGCACGATGGGCATCGGCAGCGTCGTCTTCGTGATGCGTCTCAACAAGGCGAACAACCGTGAGGCGATGGATGCGCTGATGGAGTCGGCGCAGGCCACGTTGGCCGAACCCTGCAAGTATGCGATGCGTTACAACGAACTCAACACCCTGCAGCTTTTCAATGCGATGGAAGAGTTCACCAAGGTCACGCGCAGCGAATTGAATCTCTACAACATCCACGGCGAGCTGATCCGTTCCACGAAGCCGGAGCTCTTCGACCAGTTCCTGGTCGGCAAACGTATGAACAACAGGGCTTTCCGCCAGATTGTCAAGCAGCGCCAGTTGCGATTCGTCGATCTGGAAAACATCGCCGGCGTGCGTTTCTACGACATCTACGAGCCCGTGTTCAACGGCGACGGCGATATGGTGGCCATCGCCTCGGTGCCGTTCTTCAGCCGAAGCGGCGACGTGACCGACGCGACTTCCTCGACCGTGTCGGTGATCATCAACATCAGTTTGATTCTGCTGCTGGCGGCCATTGCGCTGGGCGCCCTGATCTCCAATTCGCTGTCACGTCCGTTGGTCGAGATCAAGGAACGCATCGACCGACTCGCCCTGACTGGCAACCGCCGGATCCGCTACCGCAACACGAAGGACGAACTGGGCGTGCTGATCAATTCCTACAACAAGATGGTGGAAGATCTCGAGGAAAGTTCCCGCCAGCTGGCCCAGACCGAGCGCGAGCAGGCCTGGAAAGAGATGGCCCGCCAGATCGCCCACGAGATCAAGAACCCGCTCACGCCGATGAAGCTCAGCATCCAGTACCTGATGAAGCTCAAGGAAGCGAACGTGCCGGGTTGGGAGGAAAAGCTCGAGAGCGTGAGCAAGTCACTGCTGGAGCAGATCGACACGCTGTCGCAGACCGCCACGGAATTCTCCTCCTTCGCCCGCTTCTATAGCGAGGAAGTCACCCGCATCGACCTCGACGGATTGATCCAGGAGCAGCGCGAGTTCTTCGACAATCGCGAAGACATTGCCTTTGAATACGAGCGCCCCGTCTCGCCGGCGCTGGTGGATGCGCGCCGCAGCCAGCTGGCCCGCGTGCTGGTCAATCTGATCACCAATGCCATCCAGGCCATCGACAGCTCCGGTACGCAGGAAGGACGGATCCGCATCCGCCTGCTGCCTTCCGGCCCGGAGAAGGAGGGATTCTGGCGCATCGACGTGGAAGACAACGGCCCGGGCGTGAGCGAAGAGGATATGGCCAAACTCTTCACGCCGAACTTCACCACGAAAAAAACCGGCACCGGCTTGGGTCTGGCCATCTGCCGGAGCATCATCGAACAAAGTCAGGGAACGATCGGCTACAGCCGTTCCGACCTCGGCGGCGCGAAATTCACCGTCGAACTCCCCGCCGCGGCCTCCACGTCATTCTCGGCTTGACCGGGAATCTCTATTTCTGCCGCAGGAAAACCTGCAGGACGCAGCCCGTGTAATCGAAATGGCTCCTGAGCTTGTTCTCCAGGAAGCGCTTGTACGGGTCGCGGATGTACTGCGGAAGATTGCAGAAGAACGCGAAGCTCGGCGAGGGCGTCGGGAGCTGCGTGATGTATTTGATCTTGATGTACTTGCCCTTCCAGGCCGGCGGCGGATAGTTCTCGATCTCGGGCAGCATCACCTCGTTGAGCTGTGAGGTGGGGATGCGGCGGGAGTAGTTGGCATACACGTGTTCGGCAGCTTCCAGCACGTCCATGATCCGCTGTTTGTTGGTGGCGGAGGTGAAGATGATGGGAATGTCGCTCATCGGGGCGATGCGCTTGGCGATGGCCTGGGTGAATTCCTTCATCGTGTTGGCGGTCTTGTCGGGCACCAGATCCCACTTGTTGACCACGATGACACAGCCTTTCCGGTTGCGGATGATCAGGTTGAAGATCGACATGTCCTGGGCCTCGATGCCGCTGGTGGCGTCGATCATCAGGATGCAGACGTCCGAATTCTCGATGGCGCGGATGGAGCGGAGCACGGAGTAGAACTCGAGGTCTTCGGTCACCTTGGCCTTCTTGCGCAGGCCGGCGGTGTCGACGATCATGAATTCATGCCCGTATTTGTTGTAGTGCGTGGCGATGGCGTCGCGCGTGGTGCCGGCCACGGGCGTAACGATGTTGCGCTCCTCGCCCAGCAGGGCATTGGTCAGCGACGATTTGCCCACGTTCGGCTTGCCGACGATGGTGAAGCGGGGGAGTCCCTCATAGGGGTCCTCTACGTCGCGGGTCTCCTTGGGCAGGAGTTCCACGACTTTGTCGAGCAGGTCGCCGGTGCCGCTGCCGGTGGCGGCAGCGATGGCCATCGGATCGCCGAGGCCCAGGCCGTAGAACTGGTAACTGTCGTACATCTTGTCGCCGGTATCCACCTTGTTGACGGTCAGGATCACGGGTTTGCGGCAACGGCGCAGGATGTCGGCAATCTCTTCGTCGTAGTCGGTGATGCCGGTAGCAGCCTCGACCATGAAGAGCACCAGATCGCACTCCTCGATGGCAATCAGCACCTGCTTGCGGATCTCGCCCTCGAACACATCTTCGCTGTTCGAAGTGAAACCGCCCGTATCGACCACCGAGAACTCGTGGCCGCACCATTCGCATTTGCCGTAATGACGGTCGCGCGTCACGCCCGCCGTCTCATCGACAATGGCCTGGCGGATGCCCACCAGTCGGTTGAACAAAGTCGATTTGCCCACATTCGGGCGTCCTACGATAGCTACCAGATTCATACGCGTGTCTTTTTTCCGTCATTCGCTCCCTGCGGTCGCGAATCTCGCCGCAAAGTTATCAATAATCTGAGATTCTGGCAACCCCGACTGTAATAGACGCAAGCCCCCCATTCTTGCGCTGCAACGGACGCAATTGATAACCAGTCATTTACAGAAGTTGATCCCCCATAAAACGAAAGGGATCAACTTTCATAAACGCCTGACAATGAGTTGTGTCCGTTGCAGCGTTTATGTGGCTGTCTAGTGTTCGGAAGAGGCCGAAGGCCTGGAGGCCATTATGAACGATCTCGCCGATTATTGGAGTGGATAGGATCTCTTTGTGAGTCATATCTCAAGGCGAGGGGCCGGGGGCGTGTCAACTTTTGAAAAAGAAATCCCTGAAAAAAGTTGAAAAATGTCTACTTTTGTAAAACCAGATGCCGTGAAAACATCACACGTGTCTACTTTCGAAAATAAGTATTAACGGAAAAATCTTTCCGTGTCTACTTCTCGCGCGCGGTACAACAATAATATCATGCTTCCGCCAAACTCAGGAATAATAATTGGCCAAATGGGGGAACGGTTTTTGGCCAAACGGGGGAATAAGAAAGATTAGTAAATTTGTAAAAAATAGCCTATTAACGGCCGTGTCGAGAATGTTGACGAGGAAGAAGAATGAGAGATGCTGAACGCAACGTTCTTGGGTTGATTTGCATCTATAAGATATGAAACGGACATACAATAAAACATTGACTATTATGAAGAGATTAATGGTATTATTTCTGTTTGCCTTGTTATTGTGCGATTGTTCAGAGATCAAAAACAGTGAAGACAACCGGGATCTGGTGTTAAAGGCGGTCGACACTACATACTTTGTACAGATAGGAGCTACACAACAGACTATTTTCGTTTCTCCAAGACGGAGCATTTCCATCGGTAAAGAAGGCGGGGTTGTTGAAGTGACGGCATATTATCTTGATACACTGGTTAATGGAGCGAAAAACGATCGTATTCTGAATGACTTCTTCTTTGAAACAATTAACTTCGATGCCCCCTTCGTTAGATACGAAGGTCGGCAAAGGATTAGCGATCGGGAGGTCCGCTATACTTTCCTGTTTACGAAGAATGAGACAGGAGAGACACGCCCGGCAGTAGCGGCGGCAATCTCGGATACGCTCTCGCATCCTTCAGGTTTCGGTTGGTTTTCTATTACACAGACGGCGGATTAATACTCTCGAAAACATCGCGGACAATCAGAGGGCCTTTACCATCAAGCCAACCAGAGACTCTTAGATTGATGCCTGGGGAACGCGGTACCGATGGTTTGGATTGATGGTTATCTATATAATAGTGTCAATTTCGTAAAACCGGGTCAGCCGATTGATAGAATATGTATTCAGGAATCGACGACGGAGCCTTGGCACTTCCAGACGGGTTTGACTATGAAATTTGTTTATTATAGTAATTATTAACAGTTCTAAGACTCAACAATTAACGATTCTTCCGCATCTACAAAAAAGAAAAGAGTTGTTTCAACAAAATTGCTTATATGAAAACACGGTTGTTTATATCAATGATGCTTCTGATGGTAATCTCGGCCTGTCAAGACTTAGATAATTGGAGAGATGTCTCGGAGAATACTTATGAGGATTTCGTGTTCTCCACGGAAGGGGTTCTTACGCTTAATTCGTCCTCGGCTTCCGAGGTTACGGCCGCCCTGAATTTTTGGACGGCAGTGGACGGTGAACAATTCGACGGTCTTGAAAGTGTCCGTGTCCGGTTTACTTTTGACAAGATGCCGTGCAAGGTCAGCAAGAATCAGGTGGTCTTTTCTGCCAAAGGTTTCCCGGGGTGGGTTGTGTGTACGAAAACCTATCGCGGGGAGGATCATGTGGGCTCCCAGGGCCAGCCCGGGAAGTTCTATTTTGATACAAGACTGAGAAGGGACATGTACCCTTTCGGTTATGATTCCCAACTCTGCGACGGCGATAAACTCACCGGCAACTGGACTATCCGCTTCGAAGCTGACAATGGTGCGCGCCTCGTTTTCAAGGCTCGTTCGATGGAGGTAAGTAATTATTAACCCTGATGATTCAGATAATGTTTTGACAAGAGTAATCACTTTTGCTAATACTATAAGACTTGTTCCTTTTAGAGCCGGTCTTTCCTCAGTCGGCTAATCGCAATAATAATACGTTTCATATCTCCATTCATTATTTGAATCACTGCTTTCCCATGAAAAAAAGTGCTCCTCATATTCCTGCGTTTTACCTGACATTGCTGACACTGTTCTTGGAAGTATTGTTTTTTTCCTTTCCACTTTCTGCCCAGGACCCGATCTCTTTGGACAAGGTAAACTACATCGCTCTGTCTCCGGAGGCAGCGGCGCTGCACGATGCGGTGAACTATCCGGTGGAGGGGAACTTGGAATGCTAATGGTGGGAATCATTTATACTCTCGAACGTTTTATTATGGTTTTCATTAAACAAATAAAAGGAACTCTTATTATTGTCTCCATCCTTTTATCATCATGTACAGAGAGTCCAGGGTATGGTATTTCGTTGGATTTTGATTCTCAAAAATGTGATTCTATGAGAATCAGTGATATCAAGGGTTTTTCTTCAATTCAGTTTAGAATAGATATTTTTGGAGAGTCTGCCCTTCGGGACGCAGAGATGGAGGCGGAAATAGAAGCATATTACAACAGAATAGGAGTCGTTGTTGTCAAAGGAGGCTCTGTCTGTGAACGTGTTTCGTATAGAATAGATAAATGTAAAAAAATAAGTATTGTTGCAAATCGCCCCTTTCTAGACAGATTGCCTGGAAGCGAGCTGTCTGATTTTTTTACCGTCAATAGTAGAGATTTCTTATTTGCTGGAAGTAAAAAGTTGATAGGTCGATTTCATTCGAGTATTCCAATTAGTGAATATCTTTCGTATTATCCGATGGCTTTGCCTTCAATGACGATAGAGTTGGGTGTTCCACAGAAAGATTTAAACATCGTAGGCGATATTGATATTACTATTTGCGTTACCCTGGAGAGCGGTGTTGAACTTAAAGATACGTTTACTGTGTTTTTTTAAGAAGGTGAGTCAAGATAATATTGCAAAAATGATTTCATCGAATGTTGGAATTGATATAAAGCTTAATCTTTTCGAGAAAACCCAAGACTTTTTCTCAAAACTGTTTAACTAATTTCTATCTAGCAGCCTGCATCTTTAGAAACGAAATACATTCATTATGTATGCACAATCGAAGAACTCAAATACTATTGTCATTATTGCTATCGATCCTTATGGGATGCGGCAGGAATTCGCAATTTAACTATAGGGGAGAAGAGGGACTGCCATTTACATTAACATCAAAAGAGGTAATTGTTTTAACAAATCCGGTCTTTGCCTTCGATTTGTCACCATCAGACTCAGAGTGTCGATTATCAGTTTGCGACCAAAATGATACCACCGTTCTTTATCCAATAGATTACGGATATTCTTTTTTTATTCAGAATGTCCCTTACATTTCTCAAGTCGTTTCATATAACGATTCCATAGCCTATTTTAAGATTAATCGATTATTCTCATCGTTATCTTTTGAGAAAAAGTTTAAGTGGCAAGAAAGTAGTCTATCCCCCTTTATACTTTCTGACGCTTTTGATGATATCGAGTATTGTACCGACCGTTATTATAAGCGATTCCTATCAATCAAAATGTCTGATTATGAACGCCTCAAAATGATTAGATTCATTTCTCGTTCTAATCTTGACGACATTGATGAATCTTGGAAATCTCTATTGCCTGTGAAAGACCCATCTGCTTGGCAGGATATCATTTATTTTCATGAAAACAAGCGAGAGTTCTATGGATCAACTTCTTTCAAAGATATGTTATTATCAATCATTCGTCATCTGTCAGATGTGCCATCGTATATGTGCAAAGACACCAAGAATGATTGTCCTGTTAATCTCAATAGAGATTTAACATCCTCTTCTCTACAATGGGATAGTGTATATGTTTTCGTGCTAAACAATGACAACCGCCAATTTTTATTTTCCTCAGAACTTGTTTCAAAACAACAAACGTATCCTCTTTTTAAGAATGGGTTTAATTGCTACGCCATTGAATTGGAATCAGACACAGACATTATGACGATTTCAGAAAGAATATACCAAAATGAATACGGAGAAATCTATAGATTATCTGACAGCTACAACCCAAAGGTTTACCCCATATGTATGAAGTTTCATTCAATCCGAAATGAGTATTCTCTGTGTACAAGCATCCATCAAGGTATGAAAGAGCAGATTTTTTGCGGTTATCCCTCCTATGAGTCGCCTCTCGATTCTACGTTTATAAAAGGAAATCAACTGGTTTTCGAGTGGCTCAACTCTCGATGAGTTATCCTGTCAACATCAAGAATGAAGAGGGCTATCAAGATGGGCAATTTCGACGGCCTCCGCGGCCTGACGGTGACCTACATCGCGCTTCAAACACCCGAAGACTGTTGCGAGCGGCACGACCAGCACGTTGACCTACATCTACGATGCCGGCGGCAACAAGCTGTCGGTAAGCCAGGACGGCACGGAGAAGAACTACTACTGCGGCGACTTCGTCTATACCTCAGGACTGGCCGTCGACTATATCCTGACCCCCAACGGCCAGATGACACGGAACCCGAGCACGGGCGCCTATACGGCCCAGTACAATATCACAGACCACCTCGGTAATGTGAGGTCAGTGGTCAACAGCAGCGGCGTATCTCAAAAAAAATAGTAAAACTATTTTAAAAATTTATATTTCCCCGCAGCAGTATTATTAGTACAATCAAAATGGCCTAATAGAATGAGAACGAAGTTTTTTTTCTTTATTTTGTTGATAATTACCATTATTGCTACTGCTTTCTTTTGTTTAATAGAAATAGATAAAAGCAACCAAGTTGGAGATATAGCAGTAATTCAAATACGAAACAAAAACTTATTACCAATTCTTGACAGTATTATTATTCACGAGAAGCAGTGTGATTATTATACTCCTAATCTTATTTTTTCCATTCAGAGTCGAAGAGTAAACAATAATACCGAGTACCAGATTGGATCTGTTGGATCTTGGTTAATTGACTTTGGAAGCAAGAATTATTATGGTTGTTTTGAATACAAAGGACATTGGTTTGTTGTTGGAGGTCAAAAGTTGGACAGCTCTATTTTTACTGAAACAACAGAGATAGAACAGTTTGTCTTCTTGAAACCAAATGAAAATTTTAAGAATGGGGGAACTGTTTTGAACGTTATTGATGACGACACTTTTTCTTATTGGATTTACAATTATACGGATAATAAATTCATTTTCAAGGAAATGAATGATACCTATTGTAATTGTAGTAAGAGAGGAGTGTCAGATATTTAGATACCACTCTTTTTTCCTTAACCAAAGAGTTTATCAATGATTTTCCATAATAGTTGTTTATGACAGATTTAATCCAAATAATAATAGGACTAAATGTGTAGCCTTCCCTTTATTCCCCGGAAACCTAATAATAGAACTATCTCCATTAATGGTATAGAAATACAATATACAGCATTCCAGAGATCTTAGAATTATTATAATGTCGGACGCATACAAGTCAATAAAAAGTAGATATCTGTCCTCTGACGAAAAAAGATTACTTTCAGCCTTATTGCTGAAAGCTGGAATAACCAAAACCGTATCATGGATAGATTCTATTAGCATATTTCCATTCGATGATGGGGGGATGGGGAGTTATTATTTTCTTGAGTGTCACAGTATACAAGTTGCAAGTGATATCCTTTTCTTAGATTCAGATGGGGTATGTGTATTAGCAACTCTTTATGTAAATAACAATTATGAGCCTTGCGAAGTAGATATGTGGAAAATGGATTATTCTTCCTTAAAGCAAATACCGCAGGTTATTATCGATGTGAGGGATAAGAATGAAGGGTGTTAGATATCATTAATCGTATGGTAATGGTAGCGTTCCATCCAGTGTGTCCAGATCGGACTCTGCAATTTAAAGAACATAATAGGCACATAAGTGGACACTAATGCCTCAAAGATTCAAAAATCCCAAGATTTTCAATCGAGAATTCCCATAGTTTTCAATCAGAAAGACAATGCTGACCACTATTTCTGCTCAACTCGACGTCGATTACATCCTGACTCCCTTCGGCCTGGCATTCAACGATGCAAGTATCACGAATAATCGCTACCTTTACAACGGGAAGGAGTTGGAGAACTACACCATCGGCAGTTCGTATCTCGACGAAGGGTCTATATGACAGCCAGACCCCAATCCCTCTTCATACGGCTGGGATTCTCGTTCTGACAATAGATAGGTAAACCAATATTGTTTCGCCGCGACGACGCTGTAGATTGGGTCACGTTGTCGTCGCGGGTGGGTTTGGGCCGGAAATGCCCGAAATCGTGCCACGACGACAGTGTGGAAGCGCTCAGAACGTCGTCGCGGCAAAAGTGAATCAGCCAGACAATGTTGTCGCCATAAAATGAATGAAACTGGAGAGCGGTTCATTCTGTGGCCGAAATACGGACACCGACGACGAGGGGAAAAACTTTTCGACTATGGACATGCCCAGCACGCCCCCGTCAAATTGACGGTGTGGCGTACGCCACCACGTCGGCGGCGGTGATTTGGGGGCCGCAGAGGATCATGAGGCGTTCGGCGACGTTGCGGAGTTCGCGGATGTTGCCGGTCCAGGGGAGTTTCTGGAGTTCGGCGATGGCTTCGGGGGTGACGGTTTTCTTGGCCATGCCGCTTTCCTGGCTGATCTGGTCGATGAAATAGGTCATCAGCTGGGGGATGTCCTCGATGCGTTCCTTCAGGGCGGGGACGTGGATCACGATGACGCTCAGGCGGTGGTAGAGGTCTTCGCGGAAGCGGCCTTTGGCGATTTCGTCGGTGAGGTTCTTGTTGGTGGCGGCCACCACGCGGACGTTGACGGTGATGTCCTTGTCGCTGCCCACGCGCGAGAGTTTCTTCTCCTGGAGGACGCGGAGCACCTTGGCCTGGGCGGCGAGGCTCATATCGCCGATCTCGTCGAGGAAGAGGGTGCCGCCTTCGGCCTGCTCGAATTTGCCTTTGTGCTGTTTGATGGCCGAGGTGAAGGCGCCTTTTTCGTGGCCGAATAGTTCGCTCTCGATGAGTTCGCTGGGGATGGCGGCGCAGTTGACTTCGATGAAGGGGGCGGCGGCGCGGGGGCTCTTGTCGTGGAGCCGGCGGGCTACCAGTTCCTTGCCGGTGCCGTTGGCGCCCATGATCAGCACGCGGGCGTCGGTGGCGGCGACGCGGTCGACGATTTCCTTGATGTGCACGATGGCGGGCGAGTCGCCCACGATCTCGTATTTGCTCTGGATCTTCTTCTTGAGGATGACCGTCTCTTTGACGAGCGAACTCTTGTCGGTGGCGTTCTTCAGGGTGATCAGGATGCGGTTCAGGTCGAGGGGCTTCTGGATGAAGTCGTAGGCGCCGCGCTTGATGCAGCCCACGGCCGTGTCGATGTCGCCGTGGCCGGAGATCATCACGATGGAGGCTTCGCAGCCGGCCGCCACCAGGGCGTCGAGCACTTCGTTGCCGTCCATCACGGGCATCTTGATGTCGCAGAAGATGGCGTCGAAATTCTCGGCCAGGGCTTTGTCGAGCCCCTGCTTGCCGTCTTCGGCGGTGGCTACCTCGTGGCCTTCGAATTCGAGGATTTCCTTGAGCGTGTTGCGGATGCTGCGTTCGTCGTCGATGATCAGGACCTTCATGGCTATGGATTTAGTTTCGATATGAATTGCAAAGATAACCATAAATTCCTATTTTTGTGGTTACAGATTCTTTTGCTTGCATACCATGACCCGTATCATCATCGCCATCGACGGTTATTCCTCCACCGGCAAGGGCACCTTCGCCGTGGAGATCGCCCGCCGTCTGGGCATCCTCTATCTCGACAGCGGTGCCCTCTACCGCACCGTCACGCTCTACGCCCTGCGGCACGGGCAGATCGAATGGAACGGCGAGATCCTCTACCGCCAGCTCCAGGAAGACATCCTCCTGGGCAAGATCGACATCGCTGTCCAACCGAAAGAAGACGGCACGATGCGCGTTTTCCTCGATGGCGAGGACGTCTCGGGCAAGATCCGCGAACTGGAGGTGGCCCGCAACGTGAGCGCCATCGCCACGCTGCCGTTCGTCCGCAACTTCGTGGACGAGCAGCTGCACCGGCTCGGCGCAGGCGGCTGCGTGATGGACGGTCGTGACATCGGCACCGCCGTTTTCCCCAATGCCGACCTGAAGATCTTTATGACGGCCGACGCCGAGATCCGCGCGCAGCGCCGCGTCAAGCAGATGGAGGAAGCGGGCCAGCATCCCAATTTCGAGGAAATCCTCAAGAATGTGCAGGAGCGCGACTACATCGATTCCCACCGGGCTATGAACCCTCTGCGCCAGGCCGAAGACGCCCTGGTGCTTGACAACAGCCACATGACCGTGGAAGACCAGATGGTCTGGCTCGACGGCATCCTCCGCGAGCGCTTCAACATCAAGCTGCTATGAAGCTCACCCTCGAGATCGATCCCCGGTCCGGCTTCTGCAACGGCGTAGTCCGTGCCGTCCAGCAGGCCGAGAACTATCTGCAATACAGCAACCATCTCTATTCGCTGGGCGCCATCGTCCACAACTCCGTGGAACTGGACCGGCTCAAGGAAAAAGGCCTGGAGATCCTCTCGATCGAAGACGTGAAACAGTTGCACGACGACGTACTGCTGGTCCGTGCGCACGGCGAGCCGCCCGAGACCTACGAACTGGCCCGCCGCAACAACCTGCAGGTGATCGACTGCACCTGCCCCGTGGTGCTCAAGCTTCAGGAACGCGTCCGAACGACCTGGGAGCGCATCCGCGAGACGGATGGCCAGATTGTGATCTTCGGCAAGAAAGGACACGCCGAGGTCAACGGACTGGTAGGGCAGACCGGCGGGAAGGCCCTCGTCATCAGCAGTATCGAAGAAGCGGCCAATCTGGATTTCTCCCGACCTGTCGCCCTGTTCTCGCAGACCACCAAGGACCCCGACGAGTTCCAGCGCATCGCGGATTTCATCCGCGCGCAAAGGCCTGACGCCGAGGTGTACGACACGATCTGCCGGCAGGTGGCCCAGCGCCACAAGTCGCTCGTGGAGTTTGCCCGCAAACACAACGTGATCCTGTTCGTCAGCGGACACGAGAGTTCGAACGGCAAGGTGCTGTTCGAATTGTGTCACGGCGTCAATGCCCGCACCTGGTGGCTGGAGAACGCCTCCCAGATCGATATGGACTGGTTCCGCGACGGCGACTCGGTAGGCATTTGCGGGGCCACATCCACCCCCAAGTGGCAGTTAGAAGAAATTTTCATATATTTGCAGGACGTAACGAAATAAGTAATCATCAAAATATCACTACATTTTATGGCAACAACAGCTGATTTCAAGAACGGACTCTACATCGATTTCGAAGGAAAACCCTGCTCGATCGTATGGTTCCAGCATGTCAAGCCGGGCAAGGGCCCCGCTTTCGTCAAATCCAAACTCCGCAACCTCGAAAACGGCCGCATCCTGGAGAAGACCTGGAACGCGGGCGAGAAGATTGATGTGATCACGGTCGAGCACCGCGAATATCAGTACCTCTACGCAGAAGACGACGGTTTCAACTTCATGAACAACGAGACCTTCGACCAGATCAAGCTTGAGAAAGACATCGTGGAGAACAACGACCTGATGAAGGAAGGCCAGATCGTCCAGATGGTTTTCCACGTGGACGGCGAGGAAGAGCGCTGCCTCACCTGCGAGCTCCCGACCTACGTTGAACTGGAAGTGACCTATACCGAACCCGCCGTCAAAGGCAACACCGCCTCGACCAACGCGCTCAAGGAAGCTACGCTGGAAACCGGCGCCATCATCATGGTTCCGCTCTTCATCAACCAGGGCGACAAGATCCGCGTCAACACCACCGACCGCTCCTACGGCGAACGTGTGAAATAACACCTTAACACATAGAGCCTTATGCGTAAAGCGTGGTTCATCTTCGTGTCCGCACTCGTCATTGCCGGGTGTGGACACGCTGTTTCTGGCGACCCGACCCTCGAGATTACCGACGCCGAGCGCGACGCCCGCATCGCCATCGATTTCTCGCGCGACTGCACGTACATCCTGGACTATCTGAAGCCCTACTATCCTGACCTGACCCAGGAACAGGTGGCAGCCTGGGAGGCATCCAAGGCGCTGGAAGGCCGCGTGATCGACGGTCAGAAGCGCTATTTCCGCAACGCGGGACGCAACCTTTTCCGCATCGACCGCGAGGCCAAGAAGGTGTTCGAAGCGGTCAACGGGGTGACGCGCGACGTGGAGGACGTCTATCTGGATACCTACAACCACGATGTCATCGCAGCTGTCCGCAGCACCGGCGAGAACCTGGTCAAACCCGTGACGTTCGTCATCAAGTATGAACTGACCGTCAAGCCCGACGTGGTTCCGGCCGGCGAAACGGTCCGGGCCTGGATGCCGTATCCGCGTGAAGACCAGAACAGCATGACGGACATCCAGCTGCTGTCGGCTTCCGAATCCGACTTCATCATCGCGCCCGACGAAGTGGAGCACAAGAGCATCTATATGGAAAAGACCGCCGAGGCCGGCAAGCCCACGGTTTTCTCCTATACCTTCTCCTTCACCGGCTACAACGAGTGGTATGACTTCTCGCCCGAGGACTGCAAGCCCTATGATACCGCGTCGGATCTCTACAGGACTTACACGGCCGAGCGCAAGACCCACATCGTCTTCACCGACCGGATCCGCGCCCTGGCCGATTCCCTGACGGCCGGCGAGACGAACCCGTATCTGAAAGCCCGCAACATCTACCGCTGGATTGCCGAGACCTATCCCTGGGCCAGCGCCCGGGAGTACTCCACCCTCGAAAACATCCCGATGTACGTGCTGGAGAACGGCCACGGCGACTGCGGCCAGGTAGGCCTCCTGCTGGTGACGCTGTGCCGCGCTGCAGGCATTCCGGCCCGCTGGCAGAGCGGCTGGATGCTGCATCCGGGTGCTGTCAATATGCACGACTGGAGCGAAATCTATTACGAAGGCATCGGCTGGGTGCCGACCGACGTCTCATTCGGCCGTGGCCGGGGAGAGGTCAAAGACATCGAAGACGAATATTTCTTCTACACGAAAGGTCTGGACGCCTACCGTCTGATCTGCAACAGCGACTATTCAGGACAATTCTATCCCGCGAAGAAATTTATCCGCAGCGAAACGGTGGACTTCCAGCGCGGCGAGGTGGAATGGGCCGGCGGCAACCTCTACTTCAACCAGTGGTCCGGCTGGATCGAAGAAGTCGAATACCGCTAGGAATCTAGTCGTCGAGATATGCAAGGCATCCGGGGTGTTTGCCCTGGACGCCTTTTTCTTTGTAGAACCGTTGGATGGCGCGCAGGTCGTCCATTGCGTTGTCGGTGCATTCGAAGCGCGGGCCGTGGCCGATTTCCATCCTGCCCCAGTCGAAGTAGCCTAGATAGACCGGCACGCCGGTGGCGCGGGCGATGGTGTGGAAGCCTGTCTTCCAGCGTTTTACCGGCTTACGGGTCCCCTCCGGGGCGATGCACAGGATGAAGGATTCGTTTTCTTCCAGGGCATTGATCACCTGGCGCGTCACGCCGACCGCGTTCTTGCGGTCCACGGGAATGGCACCCACGCTGCGCAGCAGATTGCCGAGCGGCCAGAAGAAGAACTCTTTCTTGATCATTACGCGCGGCTTGCGGTCGAAAGCGCGTACATAGAGCCAGGCTACGACGAAATCCCAGATCGAGGAGTGGGGCGCGCCCAGGAAAATGAGCTTGGGCTCCGGCGGAAGAGAGGTATCCATCAGCTTCCAGTGCATACGGAGCAGGAGTTTTCGGGCGGTGGCGGGCTTCATGCTTTACTGTGCTTCTTCCGTGTTGTCGATGTCGCTCCGGAGGTTCGTCCGGATGAACTTCTGCCGCACGGGCGTGTTGTCGCCCATATAGAACTGGATGATGTCGGCGATCTTGTCCTCGCCCGTCAAGTGTACCATTTCCAGGCGGATATCCTCGCCGATGAAGCCCTTGAACTCGTCGGGCGAGATTTCACCCAGGCCTTTGAAGCGCGTGATCTCGGCGCCGCGGCCCATCTTCTTGAGCGCGGCTTCCTTCTCGGCGGAGCTGTAGCAGTACACGTTGCTCTTCTTGTCGCGCACACGGAAGAGGGGCGTCTGGAGGATATAAAGGTGTCCGGCGCGTACCACGTCGGGATAGAATTTCAAGAAGAAGGTAAGCATCAGCAGGCGGATGTGCATTCCGTCCACGTCGGCATCGGTTGCGATGACGATGTTGTTGTAGCGTAGCCCTTCCACGCCGTCTTCGATGTTCAGGGCGGACTGCAGGAGCGCCAGTTCCACGTTCTTCTCGGCGTAGAGGTCTTTCTTCGAGGCCTTGGCGCAGTTGAAGGGCTTGCCCATCAGGCTGAAGACGGCCTGGGTGTTGGCGTCGCGGCTCTTGGTGATGCTGCCCGAGGCCGAGTCCCCCTCTGTGATGAAGAGGGTGCTCTGGTCGGCCAGCGGATTGCGGTCGCCGTAGTGGATGCGGCAGTCGCGCAGCTTCTTGTTGTGGAGCGAGGCTTTCTTGAGGCGCGCTTTGGTCTTCTTGCTGATGGAGGAAATGGCATTGCGCTCTTTCTCGGAGTCCTGGATCTTGGCCAGGATCACGTCGGCCACGTCGAGGTTCTTGTGGAGGTAGTTGTCCAGGTCGGTGTACAGGAAGTCGAGCATGGTCTTGCTCAGCGTGGGGCCGTGGGTGCCTTCCTGCTTGTTCTGCCACATATACTTGGAGCCGAGCTGGACCTTGGTCTGGCCCTCGAACTCCGGCTCCTGGATGCGGACGCTCACCGCGCCGATGATCGACTGGCGCACGTCCACGGGGTTGAAGTCCTTCTTGTAGAAGTCTTTCAGGACTTTGGCGATGGCTTCCTTGAAGGCGGCCAGGTGTGTACCGCCAAGCGTCGTATTCTGGCCGTTGACAAAGGAGTAGATGTTCTCGCCGTAGCCGCTTCCGTGGGTGAAGGCCACCTCGATGTCCTGGGTCTTGAGATGGATCGGGGGATAGAGGGGCTCTTCGTCGATGCTTTCGTTGAGCAGGTCGAGCAGGCCGTTCTCCGACTTGTACTCCGTGCCGTTGAAGGTGAGCTTCAGGCCGACGTTGAGGTAGGCGTAGTTGCGGAGCATCGTGTCGATGTACTCCGTGTTGTATTCATAGGGCTCGAAGAGCGTGTCGTCAGGAATGAAGGAGATGAGCGTGCCGTTTCGCTCCGTCGTGGGTTTCGGCGTGAAGTCGGGCGTGACGAGGATGCCTTTTTCGTAGGTCAGGGCCAGAGTCTCTCCATTACGGAACGACTGGACAGTGAACTGCGACGAGAGGGCGTTGGCGGCCTTCAGGCCGACGCCGTTCATACCCACGGATTTCTGGAAGGTCTTGTTGTCGAACTTCGCGCCGGTGTGGAGTTTGCTCACGGCGGCGTCGAGCAGGTTCTGGGTCTTGTCTTTCTCGCTGAATCCGAAAGGGATTCCGCGGCCGTAGTCGCGGATGGAGATGCGTTTGTCCTCGATCTTGATTTGAATGAGCTTGCCATAGCCCATCGCGAACTCGTCGATCGAATTGTCGATGATTTCCTTCATCAGCACGTACATGCCGTCGTTGGGGGCGGTTCCGTCGCCCAGGCGGCCGATGTACATGCCCGGACGGAGCCGGATGTGCTCGAGGTCTTCCAGGTGGACGATGCTCTCGTCGCCGTAATCGTGGTCGGGAATATTCAGGGTCTCGTCGTCTTCTTTCATGTCGTTCGCGTCATTCCCGTCCAGACCGGGAATCTCATCTTGCAAAGATAAGAAAAGATTTTTATCTTTGTGAAAACGCGATACCATGATCAAGAAGCGGACATCCCGTCTGCTGGCCGTGACGACCGGAATCAGCGCAGCGGGTTTCCTTCTCTGCGCAGCGCATGTGATGTCCGTTTTTTCCAGCTATATCTACAAGTTCCATGCGACTTCCCTGTTCCAGGACACTGCGGCCTGGCTGGCCGGGCATTTCGAAAAGCCTGCCGCCCTGCTGGTCTATTGCGGCCGCTTCCTGACCCAGTTCTGCTATTTCCCGGGGGTTGCCATCCTTCTGCTGACAGGGCTCTATGCGCTGATTTCCTGGCTGTGCTACCGCTATTTCCTGCGCGGGAGCGCTCTCCCCGTACTCTCGCTGCTGCCCGCCCTGGCGCTGTATCTGTCGCTGATGCGGATGGGATACGGCGTGCTCGTCTTCCGCGCCGACGCACTGATCTTTACCGAGCCGGTCGGCATCCTCTCCGCACTCCTGCTGTTCCGTCTGCTGCAGGCCGGGGAAGGGAAGGTCAGATGGATAGTCGCCCTGCTGGGCTATCCTCTTTTCGGTTGTTATGCCCTGCTGGCGCTGCTGATCCACGCCGTCTGGTCGCTTTCCCATCCGGGGCCCCGCCTCGCCGGATTGCGTCCGCTGGCCGACCTGTTGCTGGTCGCAGCCGTGCCGCCGCTGGAATACCTGTTGCTGTACGACCATACCGTCTTCCGCTACATGTGGTTCCAGGGAGGCCCGTTCCTGGATTATGTGGCCAATGCGAAGGAGATGATACCGTTGCTGCTGGCCGCTCTGCTTCCCGTCCTTATGGCCGTCCGAAGGCCCGCAAAGCGGGAACCCGCATCCTGGACTCCTTACCTCACGCTGGCAATCGGAATCGGCATGGTGGTGTGCGTTTATCTGCTTCCGTATCGGAATGCCCTGTTCCACAGACAGATGATTGCCGAGCGGGCTATTGAGAAAGGAGACTGGGACACGGTGGCGGACAAGACCTGCTCCCTGAAACTGACCAACGACATCCTGGTATCTTACCGCAACTGCGCCCTGTACGCCCAGGGGCGGCTGGAAAGGGATTGCATGAAGTATTCATTCAATATGATCCCCGTTACCATCGGCGACAAGGAATACTCCTCTTCGCTGCTGGCGGGACCGACCCTCTTCTTTTATTCGGGCCTGCTCAATTACGCCGCCCGTATCTCCTCCGAGATCAGCCTTTACGCCAACTATGCCGTGGAACGGTGGAAGTTCCTGGCCAAGGTGGCCGTTTTCAACGGAGAAACGCATCTGGCCGACAAGTATATAGAGACCCTGGCCCATACAACGCTCCACAAGGCGTGGGCGCGCCGGTACAGAGACTATCTCGAGCATCCGGAGCGACTGGCCCTGGATCCCGAATACCGCCTGCTCTCTCCCCTGCAGGATTACGAGGAAAAACGCTGGATGCCCAGCGACAACGCCGCCGCCAATGTCCTGTTGTTCTATAGCTACGTTCCAGGGGACAGCCCCCAGATGCAGGAGTGGAACCGCGCCGCCCAAATGATGCTCCAACCATGAAACGCCTGCTCCTCTTCACTGCGGCCCTTCTGCTGATGGGAACCGCCTGCATCCGGATCCCGGGTGACGCCCGCCCGGCAGACACACCCGCCCGCATCTATCCCGACTATGCCGATGTCGCCATTCCCTGCAACATCGCGCCGATGAACTTCCGTATCGAAGAGGAGGCCCGACAGTTCCGCTGTGTGGCCCGGGGTGCGCACGGCGAAGCGATCCGGACCGCCGGACGCACCGTGCACTTTCCGGCCAAGGCCTGGCGGAAACTGCTGGAAGCCAATATCGGCGGCGAAATCTGCTTCGAAATCTACGCGAAAGGCGCAGACGGCTGGCGCGCGTATCCGTCCGTCCATCTGTTCGTGGCTCCCGATCCGGTGGACCGCTATGTCTCCTACCGCTTGATTGAGCCCACTTACGGGATGGCCGGCGTAATGAGTATTTCCCAGCGCGACCTTTCCTCTTTCAGGGAAAAGGAGATTTTCAACAACCAGCTGGACTACGACCGGACCAGCGGGCAGTGCATCAACTGTCACTCCTTCCAGAACTGGCACACCGACCGTATGCAGTTCCATGTCCGGCAGAAAGATGGCGGCACCATCATCGCCCGGGGGAAGGATATCCGCAAAGTCAATCTCAAGGCGGACGGCTTCCTTTCTTCCGGCGTCTATCCGTCCTGGCATCCCGGGAAAGACCTGATAGCTTACTCGCTCAACAGCACCCTGCAGTTTTTCTACGCCAAGGGAATCGATCGGACCGAAGTGATCGACAGTGATTCCGACATCATCGTCTATGACCCCCAGCGCAACCGGGCCCGCATCGTCGCCGGCGACAGCCTGCAGCTGGAGACCTTTCCCTACTGGTCTCCCGATGGCCGGACGCTGTATTACGCTTCCGCCGACATCACCCGTCTGGCCCCCATGCGGCAGTATTATTATGGCATGCATTACGATGAGTTGAAATACCGGCTGATGCGTATCCCTTACGAGCCTTCTTCCGACAGTTTCGGTCCGGCGGAAGTCTTTTACGACGCTTCGGCCGAAGACCGCAGTGCCACGTTCCCCCGCGTTTCGCCGGACGGCCGTTACCTGCTCTTTACGATGGCCCGTTTCGGGCAGTTCCATATCTGGCACCGTGATGCCGACCTCTATCTGACCGACCTGGCGTCCGGGCAGACGCGTCCGCTCGACGCGGTCAACAGCCCGGAATCGGAGAGCTATCACAGCTGGTCGTCGAACGGCCGTTGGATCGTATTCTCATCCCGCCGCGACGACCGCAGCTTTACCCGTCTGTATCTGGCGTGGTTCGACGGGGAAGGGAATGCACACAAGCCCTTCCTGCTGCCCCAGCGCGATCCGCAGCAGAATATCCGCCGCTTCAAATCTTACAACATTCCGGAATTCACCGTAGAACCCGTCTCCCTTTCCCCCAAGGATTTCCTCAAGACAGTCCGGGGACCGGCCCTCCAGGCAGAACAGTAGTGCAAACGCCGGGAAAGACAAAAAGGGCGGCCCATGCTGGCTCCGCCGCCGCGGTTGGTCCACTCATAGACCATCTCGCCGTTGGCGTCATAGACGTAGGAACCGTCGGCATTGATGTTGGAGATGGCATCATAGGGCACACCGTCCACCACGTAGAGCGGAGAGTTGCTGGCGCTGAAGGAACCGAAACCACGGATACGGATGCCTCCGGAAGAACCCGGCTGGCCGGATGCGGAGGGAACGCCGTCTCCGGTCGAGGCGTCAACGACTGTACCGCTGACTGCAATGTTCTGAGCATAAGCAAAGTAGCCTACGAAAAAGAGCGTCATGCAGGAGAGTAAGAGTCTTAGTTTCCTCATAAGATGATGGTTTAGATTAAAAAAACCATTTCCCCGGGAAAACGCCGTCGAGATTAGGATTATTTATTCGTTAATTATTACTTTTGGGCGATGAAACAGAAGCCGACCGGCATATTGGAATTCTTTGCCCGGCACAACGAAGCATTTGCCTGCAAGGTGGGGTACAGCCGCACCCGGGGGACATTCGACCGCTACAAAGTGGTGTACAGCCACTTGGCAGCCTACATACGAGGCAGGTACCGGAAAGACGACATTCCGTTGCAGCGCATCCGATCCTCTTTCGTCGAAGGGTTCGACAACTGGTTGCGGGTGAAGTGCCGGCTGGCTCCGAACAGTATCTGGGGCTATATGATCGCTGTGAAGCACATTTTCATGCTGGCGCGTAACGAGGGCTTGATGGCCGTCAATCCGTTCGCTTCTTACGTCAACAGTTATACAGGGGTGGACCGGGGCTATCTTTCAGAGGAGGAACTGGTCCGGTTGATGGAGGTCCCGGCGCGCACACGCGTGGAGGAACAGGTGCGCGACCTGTTCCTCTTTTCCGCCTTCACGGGCCTGGCCTATATCGACATCAAGAATCTGCGGGAGACCAATGTCCGGAAGTATTTCGACGGAAACTGGTGGCTCATCCTGCGGCGTCACAAGACGCAGGTCGAGTCGAATGTCCGGCTGCTCGACGTACCGCTGCGACTGGTGGAAAAGTACCGCGGCTCGCAGCCTGACGGACATCTTTTTCCCGTGCCGAGCAACAACTGCTGCAACGAGAACCTGCATCACCTGGCGGAGCGCTGCGGCATCAAGACCCACCTCACGTTCCACGTGGGCCGGCACACCTTCGCCACGATCGCGCTCAACCGCGGCATGCCCATAGAAACGCTCAGCCGCATCCTCGGTCACACGAACATCCGCACCACGCAGATCTACGCGAAGATTACCGACAGGAAAGTCAGTGCAGACATGGCGGCCCTGGCCGGCAGCCTTGCTGCGGTCGAGGCCGACATCTGCCGGAAGATCTGATTATTTATAAAGGGCTCCGGGATCGGCGCCGTCCCAGGAGAACCGCTCGCGATAGGGATCGTAGATCGTCATGTCGATCTCGTAGCGGCGGCCGCCGGTGACCATGTTGTCGATGAACCAGCACACTTCGTCGTAGTTGAGGAAGTAGCGCGCGGCGACAGCATGTCCCTCACCTGTAAAGCGGAGGATCATGTGGGGATAATGGTTCTGCTTGAACGCCCGTACGATGCGGTCGGAGCCGTAGAAGCCGATGCCGAAGAACTTGATCTGGTCGTAGGTGACCAGATTGTCGTCCGTACCGTGGAGAAACAGCGTGGGAGCAGGAGTATCGTACTGATACTCAAGTCCCGAACGGGAGAAGATAGCGCCGGAGAAGGCGATGATGCCGGCGTAGCGGAAGTCTTCCGGGAGGAGCTGCTGAGCCAGGTCGGTGCGGTTGCAGCGCTCGAAGTCGCACTGGAGCGAGGTAATGGCCCCGGCACTGCTGCCCATCAGGACCACCTGTCCGGGATCGACCGTCAGTTCCGAGGCGTAGTCCAGGACGTAGCGTGTGACTTTCATCACATCTTCAGCGGCCAGCTTGATGGCGTTCTCAAGGGGTTTGACCATGCTCAAGGGCCCTTTGAACTGAACGCCGCGCAAGCCGAGCCGGTAGTTCGTTGCCACGACGACGAAGCCGTCATCGGCCAGCTGCCGGCAAAGGCGTCGGGTCTCCGGGGCCCGCTGGTTGTCGTCGATGAAGCCGCCGCCGTAGGTGTAGATGATGCAGCGGTGACGCTCCGCGTCGTCGGAAGGGAAATAGAGGTCCATCTCCAGGGAAAGCGTATCGTACTGGGCGAAGGCGATGGATTCGTCGGGCTGGAAGCGGGTCGTGTCGATGGGTGTGATATCTCCGGCCTGGGCGGGAGTCTGCGCCCAAAGCGTAACGGTTGTCAAGGAAAGTGCGGCGATAAGAATCAAAAAAGGTTTCATGGCAGCGAATTAGGTTTCAAATATAAGAAATTAATCCTAAATTTGCAGGATTAAGAAATGATAACCCAAAAAACACACTATAATTAAAACGTATAAAAATGGCAGAAAAACTGTTTACTGAGTTTCCTCCTGTTTCCACAGAACAGTGGGATGCGGTAATTATCAAGGACTTGAAGGGGGCCGACTACGAGAAGAAACTCGTATGGAAGACCCACGAAGGTTTCCCGGTGCGTCCGTACTACCGCGCCGAGAACCTGGGCGACATCAAGTCTCTCGGCGAAATGCCCGGACAGTTCCCGTTCGTCCGCGGCATCAAGAACGACAACAACTGGCTCACCCGCCAGGACATTTGCCTCTGCAAAGGGCTTGAAAAGGCGAACGAAGAGGCGCTCGACATCCTGAACAAGGGCGTCGAGTCGCTAGGTTTCATCCTGGCCGACGAGAAGGCGCTTTCCGTCGAACAGATGGAAACCCTGCTCAAGGGCATCGCCATCCCCGCCGTGGAGATCAACTTCCGCAAGTGCTGCCCCAAGCATAGCGCCGAAACCCTGAAGAGCTTCCTGGCCGTAGTCAAGAAGCAGGGCATTGCCCCGGAAGAGGTCCGCGCCTCGTTCGACTTCAGCCCGCTGCACCGCCTCACCGTGAAGGGCAACTTCTGCGAGGAGAAGGCCTTCGGCTTCCTGGCAGAGGCCGTCAAGGCCGTCGCCGACTTCCCGAAGATCAAGGTCATCAATGTCCAGGCCTACGACTTCAACAACGCCGGCAGCAGCCTCGTGCAGGAACTCGCCTTCGCCGTGGCTATCGGCAACGAGTACATCGCCCGTCTTACCGAACTGGGTCTTGACGCCAAGGAAGTGGCCCGTCGCATCAAGTTCACCTTCGGCATCAGCTCCAATTACTTCATGGAAATCGCCAAGTTCCGCGCCGGCCGCGTGATCTGGGCCAATATCGTGAAGGCTTGGGGTGTGGATAGCGACTGCGCCTGCAAGATGCACGTCCACGCCGTCACCAGCCGCTGGAACCAGACCGTCTATGACGCCTACGTCAACATGCTCCGCGGCACGACCGAGACCATGAGCGCCGCCATCGCCGGTGTCGACTCCATCGAAGTCGTCCCGTTCGACGACGCCTTCCGCGCACCGGGCGAATTCTCCAACCGCATCGCACGCAACGTGCAGTCGATCCTCAAGGAAGAGTCCCACTTCAACAAGATCGTCGATCCCGCCGCCGGTTCCTACTATGTGGAAGAGCTCACCCAGTCGATCATCGACGCCGCCTGGAAGCTCTTCAAGGAAGTTGAAGAGAAGGGTGGCTACACCGAGGCCTTCAAGGCCGGCTTCGTCCAGGAGCAGGTGAAAGCCGTCTCCGACAAGAAAGACAAACTCCTGGCCCAGCGCCGCGAGACCCTCCTGGGTACCAACCAGTTCCCGAACTTCCTCGAGAAGTCCGGCGAAGAGATCACCAAGGAGATCGTCACCCGCGACTGCGCCTGCTGCGAAGAGAAATCCTGCGGCTGTGAAGAGAAGATGGCCGAGCCGCTGCTCGCCTACCGCGGTGCCCAGCCGTTCGAGGCGATGCGCCTGGCAACCGACCGCAACGGCCGCCAGCCCATGGCCTTCATGCTGACCTTCGGCAACCTGGCCATGTGCCGCGCCCGTGCCCAGTTCTCCAGCAACTTCTTCGCCGTAGCCGGTATCAAGGTGGTGGACAACAACCGCTTCTCCTCCATCGAGGAAGGTGTCGAAGCCGCCCTCAAGGCCAAGGCCGACATCGTCGTGGCCTGCTCGGCCGACGACGAGTATCTTGAGAACGTTCCCAAGATCGCCCAGCTCATCGGCGACAAGGCCATCGTGGTGGTCGCCGGCGACCCCGAGTGCCGTCCGCAGCTCGAGGAGCAGGGCATCAAGAACTACATCCATGTGAAATGCAACGTGCTGGATACCCTCAGGGAGTACCAGAAGGCACTGGGCGTGAAGGAACTTTAATCAGGAGGAAAGACAATGAGACCGAAATTCAACGATATCGACTATACGAAAGGCGCCGCGCCCGAGTGCGGATGCGCCTGCAAACAGGAAGAGCTCTGGCATACTCCTGAGAAGATCGACGTCAAGCCGCTCTACACGGCCGCCGACCTCGAAGGGATGGAACATCTGAACTATGCCGCCGGCATAGCCCCGTTCCTCCGCGGACCTTACTCCACGATGTACGTCAACAAGCCCTGGACCATCCGCCAGTATGCGGGCTTCTCCACGGCTGAGGAATCCAACGCATTCTACCGCCGCAACCTGGCCGCCGGCCAGAAAGGCCTCTCCGTGGCCTTCGACCTGGCCACGCACCGCGGCTACGACGCCGACCACCCGCGCGTGGTGGGTGACGTAGGCAAGGCCGGTGTGTCGATCTGCTCGGTCGAGGACATGAAGGTCCTCTTCGACCAGATCCCGCTCGGCAAGATGTCCGTCTCCATGACGATGAACGGCGCCGTCCTCCCCATCATGGCCTTCTACATCGTGGCCGGTCTGGAGCAGGGCGTCAAGCTCGAGGAAATGGCCGGTACCATCCAGAACGACATCCTCAAGGAGTTCATGGTGCGCAACACCTATATTTATCCTCCTGAGTTCTCGATGCGCATCATCGGCGACATCTTCGCCTTCACCTCGCAGTACATGCCCAAGTTCAACTCGATCTCGATCTCCGGCTACCACATGCAGGAAGCCGGCGCCACGAACGACATCGAGATGGCTTACACCCTGGCCGACGGTATGGAATACATCCGCACCGGTATCAAGGCCGGCATCGACGTGGATGCCTTCGCACCGCGTCTGTCGTTCTTCTGGGCCATCGGTATGAACCACTTCATGGAGATTGCCAAGATGCGTGCCGCCCGTATGCTGTGGGCCAAGATCGTGGGCCAGTTCAACCCGAAGAACCCGAAGAGCCAGTCGCTCCGTACGCACTGCCAGACCTCGGGCTGGAGCCTCACCGAGCAGGACCCGTTCAACAACGTGGCCCGTACCTGCATCGAGGCCATGGGCGCCGCCCTCGGCCACACGCAGAGCCTCCATACCAACGCACTCGACGAAGCCATCGCCCTGCCGACCGACTTCTCCGCGCGTATCGCCCGTAACACCCAGATCTACATTCAGGAAGAGACGCAGGTCTGCCGTTCCATCGACCCTTGGGCCGGTTCCTACTACGTGGAGAGCCTCACCAACGAGCTCGCCCACAAAGCCTGGGAGCACATCCAGGAAGTCGAGAGCCTCGGCGGTATGGCCAAGGCCATCGAGACCGGCGTGCCGAAGCTCCGTATCGAGGAAGCTGCCGCCCGCAAACAGGCCCGCATCGACTCCGGCCTGGAGAAGATCATCGGTATCAACGAGTACCGACTGGCCCACGAAGATCCCATCGAGATCCTCGACGTGGACAACACCAAGGTGCGTGAATCGCAGATCGCCCGCCTGAAGGACCTCCGCGCCCACCGCGACGAGGCCAAGGTCCAGGCCTGCCTGAATGCCATCACCCATGCTGTCGAAACCAAGACGGGCAACCTGCTCGCCCTGGCCGTCGAGGCTGCCAAGGCCCGCGCCACCCTGGGCGAGATCTCCGATGCCTGCGAAAAGATTGTCGGACGTTATAAAGCTGTCATCCGTATGAATACCGGTGTTTACTCCTCGGAAGTCAAGAACGACAACGAGTTCGAGACCGCCAAGAAGATGGTGGCCGAATTCGCCAAGAAAGAGGGCCGTCAGCCCCGTATCATGGTGGCCAAGCTTGGCCAGGACGGTCACGACCGCGGCGCCAAGGTGGTTGCCACCGGCTACGCCGACTGCGGTTTCGACGTGGATATGGGTCCGCTCTTCCAGACCCCGGAAGAGGCTGCCCGCCAGGCTGTCGAGAACGACGTGCACATCGTGGGCGTCTCCTCGCTGGCCGCCGGTCACAAGACCCTCGTCCCGCAGATCATCGCGGAGCTCAAGAAACTCGGCCGTGAGGACATCCTCGTCGTCGTGGGCGGTGTGATCCCGGCCCAGGACTACGATGAACTCTACCGCGACGGCGCCGTGGCCATCTTCGGCCCCGGTACCCCGATCGCCAAGGCAGCCATCAAGATGATCGAGCTTCTGAACCAGAAGTTCGAGGACTGATCGAGGCCTGAATCGTAAAAAAAAAGCGCTCCCCGGTTGTGGGAGCGCTTTTTTTTTCGTACCTTTGTCTATCTTGTGTGTATTGCCTATTTTTGAAACCAAACCTAATACAACTATTTTTTTTAACCTAAAAATTCATTTATGAGGAAACTTAGACTTTTGTTCACTTGCCTCTTGACCTTTTTAGCACTGGGAAGCGCCCTGGCGCAGAACATCACGGTCAAAGGTGTGGTGACCGACTCCGCCACAGGCGAAGGCGTTCCTTTTGCCTCGATCCAGGTAAAGGGCACGATGACCGGTACCGCGACGGACGGCGACGGCAACTACTCCATCGACGTGCCTCGCAACGCAACGCTGATCTTCAGTTCCATCGGCTACCTCAACCAGGAAGTCGTTGTCGAAGGCCGCAATGTCATCAACATCCTGCTGGCTCCCGACACGGAGAATCTGGAAGAAGCGGTGATCACCATTGCCTATGGTGCTGCGAAGAAATCGTCCCTGACGGGCGCTATTTCAAGCGTCAACTCCGAGAAACTGGAGGCCCGCCCGACTTCCTCCGTTATTTCCGCCCTCGAAGGCACCGTGACAGGTGTGCAGGTCAATAACACTTACGGAGCCCCGGGCTCCGACCCGAGCATCATCATCCGCGGTAACGGTACCATCAACGGTTCCACCTCCCCGCTCTACATCATCGACGGCGTTCCCTTCGGTGGCAACATCTCCGATTTGAACCCCAACGATATCGAGAGCCTCACTGTCCTGAAGGATGCCGCTTCCGCAGCGCTTTACGGGAACCGCGCCGCCAACGGTGTGATCCTGATCACCACCAAGAAGGGCAAACAGGGTCGCGTGAACGTGACCGCCAGTGTCAATCAGGGTGTCTACCAGCGCGGTATTCCCGAGTACAACTATGCAACGGCAAATGAGTTCATGGAAATTGCCTATATGGAACTCAAGAACCGGACGCTCCTGCCGACCATCACTTCGCAAGCCGACATCATTTCCGCTTTCTCCGATCCCGGAAAGGTGGCTGATGCTGCAAGCTATGCTGCCAACAACCTGATTGCCGACAAGCTGTATCTGAACATCTATAATGTGGCAGACGACGCCCTGTTTGATGCAAACGGCAGACTTGTCTCGAACGCTGCGATCAAGAGCGGCTACCTTGATGACCTCAACTGGTTCGACCAGACCATCCGCAATGGTTACCGTGCCGACTACAACGTGACTGCCAGCGGCGCCTCCGACAAGGCAGACTACTACTTCTCCGCCGGTTATCTGGATGAGAACGGCTATCTGGCCAATTCGACATTCGACCGCTTCTCCGGCCGCGCATCCGTCAATGTGAAGCCCACCAGCTATCTGAAGGTCGGCTTGAATGTCAATGCCACGCACCAGAATTTCAACAACATGGACTCCGGTTCCAACGCTTACGTGAACCCGTTCATGTATTGCCGCAACATCGCGCCTATCTATCCTGTCCATATCCACGACGTCAACACTGGCGCATATATCCTCGACGATTATGGCAACAAGCAGTATGACGGCGGTTCCTACATTGACGCCAACGGCCAGGTGGTCGTGACCCGCAACCAGTACGCCGACCGCCACGTCATCTGGGAGAACGAGCTCAACAAGGACCTTTCGATCCGCAACACGGTCAACGCCATCGCCTATGCGGAATTCTACTTCCTGAAGGACTTCACCTTTACGGTTACCGGCAACATGAACCTGCTCAACTCTGTCAACAAGAGCTACGACAGCGCAGTCATCGGCGACGGCAAGGGCAACGGCGGCCGTGGCAGCCGCACGGAATACCTCTACAAGAACTGGGCTTTCCAACAGCAGCTGCGCTGGAACAGGCAGTTCGGCGACCACTACGTGAACGTACTCCTCGGTCACGAGAATTACGATTACCAGTATGATTATCTCTACGGCTACAAGACTGCCGAAGTATTCACGGGCCTTAACACCTTGCGCAACTTCACCGAGATCACGAACCTTTATTCCTACGGCAACTATTACCGCACTGAATCCTATCTGAGCCGCGTACGCTACAGCTATCAGGACAAATACAACGTGGAAGCCTCTTTCCGTCGTGACGGTTCCTCGCGTTTCTCCACCAAGTCCCGTTGGGGCAACTTCTGGAGCATAGGCGCCAACTGGTTGATCTCCCGCGAATCCTTCATGCAGAACGTGGGCTGGGTCAACACCCTCAAGCTCCGCGCCGACTTCGGCGAGGTGGGTAACGACGCCGGTACCGGCTATTACGGCTACCAGTTCCTGTATTCCTCGGGCCAGAACGCCAACAAGGGCGCTTACTGGCTCTCGCAGCTGGCCAATGACGAGCTGATGTGGGAGACGTCCCAGAGCTGGGGCGTCGGCGTCGAAGCACGTCTGTTCAATAGATGGAACCTCAACGTCGAGTACTTCGACAAACGCAACAAGGACCTGATCTTCGACGTGTATCTGCCTTACTCTGCAGGAGCCATCTCCACTTCAGGCAACCCGTATATCACCAAGAACATCGGTACGATGTCCAACCGGGGCGTCGAAATCGAGACCGACTTCGATGTGGTGCGGACAAGTAACTTCCGTTTCAACATCAACGCCAACGCCACCTTCCTCAAGAGCAAGATCATCAAGCTCCCTGAAGAGAACCGTGAGGACGGTATCATCAGCGGCACGAAGAAGTTCGTCGAAGGTGGTGACCGCTACGCCTACTATCTCTATCATTGGGCAGGCGTCGATCAGATGACCGGCCGCTCGCTCTATGCTTTCGATGACGAGAATTACTATATCACCGACAACAACACCGAGGGAGGCAATATCCTCTATGGCAGCGCGAAGAACAAGAAGGGCAACGAAAACACCTTGATGGGCGCGGACGACTATGTCGTTATCGATGGAACTCCGTATGTGTACAACCCGGGTTCCTACGGCAAGCGAGACTGGGCCGGTACGGCAACTCCGACCGTTTACGGCAGCTTCGGCTTCAATCTGGGCTGGAAGGGTCTGACCCTCTCGACCGTGTTCACCTACTCGCTGGGCAGCAAAGTGTACGACAGCATCTACGGCGATCTGGTAAGCGTCGGTGCCACACCTTCAAGCGTGCATCACGATGTGCTTGAGAAAGCCTGGAGCGGTATCCCGTCCGGTATGACGGAGACCTCCGCCGACCGTATCAGCACCACCATCTTCCCGATGGTCAACAATACCTTCTCCAGCTACAACAATGCCGGTACTTCGGATCGTTGGCTGGTCTCGGGCAACTATCTCGTGCTGAAGAACATCGCTCTTACGTATTCCTTCCCGAAACGTTGGGTGAACGCCCTTGAAATGGACGGCATCAACTTCACCCTCGCCTGCGAAAATGCCTTTACGATGGCATACCGTCAGGGTTTGAACCCGCAGCAGAGCTTCGGTGGTGTGACCGATACCAACACCTACGTCACCGCGCGCGTCATGACGGCTGGTCTGACTTTCAAATTCTAAAGAACCAATAGATGACAAGAAACATGAAAAAGATATACGCATCTCTTCTTCTGGCCCTGCTCCTGTTCGTAGGTGTTTCCTGCTCGCAGGACTATCTGGAAACGGTTCCGGAAAGTTCCGCTTCCCCGACGACCATATTTGAGACGACCGACAACGCCGTGCTGGCCATCAACGGTATCTGCAAGTTGATGACGACCCAGTACTGGAGCGTCCAGGGTCTCAACGGCGAAGGTTCCATCAAGACTTGGTGGGGCAACTTCGGCAACGACCTGCAGCGCTGCAACCATACCGGCTGGGCGAGTGTCTGGAATCATCAGTATAACGAAAGTGCCAACGGCCGTTATGCTTCTTACCCCTGGTGGTACTATTACAAGATTATCGGCAACGCCAACCAGGTGATCGAGAATATCGACAATGCTGAAGGCCCGGAGTCTGAAAAACAATTCATCAAGGCTCAGGCCCTGACCTTCCGTGCCCACGCTTTCACGATGCTTGCCGAGATGTACATCTACCGCTGGTCGGAGACCAATAATGGATCGTCTCCCGGTCTTGTGCTGCGTATCGACACCAGCACGGGCGATATGCCGCTTTCAACGGCTGCCGAGACCTATGCCCAGATCTATGCTGACCTTGATGAGGCCATCAGCCTCTTCAGTCAGTCGGGTCTGGACCGCGGTTCGAATGAGTTCTACAAGCCGAACATCGATGTGGCTTACGCAGTCTACGCCCGCGCCGCGCTCAATCGCGAGGACTGGAACACCGTGGTCCGCATGGCACCGCTTGCTCGTGCCAACCATCCGCTCATGAGCCGCAGCGAGTATATGGACGGCGGTTTCAGCGACTATACCGGATCCTACCCGAAAGAGTGGATCTGGGGCGTGTATGAAGCTTCTGACCAGACGCTGTATTATTATTCCTTCTTCGCATATCAGGCTTCCAACGCTTCTTCCTCGATGCAGCGTACCTACCCGCTGGCTATCAGCAAGGAGCTCTATGACCAGATTCCCGAGACGGATGTCCGCCGCAATCTGTGGCTCGGCCCGACGGAAGACGAATGGAACAATGACTGCAACGCAGCGGGCCGCAGTACCAAGGGTTTGTACAAGCGTGCATTTGCGGAATACGGCGACAAGTTGTATTCGACGAGTCTTGTCTACGCCTACATGCAGTTCAAGTTCCTGGCTTCCTTCATGCCGGGAGGTGGTTCGTTCAACATCTACCGCGGTGCGGAGATGGTCCTTGCCGAAGCTGAAGCCCGTTGCCACCTGGGTGGACAGGATGCGCAGGTTCAGGCTCTGCTGAACGAACTCAACAAGAATCTTGACCCGCAGTACAACTGCACCAAGACTGGGGCTGAACTGCTCAATGAGGTCAAGCTGTACCGTCGCATCGACCTGTGGGGTGAAGGTTTCGATTACTATGATTACAAACGCTGGAACGAGCCTATCGTGCGCAAGAGCAAGGCGCAGGGCGGCAGCTTCCACACCAGTTTTGCCATTACCATCAATCCGAATGACGGCAACCACTGGACCTATGTGATCCCGCTGAACGAGACCCAGTACAACCACGCACTCTAGTCCTGGGAACTACATTAAAATGAAGAAGAGGTCGACTAAAAAGAGTCGGCCTCTTGTTTTGTGCGCCATATCACACGGGTAGGGGGAGGGGCCCGCAAGATACGAGTTCCGCGCCAGCAGGACGAAGGAGATTGTGGGAGGGGCCGTAAGGCTCCGATAAAGCACGTGGTAACATTTACTAACCTTAAGTTTAGGTTAGTAACCCCTTACCGGCCGTTAGTAATTGATCAGTGATTGACAGTGGTTGCCTTGTGC
>Ga0208297_1000614_pt1 | contig 61120 bp, 54 predicted proteins | sample LMS_cellobiose_e_FD_187367 | JGI IMG/M metagenome (GOLD analysis project Ga0208297, IMG submission 187367) | Rumen-fistulated moose microbial communities from Alaska, USA - LMS_cellobiose_enrichment (SPAdes) (version 2) | ecosystem: Host-associated > Mammals > Digestive system > Stomach > Rumen...
ACGGAGCAGAAAAAATGTTCAGTCCTCGTCTTGATCTGCATACTGACGAAAAGCAGTACACTGTCGCGCTTGAGCTCCCCGGCGTGGATCCGGCGGAAGTGAAAATCGCCCTGCAGGACGACATGCTTGCTATTACTGGCGAGAAGAAGTGCGTGAAGACTGATGCGGAAAAGAAGGGCTACAGCCACTGCGAACGTGTGTACGGCTCGTTTGAGCGGCTGCTCACGCTGCCCGAGGACGCTGATACGGAAAATATCGCGGCCACTACAAAGAATGGCGTGCTCACCATCACCATTCCGCGCAAGGCGCCGGTCAAGGCGGAGGCCAGACAGATTGCCATCACCCACGCTGAATAACGCTGTACCGCCAATATCCTTCAATAGCGCGCTGGGCCAGGTCTGCAAAAGACCTGGCCCGGCGTTTTTGCACATGAAGCCAGAAATACTTTCCGGGGGGGGGCGGGCGTTATGCTTTTCTGCGGCAAGCCGCGTCCGGTTAGTGCGCGGCAGGCGAACGCGCGGGAGAAACCAGCAGAATGGACATGTCCATGACATTTGTCAGCGTGGGGCCGGTGACAAGCAGTTCGTCGCCGCGCAGGAGCGCGTTGTAGCTGTCATTGTTTTCAAGGCAGGACAGCGCGAAGCCGGATTCACCTTTTTCCATGCGGGAAAGGCTTTCAAAATCGGCAAAGCCGCCTGCGGCGTCGGTAGGTCCGTCGCTTCCGTCAGTGCCCGCGAACAAGGCGCTGACGCGCGGTTCCCCCGCCAGCTCAATGGCGGCGGCAAGGGCCATTTCCTGATTGCGGCCGCCTTTGCCCGTGCCGTTGATGGCGACGGTGGTTTCGCCTCCGGCCAGAAGGCAGAGAGGGCGGGCGTCGGGAGAAAGCGTATCGGCGCGCTCCCTGGCAAGCCGGATCAGCTCCACGGCCTTTTCCCGCGCTTCACCGGTCAGCGAGTCTGTAAGGATTTCCGCGCGGAAGCCCAGCTCAGAGGCTTTGCCCGCCGCGGCTTCAAGCGCCTGCCGGTTGGTGGCGACCAAAATATTGCGCACGCTGCTGAACAGCGGATCATGCAGCTTCGGCGTTTCCGGAAGTATCCCAGCGCCGCCTTGCAGCAGATGCTCCCAGACTGCCGGCGGAATGGCGTCGGTGAGTTCAAAGGACGTGATGACATCAGCCGCGGCGGCAAAAGTGGAGGCGTCCGGCGCGGTGGGGCCGGAGGCGATGACGTCAAGCCTGTCTCCTACCACATCCGATACGATGAGTGAAAGGACGGGCGCAGGGCTTGCAACACGGGCCAGCTGGCCGCCGCTGAAAACCGAAATATGCTTGCGTACGGCATTCAGCTGGTTGATGTCCGCCCCGCAGGTCAGCAGGCGGGAAGTGACCTCCTGCAGGTCGGCAAGGGTGATCCCGTGAGCAGGAGCCGGAGTCAGGGCGCTTGCCCCGCCGGTGAAGACAGCGATGACCATGTCTTTCGGGCCGGCTTTCTCCGCCATGTTCAGCATCTCGCCCGCAGCGCGGACACCCGCCTCGTCAGGCACGGGATGGGCAGCTTCACGCAGGCGTATGCGGTCAAGCGGCAGGCCGTGGCCATATTTGACGGCCACTACGCCGTCTGTGATTCTCTCACCGAGCAGGTCTTCCAGCGCTTTGGCCATGGGGGCCGCTCCCTTGCCGGCGCCAATGACATACACGCGCTTTCCCGCAAGGTTCCAGAGTGTGCCGTCCGCGCGCAGCATATCGCCCTCAAGGGAAAGATGGCGCAGAAGTGCCGTGTCTGGCGAAACGGCCTGGACACCTGCTTCAAAAATGGCTCGCAGCGCTTCTTTATGCTTCATATGTCCCCCCCCAGGGCAAAATGACATCAGGTGAAGAGCCTGGCCTCCAGCTGGGCGCAGATGGCGTGATAGACCGGCAGATGCAGCTCCTGAATATCTGGTGTGGTGTCGGCAGGCACACCCAGCACCACGTCGCACAGCGCATCCATGGGCGTGCCTCCATGCCGGGTCAGGCCCAGCGTGGACAGGCCAAACGCACGCGCCACACGCAGTGCCGCGATGATGTTGCCGGATTTCCCGGATGTGCTGATCCCCCAGCAGACATCCCCGGGCCTCCCCAGCCCAAGAACCTGCTGGGCGAAAACATTTTCGGGACTCATGTCATTGGCGAAAGCCGTCGGCAAGGCCACGCCTCCTGCCAGTGAAATGGCGGAAATGGGACGCTGAAGGCCGTGCAGCAGACCCGCCCCCGCTCCTGCGGTGCGCAGGCGGGCGGTTTCCTCGTCAGAAAGAGGGCGCGGCAAAAGGAATCCTTTCATGAGCTCGCCCACAATATGTTCAGCGTCAGAGGCGCTTCCTCCATTGCCGCATACCAGAATCCGGCCTCCGTTCCTGTAACAGGCCTCAAGCATATCGACCGCCGCCGCGATGGACGCTTTCATATCAGCCAGGGCTGGATAGCGAACAACCAGCCGTTCCAGATGGTTATCCATAATTGCCTCACTGCTGAACAGGGGGCCGGGAATGGCGCCCCGTATATACAAGGCAATGTAGCTGACACAACAATGTTGGGCAAGGGGAAAAAAGGGGGCTGCACTGTTGCCATTGCTGGGGCGAAGGGATAGATTTTTTCGCAACGCCAAAAGGTTTTCCAATGATTGTTGCGATTGAAGGAGGTTCGCATGGATAATCGGTTCCCCAAATGCGCGCAGTGCGCTATCCCTGCTAAAGAACGCGCCTGCCGCCGCGCCGATGGAAGAGGTCCGGAGAATTGTCCCACACTGCAGCACAAGGAGCTTGTGGAGAGCGTTTTCCGTGGTATGCCGGATGAGGAAAAGGAATTCTGGAGGCAGTCGGCGCTGCAGGAGGCCTCCTGCTATGCCTACCGGGATCAGGGGCCGGACATGCGCCGCGCGGTGAAACCGCGCATCGTCGAAATCGTGGAATTCGCCCGCCGCATGGGGTACAAGCGCCTTGGACTTATTTTTTGCGGCGGCTTGCATAAGGAAAGCCGTATCGTCAACGCCATCCTCGAAACAAACGGCTTTGAAGTTATCTCGGCCATGTGCAAGGCAGGACGCGTCTGCAAATCGGCTGTGGGCGTTCGCCAGGACGAGCAATGCGACGTGAACGCGGCGGAGGAGACCATCTGCAATCCGGCGTTTCAGGCGGCTTTGATGAATATGGGTGAGACGGAATTCAACATTTTGATGGGGCTTTGCGTCGGACATGACACCATTGCCATGCGGCACGTCAAGGCTCCTGCGACAGTGCTGGCTGTCAAGGACCGCGTGACCGGACACAATCCGCTGGTTCCTGTTTACCTCTACGATAGTTATTACAAGTATCTTAAAAAACCAATTTGCTAACCAGACAGAACACGGCGTGGCCTATAACGGGGCACGCCGTGTTTGAACGCGTTCAGCAACGAGCAGCTTTTTGATAAGAATTAGTCGAAATCCTGTAAGATCAGTGTGATATTTGAGAGAATGCGTTTCTTTCTGGCCTCGGCGGCAACTTCGGCATCGCCGGAAGCCACGAGCCTGATGATATTCTCATGGTTTTCCACAAGTTCCGTGAAGCCGCGTTTGAGCGTCGTTTTACTGCGGTAGCGCTGGATATGTTTTTCCAGGGATTGCAGCATGGTGATAAGCTGCGGATTGCCGCAGGCCTGAATATATACGTTGTGGAAGAGGGTATTGAGTTCGCGGTACGTTCGATAATCTCCGTTTTCCACGGCTTTTTTCAACAGATCCTGCACACGGCGAAGTTCGGCGGGGACAGCGGGATCTTTTTTCCGGACAGTCAGAAAAATGGCGAGACTCTCCAGGCTGGCCCTGATGGTGTACAGATTTTCCAGCTCTTCCCTGCTCAGCGGGGCGACAAAAGTACCCTTGCGCGGATGAAAGACAAGCAGGCCTTGCCCGGTTAAGATGCGCATGGCCTCGCGGATGGGGGAACGGCTGATGTCCCACTGTTCGCTGAGTGTCGATTCAAGCAGCCGCTGTCCCGGCAGAAAACGTCCTTCAAGGATTTCGTTTTCTATCCTTTCGGCAACCTGCTGGGCGAGGCTTTTGAGTGAAAAATGTTTTGGCATTGCGCGGGCTCTGGTTAACGTGGAAGCGGCGACGGTTTATTTTTTATCAGTAACTGTATTAAAATAAAAGAGCAATCGGTCTCTTGGCAAAGGAAGAAGCCCGTCTCCCGGGGGAGAGCTTTTGAGCTAACGCAGGAGCCACCGGCCGATAAGCGGCGCCGTCAGCACCACTGTGTACATGCGGGTCATCTGGTAAAGCAGGATGATGGGAGCGTCTTCACCCATCTGCGCGGCAAGACCGGTCAGCGCGTTCAGCCCGCCCGGGCTGGTCGCGAGAAAGGCGCTGGTGGCGCTGAGAGTTCCCGTCTTGTAGGTAAGATACGCGCTGAACACGCCCGCCGCGAGCAGGATAACCGATGAAATGAACAGCATGTGCCAGGATTCCCGCAATCTGCTTAGCATCTCGGGGTGGAACATGCTGCCAACGACAACGCCCATCAGAATATACGCGCCGAGTTTGAGCGCGGAGGGCAGAGCGACAGGATGCCCTCCGGTGAGGAGCAGGTTATAGAGAATGACGCTGAGCATGGAGCCCACCATGGGCCCGCCAGGAATTTTGAACCAGTGGAACAGCAGGCCGCCAATGGAGCCGCTTACTAAGAGCGCCGGAAAAGAACCCAACATATCCCCCCTCTCACACTTCAGTGCATAAATGGGGGGGAACCATTCCCCCCCTTATGCGTTACGGCTAGTTTCTGAAAGAAGCAAGCTCGCCAACGTTGCGGCAATGCTCCAAATTCATGATGAAGTCAAGCAGGCGTTCGCCCTGCTCAGCGCTCCACCCGCCGTACAGGACGTTGCTGCGGAATTTGGCGATCAGCTCGTCGCGGGTCAGCGGCTCGCGCGCGCCGCCGCGCATATGCATTTGCGAAAGTTCTATTACTGAACCGTCCTTCATCACAACCTTGATCCGTCCAGTGTAATTGTTCGGATATTCATCGTCCGGATCGTAGAGGAAATGGATCTTTTTCGAAAGGCGGAGTACTTTTTCATCTTTGACTTTTTCGTCGTTGAACTGGGCCAGGCCGGCGTCTCCTTCAAAAAAGCCGATGGCCATGCACCAGGGCACGCTGAATTTGGCGGCATAGCCGTTGGGCGGCGTCTGCTTGGCAGGGAGGGGTTCCCAGAGGCGGGAATAGCCCTGGCTGGTTTTGCATTCGATTTCAACGATGTCGTCAGGGTTTACTCCACGTTTGGCCAGACGGAGCATGCAGTCGATAAAGGGATGGATCATGGTGCCGCAGGCATAAGGCTTAAATGTGATGAGATCCATCTGCCAGGTTTCGCCCACCCCCTCGGTAAGATGCTCAAACTGTAAATTGGTATCAGGCGCAGCATAGGCCTTGAAGAATCCGTGGGGTCCTTCAAAGATTTTGCGTGGCGCGACGAATCCCTGTTGGGCCAGCCGAGCGGCGCGGTAGCCGGAATGAGCCGCCCAGCCGGGGTGCAGCCGTTTGGTCCAGGCCCCTTCGCTGAAGTATTCAATGATACCGGAAGACATGCTGCCCGCCACGCCGAAAGCCTGCGCCATCATTTTCGCGTCAAATCCCAGAGTGGCGCTGACGCCGGCGGCGGCGCCAAGGGTTCCAATGACGCCTACGGGATGAAAATGCTGGCAATGAATCTTGCCTGCGGCCACGCGGTTCAGGCGGCAGATGGATTCCAGGCCTACGGCCAGTCCCTGCAGGAAACGCTTGCCTTCAAGGCCAAACTGCTCAGCCGCGGCCAAAGCTGCCGGCAGGGTCATGGCGGCCACACGGATGGGTGCGCCTTCCAGCGTATCGTCGAAATCTTCACCGTGGATGGCCATGCCGTTCACCATGGCGGCTCCAGCGGGATCAAGGTCTTTTTTGTGGCCGAGGGCTGTGCATTTGCCCGCGCCGTCCCAGCTGTCCAGGGCCTGCCGGACGTAGGGCGCACGGCGCGCGGCCAGCATCAGGCCAAAGGTATCAATGCATTCGTTGAGCAGCATTTCTTTGGTCTTGACGGGTAAATCGTCATAACGCACCTGCGCAAGCGCAGCGGAAAAGCGTTCGGAAAGAGTACTGTTTTGATTTTCCATGAGAAATCCTTTTTATGGCGGCATCAGGCCTTAGTTGTTGGTACGCCAGTTTCGATATAATTTGTACAATGCAGGAAACGCGATGGTCGCGAAGAGCAATGCCCACAGCGTCAGGGCGATAGGTCCTTCAAAGAAGATACTGAAGGAATTGTGTCCCATGCGCAGCCCGCAGAAGAGATTTGTCTCGAATTTGCTCCCCAGTACCAGTCCCAGAAGAAAAGCCAGGGGGACGTACTGGTATTTTTTCATGAAATACCCGAGGAGGCCGCTGATAAGCATGATCCAGATGCCAAAAGTCATCTGGGTTTCGGCAAAACCGCCGATGAAGGCCAGAACGGAGATGATTGGGATGAGGACAGCCATGCTGACGTTGATGATGCGTCCGGCCACCCAGGCCAGCAGAACGCCTACAAAGGCAATGCAGAAAGCTGCCGTGAACTGGCTGAACAGAACAGCGTAGGCCATATCGCCGTTCATGGTCAGGAATTCAGGGCCGAGCACCAAACCGTGGAACGAAAGCGCGACCAGCAGGATAGCGTCTGTTGACGACCCGGGCAGCGCCAGCGTCAGCAGCGGGATAAGCGCTCCGCCTACGCAGGCGTTGTTGGACACGTCAGCGGACATGAGGCCGTTGATGCTGCCCTTGCCAAAGCGCTTTTTTTCTTCAGGGGAGGAGAAAGTTATCGATTGCTGGTAGGCGATCGGCGCGGCAATGCTGCCGCCAGCGCCGGGGATGGCCCCCACAACCAATCCGATCAAAGCCGAGCGAAGCGTTTCCACGGGGCGCTTGAGCACTTCCTTGAACCCCTGGAAAATAAGCCCAAAACTGATTTTCTGGCTCAGAACCTCGGCCTGTTTGTCTTTTTCAATGAGCAGCTTGAACATTTCGCTGAAAGCCAGCAGGCCCACCAGACATGAGACAATGGGGATCCCGTCATAAAGCATGATAATGCCGAAATCCCCCCGGTATACCCCCCACATCGGATCAGGCCCGCAGGTCGCGGCCATAAGCCCGAACAGACCGGAGAGAAGGCCTTTCCAGATGCCTCCCTTGGAAATCTGTCCAATGATGACAAGACCAAACAGGATGATGATGGTTAGTTCCACAGGGCTGAACTTCAGCGCTACCGCCGAGAGAACCGGTACCGACAGGATGGAGACGCATCCTCCCAAAAGTCCTCCCAGGGCGGAGGAGAGTACGCAGACTCCCAGCGCAAGACTCGCTTTGCCTTCACGGGCCAGGGGGTAACCTTCCAGCGTGGTGACGGCTGATGAAGGGGTACCTGGGATATTCAGCAGAATGGCCGGGAAGGAGTTGCCCATCTGGGCGCCGGCATGCAAGCTGACGACAAAAATCGTTCCTGTCGTTGGGTCCAGCGTCAGAATGAACGGGAGCATGATGGCTGTGCTGTTTGACGAGGTCAGCCCCGGCGTGGCCCCGACAAGCATGCCTACCGCGACGCCGAAAAGCACCACATGGGCATGGGCGGCCATCAGCTCGATGATGTGCATAAATGAGATGTCCATGGCGTATTACCTCTTCCGAAGAAAGGCTGGCTTAAGCCTGGCCGGTAAAGAGAATGCCCGTGGGCAAAGCCAGACCGGCCCAGTTCACGAAAAGAAAATGCACCAGCGCCAGCATGGCGGCGGACAGTATCACGACTTTCCACCATGGACGGACATTCAGCCAGTGGAACATGATGATCAGAAACGTCGGAACGGTGATGACGTAGCCGAGCCAGTCCAAAGACAGAACGAAACATGCGGACAACAGGAGAAACAAGCTGATTTTGCGAAAGACAATGCGGCTGTCGGCGCGTTGTTCAGCGGTAATGACGCGCCGTTTGGAAAAAAGGAGAGCGTGGATGATGCATATCCCCGCCGTGAGGAAAATGCCCGCGCCTATCATGCCGCTGTACATCAGTGTTTTCCATTCCACTTCCTTGATGATTTGCCCAATGAGGCTGGCGGCTGTATACAGCATGGCCAGTCCGGGGACGATCAATTCACCCCAGTCAAAACGGGCGCGGGGAGTGCTCATGGCGTGTCCTTGTCGTTTGGTTCCAGCGCCGGGCGGAGAAGAAAAACCCTCGCTCCGGCGCCGGGTCATTGCTTACTGCTTTTTCTTGTAGACGTCGGCATACTTGGCGAATACGGGGAAAAGCTCCTCAGACATGGTGATAAGTTCTTCGGGGGACATGTCGTCCATCAATTCAAAACCAAGTTTTTTAGCTTCAACTATGAATTCGGGATCTTTCTTCACTTTGGACAAGGTGTCCCAAAGAAGCTGGAAGCGTTCAGGATACTTTTTCTTGAGCTCGGGATGGGCCACAAAAACGCGATAGGAACCGGCAGACACGATGGGTTTTTTCACGACGCTGGTGACTGTCGGGATATCTCCGACGACATGCGGGATAGGATTGGTGGGCAGGCAAATCGCGAGCGCACGGATCTGGCCGGAGCTGATCTTCAGGTCAGAGGCGCGGCGTACGTTCAGGTCCACATGTCCGCCCAGAAGGCCTGCGCGCGACTTGGAACCGCTGCCCAGGGGGATAACTTCAAACTGGGCGCCGGTGTAGTCCATCAACTGGTACAGCACCAGGGTATCCGTGGTGGCCCAGCGCGAGAGCCCGGCGTTCAGGGGCTTCTTCTTGGCGGCCTCAATGATATCTTCCAGTGTTTTGTACGGAGAATCCGCCTTCACCTGAACGATGGCGGGGTCCATGTCGTATACGTTGATGGGATAGATGACTTCTTGCCATTTCCAGTCGGGTTTCTGCTGCGCATAGAGGATGGCCGCGGTCTGGATATTGCAGGACATGATGACGCTGCCGTCACGTTTCGCGCGGGCGAACTGGTCATAGCCAAGACGGCCGCCGGCTTGTCCCTTGTTGATGTAGACAAGCTGCACGTCAGGCATATATTTGGTCCAGTATTTCCCGATGAGCCTGGTGGTGGCGTCCGAGGTGGAACCCACTTCATGCGGAATGATAATTTCAAGTTTCTGAGGTTTCCATTCAGCTGCCTGACAGGTTGCCGCGAAAGCTATGGTCAGAAACATCACTGAAAGAGACCGGAAAAGATTTCGTCCCATACAACCTCCAAATAAAGCTAAAGGGTTGGTGTTATGATTCCAGCGCTCCTTGAGCAAGAAGCCGTGCCGCAAGCGTCGTGTTGAAACAACCGCAAAGACAGACACGCCCCAGCGCGCGCGCCGCCTCTTCGGGTAAAAGGTTTCCCTGCCGGATGGCCCGGCACAGGCGTTTCGCATTGTTCCGACTGAGGCGGAGATGGCCGCACAGCGAAAGCAGGCGCTCCAGCCAATCCGTTTCGCTGCCTTGCAGGGGGGCCAAGTCCGCCTGTATGCCGGCGATACGAAACATTTCTTTTTCTGTCAGTCTGTTTGCCGTTTCCCATGGCACGGATACACTGACCGAGAAGCCTGTATCCTCATGCCGCAGCATGGAAAGGGCAGATGTCAGATTGGTTTCATCATCAAACACTATATGAAGCGGCGCACCGTCGGGCCATCCGGCGGCAAGCATTTCCGGCTGGCGTGTCAGCAGTGTCCCCGCGGAGGGAGAGCCGGCGTTGACAGGATGAAAGGCATACAGTTTCCGCAGCAGATCCCCCATCAGGCGGCCGGTACCTGCGGGAGCGTTTTTGGGAGGGCGCACATGCAGAACAAAATCGTCGCCGTCGCCGGAAAGGCGGTGCATGGTGTGGCTCATACGGCGGCCTCCCTGTGACGGGCAAGCCCGAGATTGAGTTTGCAGCGCGGCCCTGAAACGTGGCTGCTGCGGTCAAGAATTTCGCGAAATTCCTCCAGAAGAACAGGGGGGAAAAGCGCATTGGCGCGGTAGCTGATATTGCGGCTGCGCGCCCATTCCTGGGCGAGCGCAAGCAAATCCGGTACGTTCAGGGGATCGCAGCAGTATTCCAGACACACGGACAAAACACGGATGGCGCCGGCTTCTTTGCAAAGGCCGTCAGGGCCGACAAGTTCAAGCATGCGCCGGTAACTTTTCTGCGGCGCTTCCCGGTGCCCCTGCCGCAGCAGCATCTGGCGCAATTCTTCGGCCTGCGCGAGGCAGACTCCGCCTTCTGGCCGCCCCAGCTCTATCCGCACGATGACCGTATCCGCAGGAAGCGGTGTCCCTGCGTCGCAGGTTTTCACGTCCCATGAACCTGTGCGGCCGTGCTTTTTCTGTCCCGGTATCTTTGGAGTCATACTGCCGAACAATCTGCGGATTTCGGCGCGCGTTTCCGTGCTTTCTTCGATCGCTCCATGACAGCAGACGCCGCTGTCAAGACAGACGCCGCATTCCAGGCATTTTTCATTGTCAATGGAGGCCTTGCGCCCAGAGGCGGTTTCTTCGAGATGAATGGCGTCCTGCGGGCAGAGAGGTTCGCACAGGCCACATCCCAGGCAATTCGACGTGATGTTCATGCCGTGTTTTCTCCGCTTTCAACCGCTTTGCGGCGGGGCCGCATGCCGGAATCCCGCGCGAAAACAAGATTGACACGCCAGCCGTCTTCTTTGTCCGGCATATCCGCGCGAAGATGGCAGCCGCGGCTTTCTGTCCGCTCCAGGGCCGCCCGCGCGGAAAGTTGCGCTGTCAGCGCAAGTCCCCGCAGATTCAGGAGTGTGTCGATCCCTTGCGCTGTATGCGCCCGTGCTTTTTGCGCCAGGGCTGCTTTTTCGTCGAACAGCGCCAGTCCCCGTTTGAGGTCTTCTTCATTGCGGACGACACCGAGCGTTTCCCATGCCGTCTGTCGGAGCTGAGCGATATGTTCCGAAACGGGAGCCGCCTCTTCGCCGAGAAGCGTATCCATTACCGCATTCGTGGCTGAATGCGTTTCCTTGCCTGACTGGGCAGCGGACGCCGCGGCCATTCCCGCGCGGGTACCGAACACCAGGCATTCGGCAATGGCATTGCCGCCCAGACGTGATGCGCCGTGTATCCCGGTGGTCGCCTCGCCGGCGGCAAACAGACGGGGGATACTTGTCCTGCCCCATTCATCAATGACAATACCACCAAGGTCACAGTGCATGGCGGGGGAAAACTCAAGCGTTTTCTGTCTGTATTCGCGGCCGTATAATGTTGTCAGCAGGGCAATGAGCGGATGCCCGATGGCTTCCCATGCTTCCCAGTGCTCGGGTAGGATGGAAGCGCATTCCAACCTTACAGGGCCACGTCCTTCCTTTATTTCATTATAGAAGGCGGGAACAAGCGCGGCCCTTGTCGGGTGCGGGCCAAGCGCGGGATTGTTTTCGAGGAAGGCGTCTCCCCTGCCATTGATGAAACGGGCACCCCGGGAAACAAGCTGGGTGCTGCCGCCGCAGGGGAAAGATCGTCCGGCGACAACCGGCGAGAATGTAAATTCCAGAAATTCCATGTTGGCCAGTTCTGCTCCCGCTTCCCAGGCCAGGCGAAACGAATCGCCCCAGGTAGGGAAGGCCGCGCTGGCGTAAGGCATTAACGCCGTAGCGCTGCCGGCGGCAAGAACGACGCTGCCCGCCGTTATATGCAGCATGCGGCCAGTGTCTGTCTGCAGGGCCACAGCTCCGGTTACACCGGTTTCGTCCTGAAGCAGACTGACGGCGCGCATACAGGCAAAACTGGCCACGCCGCGAAAAGAGGCTGTTTTCAGCAGCCATTCGCAGAGAACCGCGCTGTTGCCGCGAGGGGTACAGTTACGGGGAAAGCTTTGGCCGACGCCGCGATTCTGGTAATACAAACCTTCGTCAGTCAGCGTATATGGAACTCCGCCGGCTGTGAGGCGGCGGACAATGGGGATGATTTCAGAAACAAGGCATCTGACCAGCCGGGGGTTGTTGATGCCATGCCCTTCGCGCAGCGTGTCCTCAAAATGGATGTCGGGAGTGTCGGCATTGCCGGTAATCCCAAGACAGGTGTGGCCGAAGGCGGCGGCTGTGCCGCCTCCGGCCGTGGCTGATGATCCGCTTCGCGCAGGGCGCCCCGAATCCATAAGCAGAACTCTTGCCCCGTCATCGGCAGCTGCGCAGGCCGCGGCCAGCGCTGCCGCCCCGCCGCCGATAACGAGCACATCCGCATGGAGGCTATCCATATCAGTATACATACCGGCCTTCTGGTGAATCCGATTCATTGTTTGCCTGGCGGGGGAAGAGCAGGGTGATGGCATGTTCGGGGCATCCTGATACGCAAAGTGTGCAGCCCACGCAACGACCTGGGTGCCGGGGAAAGACTTTCCCTTCGGAACGGGCATAGACGTACATCCCGCAGCGCTCGATGCACCGGCCGCAGCCGTTGCAAAGTTTCTGGTCGATTCGCGTGAACATAGTTGTACTCTTCCTATTTGTCTGCGACGGGAGCAGTGCCGATGAGGCCGAACAGACCGCGTTTGCGGATGCCGCGGCGGCACAATTCCACAATGACAACCTGATTGCTTTCCACGTCCATATTCACTTCAGGACCAAAGTTCATGATGAGCCAGGAGTGGGCGCGGTTGTCCTTGGCCTGGAAGATGATATCGTTAAGCTCGTGCCGTGAAACCAGTTCGAACAAGGGTTTTTCAATGATCTGCGGCACATCTTCCAGCACGCCCTCGCCCTGGATGAGCACCTTGTAGGCGCCGGCGTCCTTCAGCGCATTGATTTCTTTGCTGAAGAAACTTGTAGGAGTGGATTCCCAGATAGCTTTTCCTTTCTTTCCGATTTCCGCGATAACTTTCAGGCCGCTGGCTGCGGCCTGTTTGACAAGGGCCGCTTTTTGCCGCAGTTCCATATAAATCTGCGCGGTGGCTATTTCAAGCCCGTCCGCTCCAAGGTCTTTGCATTCATTGCAATACTGATCCATTACACCCTGCATGACAGCCATTTCAGTGACATCGCCGGCAATGAAAACCTGCACATCGTGCTTGTGGCAGATTTCAATTTTCTTTCTGAGATGGTCGCGGGTATAAATACGAGGAGAAGAGATACCGATTTTTACCCAGTCTACATAGTCGCCGGCCATATCCAGCAGATCGTCAAGATAATTCAGCGGCGTCCCTTTATCGGCCATGATGGTCAGACCGCGCTGGCGGGGTTTTGCACTGCGTCCGGGAATGGTGATAAAGGGAAAAGCCTTGTCTTCAAGGCGCGTCCAGTTTTCATTCATGGTATATTCTCCTTGATGTTAGTGTGATCAGGCATTGGTGCGATGCGTTTTGAGCCAGGCAATGATGCCGCCTGCTTTCAGGATATCGAATTCGCGCTGGGTCAGACGGCACAACGCTTCAATACGGCCGTGCGGCGTTTTCAGCGTCACATGCCCTTCGCGCAGAGCCCGGTGCAGATCGCGTGCCTCCAGGACATCGTCGCAGGCCAGCTGCTGAATATCGGCCGGGTTGGCGAAAACCAGGGGCAGGACGCCGCTGTTGATGAGGTTCTGGCGGAAAATACGCGCCAGCGAGACCGCCAGAACGACCTTCATGCCGATGGACATAGGCACGAGAACCGCATGCTCACGGCTTGACCCCTGGCCGAAGTTCGCGCCGGCAGCGACAATCCATTGCGGGGGAAGCTCGTCAACGTGGGCAGCGAAGTCCGGAGCCAGCCGCTCAAAGACGTGCGGCACGGAAGCGGGAATGTTCGAGCGCAGGGAAAGCATTTCCGCTCCGCCCGGAAGCAGATGGTCGGTGGTGACGTTGTCGCCGGCGACAAGCTTGATGGGGAAGGCGAAGGAGTCAGGCAGAGGTGTTCCGGCCGGAATGGGCTGGATATTGGGACCACATACGCATTCATGCGTCGGATCGGCCGGAAGGCTTTCAAGTTTGCCGCCAATCACAGGAAAACGTTCGGGAACGGCAATGGAGACGGGGCGCCCCAATTCGCGGGGATCCGTGATTTTCCCTGTCAACGCTGAAGCTGCAGCGGTTTCGGGACTGGCAAGATATGCGGAGGCGTCGGCCGTGCCAGTGCGTCCTTTGAAATTGCGATTGAATGTACGCAGCGAGGTTCCTTTGCTGCGGGGCGACTGTCCGACGCCGTTGCAGGCGCCGCAGGCGCATTCCAGGAGGCGCGCTCCCGCCTCGACCAGCGGGGAGATGAGTCCGGCTTCAAGCAGCGCCGCCAGCGTGCGCCGTGTGCCGGGTGTCACTGAAACATCCAGGTCCGCCGCAATTCGTTTGCCTTGCCAGGCTGTCGCGACTACGGCCAGATCGCGGAAGGAGGCGTTGGTACAACTGCCGATGCAGACCTGATCAAGCGGCAGGCCGGCTATTTCCGCCACAGGACGCACGTTGTCGGGACTGTTCGGCAGAGCGACGAGCGGCACCAGCTCGTCGAGATTGATGACGATTTCCTCGTCGTAAACCGCGCGGGGTTCCGCGTTGAGAGGGGACCATTCATTTTCCCGGCCAAAACTTTTCATGTAGCGGTATGTTATCTCGTCGCTGGGGAAGAGCGAGGCCGTCGCTCCGGTTTCAGCCCCCATGTTGCAGATGGTGGCGCGCTCAGGCACGCTGAGCTGTCCCACGCCAGGACCGCAGTATTCCAAAATACGGCCCACGCCGCCTTTAACGCTGACACGGCGCAGTAATTCCAGGATGACATCCTTGCCGCTTACCCACGGCTGGAGTTTTCCCTCAAGGCGAACGGCTGTCACAAGCGGTTTGGCCGTGTAGAAGGCTTCGCCTGCCAGCGCCGTGGCCACTTCAATTCCCCCCGCGCCTATCGCCAGCATCCCCAGCCCTCCGGCCATGGGCGTATGGCTGTCCGCTCCGAGCAGGATCCCGCCTGGGAAAGCCGCATCCTCAAGATGCCTCTGGTGGCAGATGCCAGCGCCGGGGGCGGAAAAAGCCATCCCCAGCTTATGCGCCATTCCGCGGAGATAGCGGTGGTCGTCCGCATTGCGGAAACCTACCTGCAACAGGTTGTGATCGCAGTAAATATACGTTTTGGGACGCAAACGGCGTACTTCTGCCGCTTCAAGCTGAAGACAGGCCGGGGTGCCCGTGGCGTCATGCAGCAAACCTTGATCTGGAAAAATTTCTAATGATTCAGTGGAAGTATCAATGTGGTGCGAGCGGCAAATCTGTTCAAAGGCAGTGGCGGCCATGGCAGGAATCCATCCTTATTTGGTGTGTTTTTGTATTTTGTATACGATATACAAAATAATGTCAAGCACTGTGAGAAAAAAAGCGCAAACGCTACGAAAAAGGGCATGGGGAAAGAAAATGCCCTAACGCAGAAAAGGAGAAACGTTTATGACGTGCTGAGCTCCAGACGCCTGTTGGGGTTCCGGCAGAAGCGCTTTGCGCATCGGGGAATGCGGCATAGCCGCAAAGACGGGCGGCCGGCAGCGCTGCCGTGCCGGAAGGAAAAGCTGTCCAGGGACGGATGGGGAGGAGTGCGCGTCCGCCTTTCAGCTGGAAAGGGAAGTATCAAGGCGGCGGTAACCGATGTCGAAAGCAAGGCTGTGGAATGCACTCCCTTCATCCTTGCGCATAGTTATACCGATTTTGCCGTCTGCGAACTGTTTCGCGTGTCCGTCAAGGTCCATGCTTCGTACCCAGACCGTATCGCCGCAGACTGGAGGCGGCGTTGGGGCGCCCATGATGATGAAGCGGGGCAGCCCCCCGTATTTTCGAACCAGTTTGCGCAGTGTGCGCCCCTGCCGGAAAACGGCGCTGAGATTGGCGGCGTTGCCGGGCCAGATGGTGCTGAGCGACAGATCTTTCCCCAGCATCTGTGCGTAGCGGAGGAGTTCTTTCAGGAGTCTTTCGGCGAGCCTTTGCCCGCGATAGGCTTCCAGTATATATACAGACTCGATGCGCACCACGCGCGCGGCCTGGGCCGGCGAAAGATTCAACTCGCCGCACAAATCGTCCGGATCGTGTTCCTGCGGAAAACTGATGATACCCGCGCCAACGGCCATATCCCCGCCACGGGCGATGAGGATGCGGCCGCCTGAATCAAGCAGGCGCTTATAAAAAGCCTTGTCATCCACAACCAGCATGTCATCGTAGGGGAGACTGCGCTTGACGGCGTTCTCCAGCGCTATCAATTCGTCCAGATCGTCCGCGTCAGCTCTTTTCAGTACAAGTTCAACCATGCCAGCCCCCTCCGGCGGAAAGTCTGTGCCGCGACGTGTCTGGTACGCCGCGAAACGGAAAAACGTCATTGGAGATAGCTTGAAAAGGCGTTATCACACCGGTTTTGCTTTGATTTGCGCGGTATGGCCGGGCGCGGGAAAGCAGGCCAGCGCGAACAGCAAGGCTGCGGCGGTCAGGAAACCGGCTAGGATGCACAACCCTGTGTGGGCGCTCCACAGTGAGGAAGCCATGCCGAGGACAAGAGGCCCCATGACCTGACCTGATCTGGTGGCCACGTTGTAGATGCCCATGGTTCTGGCCCGGCCGAACTCGACGGCCACTGGCAGGCTGAGGGCATACGCCGCCTGTCCGTTGGTGACGATGGCGCTGCACATCCCCAGGACGGCGATGGACAGCGTGGCGGCAGCCAGACCGTCAGTCGTGAGCAGGGCGACGATGCTCAGCAGGGCCATGACCTGCGCTCCAAAAAGGAAATGCGCCCGGTTGCGCGCTCTGTCGATAAGCTGGCCGCATAAAGGTCCCAGGAACATGACCACGAGGCAGAAGAGCATAAACACGCGGCCGATGGTGGCGGGCCTGATCCCAGCCTGACTGAGGGACAGCGGAATGAAGAACTGCGCCAGGCAGACTGTAACCAGCGCGCAAGGGAAGCAGCATAAGGCGAGCAGGGCACCCATGCGGCGGTCGCCCACAAAGGCCAGCACATCGCGCAGCGTAAGGTGTTCGTGACGCGTCGGTTCGGGAGTCCAGACGTCACGGGGCAGCATGCGATAGAGCACAAGCAGGATAACCAGCAAAAGCACGCTTGAAACAGGAAATACGGCGCCGTAGCCGAAATGGTCGGCTACAAGGCCGCCCATGGTGCTGCCGCAGAGGCTCCCCGCGTAGAGCCCCGCAAACATGAAAGCCAGATTGCCGCCCCGGTGAGAGGAATCAGAATGGGCGACCACGTAGACCTGCGCCGCGATGTTGATGGCGCCATAGCCGATGCCGGTGAATCCGCGGGCCAGGATAAACACCAGAGGATTCCACGCGCCCCAGCTTATCGCCGCGCCGACGCAGGAGAGCGCTGTCCCGCCCATCAACAGAGGCCGCCAGCCCGTCTTCTGGCTCAGGAACCCACCGTAAAGGATGGCGATGCCAGTCATCAGGAGCTCACAGGAGAGAGGGAGCCCGGGAATGATCTGCGCGGGCAGGCCAAACAGGTCTGTCCCCAGCTCGCCGATGCGCATCGGAACATAGAGCGACGAGAGATCCAGTGCGAACATGCAGACAAAGATAATCGGCCGCATGAAGCGGGCAGGAGCACGGGCGGCGCCCCCTTCACGCGGGCTGAGCAGAAGGATGAGCTCCAGCAGAAAAAGTACCGCCACAATGGTCATGGTTGTGGCGTCCAGCGTGATTTCCAGAAGACTGGTTTTGACAAAATCCGGCGAGCCCAGGACGACGATTTCCCCTCCGGAATGTATCGGGGAGGGGGCATGCTCCAGGTCTTCGGAAGGAATGGCGAAGTTGATATGGGAAACGAAATTTTCGGAAAGCAGTTTGTCCCATTCTTCTTCCGGGATGGGGCCTTTCGAGCCGGCTGCCGCCAGCATTTCGCCGTCCCTGATAAAAATGGCCATCCCGGCGACGGGCAGCCCCCGCTGGCTCAGCATGAGAGCGGAGTCCAGCGAACGGATTTGCTCGACAGAAAGCCCGAGGTTTGCCAGCCGGTTGAAGTCCCAGGCCAGCTGCCGCCCTACCTGCCGGCTGATATGGCGTACTTCCTGTTCATAAATGTTCTGGAGAGGGCCGCGCTGAAAGAAGGCAAAAAGCCCATGGCCCACAACAAGCGGGAGCAGAAGGCAGAGGTACAGATAAAAACGGCGGCCAGCGGCGCTGTGGCTTGCCGCGGCAAGCCCCGCGTACTTTCGGAACAGCACCGCCAGCAACAGGCACTCGCCAATGGTGATGAGCATCAGCAGCTTGAGCTGTTTTTTGACGGTTTCCCAAAGCGCGGCCGCGAAACCCGCTTCGTCGATACCTGCCAGCACCTGGCCGATGACGACTCCCTTCCGGTTTGAGATGTCGTGGATAAGCCAGAGACAGCCATGCGCGGAAAAAGAGCGGGTGCCGTCTTTCAGTTTTTTTGTCACCCGGGGCAAAGACAGGGTGTGCGTTGTCCCGCGGGCGTCCGTGACCGGTTTCCACGAGGAAATGATTTCCCCCGCCGCAGTCGTGACAACGATGTTGGCGGCGCTGAAGCGGCCTTCATAGCGGTTCAGGAATGTTCCGACGGTTCTCGCGTCCAGCTTTTTCCCAAAGCGGACGAGCATGCTGAGATGGGAAGCAAGGTCTTTGCAAACCATGCTTTGAAGCGTGGTGGCAGGTTCGCCGTACTGCTTGTGCAGCGAGGAAAGGGCCAGAGCCCCGTACAAAAGTTGCGCACACAAAAGCGCCAGAAACCCGCCGATATACAGACGGCGGATTTTTTGCGCATGATCGCAGTCGTTCACTTGTTGTCCTTCTGCTGGGCATGTTGGTAAATTTCATCCACGGCGGCCAGGATTTCGAGGGGAGGATTCCACCCGATCTGCATGGCCGTCTTCAGGTTGATGGCAAGTCCCAGCGGTGCTTCGAAAATCTGACTGATATTGCGGGGAGACTCTCCCTGAATGACCTTGGCGATAGCTTCAGCCTCAAAGTCGGCCTTTTCGGCAAAATTGACCTGCGCCAGACTCATGAGGATTCCCCAGGACACCAGGGTGGAGCCTTGCTGGGCGAAGGTCGGAAGTCCGGCGTGGATGACCGGCTGGAGCAGTTCCTCCATCTGAGGCCCTTCCATGCCGGTGCTCTGGGTAAGATAGATCGCGTCGGACTGGCTGCTGAGTGTGCGCACGCATTGCCGGAGATTGAGAAAAGACTGCTTTTCATCCGGAAGATCCAGCTGCGTGGTGCAGCGTACCAGCTCAATGCCAAGCTCTTTGGCGGCTTCTTCTATTTCTTCCATACCGCAGGTAGCGCGTCCTTCGGGCGTATCCTCATACGGCACACCAAGCCGCTTGAAACGGAAAATTTCATGGAAGACAGCGATCTGTCTTTTGTATCGCCCGGGTTCCACCTGCGAGTGCACATTGTCCCGCCCGGAATCTTCGGGTGATTTGATGATGCCCGCGCCCACGGGATCGGAAACGGACATGGAAAAAACCGGAACCTGATGGTCAGCTGTGGCCATGTCCACGCCGCTCCATGTCCCAAAGGCGAGAATCAGATCCACGTCCTTCTTTTCCTTAATACGTTGAAGGAGCTTTTCTTTATTCAGCAGGCGCTGTTTGGCGTCCCAGTTGGAGGAATAGTAGCCGTCGGAAATAAATTCGATAGTGCCTTTCGCGTTCCTGGACAGCCAGTCCCACATGCCGCGGGTGCTTTCGGTATCAGCGGGAACAGGAACGTCGCCATTATCTATAAGCCCGCGTCTGGCAAGCCCCTGGGCGACGCCCGCAAGCATCTGCTGATAGTTGGAGTACGAACCGCCTTCAAGATAGACAGCGCGCCATTTGCGGGGAGAAGCAGCCCCGGCCGGCATGGCCAGCAGAACGGCCGCACATACAGAAAAGATAAGGAGGGAGAGACGTCTCATGCGAACCTCGCGGTGATATGCTGAACCTATCAATAGCCTGTTCGGCATGGTATTTCAATGGGGAAGGGCGGGGACAGGGAGGATCTTTTTTGGCTTTCACCAAGGTTTTCTGAAAGAGGATAACGCGCTTTGTTTGACAGAGGGCGAGGAGTGGATTTACGGTTGCGCATGGCGGCCATCTGAAGGAACATGACCTGCTGCGGTGCCGCGACGGTTTGCGGTTCCCGCGGCTGGATTATAAAAGACGGCGGTTCCGCCGCCAATATTGTTGGCGTTTTTTGGTTTCTGAGGGGAATTTGCCCTTATGCTGTTGTGGAATGGGCTTCATAAATAAATCTTTTTCTGGTATGGCATGACTTTTGCTTAAGGTTTAACTATCTGGAGGGTTCATGACATCTGGAACGTTTCCCAATGTCCTTGCCGCGTTTGGCTCTTCTTTGGGATTGGAAGGCTTGTCCCTCGACGAGTACCAAAGCTGCACGCTGGTTATTGATACGGTCATGCTTACGCTGCAATGGAAGGAAGAAGCGGAAAGCCTGCTTGTCTATGCGCCTGTGGGCCGTCTGCGGGCAGTAGACGATCCCGCCTCTCTTTACCGCCATTTTCTGGAGGCAAACTGCCTTGGAGGCGGCACAGGAGGACTGACGCTGGGGGTACAGGCCGGACTGGAAGCGGTTATCCTGTCTGGGCGGCTTCCCACACGGGGGCTGGAGGCTGAAGCGTTGGACGCGTATATTCGGGTTTTCGCCGATCAGGTCGAATTCTGGATGGCCGACATCCGCGATTTCGGAGCCACTCCCACAGAGCAGAATGGGCTGAGCGGGAACATGCTGCGGGTTTAGTTCCAGGGCAATACGGGTAAAATCTAAGGAGTATTGTTATGCCTACGCTTGATATTCAGGCTTTCAGAGCGGCTGCGAACACGGGAGGCAGCATCATCATGGGCGGCACTTCTGACGCGCCGCAGCTGGTACAGGGGAAGTCTGCCAACTGGCTGAAATCGTTTTTCAACATCGGTACGGCCCGCGCGGAGAATGCTGCTACGCTGGACGCGCTCAGACAGGCCATCGCAAATGATCCCCGCTATAAAGACGTGGCGACGCAAGCCAAGATAATGCTGGATCATGTATCGGATTCACGGCCTTTGTCGGCCCGTACGGTCACACAGCTGCTGGATCATCTGGATGCCGCCGTCTCCGCGATGAAGCCGACGGACATCACGCTGATGCGGGCTTCGCGCGAACTTTCTCCGCAGAGTATGGATGTCCATATCCGGAACGCGTGCAGAGCCGTTGGGATTCTGCCTGATCAGATTTCCGATAAATTCCGTTCCAATCTGATCAAAAACCTTGGCGAGCAGATCGCAGCATTGGGGCAAGGCTCCGCCCAGCCTGTCGACCAGCAGGTCATCCGGGATCTGATCACTACCGAGACCACAAGGCTTGCCTCCATCTGCAAGAAGATCCAGGAAAGCGGCCTTGGGGCGAATGATCAGGGGATCGTGAAGGGGCTCGTCTTTGACGATGGCGGCGGAGTGGTATCCGAGACCTTCATTGAGAACCTTCTGGAAAAACGCCTGAATCTCGCGGCCAACAAGGTACTGAGCGCGCAGTTGTGCGATGTGTCTTCGCCGGATTCGCCGCTGCCCGCGGCCATAACCCAGGCCTTTAAGGAGGCTGGCATAAGCGCGACGCCGTCGCAGGCGTGCATTGATGGCCTGGCTGAAAAGCTTGGGCAGGTCATGAGTAAAATGGCGATGCCGAGAATGGATGGCCCTGTCGCCAAACTGACCATGGAGCAGGGGCAGGCGGCCATCAGGCAGGTCGTCGCCGAGCTGATGGAAAGCTATAACGCCGCGGCGGCCCTGCCCAACCCGTCGGATGCGGAATATATGAAGCAGGCTGTGCTGAAAAGCCCGGATATCATCCCTCCCGCGTATATTGAGGTCCTTTCCAGGCGTGCCGGGGAACTTTCTCCGCAGGAACTGCAGGCGTTCACCAATGTGCAGTCGCCCGCCGACTTGCTGGCCGCCGTCAATAACCTGCGCACCACGCTGACGGAAGGCTTTACGTCCCTGCCTCAGTCGCTGCGTCTGGAAGGCAACCTGGGGCACCAGAGTTATATCGAGCACGTCATTGGCCTCGTCACAAGGCGGCTCGGCTTGACGCCGGAACAAGCCCGGACCGTCACGGAAAACCTGTTCAGCCCCGCCGTCATGAGCTTGCGCGAGGGGCTTGTTTTCGCTTCAGCGAGGAATGCAGAGGCTGGTTCCGTTTTGAGCATCCTGACGGGCGTGCATGGAGCGTTCTCCGATATCGCGGGCCTGTCCACAGATGATTTTGTGAACCGGGCCAGTGTTATTGCTCCTTCCAAGGCGGATGCCATCCCCTCAGAGGTGCGCGACGCACTGCAGGGCGCGGGGCTCATCCGCTGACAGCTTCTTCCGATTGCCAGCGCCGCGCGCCTTAACCGGGCGCGCGGCGCTGGCCTTTTTCAGAAAAGAGCCCTCCTTGTGCGTGCAGGGATGGCTCTCATGGTTATAAGCGTGGAGAGCAACAAATGGCCGCTCTTTTTCCTCTGTGCGGGAATGGTTTTCTTTTCCTTTGAAAGATCAATCTTTCCGCGTGACTGCCTTCGTTTGCCTGCGCAGGAAGCGGCGAAAGCAGCGCTTTTTTGCGAAAGCTGTTATTGACTGCGGCGGCATTATCATGCACTGCATGGGGTGCGCGGCCGTGCATCGCGATGGTTCCCTTATCCTCCGGCCCGGCGCGGAAGCAGTCACGCCTGCCAGGTATGCCGGCATGTGTTCTGCGAAGCGTTGTCCGGACAGTTTGATTTTTTATGGAGAAAAAAATGGACTCACAATTTCCCATGGTTCGTTATGTCCCGTTTATGGGGGTCATCTGGGTTGTGGACCAGGCCATGAAGCTGGGCTTCTGGAACGGCAATCCCGACTGGTGCAACCTCGGCCAGGGGCAGCCTGAAGTGGGCGACCTTCCTGATGCGCCGGCGCGGATTGACGCGATCGCCATTGCGCCCGGCGATCACGCGTATGGTCCTGTAGGGGGAACGCTGGAAGCGCGTCAGGCCGTGGCGGATATGTATAACGTCAAATTCCGTAAGGGGATGAAATCGCAGTACACGGCGGACAACGTGTCCATCGCGTCGGGCGGGCGGCTGGCGCTGACGCGCCTGTTCGCGATTCTGGCGGACGGCACGAAAATCCTGTACCGCAATCCCGATTATACCGCATACGAAGATTATCTGTATTACCAGCGGCTGCATACAAAACTCATCTGCGAATATGCGAAGCCTGAAGACGGGTTTGCCATCCCCGCGCCGCGTTTTGAGCAGCTCGCGGCGCAGCATGGGCTTGGCGCTTTCGTTTTTTCCAACCCCTGCAATCCCACGGGCGCTCTGGTGCAGGGCGACTCCCTCGCGTCGTACATCGAGACGGCGCGGCGGCATAACGTGCTGCTTGGCATTGATGAATTCTATTCCCACTTCATCTACAACGCCGACGGTACGCCGGCTACAGGTCCTGTGACGGCGGCGTCCTATGTGGAAGACGTGGATCGCGATCCTGTGCTGGTTGTGGACGGCCTGACCAAAAATCATCGCTATCCCGGCTGGCGCGTAAGCTGGACCGTGGGGCCGCGCCATTGCATCGACATGCTGAACCGCGCGGCAAGCGCTCTTGACGGCGGTCCCGGCATGCTTGCCCAGCGGGCCATGATGCAGGCCATGGAACCGGCGCGTTTTGACGCGGAAACACAGGCTGTGCGGAATGCGTTCGCGAAGAAGCGCAAGCTCGTCCTCGACAGCCTTGCCGCGCTTGATATTCATCCGGCCGTGACGCCGCTCAGCACATTCTATGTATGGGCCAGCATTGAAAAACTGCCTGAGCCGCTCAATGACGCGGATGTGTTTTTCCATGCATGCCTGAAGGAAAAAGTCATGACCGTACCCGGGCGTTTCTTTGATATCCGCCCGTTCCGTGAACGGCTCAATCCGGAACCGCTGCGCCACTGGGTGCGTTTTTCCTATGGTCCGTCCTATGATACGGTTAAAACCGGTCTTGAGCGCATCGCCAAGGTGATCCGGACGTATCAAAAGGCCTGATCCCCGCCGATGGCGCTGTCCTTTTTTTCTTGAAGCCGCCCGCTTTGCCATGCGCGAAGCGGGCGGTTTCTGCTGGAATGCCCGCGTGGCAGGCGTCTTGCCGGTGAACGTCCCGCACAGACCTTCCGCCTTTGTGGTCACGGAAAAACGAAGGGCCTTCCCGCAAAAACAGGAAGGCCCTTCGCGCGAGGCAAAACGAAAGCGTGTATTACGCGTTTTTCTTGGCTACGGTTTCGGTGATGGCGGCGGGCACCCGCTCGTAGTGATCGAACTGCATGGTGAAGGTCGCGCGGCCCTGTGTGCGCGAACGCAGGTCAGTGGCGTACCCGAACATTTCACCCAGCGGTACCATGCAGCGGATAACCTGCGCGTCAGCACGGGCTTCCATGGACTGCACCTTGCCCCGGCGGCCGTTGAGGTCGCCCATGACGTCGCCGAGATAATCTTCGGGAGTCACAACTTCCACATCCATGATCGGTTCCAGCAATACCGAACCGGCTTTCTGCAAAGCGTCCTTGATGGCCATGGAGCCAGCGACATAGAAGGCCTGTTCGGAAGAGTCCACTTCATGGTATGAACCGAAGACCAGGTTGACTTTGACATCCACCACCGGGAATCCGGCCAGAACGCCGGATTTCAGGGCATCCTGGATACCCTTGTCGATGGAAGGAATGTATTCCTTGGGAATGATGCCGCCAGTGATGGAATTGACGAATTCATATCCCTTGCCGGGATTGGGTTCGATTTCGATCACGCAGTGGCCGTACTGCCCGCGGCCGCCCGACTGTTTGACGTGCTTCATGTCGGACTTGGCGGGCTTGCTGATGGTTTCGCGGTAGGCGACCTGCGGTTTGCCCACGTTGGCGTTCACATTGAATTCGCGGGTAAGGCGGTCGACAATGATTTCAAGATGCAGTTCGCCCATGCCGGCGATCAGGGTCTGTCCGGTTTCTTCGTTGCCTTTGACCCGGAAGGAAGGATCTTCCTTGGCCAGTTTGTTCAGGGCGGCGGACAGCGCGTCACGGTCGGTCTTGGTCTTGGGTTCGATGGCGACTTCGATGACCGGTTCCGGGATATCCAGGGATTCCAGCATGACAACACGGCTTTCGTCGCACAGAGTGTCGCCGGTGGAGGCCGTCTTCAGGCCTACGAGGGCAATGATGTCACCGGCGCCGGCCCATTTGATGTCTTCCCGTTTGTTGGCGTGCATGCGCAGCAGACGGCCGAGGCGTTCGCGCTTGCCATTGTTGGCGTTGAGGACGGTCATGCCGGCTTCGACAGTGCCTGAATAGATACGGAAGAAGGACAGGTGGCCGATGAAGGGGTCGGAAGCCAGCTTGAAGACAAGACCGGCAAGAGGTTCCTTGTCGGAGCAGTGGCAGGTGACTTCCTTTTCTGGTTCGGCGGCGTCATGGCCCACCATCTGGGGGATATCCGCAGGGGAGGGCAGATAGTGCACAACGGCGTCAAGCAGCGGCTGTACCCCGATGTTGCGGAATGCTGTCCCGCACAGGACGGGGACAATTTTCTGCTGAATCGTGGCCGTGCGGATGCAGGAATTGATTTCGTCCTTGGTCAGTTCGTGTCCGTCAAGGTAACGGCTGAGCAGTTCCTCATCTTCTTCGGCAACAGCTTCCATCATTTCCAGACGCTTTTCTTCGAAAAGATCCTTCATGTCGTCCGGAACGGGCCCGTAGGTCATGGTCAGGCCCTTGCTTTCCTTGTCAAAATAGATGGCCTGGCCTTCAACGAGATCTACCACGCCGTCAAACTTGTCTTCAGCCCCGATGGGAAGCTGGAGGCAGATGGGCTTGGCTTTAAGCCGGTCGTGGATCATCTGGATGCACCGGAAGAAGTTCGCGCCGATGCGGTCCATTTTATTGACGAAGCAGATGCGGGGCACGCCGTAGCGGTTGGCCTGGCGCCATACTGTTTCGGATTGGGGCTCAACACCGGCCACGGCGTCAAACACGCAGATGGCGCCGTCAAGCACACGGAGGGAACGTTCCACTTCAATGGTGAAGTCCACGTGCCCGGGGGTGTCGATGATGTTGATCTGGTGCTTTTTCCAGAAGCAGGTTGTGGCGGCGGAAGTGATGGTGATGCCGCGTTCCTGTTCCTGTTCCATCCAGTCCATGGTGGCGGAGCCGTCATGGGTTTCGCCCAGTTTGTGATTAACGCCGGTATAATACAGGATACGCTCGGTTGTCGTGGTCTTGCCCGCGTCAATGTGGGCCATGATCCCGATGTTGCGCTGCATTTCAATAGGAATCGTACGAGACACGTCTTTCCCCTCGGCTACCAGCGATAATGGGCGAAGGCCTTGTTGGCTTCGGCCATGCGGTGGGTGTCTTCCTTCTTCTTCACTGCGCCGCCGCGGAGGTTGAAGGCGTCTACAAATTCGGCGGACAGCTTGCTGGCCATGCCCTTTTCACCGCGGGAACGCGCGTAGGTGATAAGCCACCGGATCGCGAGCGAAATCTGGCGTTCAGGGTTTACTTCCATGGGAACCTGGTAGGTGGCGCCGCCGACGCGGCGGGATTTGACTTCCACATGGGGTTTGACGTTTTCCACAGCCTTTTCAAAAGCGGGAAGCGCTTCTTCACCGGATTTTTCAGCCAGCACTTCAAGGGCGTTGTAGAAAATCTTTTCGGCCGCGCCTTTCTTGCCGTCATACATGAGACGGTTCACAAAGCGGGCGACCAGGCGGCTGCCATAAATCGGATCAGGCAAAATTTCTCTTTTGGGAACAGGGCCTTTACGGGGCATGATGGTTCTCCAGAACGGCTTTTTGCCGTGTTGCAGTGTGTCGTTTCCATCGGAATTCTCCGATGCGCCTGCGGTGCATTCCCACTGCGCGAGGTCCCGGCATAGCGGCTTTGCCGCCGGAAAACGCCGGCTCGCATGGAATGAACCCGTGGGCTAGAAACATGTGGCGCACCCGTATGGCGGATGCAGCTTCTCCAGGTGATCTTTTTCAGCCCGCCCGCAGCGTCAACTGAAAAAGAGCAGCGCACACGCGCCGCGCGTTGAGCGGATCAGCTCTTCGGACGTTTGGCGCCGTACTTCGAACGGCGCTGGCGGCGATCCTGCACACCGGCGGTATCCAGGGTCCCGCGGATGATGTGGTAGCGGACGCCGGGAAGGTCTTTGACACGGCCGCCGCGGATCATCACGACGGAGTGTTCCTGCAGGTTGTGGCCTTCGCCGGGGATGTACGCCGTCACTTCCATGCCGTTGGTCAGGCGCACGCGGGCGACCTTACGCAAGGCGGAGTTAGGCTTCTTGGGGGTGGTGGTGTACACGCGGGTGCACACGCCGCGCCGCTGGGGGCAAGCCTGCAGGGCGGGTGTCTTTTTCCGCTTGACCACCTTCGTGCGCTCAATACGGATGAGCTGGTTGATGGTGGGCATGAAAATCCTCCAGTTAAAGGTTCAGAAAACGCTTTTTCCTGCCATCACAGTCTGGGTTTCTGCAAAAAAAACAACAGCCAACCACACGAAAACATACCCCGAAAAGCAAGCATCGGGGCGCTGTTTCTGTGATCAGCCTATCTGAAAAGCGCCTGGTAAGGCAAACTCCAGATAACTTCAGCAGGGACGGTACGTTATCCTGAGGCGGCCGTCCTGTCAAGAAAATATGGAGTATCCGGCAGAAGTATGTTGGCGTCATGCCATCCGTCTCTGCCAGTGGGGGCGTTCAAATACGCGGTAGGCGGATTCCTCTTTTTTGTCAATACGGGAAATGCTTTTTGATATACATAATTAATTGAAATATTTGAATATTTACAGATAAAAGCCGAAGAAGCCCCGCCGGGCGGGGTAATATGCCACAACATGCTGCTGCAAAAGCAAAGCTATTCTGCAGGGGGTATGTGACTTTTGGGAAATAGCGCATTGATTTTTTCGATAAAACAGATCAATGGCGTGTCTGCCATGGCATACTTGATGTTTTTTGATGAAAAGATGAAAAAAGTACGTCTATAGCCAGTTTTATATTGTTGAGGGACACTATTTTCTGATTTACCGTAAATACGAATTATCATGCTGAGGAAATGTAAAAAAAGAATAAAATGTTGTTATGACTATTGCATTTTTTTTTATCTTAATATATAACAGCATAAATGCTCTAAAGATACCTTAGTGGAGGTTTTTAAATGGATGACATGCTGAAAGAAGCGTTGGATATCGTCAAGGCGCAGGCCAGCGTGAGAATCATGAGTGAAGAGGAAATTATCACCATGGTGCGCAGTCTTACTGCCGGACTGACGAGCATTACTGCCGCCGAAGCCGCTGCGGAAGAAAGCGAAGGCAACGAATATCAGGGAGATCCCCGCAAGGCTATCAAGGAAAAGTCCGTCACGTGCCTTGAATGCGGCAAGACATTTAAAATCCTTACTAAAAAGCACCTTGCCTCGCACGGGCTTGACGCGGACGCCTACCGCGAAAAGTGGGGTATGAAGAAGAACGCCCCATTGGTATGCAAGAGTCTCCAGCGCGAGCGCCGTAAGAAAATGCGTGACATGAAGCTTTGGGAAAAGCGCCGTCGCGTTGTAAAATAGTCCGCGCGGGCGCTGTTTTTGTTGTCTGTTGTGTTTGTAAGCGCCGGGGCATGTTGTCCCCGGCGCTTTACTGTCCTCAAGTACTGTGGCGGCGGAGAGATGCAGGGCTGTTCCGGCTTCGGGCCGGCACATAAAGCGAGTTTGCGGACTCAGCTGTTGTCTGCACCGCCAAACTCAAGTCGGATAAATTCGGCCAATGCGTCATGCCAATCCGGCATAGGCGGCAGCCCATACAGCCGGAGCATCTTTTTTTCGAGTCTGGAGTTCGCAGGGCGGCGTGCGGGCGTAGGATATTCTGCTGATGCGCAGGGAATGACCGTCTGGTCTTTCCCCGTCAGGCGGAAGATTTCCCGCGCAAATTCCGCCCATGTGGCCTCGCCTTCGCATGTCATGTGGAATGTCCCGACGAGTTCCGGGCGAACAAGAAGTTCACGCAAAGCCCGCGCCACGGCCAGAGCGCTGGTAGGATTTCCATGTTGATCGTCAACGACCTTGAGCGCGGGGCGGCTGCCGTCGGCAAGGCGCAGCATGGTATGCACGAAGCTGGGGCCGCCCGCACCGTAGAGCCATGATATACGGGCGATGACATGGTTCGGGCAGTGGGTGCGGATGAACTGTTCGCCTGCCCACTTACTTTGACCATAGACATTCACTCCGCCTGTCGGCGTGTCAAATTCCGAATAGGGGTGTTCGGATTCGCCGCTGAATACATAGTCTGTGGACAGCGCGATGAGCCGGATTCCCTGACGATGGCAGGCCGCCGCGACATTGGCGCTGCCTGCTGCGTTGAGTTTCCAGGCGGCTTCCTGTTCGCTTTCACATCTGTCCACGGCTGTCATCGCGGCACAATGAATCACCACATCCGGGTGATGCAGGCGGCACAACGCGTCAAACGCGGCGGCGTCTGTAATATCTGCTTCAGGCAGGTCTGTTGGAATCATCTCATACGCGGCGCCGAGCTCTGCGCAGAGCGTGCGCCCCAGCATTCCGCGTCCACCAGTGAGCAACACCTTCATGGCCATTTTTCGTCCCTGTTTGGAGAAGCGCGCATTTTGAGCCGGCGCTGGCTGCAGATCAGACGCCGAGCTGTCTGCGCAGCGCGGCAAATGATGGGGCCTGCGCGTCTTTTGCGGAAAGTTTTGGAGTGGCGACGGGCCAGGCAATACCAAGCTCCGGATCGTCCCAGCGTATGATGCCTTCGTCTTCGGGGTGATAGTACTCTGTGCATTTATAATGGAAATGCGCGGTCTCGCTGGTCACTGCAAAACCATGGGCAATTCCCGGGGGCATCCACAGCTGCCATTGATTTTTCTGCGTCAGTTCCACGCCGTACCACTGGGCAAAGGTTGGGGACCCTTTGCGGATGTCTACAGCCACATCAAACACGCTGCCCAGCGAGACGCTGATCAGCTTGCCCTGCGGAAATGTTTTCTGAAAGTGCAGGCCGCGCAGAACGCCATAGCCGGACCTGGAATGGTTGTCCTGCACAAAAGGCAGATCGATTCCCGCCGCGGCATAGCGCTTCTGCTGCCATGTTTCAACAAAATAGCCCCGCTCATCTCCCCAGACTTTCGGCTTGATCAGCAAAACCCCTTGAATTGCTGTCCGCATGATTTCCATAGCTATGCTTCTTTGCTTACAAGCTCCAGAAGGTATTGCCCGTATCCGTTCTTGGCCATGGGTTCGGCAAGCCGGCGTACAGTTTTGGCATCAATATATCCGTTGCGCCAGGCGATTTCTTCAAGGCAGGCTATCTTCAATCCCTGGCGCATCTCCACCGCCTGCACAAACGAACTCGCCTCAAGCAGCGAATCATGCGTCCCCGTGTCCAGCCAGGCGATCCCGCGTCCCATCACTTCCACGTTCAGATCCCCACGCTTCAGGTAGAAGTTGTTCACGTCGGTGATTTCCAGCTCTCCGCGCGCGGACGGCTTGATGTGTCTGGCGATATCAATGATGTCTGTGTCATAGAAGTACAATCCGGTGACGGCAAAATGCGATTTGGGCCGGGCGGGTTTCTCTTCAATGCTGAGCGCGCGGTGCTGTTCGTCAAATTCCACGACGCCGTAGCGCTGGGGGTCACGGACATGATAGCCGAAGACTGTCGCGCCGGTGTCGCGGCTCATGGCGGTTTCAAGCAGGTTGCCCATGCCTTGCCCCCAGAAGACATTGTCGCCAAGAATCAGGCAGGTGTTATAGCCGCGGATAAACGCCTCCGTCAGCAGGAAGGCCTGCGCCAGGCCTTCGGGGCGTTCCTGCACAACGTACTCGAAGCTGCATCCCCACTGAGTTCCATCTCCCAGCAATTCCCTGTAAAGAGGCAGGTGTTCCCGCGTTGAGATGATCGCGACTTCCCGGATGCCGGCGAGCATCAGCGTGGACAGGGGATAGTAAATCATCGGCTTGTCGTAGATGGGCATAAGCTGCTTGCTGACGCTGCGCGTCAGAGGGTAAAGCCGCGTGCCCGAACCTCCGGCCAGGATGATGCCTCTCCATTTTTTCATATCTGCTCCCTGTCGTTGCGGACGCGCGGGGTTCACTGTCTCGCCGGGGCTTCTCTCTCAAACTTCTGCAAATACCAGTCCACCGTCTTCACAATGCCGCTGTCAAAGGTTTCATCCGGCTGCCAGCCGAGTTCTGTCATGATCTTGGTTGGGTCGATGGCATAGCGTTTGTCGTGGCCGGGGCGGTCGGCCACGAAGCGCATGAGTTCAGCGTATTTTCTGCCTCCGCCGCGCGGCCGGCGCTCGTCAAGAATGGCGCAGACCCGCTTGAGGATCTGGATATTGTCGCGTTCGTTATGCCCGCCGATATTATACGTCTCCCCCGGACGGCCTTTATGGTAGATGAGATCGATGGCCTTGCAATGGTCAAGCACATACAGCCAGTCACGGATGTTCGAACCGTTGCCATAAACAGGTATGGGCTGTCCGGCAAGGCATTTGCCGATGATGACCGGGATGAACTTCTCGTGATGCTGCTTGGGGCCGTAATTATTGGAGCAGTTCGAGGTTGTCACATCCATGCCGTACGTATGGTGATAGGCGCGTGCGATGAAGTCGGAGCCGGCTTTACTGGCGGAGTAGGGACTGTTGGGGGCGTAAGGCGTGGTCTCGGCAAAGAAGCCGGTTTCGCCCAGAGAGCCGTATACCTCATCAGTCGAGATATGGTGGAAGCGGCACTTCTCATAGCCTGCCCTGGCTTTGCCCGGGGCTTCCATCCAATGCCGGCGTGCTGTTTCCAGCAGTGTAAAGGTGCCCATGCAGTTGGTTTCCATGAAAGCGCGCGGGCCTTTGATGGAGTTGTCCACATGGCTTTCCGCCGCGAAGTGGATCACTCCGCGGATGTCATACCGGCAAAACAGCTCTTCCACTAAAGGCTCATCGCAGATATCGCCTTGGACAAAGGTATGGTTGGAGAGTCCCTCGCACTCGGCCAGATTGCGAAGATCACCGGCATAGGTGAGCTTGTCCAGGTTGATAATATGGTATTCCGCGTACTTTTCGCAAAAGTACGGAACAAAGTTGGAGCCGATGAAACCGGCGCCGCCAGTCACAAGTACAGCAGTCATAACCACACACGTGTTGATGAGGCATCGGGTTAACACGCAATCGCCAGACGAAAAGGTACAGAAATTTCACAAAAGCTGCAAATTGTATTTCCGGCTGGAGCGCTGCCTGTCCCTTTGGGCGCCAAAAAGACGCGGCCCCGGACGTGCTGCCGGAAGACCGCGTCTCCATGTCTTTTTGTTTTTTGATTTGCCCGGTGGACGTCTGCGCAAAAGGGCGGACTGGTACATCCTGTCTTCCGCTATGCGGAGCTCAGCTTTTTGTTTCTGCCGGGGGTTCGTATCCGGGCAGCAGTACGGAATTGGCACTGTCGGATTTGCCCTGTCCCTTGGGACAGTCGCGCAGAAGCGAGCAGATTTCGCATCCGCCCTTGAAGGGAAAGTACGTCAACACGGCATAGCGTTTGGACAGCATGGGGCCGTCTCCCATATACGGGACGCCGGCTTCCTTCAGCGCCTCCCGCAGCTCGTCCGTGGGTTTTGGCGCAGGGGCGCATCCGGCGTCTTCGACTTCCGGGAGCAGCTCGTGCGCCACGCACATGCACAGCGTCTGGGCCAAAGCATTAAGCAGGTGGCCTTCTGAGGGGCGGTTGGTCCACGCATCGTCCACTGTTTTTTCCACACTGTCATCCAGACAGGTCAGCAGATACTGGCGCTTGCCCGCAGTGATTTTTGAGACGGTCATACCGCTGGTCCAGGCTTCCCAGAGCTTCATACTTTTATCCATCAGTTCGCCTCCAAGGCGGGTTTCCTGACTGAGGGACAAAAGCAGCTCCATGTCAAACCAGGGGGTGCATTCCACTTTTTCAACAGTGTAGGCCATGGCGCGTCCTGCTTTGGCTTAAAGGTTGGCGATAGACTGCTCCATATCGGCGATGATGTCGTCCACGTGTTCCAGACCGACGGACAGCCGCATCATGCCGGGCGTGATGCCGCAGGCGGCGAGCTGGGCGTCGGAGAGCTGGCGGTGCGTGGTGCTGGCGGGATGAAGGATGCAGGTTCTGATGTCGGCCACATGGATGAGCATGGAGATCATGTGCAGGCTGTCGATAAATCTGGCTCCGGCCTCGCGTCCTCCCTTGAGCGAGAACGAGATAACGCCGCTGCACCCATCGGGGAGATATTTGTCGGCAAGGGCGCGGTAGGGAGAGCCGGGCAGGCGGGGATAGCTCACCGTCTTCACGGCCGGATTGGCGGCAAGCCATTCGGCGACCTTTTCGGCGTTGCGGCAATGGCGTTCCATGCGCAGGGGGAGCGTTTCCAGTCCTTCATTGATCAGAAAAGCTCCGTGCGCGGACTGGCACACGCCCATGTCGCGCATAAGATGCGCGCGGGCCTTGACGATGTAGGCTGCGGAACCAAATGTCTCGGTATAGACGATGCCGTGATAGGATTCGTCAGGCTGGGTCAGGTCAGGGAAGCGTCCGTTCTGCTTCCAGTCAAATTTGCCGGAATCGACGATCACTCCGCCGACCTGCAAAGCGTGGCCGTCCATATACTTGGTGGTGGAATGGACTACGATGTCCGCGCCGAATTCGAAGGGACGGCACAGAATCGGAGTGGCGAACGTATTGTCAACGATGAGGGGTACGCCTTCGGCATGGGCGATGCGGGCGAATTTTTCCAGGTCCAGCACCTCGACGCCGGGGTTGGCGATGGTTTCGCCGAAAAGGGCCTTGGTGTTGGGGCGGAAAGCCGCCCGGATTTCGTCTTCAGGGGCCTCAGGATTGATAAACGTGGTTTCAACGCCAAGCTTGCGCAAAGTGACGGCAAACAGGTTGAGCGTCCCACCGTAAATGCGTGAGGAAGCGACAATATGATCGCCGGCTGAGGCGATGTTCAGCACGGAAACCATGCTGGCGGCCTGGCCGGAAGAAGTGCACAGCGCGCCGACGCCGCCTTCAAGTGCGGCGATCTTTTTCTCCACCGCGTCCACGGTGGGGTTGCCCAGGCGAGTGTAGAAAAAGCCCTCTTCAGCGAGGTCAAACAGCCTGGCCACCTGTTCGGTGGTATCATAACGAAAGGCGGTGCTTTGAAAAATAGGCAGCGCGTTAGGTTCGCCGTTGCGGGCGCGGTAGCCTGCGCGCAGGCACATCGTTTCACGTTTCATGGGACCTCCGGGAAATATCCAAAAGAGATGTGGGCGGTAAAGTTACAGCAGGCCGGTCGGCCGGTCAACTGAAGCGAGGCCCCTCTGCGGCGGTTCTGCTTTTTTTTGCGTCCGCGGCGGGAACGTCATTCAGCGTAAGTTCCTGGCCGCCTGCTCTTCTTTTCTGGCGTAGCGTCCGCCCATGGCCTTATAGATGGTATTTTCAAGCGAGAGAACCTTGTATTTTGCTTCCAGCGCGGACAGCGCCGAAGTATTGGCCGTGTTCAGGGCGTCAAGGTAATCCCTGAGCTCCGTTGCCCCGAGTTCGTAGCGCGTTTGGTAATAGGCCGCGATGCGCTTGTCGCTTTCGGCTTTGCTGACGGCGTTTTCCAGCGTGCGCCGCGCGTTGGCATAGGCCGCGTAGGCCGCGTCAACTTCGTTCAGGGCGGTGGTGACGGCCGTGGTAAAGGACAGTTTGGCTGCGTCAAAGGACGCTTCGGAAATTTTTGTATTCCAGCGCAGCCTGTTCCAGTCGAGGAACGGGAAGGAAACTTTTACCAGCCCGGCCAGCATGGGTACGTCAAAGAAATTTGAGGCCGTATTTGAAGAAACACTCAGCGTGGAGCCCAGTGAAACCTGCGGATACCATTGGCGGCGCTGGGATTCCAGAGAGCTGAACATCTTGCGCAGGCGCGCTTCGGCGGCGGCGATGTCGGGGCGGGCGGCCAGAGCGGCTACAGGAACATCCAGATCCACGGAAACAGACGGGATAGACATGAGATCCAGGGACTCAAAGGGAAATGTTTCGCCGGGCTGGAGGTTCAGCAGGTCGCGCATGGTCTGGAGGGCGGAGCTGCGCTGGGTGTTGTATGCGATCAGCCTGTTGCGGGACGAAAGCAGCGACTGTTCGGCCTGGAGCGGTTCGACGGAAGCAACTTTTCCCGCCTGGTACTTGAACCTCAGCAGCGCCGCCAGTTTTTCATAACGGGCGACATCTTCCCCGGTCAGGCGGATGGCCTGCTCAAGGTAGTGCAGCTCAAACCATGTGTCAGCGACGCTGTTGATGAGGGCAAGGCGCGTGCTGGCAAGATCTTCAATAGTCGCCTTGTATTCCCATTCCTGGGCGTTGGCGGCGAGGCTGAGGCGCCGCCAGAGGTCCAGCTCGTAACTGAGTCCCACGGAGCCCTGAAAATTTCTGACGGAGGAAGCGTCCGTGGAAATGTCACGGGTGGCCGAAGCGGAACCGGAAGAAGAGAAGACGGGCAGAAGATCCGACTGGAGCAGTTTTGCCTGATACAGCGCCTTGTTGACGGAGATGGCCGCCTGGGCGAGATTTGTGTTCCTCGCCAGCGCCATGTTTATCACGTCATCCAGCGTGGTCAGGCGGTAACGCCGCCACCATTGCGTATCCAGCAGAAAATCCTGCTGTATGTCTTCCGCCTGGAGAATGTTGGTCTGGGTAAGGTCCTGCGGGAAGGTCGCGGCGCAGCCGGTCAGCAGCGCGGCCGCAAGAACCATTGCTGGAGCATGAAAAAGCGGGCTATGATTCGTATACATTTTTTCCATACTCCTTTTATTCACGCGCCAGCGCGTCAATGGGATTCAGGCGCGAGGCGTTGCGGGCGGGCATGAACCCGAACAGGATGCCGATGAAGGACGAACAGGCCAGCGCCAGCAGCATGGAGTCGGGCGAGTAGGACATCCGGAAATCGGTGACGAAGAAGGAAAAGATCACGCCGATAAGGTAGGAGGCGATGATCCCCAGAATCCCGCCGATGATGCAGATAAGCACGGCCTCAATAAGGAACTGTTCGAGGATATTCAGGCGGCGCGCTCCCACGGCCATGCGGACACCGATTTCACGGGTACGCTCCGTTACGGAAACCAGCATGATGTTCATAACCCCGATGCCGCCCACAAGCAGTGAAATCAGGGCGATGCCGGAAATGAGCAGGCGCATGGTGCCTGTGGTGCTTTCAATGGTTTTTTTGATGCTGTCGGTGTTGACGGTGAAGAAGTCTTCGGTTCCATGTCGTGCTGTAAGCAAGGTCGTCAGGTTTTTTTCGGCCATGAGCGGCTGTACGGAATCCTTGACTTTGACGGTGATGGAGGAAATATGTTTTTCGCCGGTAAATTTCTTCATCACTGTGGTGTAGGGCGCATAGAGGCGCAATGTTTCCGTGTTTGGGCCAAATGAGCGCTCCTGCTTGGCAAGTACGCCCATGATGATGAGCGGCTTGCGGTTGAACAGGACGGTCTGCCCGACGGCGAGGCCTCCTTCGGGGAAAAGCTTTTTGTAGGTGTTGTCGTCGATAACCACATAAGGTACGCAGGCGCGCACTTCATCGCGGGTGAAGTAGCGCCCTTGCGCGAGCGTGAATGCCTTGACGTCAAAATACTGGTCGCCTACGCCGTTGAGCTGGGCCGTGAGTTCCTGGTTAAGGTAAACCAGCGTGCCGTTTTTTGACGTGTTGGGAGTTACCTTGTCGATATAGCTCTGGCGGCCGAGAATGTCGGCGTCAGCCACGGTCAGCGTCCTGACGCGGGAGGAAAACCTGTCGCCGAAGCCGCGGCCGGGATAGATGTCAATGGTGTTGGTACCCATGGAGCTGATATCGGCGATGATTTTTTCCTGTGAACCCTTGCCGAGAGCCACGACAGACACAACGGAGGCGATGCCGATAATAATGCCGAGCATGGTCAGGACAGAGCGCATCTTGTGCGACAGAATAGCCTGAACCGACATGCGGAAAGCCTCGACAAACTGGTCGCAACGGGAGACCAGCCAGCGGCGGCGGGACATATCGGCGGACTCGTTTTGCCCGGAATCTGCTTTTTCCGGAGGCAGAGGCTTGTTGCGTGTGTCCGAGATGATTTTCCCGTCGCGGATTTCGATGATGCGATTGGCGTGGGCGGCCACCTTGTGATCGTGGGTAACCATGATGATGGTGTGCCCCTGCCGGTTGAGCTGCCCCAGGATGCCCATGACCATGTCGCCGCTGTGCGAGTCAAGAGCGCCTGTGGGTTCGTCGGCCAGAATCAGCCTGCCCCCGTTCATCAGCGCGCGAGCGATACTGACGCGCTGCTGCTGGCCGCCGGACAGCTCTGCCGGCCGGTTGCTGAATTTTTCTGCCATATCAAGATCTTTCAGCAGATCCTGCGCGCGCTGGATGCGCTCACGGCCCCCGACGCCCACATAGACGGCAGGCAAAGCCACATTTTCTGTGGCCGAAAGATTGGGCAAAAGATTGTAGCGCTGAAAGATGAACCCCAGGTACTTGCCGCGCAGGGCGGCAAGCTGGTCCGGGTCCATGTCGGCCGTATCCCGTCCGTCAATGCGGCAGGAACCTGATGTCTGTACATCCAGGCAGCCGATGATGTTCATCAGCGTGGATTTGCCTGAGCCCGACTGACCGATGATGGCCACAAAATCCCCGTCCGCTACGGAAAAAGACACGTCCTTCAGCACATGGACGCGGTTTTCCCCGCTTCCGAAGACTTTGTTGATGTTTTCCATTTCAATGATGTTCATGGAATTCCCCGGGCGTGCGGCGGATCAGCGGCGCGGGCCGCGCATTCTGCTGTTCAGTTCGGCTTCCAGATCTTTTTTCGTAACCTGAGCGGTGATGACCCGTTCAGTTTCATTGAGGCCGGAGAGGATTTCCATATGGACGCCGTCGTTGATGCCGGTGGTGACTTTTCTCCTCTCTGGTTTGCCGTCGGGATTCAGAATCTGGACAAATTTACCCCTGGGGCCGGACTTCACGCTGGTAATGGGAACCAGCAGCGCGTTGTTCACCGTGGCGACATCCATGACGTTCTGAGTGGTCATGCCGATGCGCAGCGGCCCGTTGGTGTTGTCGATCTGGGCTTTGCCGTAGAAGTACACGGCCGACGATGTTGTGCTGCCATTGGAAGAGCTTGTGGTTTTGTAGCTGCCGTTGGTCAGCGTCGTCAGGCCGGGGTCTATGGAGGTCAGCGTGGCATTGTAGGTTTTGTCCGGTTCGGAAAGAATGGTGTAGGTGATGGGAATGCCTGGCTTCACCATGCTGATGTCGCCTTCGGAAATTTCGATTTTGATTTCCATGCGATTCAGATCCGCCACCTGCACGATGGTCGGTGTGGTCTGGTTGGCGTTGACGGTCTGGCCTTCGTCCACCGGCACTGAAACGACAGTACCATCCAGGGGCGAAGTGATGCGGGTGTATCCCAGATTGACCGTGTCCGTGTCAACAGCGATTTTTGTCTGCGCGACCTGCGATTCAAGCTGCGTCACTTCGGCCTTGGCCAGTTCCAGGGTATTCTGCGCGTTTTCCAGGGCTTCCTTTGAAGACGCGTCATTGCGGACCAGTTTTCTGACGCGGTCATACTGGGTCTGCGCGATTTTCAGCGAGATGCGCTTGGCGGCAAGCTGGGCTTCGTATGAAGCCAGTTTGGCCTTGTCGATGTTCAGCTGGTTGAGCTGGGGAACCGAGTCGATTTCCGCGATCAGGTCGCCTTTTTTGACCTGCTGGCCAAGCTGGACATGCAGTTTCTTGATCTGGCCGGAAACCTGCGCGCCGACGCTGACCAGCTGAACGGCGGCGACTTCACCGCTGGCGGAGACCTGCTTGGTAATGGTGCCGCGCTTGACAGGTTCTGTCAGATAGGTGACGTCATTTCCGGAAGAAGGATACAGCCAGTACGCCACACCGCCGCCTATGACAAGAAGAAACAGCAGGATGAGAAAAAATCGCTTTGCGTTCATAACGGTTCCGTTCGCAGGGCTTCAGATTACACGGAAAAAAGCGCGTCCCGTACCAACATCCATCTGAGAGCAATTTCCATACCAAAAAAGGAGACAAGGCGCTATCCCTGAGTTTTGGCTCTTTTTTCTGCTGAAAATGACCGGGCGGGAGGGATGACTGCCGTTTTCGTGAAGGCAGATTTTATAATAACATATTGATAACACATAAAAACAAATATAGACCACGCCCGCTCTGGGAGGGCTTTCATCAACGACTGAGCGGGAAAGTGAAGAGGATGCTACTAAAAAAACGTGCGTTTTCTGGGAAAAATATTGGACAGGTGGTTATTTTTTTGACAGCTATCAAGAATGAAAACAACGCCGCGCAAAACGCGAAGGAAGGCGTCTGTGCCTGCTTTTGGAGCCTCCTCCGAATAAAAAAAGCCTCAGGCGAGCCCGATGACCTTCAGCAGTGTGAAGCTGGCGAAAGAAATCAGCCCTGAAGCGGGAATCGTGAGGCACCAGGCCACGACCAGCTGGCCGGCGATGCCCCAGTGCACGGCAGACGCACGTTTGGAACAGCCCACGCCAAAGATGCAGGCAGTGACGGTATGCGTAGTGCTTACAGGCGCGCCGAGAAGCGAGGAGCCTGCGATGACAAGCGCCGCCGAGCTTTCTGTGGCAAAGCCGTGAACGGGCTCGAGCTTGAAGATTTTGTGCCCCATGGTCTTGATGATTTTCCAGCCGCCTAGAGCGGTTCCGGCCGCCATGGAGGTAGCGCAGGAGAGCTTGACCCAGAGAGGGACCTCAACGGTGTCGATGCAGCCGAAGATAAACAGGGCGAGGGTGATGACCCCCATGGTTTTCTGGGCGTCGTTGAGACCGTGGCTGGTGGCCATCATGGCGGAGGAAAGCACCTGAAGGCGGGTGAACGCGTGATTCAGGGGCGTGCGCCGTCTGTTGGCAAATAAAAAGATGATGAGATGCATAATAATGAAGCCGGCGACAAAGCCGGTTAAAGGCGAGAGCACAAGAGGAAGCAGAACCTTTGCCCAAATATTGTGAACATTGAGGCTTTCAGGGCCGGCAAAGGCAATGGCCGCGCCGATGAGCCCGCCGATAAGCGCGTGCGAGGAAGAGGAGGGAATGCCATACGCCCACGTGATAAGATTCCAGGCAATGGCCCCTGTAAGCGCCGCCAGCACCAGCCCCTGGCACCCTTCCACCATCTGCGTATTGACGATGCCTTTTCCCAGGGTCGCGGCGACTTCCGTGCCCAGCATGGCGCCCAGCATGTTCAGCGTGGCGGCCATGAGCACAGCGAAACGCGGGGTCAGCACTTTGGTGGAAACAACTGTGGCGATGGCGTTGGCGCAGTCATGAGCTCCGTTGGTGAAGTCAAACACCAGTGCGGCAACAACGATAATGACCAGCAGGACGGGGAATTCAAACATATTTCAGCGCTACTTGTTCCAATGTGTCAGCCAGATCCGAAACCAGTCCGATGGTGCTGTCAATGCGGTCATAAAGCTGGCCCCAGAGCATGGTGTCGCGTACGGCGTCAGGGCTGGAGAGGGTGTCGTCCATCAGTTCGCCGAGGCCGACATCCAGTTGTGTATCGCAGTCTTCCTTGCGGGCTTTGAGCGTGTGCAAAGGGCCGGTGACTGGGCGTTTGGCTGACAGTAGAAACAGCATTTCACCAGTATCCTTGGACATGTTGCCAAGTTCTGTGATCATGCGCTGGGCTGGAAAGCGGTTGTAAATGAATCCCGCCAGAAAGATGCGGCGCCCCAGCGTGCGGATGCCGTCAATGGCGCGTTCCTGCATGAGATTGATGGCGCCGATGTCTTCCCGGTCAATAGGGGTGATGAAAGTCTGGGAAAGCTCCCAGGCTATTTCGCCGTTAAGCCGGTCAGCCTCGTCTTCAAGAACATGCAGCCGTTGAAGCGCCTGTTCGGCGCTAGGGTCATTGAGAGAAATTTTTTCAAGCAGAGTTGTGGCTTCCTGGAGAAGCGCGTTTTGTTTTTGCAGCAACTCAAAAAAAGGAGCCGTTTTGGGGATGAAGCGGGAGAGAAATCCCATCCGATCACTCCATTCTATTGAAATTACAGTAAAAATATAATGAACGCACAACAGATGGCATTCTTGCCGCACATGTGCTTTTTCGTGTACGTTGCCGCCGACAGGATGTCAATCGAACTTTTTACCGAACGGAAGAGCGGGGGGAAAAAGATATAAATATAAAAAGATATTTAATTACAGTATATTAACTATACTTTACTGGAAAATATGCGTGATTTCACTTCTTTTTCAAACGAAAGAAGTTTGCGTTTGAGTTCCAGCCCTCCGGCATACCCCACCAGTTTGCCGCCGGCGCCAACGACGCGATGACAGGGTACGATGATGGCGACAGGGTTGCAGCGGCATGCTCCGCCCACAGCACGGGCCGCGGAAGGGCGCCCTGTCGCGGCGGCAAGTTCGCCATATGTACAGGTTTCGCCATAGGGGATGTTTTTCAAGGCTTCCCAGATTTCACGCTGGAAAGGAGTGCCTTCCATGAACAGCGGCACGTCAAAACGCGTCAATTTGCCCTGGCAATAAGCCATAAGCTGAGCGGCGGCTTCGTCAAGCAGCGGACTCATGGGGCCGCTGCCGTCCGGCGCATCTGAAACGGCGGAGGACCGGCTGAAATCGAGGGCAATAAGGGCTTCACTCCCGTTTATCATGGAGCTGCGCAGAGAAACAGGGCCAAAGGGGGTATCGACGAAGGCGGCTGGCATGGAACTATCCTTCGATTATGGCAAAAGCGTTGTGGGCATGAATGGATTCGTAACTTTCTACTTCGACGCTGTAATCCGCCACCTGTGGATGCGCGTTCAAGCGGACGGATACGTTACGCACGACATCTTCCACAAAACAGGGATGGGCAAAGGCATGTTCGGTGACGTATTTTTCATCCATCCGCTTGAGCAGGGTATAGACCGGAGAAGAGGCTGATGCTTCGGCAATTTCAATAAGCTCTTCAATCCAAAGACGGCCTTTCATGCGGACGGTCATACGGATATCCGCCCGCTGGCTGTGGGCTCCTTCGTCGCTGATGGCCTTGGAGCAAGGACAAACGGTCATGACGGGGACGGTGACTTTCAGAACAAATTCCGGCCTGGCGCCAACGCCTTCGGTATCTGCGAGTTCGCCCGTCAGCACGCAGTCATAACGCATGGGCGCAGGGATGTCCGAGGCCGGAGCGTGCCGGTATAAAAAATAGGGGAACCGGAAGGATACATGGGCGCGCTGCGCCTGAAGCCGGTCGCGGGTGTCCACCAGAAGCCGTTTCATGGCCGCGTAGTCCAGGGCGTCGGAATGCTCGGTCCAGAACTGGAGGCTTTCGATAAAGCGGCTCATGTGGGTTCCTTTGAACCTGGCGGGCAAATCAACGCTGATGTCAATGGAGGCCACAGTGCGCTGCGAATCACCGTCTTCTCCGGCATCGCGCCGCCGTACCAGCAGCGGCATGGAAATGCCCCGGATGCCCACTCTGTTGATGGGCATGGCGATGCCGGCGGGGCTGCTTTGTACATCTTCCAAAATCACAGCTCCTTATCGTGATGGTGATGTTCATGCGGCGTGACCACGGTCAGCGAAAAGGCACCTTGGTGCACGCCGCGGATGGCACGCAGTTGATCGGCGAGGGCCTTGATGTCCCGTGCCTTGCCCCGGAGGACCAGAGTTTCAAGGCAATTATGGTGATCCAGATGCACATGGAGGCTGGCTACGATGAGATCCGGCGCGGCGTGCTGGCGTTCCGTCAGCTTGCGGGAAAGATCGGGAACATGATGATCGTAGACCAATGAAAGCACTCCCGCCGCTTCGGCATTTCCATCGTGCAGCGCATCCTGCGAGAGCTCGGCGCGGATCATGTCGCGCAGGGCCTCGGATCGGCTGGGATAGGCACGGCGTTCGCACAGAGCGTCAAAAGGTTCCAGCAAGGTACGGTCCAGCGATACGCCAAAGCGGGTCAGTTCACCCATAAAGCCTCCTTATGTCTCAGCGCGTGATTTCCCAGATCCGGACGGGGACAGGCCGTGGCTGGGGAATGACAGCGGGTACGCTGGTATTCAGGACACATCGGCAGTTCCAGCGGCGGTTGACGAGCGTGGAACGGAACAGATCGTACACGGAGCGGCACGGTTCGGCAATCCACGCAATACCGCTGCTGGTGAGGCTGTGATCCAGAAAATTGCAAATGGGCTGGGCAAAACGCGTTTCGTACATGATGTCGCCCGCCCAGATAAAAGAGATGGAATGGGCACGCACTGCGGGTTTTCTCCAGTCCATAGCCGTCCAGCAGGGTTGTGGTACGCCATTGCGGAAGGCGTTTTTCCGCGCGAATGCGAGAGCTTCCGGTTCATAGTCCATGCCGATGACATGCGCGCCAAGCGAGGAGCCGACAAGCGCTGTAAGGCCAATGCCGCAGCCGAGATCCAGTGCCAGCCGGCCGTGAATGCGCGCCGCCTGACGGGCCAGCCAGTCCCCCAGCGCAAGGCTGGATGGCCAGATTTCCGTCCAGTAGGGCAGTCGTTCATCTTCATTAAAGACATCCATCTGCTCCCACAACGTTTCCAGATCGGCGGGGCGTTCCATTTCCCAGGCACGTCCGCAGGTTGTGACCCGGATAACAGTGTTGCAGGAAGAAACAGATGAGGCGTGCATGGCGGCAGTGTACGGCTGAACGTGAGTATTCGCGGCAGAAGCATACGCCGCGCATGCCGCGCGGTCAATGAAGGCTGAAAGCGGCTTTTTCCCGATCTTGCCCGGCTGGTCTCCGGAGAATGGACGCAGCCGCTGCCAGCTGTTGACCGCGCCGTCTCCTTTCGCTATCTTCCCGCAGCATCATCGGCGCTGCGGGAAAAAAGGAAGGATTTCATGCTGGTAGAAATGGGTTGCATCACATTGGGCGTGCCCGTCGGGCATCTCTTCCGCCGCCGCCGGATGGTGGTCTTGGCGGCGGATCGCGCGCTGACGTGGCTGGTCTGGCTGCTGCTGTTTCTGCTTGGGGTAACTATTGGTTATGATTCTCAGCTTATGGGGCGTCTTGGCGCATTGGGCGGGAAGGCGCTTTTGATTTGGGTATGCGCCTTGGCCGGTTCCCTTGCCGGAGCATGGCTGCTCGGCCGCTGGCTGGGGTTCATGCCGCCGCGTCCGGAAAGGGCGGGGACGGGGGCCGCGCGGAAAAATGCGCTGCGCGCGGTCGGCTCGTCGCTGATTGTGCTTATTCTGTTCTGCGCAGGTGTGGCAAGCGGGCTGCTGGCCCTTCTGCCGGAAGAGCTGACACGCGGCGAGGCCGTACTCTGGACCCTTTATGTCCAGCTTTTTGTCGCTGGCATGTGTATCGGCTTTTCGCTTCATTCACTGAAAATCCTTACTGAACTGCGGGCAAAGGCGCTGCTCATTCCGGTTATGGTCGCGTTGGGCTCGCTTGCCGGCGGCGTTGCGGCGTGGACGATGCTTGCCGATATGCCCCTTCGTCATGTTCTCGCCGTGAGCGGCGGCATGAGCTATTACAGCCTGTCCAGCGTGCTTTTGAGCAGGATGGCTGATGCCGAGCTGGGCTCCATTTCTCTTCTGGCCAACATGGCGAGGGAAATCGGCACGCTTATCCTTGCGCCGTTGTTTCAGCGGCTTGCGGGGCCTTTTGGGCCTCTGGCCTCAGGCGGGGCCGCGGCCATGGATTCCTGTCTGCCCGTGATCGCCCGGGAGAGTGGAGAGCGTATCGCCATTCTTGGGGTCTTTTCCGGAGTCGGTCTGACGCTGTTTGTCCCGGCCTGGATCAGCGCGCTCTTTTCGTTCTGACGGGCGCCGCTAAGACGGGTAAGCCAGCCTTTGAAAGAACGCCGGCGGGCCGGAGAGCCGCCGGGTAAAAATAATGCCGGAGGGTGTCGTGAGCCCTCCGGCGTGAACCGTCCATCTCAGAGAGGGGAGAGATGCGCGGTTGACACGGAAACATGGCGTTCGTAGCGGCATTCCGGAAAAATGCCGGCTGGTTGGGGCTTCGGCCATCGGACAGAAAGTCCCCTCGCGTCAGATTTCTTTGTCAAAAAACATCTCGCAGAATATCCGGCTGGTGTCAATTCCTTTTTCCCAGAGGAAGGTGAAAAGCGAAGCAGGGCCTTCTGGCTTTTCGTATAAAGAAATACCCCCGCCAATTCTGGGAAAATGGCGGGGGGGCCTGTTTGTTTTTGCGAGGTTATGTATCAGTACTGCAATTCCTCATGAGCCGCGGGAAGCGGATCGGCATTCTTGATGAACAGGGCCAGCAACGCGGCGGCGACGATAAGGCCGATGAGCGTGGAGGCGAAAATAGGCAAGTTAAGGCCGATTTTGGCGTTGCAGATGAATGAAGTGGTGACCACCGTCATGAAAGCGGCCGGCAGAGAGGCGACCCAGTGCAGGCGGCCGCGCCGGGCCAGATAGACAGCGCACGCCCACAGGGTGACGCAGGCCATGGTTTGATTGGCCCACCCGAAGTAGCGCCAGATGACGTTAAAGTCGATGAAGGTCAGCGAGATGCCGATGGCGAACAGAGGTGCTGCCAGCATCAGACGATTGGCAAAGGGGCCCTGGTTCAGTTTGAAAATATCGGCGAGCAGCATGCGCGCGCTGCGGAAGGCGGTGTCTCCGGTGGAAATGGGGAGCACAACCACGCCGAGTACGGCGAGAATGCCGCCAAACGTTCCCAGCAGTTTGACAGAAATGTCTTTCACTACGACGGGGGCGGGACCGGCGGCGGCGAGGGCTTCGGGCGACTGGTAGAACGAGAGGCCGAGAGTGACCCAGATGAGGGCGATGACCCCTTCAGCGATCATCGCGCCGTAGAAGAAGGTGCGGCCGTATTTTTCCGACGACATGCAGCGGGCCATCATGGGCGACTGGGTCGCATGAAAACCGCTGATGGCGCCGCAGGCGATGACAATGAACAACCCGGGCCAAATGGGCAGCCCTTTTGGATGGGTGGTGTGGAAGAAATCCGAAAAAGCCAGGTTGGGCAGCAGCTCATATCCCTGCATCGGCAGGGCGATGATCAGCCCGAAAGCCATGAACAGCAACAAGATGGCGAAGAAAGGATAGACGCGGCCGATAAGGACATTGATGGGCAGCACTGTGGCGGCGATGTAGTAGATGAAGATGACGCCGGACCAAAAAGCGAGAGGGTACTGCGTCATGCTGGCAAGAATGGCCGCGGGGCCCGTCACGAAGACAGCGCCCACGAGGATAAGGAAGACGACGGTGAAGCCTTCCATGAACCTGCGTACGCCGTACCCCAGGTTCCGGCCAATGATTTCAGGGTAAGAGCAGCCGCCATAGCGCAGTGACATCATGCCGGCAAGGAAGTCATGCGTGGCGCCGGCAAAAATGCAGCCGAACACCACCCAGAGCAGGGCGGCTGGGCCGTACAAAGCGCCCACGATAGGCCCGAATACGGGGCCGAGCCCGGCAATGTTCAGCAGCTGAATGAAGAAGATTTTCCATCCGGACATCTTCACGTAATCCATGCCGTCAGCCTTTTGCTGAACAGGTGTGGGGCGCAGATGATCCATGCCGAACACTTTTTCCACAAAAGCGCCGTATACGGTGTACCCTCCGACAAGAAGCGCCACGCATACAAAAAAGTACATTGTTCCTGACATATGAGCCTCGGGTCTCTGTTGAATCGCGTTATGGGATGTGGGACAAAGCGTTTTGCCAGCAGAAGGCGTAAACGCGTTCGCTTTTCAACTGGCGGGGCAACTCCGCAAAAAAGCCGGAAGAGAAGATTCTCTCCGGCCTGTGCAATGGAAAAGATTTTTTTCAGACAAGCCGCGCGATATTGCGCATGCGCTCGCCGGGCAGCAGGGCGACAGGCGGAATATCAATCAGGGTAAAGGCCCCGGTGTGCCCGCCTTCTTTCATGCGCACGGCGGCCCTGGCGCATGAGACCATAATCTGGGCGGTCAGGGCGGGGTTATTGATGCGCATGTCAAAACTCAGATGCTGGTTGGAAGTCATGCCGGAGGCTCCCACACGTTCCATCAGGACACCGTGCGACGCGTCGGCCACGAGGGGCAGCTCGCCCCTTGAAACGGCACGCACTTCCAGCGGATCATGGGCGAAATACGGATCGGCTTTGATGGCGGCTTTGACGGTTTCAAAATCAGCGCCGTCCGCAAGGACGACATACACCAGCCGTGAGTGGCGGCCGCCGCCCAGCGGGATTGTGATGGAGGTCGCGTCGGCCACGCCGGGGATGGCGCGGGCGGCTACGGAATGGCCCATGGAGCGCCCCCGGCCAAAATTGGTGAAGGTGACGCCGCTGGGCACCATGGCTTCAAACAGCGTGCGCAGCACGGAGTCAGTTCCGGGATCCCAGCCGGCGGCTGTGATTGCAATGGTACTGCCTTGCTCGGCGGCCTGGTCCAGCTGCTCAACGACTTCGACCATCCGGTCATGAATATCAAAGCTGTCCACAGTGCAGAAGCCCTGATGCAGCAAGGGGAGAGCCGTATGAGGCACCTCGCGCGAAGGTGAGGCCAGAAGGACGACATCCGGACGGCCGACGGTGGCGACAAGAGCGTCCATGTCGGGGAATTCGGGAAGGCCACGCAGATCCAGAGCATGAGTGCCGAGAGATTCCCGGCGGCGGACAACACCAAGGCAACGGCAGTCAGGCTGAACCAGCAATGCCTCCACAGCATACCGGCCAATATTGCCAAGCCCGCAGACAGCGGCGGTAAAACTCATTGAAAACTCCTTATGGTCTTTTGTTTTTATCCATTGGGGGGAAAACGGTATTCCTATTTTAAGAGAGATGCAAGAAATTGGGATTATGATTTCCGGGGGAAAAAGAAAAGGCCCCTTTAGGCGTGAGACGAAAGGAGCCCGGTTTTCCGGCCTGTCAGAAGCAGGCTTGCGTCTGAAGCTTTTTCCGGTCAAGGGGGGTGGCCCGCCGCCGCGGCCTGCCTCATCGTACCGCGGCTGGCAACTGCGAGGGGGCTTGCGGTTCAGCGGCGCAGCGTGGCGATCAGCCTTTTGGGGAACAGGAACAGATCCAGCGCGTCCTCAATGTCTGTGACCGCGATCATGGCGGCGTTCAGCGCTTCGCGGGCACACCCTTCGGAGCCGATGACCGCGATGGAAAGCGCGGCGCAGCCCAGCATTTGCGCGTCATTGACACCGTTGCCAACGGCACAGCAGCGCTCCGGCGCATGCTCGCGCAGGTAATCGCCTTTAGCATCGTCCTCATTTTGGCCGGCAGGCAGCTTGACAAGATTGATCCCGCGCGGCAGCAGCCCTGTCCATTCCAGATTGTCCCGCGCCGACTGATGGGTATCCGCGGTGATAACGTCTATATGCAGCTTGTCCAGCAGCGACTGGAGCCGGTAAATCACGCCGGGCAGCAGACTGCCGTCAAGAGCGAGGGTACCGTTGTAGTCCAGCACCAGCCGTGTCAGGCACAAAGGAGCGCGGCCTGGAATCTCGATTGTGATGCCTTTTGGCTTGTCAGAGAGATACGCCATGATAATATCCTTAATGAGCGGGCGGGATCAGTCAAAAAAAAAGCGGCATCCAACGTATGGAAATGCTCTAACTGATCCGGCCGGAAGCCGTCAACACAAGATGGAGAGAATGTTTTTCAGCGCAAAATAAAGTTGATGGCAAAACATCCGGCTACAACCCACATGACCGGGCTGACTTCGCGCGCCCGCCCCGCGCAGCATTTGATGATTGTATAACTGATGAAGCCCATGCCGAACCCGGTGGCGATGCTGTAAGTCAGGGGCATGGTGATGATGGTCAGAAACGCGGGCAGGCCGTTGGTGATATCGGTGAAGTCGATATGGGCGACGTCCTGTATCATCAGCGCGCCGACCACAATAAGAGCCGGGGCGGTCGCGTAGGTCTGGATGACGCTGATAATGGGCGCGAACACCAGGCTCGTCAGAAAAAGCGCGGCTACTGTGACGGCGGTCAGGCCCGTGCGGCCGCCCTCGCTGATGCCGGCGACGCTTTCCACATAGTTTGTGACGGCGGGCGTCCCTATGCAGCTGGTCAGGAGGGTGCCGCAGGAGTCAACGATCAGCGCCTTATCCAGTCCCGCGATGTGTCCATTTTCATCCATAAAGCCAGCCTTGCGCGCCAATCCGATAATGGAGCCCATGGAATCGAACAGATCAATGGTGGTCATGGTAAAGAGCACAGAAAAGAGCCCCACCTGCAAAGCCCCCAAGATATCAAGCTGCATGAAGAGAGGGGCGATGCTCGGAATTTCGAAGCTTACGATATCACTGAGCCCATGCGGAACGGGCCCCGCGCCGACAAGCATGCCGAGCGCTGTCGTCACGATGATGCCCAGCAGAATGCTTCCTTTGATATTCAGAGCTAGGAGGGTGGCGCTGAACAGAAGGCCAAACATGGAAAGCAGTGTGGGAATTTTGCTGAAGTCGCCAAGCGTTACCAGCGTGGACTGGCTGGCGACGACGATACCCGCTCCGCGCAGGCCGATGAAGGTAATAAACAGGCCAATGCCGACGCTGATGGCCAGTTTCAGGTTCATGGGGACGGCATCGATGATAAGTTCGCGCAATTTTGTGACGGTCAGCAGCAAAAAAGCAATACCCGATATGAGCACGCCTCCGAGAGCGGTCTGCCAGGACAGCCCCATGTCGAGCACCATTGTGTAAGTGAAAAAAGCCGTGGTCCCCATGCCTGGAGCGAGGGCGATAGGCATCTTGGCCCAGAGGCCCATGATGCATGTGGCCAGGGCGGAAGCCAGGGCCGTGGCCACAAAGACCGCTTCTTTGGGCATACCTGTCTCGCAGAGTATCGCAGGCGCGATGAAGATGATGTAGGCCATGGTCATAAAGGTCGTCAGACCGGCCGCAAGCTCTCTTCGCACCGTCGTCTGGTGCCGCTCCAGGCTGAAAAATCTGTTGAGCATGATATTCCCTTTATGTGCTGGTGCGTTGCAGTGCTGTCATACCGTCATGAGACCCGTTATACCGAAGAAAAAATAAGGTCAAGGGAAGGCGTTCCGAATGGCAAAACGAAGAGCGGTTTCCGGCAGGGAAACCGCTCTTCATGTCAGGCGGCGGAGAATCAGTATCCGGCACCGCCGTCATGGGGCGGGGTGTCGGCAAATGTTTTGTAAACCCAGATCTGATAGATAAAGACAAAAGGCAGTGCGCACAGCGCGACCCCCAGCATGATGGACAGCGTAAGCGGGCTGGACGCGCCATTGAAGGCGGTGATGGTCCAGGCCGGGTTGAGCGAGGAAATAAGCATGCCGGGATACATGCCGGCCAAGCCGAAGAAGGTGACACAGAAAATGAGCAGCGCGCTGCAGGCCCAGCTGCCGGCGTACACCCCGGAGGCGAGAAGCGGCCTTTGGATCAGCAGGGCGGTGACGGCGAGGATGGGGAAGATCAGAAGCTGGGGATGGGTCATGTAGTTATCGTAGAGGCTGGTGTACAAAGACGTCAGCCACAAAAACACAAGCAGGCCGGCAAGGCTCAGCATCCACAGGCTGGAGGCGGCAGAGACGGCCCGCTCGCGCAGTTCCCCGTCAGCGCGTATGGCCAGCCACAGCGCGCCGTGCTGCATGAAAAGGACGACAAAAACAATGCCGCCGGCAAGCCCGTAAGGGTTGAGAAGTTTCAGCAGATTTCCGTGATAAACGCCGTTATTGTCGATGGGAATGCCGATGAACAGGTTGGCGAAGGCCACGCCAAGCAAAAGCGCAGGCACAAAACTGCCTGCAAACAGGCCGATATCCCATACTTTGCGCCAGCAGGGAGAATCAACCTTGTCGCGGAACTCCATAGAAACGGCCCGGAAAATGAGCGCGAAAAGCAATAGAAGAAGCGGCGCGTAGAGCGCGCTGAACATGACGGCATATACCTTGGGAAATGCGGCGAATGTGACGCCTCCGGCGGTAATCAGCCAGACTTCGTTGCCATCCCAGAAGGGGCCGGTAGCGTGGTGAATGACATGCAGATCTTCTTCGGATCTGGCAATGAACGGACGCAGGATGCCAAGCCCGAGGTCAAATCCGTCAAGAATGAAATAGATGGCCCAGAGCAGGCCCCAGAGAACAAACCAAAGCGTTTCCATGTCCATATCCTTTGCGCGAAACGGCTAGCCGCGCGGTTCGGAGGCAGATTCAGGACCTTTGATGGCAAAGCGGCGCAGCAGCCAGATATCCACGACACCCAGTATGCCATACACGACAATGAAGGCCAGCAGGCTTGTTTGAACCGATGCGGCCGGAACAGGAGAAACGGCGTCGGCGGTCCGCATGAGATTGTATACGATCCATGGCTGGCGGCCGATTTCCGCCACGGCCCAGCCTGCCATGATGGCGATATAGGGCAGGGGGATATTCCAGACCAGGGCCCTGAGCAGCCACCGCTTGGACTGGAGCTTTTTCCGCCAGACAAAGGATGCGATGGCAAGCAGCGCGAACAGGCCCGCCATGGCGACCATCAGGCGGAACGACAGGAAGGTTGGCAATACCGGCGGCCAGTCTTCACGCGGGAATTCGCGCAGCCCCTTCACCACGGTGTCGGTGCTGTCTCCCGCGAGGAAACTCAGCATGCCGGGGATGCCCAGCGCCTCCACCTTATTGGCGCCGGCGGCCTGATCAGGCCAAAGCAGCATATACATGGGCGCGTTGGCAGTTGTTTCCCAGTGGCATTCCATGGCGGCGAACTTGGCGGGCTGGAATTTGGCCACAGTCTGTCCATGGAGATGGCCCTGCGCGCCGAGAAGCACCACGACCACCAGGGTAAAAGGGGCCGCGATGCGGACGCAGCGGTTAAAGAAGTCCGTATGGCTGTCACGCAGAAGGTGCCACGCCGACACACCCAGCACAAACATCCCGCCGAGCAGCCATGCCGAAAGAATGGTGTGGGCGAATTGTTCCAGCGCGAAAGAATTGCCGATGACCGCCCAGAAATCGCTCAGTTCGGCGCGGCCGTTGGCCATGGTGAACCCCACGGGGTTTTGCATCCAGCCGTTGGCGGTGATGATCCAGAAAGCGGAAATATTCGAGCCCAGAGTCACCATCCAGATGGCGAAAAGGTGAACCTTTTTGCTGACTTTTTCCCACCCGAAGGCCCAGACAGCCACAAAGGTGGACTCCAGGAAAAAGGCGACCGTGGCCTCAATGGCAAGGAGCGAGCCAAAAATGTCGCCCACATATTCGGAGTAGCGCGACCAGTTGGTGCCAAACTGGAATTCCAGTGTTATGCCGGTCACAATGCCAAGGACAAAGTTGATAAGAAACAGCTTTCCCCAGAATCTGGCCATGCGTTTATAGGTTTCGTCCCCTGTACGGACATACAGGGTTTCCATGATCGCAAGGAGCAGAGAAAGCCCCAGCGTCAGCGGAACAAAGACAAAATGGAAGAACACAGTTACAGCAAATTGCAGACGCGCCAGCATGACAACATCCATGAAGGCATCCTCCCCCTTTCTCGTGTATGGAGCGATCCTGTGACAGCCCAAAATTGATAACGGTTATTATACACATTTAAGCAAGGAAGAAAAGCTGCTATATTTTTTCAAAACATATTGAAATAATTAATTATTATTTCTTGTGTTCCATTTTTCTCCTGAAATTATTTGCAAATTTCCTTTTAATCCGGGAGCGCTATTTTTTTAACTATTTTTCTTAGTTATAAAAATACCGGTTATCTTCGCGGCAGCGCGTATCGGGTGACGCCCAGCCGATAATCCATGCTGATGAAAGGTGTTTCTGCTGAGAATGGACAAGCCTATCCATCATGTGTACAAGAAAATTTCATTGGCTTTTTATTATCGCTCCGGACGCTCCGCCTATGTGGCTGCGTCCGGACACTGGTGCCACGTCCAAAGGAGAGGTTAGTATGGATCCTTTTGCTGCCGGATGGCTTTCGCTTCTTCCGCCGCTCATCGCCATCGCGCTTGCGCTGATTACCAAGGAAGTCTTTTCATCACTGCTGATTGGTATTCTGTCAGGCACATTTATTTACAGCATGGGCATGGGGCTCAATCCGGTGATGGGAACGGTAGAGACCGCTTTCGCCATTATCGCGAAGCGCGTCGATTTTGAAATCATTATGTTTTGTTCGCTGCTGGGGGCACTGGTCTTTGTCATCTCCATGGCTGGCGGCAGCCGGGCCTACGGCGAATGGGCGACCCGCCGCATCACCAGCCGCCGCAAGGCCATGCTGGCTACAGGCGGGCTTGGCGTCTGCATTTTTATTGACGACTATTTCAACTGCCTCACCGTGGGAACGGTCATGAAGCCCGTGACCGATTCCTACAAGGTTTCCAGGGCGAAACTCGCCTACATCATTGACGCCACCGCCGCGCCTATCTGTATCATTGCCCCCGTGTCCAGCTGGGCGGCGGCCGTCGGCAGCAACCTTAAGGCCACTGGCGCGTTCACCAGCGATTTTGCCGCCTTTGTGGCCACCATCCCGTACAATTTTTACGCGCTGCTTTCGCTTTTGATGGTGATTATGGTGTGCAGCCTCAACTGTGACTTCGGCGCCATGCGCCGCGCTGAACAGCGTGCCCGCGCGGGAAATCTTGGCGCGGTCGAGACGAAGGAGCAGCATAAATTCAGCACCAGCGCGCATGGTACCGTCTGGGACATGCTTATCCCCATTGTCGCCCTCATTATTTTCGCTGTGCTCGGTCTCCTGTACAGCGGCGGCTACTGGGGCGAGGATCCGGCCTTCCACACCATGGCCGCCGCTTTTGGTGAATGCTCGGCCTCCAAGGCGCTGGTCTGGTCGTCATTCGGCGCATTGGTTGTGGCTTTCCTGCTGTTTGTCCCGCGCCGGCTGATGTCCCTGTCAGGTTTCATGGCCGGTGTCGTTGAGGGGATCAAGGTGATGCTGCCGGCCAATCTGGTTCTTGTGCTGGCCTGGGGAATCAGCGGAGTATGCCGCGATTTGCTCCAGACTCCGCAGTTCGTGCAGAGCGTCGTCAGCGGCGGTGGCTTTGCCGCGGCTTTCCTGCCGGCCGTGGTCTTTCTTATCGCCGCGTTCCTCAGTTTTTCCACTGGTACGGCCTGGGGAACGTTTGGCATCCTGATCCCTGTCGTCGTCCCCGTAGCGCAGGCTCTTGCCCCCTCGCTTCTGGTTGTTACGCTTTCCGCGACCCTGGCCGGCAGTGTGTTTGGCGACCATTGCTCACCCATTTCCGACACCACCATTCTTTCCAGCGCTGGTTCCGGCTGCAATCACATAGAACACGTATCGACACAGCTGGGGTATGCCGGGCTGGTGGCTTGCTGCTGTACTGTCGGGTACCTTGTAGCCGGCTTTACGCACGGCGATCTCGTACTGAGTCTTGGTTCAGGCATCGTGATGCTGGCGGTAAGCGTGTTTCTTCTTCACCGGTTTGGCAGCCGCAGTGCGGAGGCAGCCGCGTAAGACGTTCCTGCCACGCCTCCATGGACGTGACAAAGTCCGGCATACGCTTTTGATCGCGCATGCCGGACTTTTTGTGGTCTGCCTGATTTCAGAGCGCTAGTTATTCGTGTCGTCAATCAGTTTTCGGGCTGTCTTTGTTGATGTTTTTTCCGGGGTGTCCTGAATGGTGCGGGGCAGCAGGAGATTGAGCACAACGCCGGTGGTGGCGGCGAGGCCGATACCTGCCAGTTTGAAGGAACCGAGTCCAAAGGTCATGCCGCCGATGCCAAAAATCAGGATCAGTGCGACAATGGCGAGGTTGCGCGGCGCCACGAGGTTTTCGCCGGACTGCACCAGCGTGTTCAGGCCAACGACGGTGATCGCCCCGAACAGGAGAATCATGATGCCTCCCATGACAGGCATGGGAATGGAGCCCAGTACCGCTCCCAGCTTGACGACAAAGGAAAGGCTGATAGCCGCGATGGCCGCCCATGTCATGATGGCCGGATTGAAGGCACGGGTCAGGGTGACGGCGCCTGTGACTTCTGAATAGGTGGTATTGGGCGGGCCGCCGAGGAAACAGGCGATGATGGTGGCGATGCCGTCGCCGAGCATGGTGTTTTTGATCCCGGGATCCTTGAGAAAGTTTGTGCCGGTGACGCCGCTGATGGCCATGATGTCGCCGAAATGTTCAATGGCCGGCGCGAGAGCGATGGGGATGATGAAGAGGACAGGCTCCCACTGAAAGACGGGGAAGGTAAAGTCGGGAATGCCGAACCAGGGGGCGGCGGCGACTTTGCTGAAGTCGTGAATACCGAGGAATATGGCGCAGATCCAGCCTGTGCCAATGCCGCAGAGGATGGGAAGCAGGCGCAGCAGCCCCTTGCCAAGCAGAGAAACAAGGACGGTCGTGACCAGCGAAACCATGGACACGGCAAGGGCTGTGCCGCGGGGAATGACCTGGGCGTCCCCGGCGACGCCAAGCGCCATATTGACGGCTACCGGCGCGAGTACCAGCCCGATGACCATGATGACGGGACCGGTGACGATGGGGGGCAGAAGACGCAGCAGGAAGGTAATGCCCCGCCAGCGGATGATCAGGCTCAGCAGCACATACACCAGGCCGGAGGCCATGAGGCCGCCCATGGTGGCGGGCAGCCCCCAGGTCTGGATACCATAGCCGATGGGAGCAATAAAGGCAAAAGAAGAGGCAAGGAAAATGGGGACCTTGCCTCTTGTGATGAGCTGGAAAGCCAGTGTCCCAACTCCTGCCGTAAACAGCGCCACATTGGTGTTAAGTCCGGTCAAAAGTGGTACAAGGACCAGGGATCCGAATGCGACAAGCAGCATCTGGGCGCCCAGAATGCAGTCTCTCACCCTGAAGTCATACGCTGTGGAATGCATGAGATCTCCTTGGATAAAGCGACATGAAAGATGACTTATCCGTCAGTACAGCTTTATTCGGAAATTATTTTGTGCCGAAAAGCCGGTCGCCGGCGTCGCCGAGTCCGGGCAGGATATATCCCTTTTCGTTCAACCCGTCGTCCACGGCGGCGGTGAAGATATCCACGTCGGGATGGACAGCTTCGACCGCTTTGATGCCTTCCGGCGCGCAGACAAGGTTGAGGCTGATGATGCGCGGCGGATTATGCTTTTTCAGAAGGTTGATGGTCGCGATGAGCGAGCCGCCTGTCGCAAGCATGGGGTCGATGATAAGCGCGATGCGCTGTTCCATGCCTTTGGCAAGTTTGACGTAATATTCAACGGGCTCAAGGGTTTTTTCGTTGCGGTACAGGCCAACGACACTGATCTTCGCGCCGGGGATCATGTCCAGCACACCGTCCATCAGACCGAGACCGGCCCGCAGGATAGGCACCACGGTGATTTTTTTGCCGGAGATATAATCCACCTCGACAGGTCCGGCCCAACCTTCGACGGTTTTCTTTTCGGTGACCAGGTCCTTGGTCGCTTCGTACACGAGAAAGCGGGCAATCTCTTTGGTCAGCATACGGAATTCACTGGTGGAGGTGGCGCTTTTCCGCAGCAGGCCAAGCTTGTGCCGGATCAGGGGATGATCCACAACATGAACGGCCATGTATGTCCTCTTTGCGTGAAAGGTGTGGGGGCGCGGGTCTTCCAGAGCAATACGGAGCTTTGGAGCGACATGAAGGGCCCGCTTTGCCAAATTGGCGTAGTTTACGCCCGCAAAAAACGGTTTGTCAAATAGCGGGGAAGATTTCCACATGGTTATTGTGCTGCAATAAATTCTGTAATTGCAATGTACTACCATCTTTTCCAGCAGCGATTGACAAAGGTTTCCATTCTGAGAATACTCAACCGTTCAACCCGTTCAATCAGTTGGCATGCGGGATATTCCCCGCTGAAGCGGTATCTTTCATGACAGATCTTCCTGTGTCCGGCATAACTGTCCGGAATATATCTCTTGCCTACCCCCAGGGCGATGTTCTGCGGGACCTCAGTTTCTGTGTCCCCCCGGGAGAAACACTGGCCGTGGTTGGGCCGTCCGGCTGCGGCAAAAGTACGCTTATGTCGCTGCTGGCCGGACTTCGCAACGCCGACGCGGGAAGCATCAGCCTGACGGGGAAAAGCGGCGGCCCTGCCAGAACGGCCTTTGTCATGCAGGATTTCGGGCTGTTTCCCTGGAAAACGGTGGAACGCAACCTTGCGCTTCCGCTGGAGCTTGCCGGCATCCCGAACGATACAATTCGGCATGCCGTTTCCGCCATGCTGGAGGAACTGGGACTTCAAGGGCTGGGGCCGCGTTTTCCGCTCAGCTTGTCCGGCGGCCAGCGCCAGCGCGTGGCCATCGGCCGCGCGCTGATTACCGATCCGGAAGTGCTTTTGCTGGACGAACCCTTTTCTTCCCTTGACGCGCTGACGCGCGAGCACCTTCAAAGCGGCGTGCTTGCACTCTGGCGCAAACGGCGTTTTACCTGTGTGCTGGTGACGCACAATATTGGCGAGGCGGTTTTTCTGGGCGGCCATGTCATGGCCCTGCGCGGTTCTCCGGCGAAAATTGTTTTCTGGGCGGACAATCCGTCCTTTGCTTCGCCGGAAGGCCGTGACGCGCCCGCGGCCGCGGTCCTTGCCTCGCGTATCCGGGCCGCGCTGGCCGATGGGGACAGCGCGGAATGAAAAAACATCTGATGCGATACGGCGCGGCCTGCCTGTTCCTTGGTTTTCTCTGGCAGACAGGTTCCATGTGCCTTGGCGAATTTGTCCTGCCCCGCCCGTGGGATGTCCTTGTGTTTCTTGTCGAAAGCCTTGGCGAGCCAGCCTTCTGGTCGCATATCGCGGCCAGTGTGCGGCGTGTGCTGCTGGCCCTTGTATTGGCGTGGTGCACGGCTTTTCCTCTGGGACTGGCCATGGGATATGGCAGGCGTCTTGACGCGGTGCTTTCCCCCTTGGTCTTTCTCACCTATCCTTTGCCCAAAATCGTCCTTCTGCCGCTGTTTCTGATTCTGTTCGGCCTTGGCGATCTGCCGCGCGTTCTGCTTATCGCGCTGACTGTGGGCTATCAGATTCTGGTGGTTACCCGGGCTTCAGCGCAGGCGCTGGACCAGCGCTACATTGACGCGTTCCGGACGCTTTACGGGACGACCGCCCAGATGGTCAGGCACGTCCTTGTCCCCGCGGTCCTGCCGGACGCCATCACGGCTCTGCGCGTCGCGAGCGGCACAGCCGTCGCGGTGCTGTTTATGGCGGAATCCTTCGCGACGCAGGAAGGGCTGGGTTTTCTGATCATGGACGCATGGGGACGCAATGACCAGCCGGAGATGTTTACCGGCATCCTTGCCATGAGCATCCTCGGCGTGGTTTTGTATGAGGGATGCAACATGCTGGAGCGCCGCTGCTGCCGCTGGCGGCTGGCATAACTCCGGGCGGTTTTTGGTTTGTGCGCGTTCTAGGAACGGGCTTCAGGGGGGAGATTTTCTTCGGAAAAGAGAACAAAACCCGCTTCGCGAAGCATCTTTGCCCAGATGCCAATGCCGGGGATGCGGATATGGCGGAAGGAGCCATCGTAGATTTCGCCGTTGCCGCACGAGGGGGAGCGGGATTTGAGGATGGCCGCGGTGCAGCCGACAGCCCGAGCGAGGCGCGTGGCTTCGCGGGCACCGGAGAGAAAGGCCAGGGTCTGGTCGTTGCCGTCGCGGTCCAGCACGCGCGTGCCCATGCGTTCGCATGGCGTGCGCGGCGTGGGCAAGCCGCCCAGGACTTCAGGACAAAAAGGCAAGGCCTCTCCCCGCTTGACGAGGCGGATAACCTCGGGGCAGGGGGAGGCCTTGCCGTCATAACGGCAGGGGCAGCCAGCCAGACAGGCGCTGACAGCGAAGCGCGGCATTATTCGCCAAACATGGCCTCGGCGCGTTCCACGACAGCCTGGGCCGTAATGCCAAAGGCCGGGAACAGCGCCGGCGCGGGGCCGGAAGCGCCGAAGGAATGCATGCCGATGACGTCGCCGTCAAGTCCCACATATTTCCACCAGCCGTCGGTAGCGGCGGCTTCCACGGCGATGCGGCGGCGTACGGCGGCGGGAAGCACGGTTTCGCGATAGGCCGCATCCTGGCTGTCAAACAGCTCCGTGCAGGGCATGGAAACCACACGCACAGCGTACCCCTTGGCCGTAAGATTTTCCGCTGCCTCCATGGAAGGCTGGATTTCGGAACCGGTGGCGATGAGAATGAGTTCCGGCATCCCGTCGCAGTCTTTCAGAATGTAGCCGCCGCGCATGATGTCCGGCAGCTGGGCGTCGCTCCGCGGCTGGGCGGGCAAATTCTGCCGGGTCAACACGAGACAGGACGGTCCTGTGGTTTTGATGGAACTTTTCCATGCCGCGGCGGTTTCCACAGCGTCACAGGGGCGCCAGACAGTAAGGCCGGGGATAAGGCGCAGCGAGGGGGTGTGTTCCACCGGCTGGTGGGTGGGGCCGTCCTCGCCTACGCCGATGGAGTCGTGCGTCAGTACGAAGACGGTGCGGGTACGCATCAGCGCGGCGAGGCGGATGGCGGCGCGCTCGTAATCGGAAAAGACAAGGAAAGTGCCGCCGTAAGGCAAAAAGCCGCCATGCAGGGCCATGCCGTTCATGATGGCGGCCATGCCGAATTCGCGTACGCCGCAGAAAAGGTAGTTGCCGTGCAGCTTGTCGGCGTTCACCGGGGAGGCGAAAGCGTGCTTCGTGCCAACGGAACCGGACAGGTCGGCCGAGAGGCCGAATAGTGAAGGCAGAACCGGAGCCAGATGATCCAGCGTGTTTTTGCTGGCGACACGGGTGGCGACGGAGTTTTTTTCTTCGTTGAGTTTCGCCATGTAGGCGTCAATGGTTTCGTCAAGATCGCTGGGAATCTGGCCTGTTATGCGCTGCTCAAAGGTGTCGGCCAGCACCGGCCATTTGGCTTTGTACGCGGCGAAAAGCTCATTCCATTTCTTTTCGGCGGCGGCGCCTTCCTTGCGGGCGTCCCAGGCATCATAGACCGGCTTGGGTATTTCAAACGGCGGGAATGGCCACCCCAGCGCCTTGCGGGTGGCGGCGGCCTCTTCTTCTCCCAGGGGAGAGCCGTGGCAGCCGGCCGTGCCAGATTTCTTTGGCGCGCCATAACCGATGGTGGTGCGGCAGCAAATCAGCGTGGGGCGGGAAGCCGTACGGGCCGCGGCGATGGCGGAAGCGACAGCCTCGCCGTCATGGCCGTCGACGCCGTCGATGACGTCCCAGCCGCAGGCGCGGAAACGGGCCGGCGTATCGTCGGCAAACCAGCCGTCCGTATTGCCGTCGATGGATATGCCGTTTTGATCGTAGAGAACGATAAGCTTGGCGAGATTCAGAACGCCGGCGAGCGAGGCGGCTTCCTGTGAAACGCCTTCCATAAGGCAGCCGTCGCCCGCAAAGACATAGGTATAGTGATCGACGATGGGAAAACCTTCGCGGTTGAATTCCGCGGCCAGCAGTTTTTCTGCCAGCGCCATGCCTACGGCTGTGGCCAGTCCCTGCCCCAGGGGGCCGGTTGTCATTTCCACGCCAGGCGTCACCCCGAGTTCGGGATGTCCGGGAGTCTTGGAGCCAAGCTGGCGGAAGCGGCGAAGATCATCCATGCTGAGGCGGTATCCCGTCAGATGCAGGAGGGCATAGAGCAGCATGGAGGCGTGCCCGTTGGAGAGGACAAAACGATCGCGGTTGTACCATGCTGGATTGGCTGGGTTGTGGCGCAAAAAGCCACGCCACAGAGCTTCCGCCATGTCAGCCATGCCGAGGGGCGCCCCGGGATGTCCCGAGTTGGCCTTTTCGATGGCATCCATGGACAGCACGCGCAGGGCATTGGCAAGTTCCTTCCGAGACATTATGGAAATCCTCCGGGAGAGAATTTTTACAGAGTAAGTGTTTTTCCGGATTCAGCGGCGCGGACGAATTCGGCGAAACGGGCGGCGTAATCCGGGGCGGAGAAAAAACCCGAACCGGATACCAGCACATTGGCGCCGGAGGCGATAAGATCCGGTGTATTGGCAACAGTGACGCCGCCATCGATCTGAATGTCCACGTCAGCGCCGCGTTCAACAATCATGGCGCGCAGCCTGCGAAGCTTGGCAAAGGTGGATGGGAGGAACGTCTGGCCGCCGAATCCGGGGTTGACGCTCATCAAAAGCACCATATCCACGTCGGCCAGAATGTATTCAAGCGCATTCAGCGGTGTTGAAGGATTCAGGGCGACCCCTGCCTTCATGCCCAGCTGCCTGATGCGCG
>Ga0208297_1000615_pt1 | contig 61047 bp, 51 predicted proteins | sample LMS_cellobiose_e_FD_187367 | JGI IMG/M metagenome (GOLD analysis project Ga0208297, IMG submission 187367) | Rumen-fistulated moose microbial communities from Alaska, USA - LMS_cellobiose_enrichment (SPAdes) (version 2) | ecosystem: Host-associated > Mammals > Digestive system > Stomach > Rumen...
AGTCTCTGCAAATCGACGGTGCTCAATGCAGGAACGAATTACTTCTGTTTTGCATTATCTCGTTTGCGTCTATGATAACAATTCAGCCCCAAATATACCATTCTTGGTTTAGTGCAAGCAAGGGCAGTGGAGAGATCAGCGCCTGGAAGTAATTCAAGCGACATGATAGCATAAAGATAATAAACCGAAGGAGAAAAAACATGTTTGAGCTATTTGTATCAACGTATTCAAACATCACTAACCCGTTTTCGGATCTTGCCGGTGATCGAGCACTCGATTTGAAAAGAGCATCTTCAACTTGCAAAATTGATGCGTCTTCTTTAGATGAAGCAATAAAGCAGTTTTATTTGTCCGATACTTACAGAGCATTTCGTAAAGAGTATACGGGAAGGTTATATACTTACCTTTGGGTTGATGCCATCAGCGTTAAGCGTGTCGACTAGTATTCATACTGACAGCCCAAAGCGCAAGAGGCTATCTTCTTGCGCTTTCTTATCCGGCGCAACAAAGCAAAGAAACCTCCCTCCCCAAAATGCCAACGCTTCAAGAGCAAGAGCAAGAGCAAGAGCAAGATTCGCCTTGTGCCACACTTATTCGTTTTTGCCTGTTCGTTCCGCGGCCAAAACTTGCCAAGAGCAAGTTTCGCATCGTCTGCCAAAAATGAATTTGTGCCCTCCGGCACCTTGTTGGGGTTTGCGCACCCCAATCCCGCGCGGTTCGATTTCATCTCACAGTTTTGCAGCCGAGTTGCAAAAGAAAAACTATTCCGTTGTATTTGCACCGGAATAGTTTTTTGCTTTTTCATATGCCGACCCAGAACAAAGTCCGGTTTTTTGGACAGGGTTTGTGCGATAATGAAAATGCGAAAAGCAAAAAAAGAAAACTGCAAAGGAGGGCGTTCGATGGGAACAGACGTTGACGAAATATTTGATGAAGAACTGGCCGACGAATTGTTGACTGACGGAGAAAATCTGTTTGATGATATCGAATTTGAAGATGATAACCCAGATAACATTGACAGTATTCCAGTTGTGTATTTCCTCAATTCGGATCCATATTACTGCGCAGAAAGAACAGCGAACGGCCACATTCGGCATAACATCCGCTTTGATGAAGAAGGCCATATCATCGTCCGGAATCCGAGCGCCTACTGGCTCCCAGAAATCAAAATTGAAGAAGAAATCGACGGCACGGTTTATTCCGTGACCGGCAGCTATGAGGGGAGCGATTCTTTGGATAGAAAACTCGCCCGTATCATGCTGCACAATTTGGAGGATTCGGAATGACAAATCAGACCGAATTTGATATACTGACCCCAACCAATCCTGTTCAGACAGTTGCCCCTGAAAAGGAGGAAACAAACATGTCAAGGGCAACTGACAAAATCACCGCGCTCTATTGCCGTCTGTCCCAGGAAGATTCTTTGGACGGCGAGAGCAATTCCATTTCCAATCAAAAGCGTATTCTTGAAGCATTTGCAAAGGAACACCATTTTCTTCATCCGGTTTTTTTCGTGGACGACGGATACAGCGGAACAAACTTTGACCGTCCCGGCTTCCAAGCCATGCTGGATGAGATCGAAGCGGATCGTGTATCTGTTGTGCTGACGAAAGATCTCTCCCGCCTTGGCCGAAACTCTGCAATGGTCGGCATGTTCACCAATATCACCTTTGCTCAACACAATGTCCGATATATCGCGATCAACGACAACTATGACACCATTGATCCCAACAGCATTGACAATGACTTTGCCGGAATCCGCAACTGGTTCAACGAGTTCTACGCCCGCGACACCAGCCGAAAGATCCGAGCGGTCAACAAGGCCAAAGGCGAACGAGGTGAGCACCTGACGACGAACGCCCCATACGGCTATCGGAAAGATCCTGGCAATCCAAAGAAATGGATCGTTGATGAGGAAGCCGCGCAGGTCGTCCGGCACATCTTTAATCTCTGCATGGAAGGCCGCGGCCCGATGCAGATCGCTAAGCAGCTCAAGGAAGAACAAATCCTGAACCCGACCGCATACAAGCATAAGGAAGGGATCAACACACCGAATCACGAGACTGCCGATCCGTATCACTGGAACACGAACACCGTCGTGCATATCTTGGAACGGCAGGAGTATACCGGTTGTACCGTCAACTTCAAGACCTACACGAACTCCATTTTGGACAAGAAGCAGCGAGAAAACCCGGAAGAAAACCGCGCGGTCTTCTACAATACTCATCCGGCCATCGTTGATCTGGACGTTTTCGACAAGGTGCAGGAGATCCGGCAGCAGCGGCACCGCAGGACGAAAACGGGAAAGTCCCACATGTTCTCCGGCTTGGTGTTTTGTGCAGACTGCAAAGCCAAGATGCGCTACTGCACCACCATCTACTTCGAGGAGCGGCAGGATCACTTCGTCTGTGCCAACTACCGCAGCAACACCGGTACCTGCTCGGCCCACTTTATTCGAGCCGTCGTTCTGGAACAACTCGTCTGGAAGCACATGCAGATGGTTATTGAGATCGTCGCGCACCATGAGGAGTATTTCCGCACAGTCATGGAGCAGCGTCTTCGATTGGAAAGCGAAGAGATCCTTCGAGTCAAGCGCAAGCAGTTTGAGAAAGCCGACAAGCGCTTCAAAGAGCTGGATCGTCTGTTCATCCACCTTTATGAGGACAACGTCTCCGGAAAGCTGAGTGACGAGAGATTTGCATCCATGAGCCGGAATTACGAGGACGAGCAGGAGACGCTGAAAGAGGAAATGGAGATCCTGCGCGAGGAGATCGCGCTGCAGGAACAGCAGCTGGAGAATCTTGAGCTTTTCATCCAGAAGGTCAAAGAGCACACAGAAATGGAAAAGCTTACTTCGTATGCCGCACATGAACTAATTCGGACGATCTACATAGGCGCGCCGGACAAGAGCAGCGGCAAACGTCGGCAATCTATTCAGATATGCTACGATCTGGTGGGCTTTGTCCCTTTGGATGAACTGATGAAACAGGAAACGGCATGACCCGAAAGTCATGCCGTCCCTGCAAAACAATATAAAACTGTCTTACGACCCGCGCCCTTGTCCGCCGGGGGGCTTTCTGTTGTTTATGCGGCATGCAAACGGCCTGTGCGCCGGGTCACTGATCCAGGTTCGGGACGCAGTGGATCTCCACGCGTCTGGAAGCCGCCATATCCACCGTGCCGTCCGCGGCGTAGACCGGATCGTCATAGGAACGGCCGACCGTTGCCAGAAGGCTCTGGAGGAAAGCCCGATCCGGGAACCCGCATTCGTCGGACAGCAGGAAATCATACACCGCCTGGGCGCGGCGCTCCGAGAGCTGCTGGTTGTACTCGTGGTCGCCCTGCGTGTCGGTATGGCCCTCGATGACGATGGAATCGACAGCGTCTCTGAACTCCGGCCGGGAGATGACGGAATAGTAGACCGCGAAGACAGCCTTCAGCGCTTCCTTTCCTTCGGGCTTCAGCTCATACTTGTCCGTGTCGAACAGCAGGGACGTATCGATCGGGATCGTACCGGTCAGGGGGTCGACGGCCACGGTGATCCCGGCGAATTTGTAAGTCTCGAGCAGCACGTCCGTCAGGTTCAGATGGACCGCGGCGATCTCGGCAAATTCCGCGTCGCTCATCCCTGCCAGCACGACCTGGTCTTCCGGAGAAAGATTATCCGCGATGCTGACAAAGATGTCCTCCAGCTCCGCGTCCGCATAGTTCGGGATCTCGACCTGAAGGGCCGGCACCGTAAAGGTGTCGGTGTAAGCGGACTCGATCCTGTCGAAGGAGATCTGATAATCGATGACCGGGACGGAAAGGGTCACGTCCTGCACGGTGATCTCCGTAAATTCATACTCGGGCATATGGATCACGACCGACAGATCCTCCGAGGGGAGGACCGTTTCGATCGGCGCAAAGCTGAACTCCGTACCGTCGATCGTGACCGACTGGAGACTCGTCACATTTGCCTCGATCGGGTCGAAATCGGGTTCGGCGGCGTCGATCGTCGTCGATTCGAGTTCCGGGACGCTCGCCTCGATCGGATCGAAGTCGGGCTCGGCGGCGTCGATCGTGACCGAGCTGAGTTCCGGCACGTTCGCCTCGATCGGGCTGAAGCCGGATCCGGAAGCGGACTTGCCGCAGCCGGCCAGGGAAAGCAGGAGGACGGCGGCGATAAACAGTGCAATAACTGCTTTTTTCATAGGCTTCTTCTCCTCTGCAGATATAGTTGGCAGCAGGCCGGGCCTCCCGTCGCCGCAGCCCTTTGCTGCGAAAAGACGGGAAAACGGAGCTGTCATTTTTTGCTATTCAGCAGTATATCATCCGGCGAAAAGAATAGCAATATCTGTTTTCCCTCTCCCCGCCCGATTTGTTGGCAAAGGCGTCCAACATGGGGCGGGCACGGGAGGAGACGGAATCCCCTCCCATCAATTTGAGCGAAGCGGATCCTTCACGCGAAGCGCGCCCCGCTTTTTGGCCGGTCACGGCAAAAAAGTTTTTACGGGGTTTTCGTGAAGGGATTCGAACTCTCGTATGTTACAATTATCCATATACTCGAGTGCAACCTTTTCCCGTTTCCAGTTGTATAGTGTATGAAGGGACCTTCAAAGATAAAGGAGTATATCATGAGACTGTCAGTTGCCGACGCCTTTCAAAGGTACGGAGACCGCCTCTTTGCCGCTGCGTTCAGCCTGTGCCGAAATCAAATGGATGCAGATGATGCGGTCCAGGAAGCTCTCATCAAATACCACACACTTGGGCTTGACTATACGGATGAAACGCACATCAAGGCATGGCTTTTACGCGTTACGATCAATTGTGCGAAGAACATTTCATCTTCCTTCTGGCGAAAAAACACGGTCGCCTGGGAGGAGTACATGGATGAACTCGCGTTTGAAGCACCGGAGGACCACCAGTTGTTTGAGACGGTGATGCGTCTTCCTCAAAAGTATCGCGTCGTGATCCATCTTTTTTATTACGAAGAATACTCGATTCGGGAGATTGCGGAGATCCTGCGGTGCCGAGAGGGAACGGTAAAGAGCCAACTGAGCAGAGGAAGAAAGCTCCTGAAAAAACTGCTGATGGAGGAGTGGAACGATGACGAATAAGGAACGCTACCAAAGAGCTTTTTCAACGCTCCATGCCTCCGACGACCATGTTGTGGAGGTAAGCGCGATGAAACATGCGAGAAAGATTCGATTCAACAAATTGGTGGCCGTATGTGCCGTTCTTGTGCTCATATTGAGCTTGTCGTCTATTTCTTATGCCGCGGACATCGGCGGCATCCAGCGCAGCATTCAGCTTTGGATTCATGGCGATCAAACGGACGCGGTCCTGGAGGTCGAAAGCGGGCATTATTCCCTCACGTACGAGGATGCAGATGGGACTGTTCGCCACCAGAGCGGGGGCGGCGTTGCCGTCGGGCCTGACGGAAGGCCGCGTCCCGTCACAGAAGATGAGATTCTGGAGGAACTGAACCTTCCGGAGGTGGTATACAAGGAGGATGGAACGGTTTGGGTGTATTACTTCGATCAGAAGATTGAGATCACTGACAAATTTGACGAACAGGGCGTTTGCTATGTGCAGCTCAGTGGCGGCAACGGAGTGCTGTACATGACGATCAAAAACCAATCCGGATATTCCATCAGTTCACACAGTTATCCAAACCCCAGATCCTTTAATTGACAGCGTCATGAGCAGGCGGCAGACGATTCTGCCGCCTGTTTTTCTCCGGGAAAACGACCCTGTATGCTTCATCGTATTGCTGCCGGTCTTCAGGGTTTCATATGCGCACTCCTCCAAAAAAGCCACTCCGAATGGAATGGCTTTTTGGATGACCTTCACACTAATAGACGCCTCGCACACAGCTTCCGTCCAGCATGGGGCGAGTGCGAGAGGGGATGGGATTCCCCTCTCGCCATCATTGAGCGAAGCGGATCTTTCACGCGAAGCGTGCCGAAAGGCCCAGCCCTTTCGGGCTGGGTCTTTCGTCTATTCTTTGCACTAAAGATGTCCGTTTCTTAACCGAATCGAAGCCCAGCAAAGCGGGTTCGATTCGGAAAAGGAAAAAGAACACCCTCGGTCGATGTGGTGTCGCCTGCGGCGCCACATGACCTTATGGTGTTCTTCTGACGTGCCTAAGCTTTACACTAAAGATGCCGCGCATTCGACCTTTTTCCCGCATGGGGTGAGCGCGAGAGGGGATGGGATTCCTCTCTCGCCAAATTTGAGCGAAGCGGATCTTTCACGCGAAGCGTGCCAAAAAAGCCACTCCGAATGGAGTGGCTTTTTTGGCACGCTGTAAGGGATTCGAACCCCTGACCTTCTGGTCCGTAGCCAGACGCTCTATCCAGCTGAGCTAACAGCGCATATCAGGTGTTTCACCTGAAAGCCTGTATATATTAGCACAGCCGAAACAGAAATGCAAGTATTTTTTTCCGCGTTTACATGCCGAAGCTCGTGGAGATCGCGTCGACCACGTCGCCCATCGTTTTGAAGGTCTTGCCGACCGCCGTCTTGCCCTTCTTTTTGGGACGCATGAGCATCGCGGCCGTGCCGCCCACGGCCAGGCCGGCGCCCATGCCGAGCAGAAACTGTTTTCTGTCCATGTCTGTTACCTCCTGCAAGTAATCTGTTCCTATTATGTGCAGAAATTCCATTGAAGCACGCAGGCAAAATGTGGTATGATAAGAGCAGAAAAAGTTTCCCCCGCGAAGGAGGCAGAGCATGAGCGTCAAGATACTGGCCGTGGGCGATATCTGCGGCGAGCCGGGCCTCGCCTTTCTGGAAAAGCGTTTGAAAAGCTACCGGCAGGAGAACGCGATCGACTTCGTCGTTGTCAACGGCGAGAACGTCAACGTCGTCGGCGTCACGCCGCGTCAGGTCGATCTGATCCTGCGTGCCGGGGCGGACGTCGTCACGCTCGGCAACCACACCTGGACCCGCACCGAGCTGCGCCCCTATCTGGAGGAGCGGCGCCGCGTGCTGCGCCCGGCGAACTTCGCCCCGCAGTGTCCGGGCCGCGGCATCGGAGTCTACCCCACCGATTTCGGCGACGTATGCGTGCTGAATCTGCTCGGCCGCTTCACGCTGGACAACAACACCGACAATCCCTTCGTCATCGCCGACGGGTATATGGAGGAAGTCCGGGAGAAGATCGTCCTCGTGGATTTCCACGCCGAGGGCACGAGCGAAAAGCGCGCCATGGGCTATCTGCTCGACGGGCGCGCCAGCGCCGTCTGGGGCACGCACACCCACGTGCAGACCTCCGACGCCTGCGTGCTGCCCAAGGGCACGGGCTATATCACCGACCTCGGCATGACCGGGCCGGTCGAATCCGTTCTGGGCATCGACCCGGAGCAGAGCATCGGCAAATTCATGGGCGATCCGCCGCGGCGCTATGAATCGGCCAAGGGGCCGTGCAAGCTGGAGGGCTGCCTGTTTGAGATCGACCCGGAGACGGGGCGCTGCCTTCATGCGGAGGGGGTGCGGCTGACATGAGCACGCTTCGCTTCCTGCACGCGGCGGATCTGCATCTGGATTCGCCCTTCGAGGGGCTTCCCGCCGGGAAGGCCGCCGTCCGCCGCAGCGAGCAGCGCGCGCTGCTCGGCCGCATCGTGGAGCTGGTCGAGCGCGAAAAGCTGCAGCTCGTGCTGCTCAGCGGCGATCTGCTCGACAGCGACAACACCTATTTCGAGACCGGGGAGGAGCTGGTGCGCAGTCTGCAGAAGCTGCGCGTGCCGGTCTTTATCGCTCCGGGCAACCATGATTATTATTCGGACAGCTCGCCCTACGCGCGTCTGCGCATGCCGCCCAACGTCCATGTGTTCACCACGCCGGAGATCACCTTTGCCGAGCTGCCGGAGCTGGGCGCGCGCGTCTACGGCGCGGCCTTCACCGACAAGCGCTGCCGTCCGCTGCTGACCGATTTCCGCACCGCGCGCAGCCCCGGCGTATGGAACCTGCTGTGTCTGCACGGCGAGGTCGGCGCGCGCGATTCCGTTTATAACCCCATCCGGGTCGAGGAGCTGGCGGAGAGCGGCATGGACTACGCCGCGCTCGGCCACGTGCACAAGGCGAGCGGGCTGCTGAAGGCCGGCCCGGTCTGGTATTCCTGGCCCGGCTGCCCCGAGGGGCGCGGCTTCGACGAGACCGGGGAGAAGACCGTCAGCATCGTCGAGCTGAGCGAAAGCGGCTGCACGCTCACGCCCGTGTCCATCGCTGCGCGGCGCTATGAGATCCTGCGGGTCAACGTGACCGGGACGGAGCCGCTGCTGGCCGTGCACACCCAGATCACCGACGAGACGGTGCGCGACGTCTACCGCATCATTCTGACCGGCGAGGTGGAGGCGCCGCCCGACCTGGACCGCCTGCGGCGAAACCTGAGCGAGTTCTTCTTCGAGCTGCAGCTGCGGGACGAGACCCGCCTGCAGCAGAGCGTCTGGGAGCGGGCCGGGGAGGACACGCTGCGCGGACTGTTCCTGATGAAGCTGCGCGCCCGCTATGACGCCGCGGCCACGGAGCAGGAGCGCGCGCAGATCGAGCAGGCCGCCCGCTGGGGCCTGGCCGCCATCGACAACCGGGAGGAGGTCGTACGCCATGATGATCCATAAGCTGACCGCCTCCTTCGGCAAGCTGGAAAACGAAACGCTCAGTCTCCACGAGGGGCTGAATATCATCCACGCGCCCAATGAGAGCGGCAAATCCACCTGGTGCGCCTTCATCCGCGCCATGCTCTACGGCGTGGACTCCTCCGCACGCGCCCGCAGCGGCTATCTGCCGGACAAGCTGCGCTATGCGCCCTGGTCCGGCGCCCCCATGGAGGGCAGCATGGATCTGACGGCCGACCGCTGCGACATCACCATCACCCGCCGTACCAGATCCAAGAGCGCCCCGATGCGGGAATTCTCCGCGACCTATACCGGCAGCGCCGTGAAAGTGGAGGGCATGACCGCCTCCAACGCGGGCGAGCTTCTGACGGGCGTGTCCCGCGACGTGTTCAACCGCAGCGCTTTCATCGAGCAGGGCACCGTGGCCGTCACCGGCAGCCCGGAGTTGGAAAAGCGCATCAGCGCCATCGTCTCCACCGGCGATGAGCAGACCTCCTACAGCGAAGCGGACGAGCGGCTGCGCGCCTGGCAGCGCCGGCGGCGCTACAACCGCCGCGGCCTGCTGCCGGAGCTGGAGGGCCGTATGGACGAGAGCCGGCGGCTGCTGGAGGAAATGACCGGCTCGGTGCAGAACGTGGCGCAGATGAAGGAGCGGCTCGAGGCCGCACGGCTCGAATGCGCGCGGCTGGAGCAGGCTGTGACCGACAGCAGACGGCGTCAGCGCCGGGAGGCGATGGAACGCCTGAACGCCTGCAGGCAGGACGTGCAGGAGGCCAGCGAAAGGCACGACGCCGCGCTGGAGGAGCTCTCCCTGCGCCGGGAGGAGCTGAGCCGCAGCAGCTTCGGCGGACGGCGCGGAGACGACGTACAGTCCGAGGTCGACACGGATCTCGACGAGCTGGAGATCCTCGGCGTCGAGAGCCGGAAAAAAGCCTCGCCTCTGTTTGCGGTCCTGCTGTTCGTGCTGGCCGTCGCCGCCGCCGCGCTGTACACGGCCTTCCAATCCTGGGTCTATGTGATCCTTGCCGCCGTTTTCGGCGCAGCCGCCGTCGTGTTTCTCCTCCGCTTTTCGAAGCGCCGCCGCGCCGCGCTGGAGGCCGGAGAGCAGCGAAGGAAGCTGCTGAAGAAATACGGCGCGCAGACCCCGGACGAGATCCGCGGCCGTCTGGCGGCCTATCTCGTGCAGCTCGACGCCGCGGCCGCGGCCCTGGACGCCGAGCGCAGCAGCCGGGAGCATTACGAAGCGTCCCGCGGCCGCCTGGCCGCGCAGGAGGAGGCCGCCCTGGCGGACCTCGATTTCAGCGGCGGCAACTCCGAGGCCGCCCGCCTCGGGCGGGAGCTCGCGTCGGCGCGCGCCGCGGCGGAGAACCTGAGCGCTCAGATCGCTTCTCTCACCGGGCGGCTGTCCGCCATGGGCGATCCGCTGGTCCTCTCCAGCGATCTGAGCTGCATGAGCGAGGCGCACGATCAGATCCAGGCGGAATATGACGCCATCTCTCTGGCGGTGGACACCCTGCGCGAGGCCGACGCCGAGATCCAGAGCCGCTTTTCGCCCGAGCTCGGCCGCGTTGCCGCCGGATATATGGCCGAGGTCACCGGCGGGCGCTATGCGGACGTGCTCATCAACCGGGACTTTACGGCCCGGACCCGCACGCAGGACGAAACCGTCGCGCACGAGTCCGAATACCTCAGCGCCGGGACGCTGGATCTGCTGTATCTGGCCGTTCGTCTGGCCGTATGCGAGCTGGCGCTGCCGGAGGGCGAGCCCTGCCCGCTGATCATCGACGACGCGCTGGTCAATCTGGACGAGACGCGCCAGGCGCAGGCGATCGAGCTGCTCAGGCGCATCGCCAAAACGCGGCAGGTGATCCTTTTCTCCTGCCGCCGGATCTGAGCCCATAGCCCGCGAAAACGCGGATCCAAACAGGAACGGTGCCGTGCCGCCCATGAACAAGACCTCTGTTACAACAAGAAAAGCGGTCGCCGCCGCGATCGTCGCCCACAGCATCTGGGGGATGAGCTTCATGGTCTCCCGTATCGCGCTGGATTCCGCGCCGGTCATCCTGCTGCTGAGCCATCGCTTTCTGCTGGCCTTCCTTTTGATGAGCCTGCTGCGTCTCACCCCGCTCGGCGACTGCCGCCTGCGGGGCAAGCCGCTGCCGCCGCTGCTCCTGCTCGGGCTTTTGGAGCCTGTCATCTACTTTTTCGGCGAGCAGTACGGCATCCTCCACTCCAGCACCATTTTCTCCGGCGTGATGATCGCGCTGATCCCGATCGCCTCCACGCTGGCCGCGATCCCGCTCCTGGGCGAGAGGCCCACGCCGCGGCAGCTGCTGTACAGCCTGCTCTCCGTGGGCGGGGTCATCGGCATCGGTCTGCTCACGAAAAGCGCCGGGAGCCTCGATTGGATCGGTGTCGCGGGGCTGCTGGTAGCCGTTTTCTCTGCCATGGGCTATTCGCTGTTGAGCCGACGCCTGTCTGCGCGCTATTCGCCCTTTGAGAGGACGTATGTCATGATCGGTTTCGCCGCGCTGGTCTTTACCGCGGTCGCAGGCGTCTCCCTGCGCGGCGACGTCGCCGCTTATCTGCGGCCCTTCGGGGAGCGCGGCTATCTGCTCTCGCTCCTGTTTCTCTCGGTCTGCTGCTCCATCGTCAGCTTTTTTCTCTCGAGCTATATGCTCACAGGGCTGCCGATCGCGCGCTCGACGGTGTTTGCCAATCTCACGACAGCCGTCTCCGTTTTCGCCGGCGCGGTCTTCCTGCGCGAGCCCTTCTCTCCCGCCGGCCTGCTTTTCTGCGCGCTGATCCTGCTGGGCATCTACGGGGTCCAGCGCGCGGCGAGACCGGAATGCGGACAGAAGTAGCGCCCGATCCCGCTTCCTCCCTGTCGAAGTGCAGCCGGGTCTGCGCGGCAGGGGCGGGACGCACAGAGCCACAGCATGACAGGGAAGCCCCCGCGCAAAGGCGCGGGGGCTTTCCTGCTTTTTATATCGGGCGAGGGCGTTTTCCTCCGGGGACCGGCCCTCGCGCTACTTTCTTTTCACCTTGTTCGCGACCCAGATGAACAGGACCGACAGCGGCAGGGCGATCAGGCCGCGCAGCCAGACGGGGAATTCATCCTCGCCGGTCAGCATCCCCAGCGCGACGGTCGTCACCAGCGCCATGATGAAACCGAGGAAGGCGTTGGACCAAAAATCCTGCCGCACGCGGAAGATCAGACGGTACAGCAGCGCCCCCAGTGCGCCGACGGCGACCAGGGCGATGATCTCAAAAACCAGGCTCATATCGTTCCCTCCTGTGTTTCGATCGTTTTCCAAAACCTTTTGAACGCCGTCGGAAGCGCGCAGCGCCGCGCGATCTCCTCCGCCGTCAGCCAGACGAGGCCTTCCCCGCCCGCGGCGGCGCAGTCGACGAGCCAGCCCGTCATCCGCCATTCGACATGGGTGAAGACATGCCTGGCTTCCCCGCAGGGCACGGCGGAAAGCGGCTCCAGCGCCATGCCGCGCAGGAAGGCCTTCACGCCGTCCTCATCCGCTCGGCCCTCCATGCCCGGAAATTCCCACAGGCCGGCCAGAAGGCCTTTTTTCTCCCTGCGGCGCACGGCCCAACGGCTGCCGCAGCGCAGAAGCAGCACGGTGCGCGCTTCGACGCGCCGTTCTTTTTTCGCGCTGCGCACGGGGTAGCGTTCGGCCGTTCCCTCCGTGCAGGCGCGGCAGGCCTCCCGCAGCGGGCAGAGGCCGCAGCGAGCCTCGCCGTTCGGGACGCAGACGGTCTCGCCCAGCTCCATGAGCGCCTCGGTCAGCAGCCCGGCCTCCGGCCCGCGGGGATAAACCTCCCGCAGCTGCTCCGCCACGCGATCCCGCGTGGCCGATGAAAGCACGTCGTCGTCACAGGCAGTCAGCCGCATGACGACGCGCAGCACGTTCCCGTCCACAGCCGGCTCCGGTTCCCCGAAGGCGATCGACGCGATCGCCCCGGCGGTATAGGCCCCGACGCCCGGCAGGTTTCGCAGCTCCGCCGCAGAACGCGGCAGGCAGCCGCCATAGTCGCTCATCAGGATCTGCGCCGCCTTCTGCAGATTGCGGGCGCGGCTGTAATAGCCGAGCCCCTCCCAGAGCTTCAGCAGCCGCTCCTCCGGCACAGAGGCCAGCTCCTGTACCGTGGGAAGCTCCCGCAGGAAGCGCTCATAGTAGGGGATGACGGCTTCGATCCGGGTCTGCTGCAGCATGATCTCCGAGATCCAGACCCGGTACGGCTCCGCGTCTTCGCGCCAGGGCAGCGCCCGGCGATGCAGGCGGTACCAGTCCAGCAGCGGTCCGACGCAGCGGCTCAGCAGCCCGCTATTCTCCTGTCCGTTTTTCTGTCGCATCTTATGCCGCGCCGCCGCAAAGCGGCGGTCTTTCCTTTACGTGTTTCGCTCCATATCCTTCAAAAACGCGAGCACCTGCTCCCGGTCCCGCAGCCCGGCGGACGCGCCGACGGCCGAGGCGCAGAGCGCGCCGCAGGCGTTTGCAAAGCGCAGGGCCCGCTCGTTCGCGGCGCCGCGCAGCAGCTCCGCGGCGTAGCCCGCGATGAAGTTGTCGCCCGCGCCCGTCGCATCCACGGCGCGCACCGGGCAGGCCGGCAGGGAGAGCTCCGTGTCCGCGTTTTTGAAAAAACAGCCGCGGCCGCCCAGCTTGACGATCACGTTTTTGACGCCCCGGTCCAGAAAGACCCGCGCCATGTCCCGCGCCTCGCTTTTGCCCGTATAGTAGCGTCCTTCGTCCTCGTTCGGCGTGATCGTGTCGATCAGCGGCAGGCAGTCGGCGATATCGTCAAGCGTCAGGACGCGGAAATTCGGCAGCTTTGTATCCGCAAAGACCGGCACGCCCTGCGCCCGCGCTTCCTCCAGCACGGCGCGGATAATCTCCGGTTCGTTGAAGGGCGCGCGAAACAGCGAGCCGAGCAGCACGGCGCGCGTCCGGGACAGGACGCCGAGAGCGCGCTCCGGATGAAAATTATAGCGGTGGGCGTCGTTGGTGACGGAACGGCGGCTGCCGTCGGCGCGCACAAACATGGTCGTGACCGGCGTCGGGTGCCCGGCCGGGCGCCGGATCAGCTGCGTATCCACCCCCGCGCCGCGGAGCGCCGAGACGACCATGTCGCCTGCGGCGTCCTCGCCCAGCGAGCAGAGGATCGCCGTACGCATCCCGAGCTTGGCCGCGGCCATGGCGGCGTTGACCGCCTCTCCGCCCACGTTCAGCGAGCCGGATTCGGCCCGGTAGCCCGCCGCGGAGATCGGCTGCGGGTCGAAGCCGCGGATGATGGAATCCACCAGCGCCGTGCCGATGCAGAGGATATCATATGCTTTTTCCACGGAGTTCCCTCCCTTGCCCGTCCCGGCCGTTTCATCTGTCCCGTCAAGGATTATATCACAGCCGCAGCAGCGGCACAACTCCCCGGGGTTTTGCATTCTTTTCCAGTTCTCCGGATTGATTTGCAAGGAAAAACATGGTACTCTATCCCTATCGAAAACCGATCTTTGCAAAAACATCGATTACAGTTTCGCGGCGGCGTATGCTATGCTGGAGGCGGGAAGGGAGATATGCCTATGTATCAGATCGACTACACCTGCCTGAGCCATATCGGAAAGCGGCGGTCGAGCAACCAGGACAACTACATCTGTGCCGGCCGTATCCTTGACTCCGGCGAGCCCGGGCTCTTCACGTTCCTGGAGGGGACAGCCTGCAGCCGCGATCTGCCTCTGTTCGGCGTGTTCGACGGGATGGGCGGAGAATACGGCGGCGACCAGGCCGCGCGCATCGCCGCGGAGACGGCGCAAAGCTTCACGCCGCACACGCATCCCATGGCGGAGCTGCTCGCGCTCTGTCAGCGTGCCAACGACGCCATCTGCGACCATGTCCGCAGAAACCGCCTGCCCAACATGGGCACGACGGCCGCCATGCTGCTGTTTCACCGCCGCGGCATCACGCTCTGCAACGTCGGAGACAGCAGGATCTTCCGCCTCTCCGACGGCAGACTGCAGCAGATCTCCGTCGACCACGTCTGCGATCTCGGACAGCCGGGCAAAGCGCCCCTCTCGCAGAACCTGGGGATCCCAAAGGAAGAATTTCTGATCGAGCCCCACGCCCTCGAGCTGTCCTTCCGGGACGGCGACCGGTATCTGATCTGCTCCGACGGGCTGACGGATATGGTCTCCGAAGAAGAGATCGAGAGCACGCTCAACGAGACCCCCTTTTCCCAGGCGGGGGAGCGCCTTCTTCAGCAGGCGCTCGCGGGCGGCGGACGGGACAATGTGACCATCCTGCTGCTGCAGACGAGGAAATCCGGACTTCTGTCCGGACTGCGTCTGAAATGAAAGGAGAAAACGCATGGCAGACCTGAAAAGGAGCAGCATCTGGCCCGAATGGGAGCTGGTCGAGCTCCTGGGCCGCGGTGCCTACGGAGAAGTCTATAAGGCGGTTCGGACAGACAGCGGCGTGACCAGTCTGGCCGCCATCAAGATCATCGACATCCCCTCCGATCCCGACGAGCTGGACTCGCTGCGGGCCGAAGGACTGGGTCAGGACGCGACCGACACCTATCTCCGCGAGATCGTCTCGGACTTTGTCAATGAGATCCAGATCATGGAGACCTTCAAGGGCGTCCAGAACATCGTGAGCGTCGAGGACTACAAGGTCGTCAAAAAGCCGGTGGGATACACCATCTACATCCGCATGGAGCTGCTGACGCCCTTCAACAGCTATCTTGACAACAGGCAGATGCCCGAGCGTGAGATCGTACAGCTCGGCGTCGATCTCTGCAACGCGCTGGATATCTGCGCGCGGCGCAACGTCATCCACCGGGACGTCAAGCCCGAAAACATCTTTATCAACGAATTCGGCAGCTTCAAGCTGGGCGATTTCGGCGTGGCCCGCAGTCTGGAAAACCACAGCAGCCGCCTGAGCACGAAGGGCACCTACAACTACATGGCCCCCGAGGTCGCGCAAAACCGCGTCTACGATACCCGCGCCGATCTCTATTCGCTCGGCATCGTTCTGTATCGGCTGGCCAACGGCAACCGCTTCCCCTTCCTGTCCGAACGCCAGCTCCTCTCTCCGCGGGAGCGGCAGAACGCCCTGGAGCAGCGGCTCAACGGGGCTCTGCTCCCCGCGCCCGTCAACGCCTCGCCCGCGTTGAGCCGGGTCATCCTGAAAGCCTGTTCCTTCCGCCCGGAGGACCGCTATGCCAACGCGTCCGAGATGCGGCGCGAACTGACCGCCATTCTGCGCGGTGACACCGACAGCACCGTCTCCGTCATACATCAGCCCGCCGGAGGCCGGGCGGATGGAAACGGCTACGCTGCGCGGAACGCCGTCGGCGGCGGCTACGTCCCCCCCGTCGGCGGGGGCGCTTACGTACCGCGGGGCGGCTCCGTACCGCAGCGGCAGGTCTACACCGCGCCGGTCAAGCCGGAGAAAAACCGCGGGCCGATCGTCGGGCTCCTCATCGCCGGGATCGCCGTTCTTTCGCTGCTGATCCTCGGCCTCGTGCTGCGCGCGGCCGGCATCTGGCCGACGAAGGACGCCGCCTCGCCTTCCTCCGGCACGGAGATCATCGTCGCCCGGACGCCGGAGCCCACGCTGGAGCCCACGCCGACGCCTCAGCCCACAGCGGGGCCAACGCCCGAGCCCACGCCCACGCCTGCCCCCACGCCTGCTCCCACGCCCACGCCGGACCCGAACGCCGCTCTGATCGAGAGCACCCGGCAGCAGGTGACCGCCTACATGACGCAGGGCGACTATGACGCAGCGCTGGCCCAGATCGATTCCGCCCGCGTCCAACTGGGCGATCCGACCGCGCTGGAGGATCTGCGTCAGCAGGTCCTGGCCGCACAGTACGACGATCTTTGCACGACGGCGCACGCCTTCGATCCCGGGATCGTGATGCCCGCGCAGAGCTCGATGCTGCCTGCCGCGCAGCGCGAGACCCGCTACGTCCAGGGCATTTACGGCCAGGGCATCTGGCTGACCCGCGACGGAGACAGCCGGATCTCGCTGATGGAGGAGGGCACGGAACTGACCATCTACGCGCTTGAAAACGGGCGCGCCTTCGTCCGCGTCGTCGACGGGCGCTGGGGCTGGGCCAAGCTGGAGCGGCTCGCCGTACAGTTCGACGCGCAGCTCAGTCATCAGAGAAAAGTGGACTATGTCATCGACCATTCCGAGTACTGGACGGCCGACGGCTGGCGGGAATTCATCATTGCCAATGCTGGCGACTTCCCGGATTATATCGTGCAGATCGCCATTCTGGGGTGAAGCGATCCCCCGCGCGGCTTCGAATCAACAACCAGGAGGGAGAACATGGACATCGCTGAACTTGACCAGACCATACGCTATGCGCGCCCCATAATGCCCGTCGGCGGCGGCTCGGATATCGTCGTCACCATCTTTGACGGCACCAGGCCGCCCTATACGGTCGCCCTGCCCGCGGCGGGCCGGAACCGGATCAGCTTCGGCCGCGGGGCGGGTCAAGACATCCCGCTCAGCTCCGGTCTGGTCTCTCATGTGCACGGCCATTTTGAGCGGCGCGGCGCCCGCTGGGTCATCGTGGATGACGGCAGCCGCAACGGTCTGATGTTTCAGGACTACGCCGTGGCCGAGCACATGATCTCGGACGGCGACCTGATCCGGATCGACGACGCCGTGGAGGCCCGGCCGGACGGCGTGCTCTTCCTCTTTTCCTCGGGCGAGAGCAAGGCCGGCTGGAGCTCCGTCCCTCTCTCCCGCAGCGAGATCAGCATCGGCCGCGACCCCGGCTGCACCATCGTGCTGCCGCATATCAGCGTCAGCAAGCTGCACGCCCGGATCAGACGCGCCCAGGACGGTTCCTTCTGGCTGTTCGACAACAACAGCACGAACGGCCTCGTCGTCAACCAGCAGCAGGTCGTCAGCCGCCGCAGGCTGCAGGAAAAGGACGTCATCTCGATCACCAACTCCAAGCTGATCTTCACCTCCTCCGCCATCTACTGCTGCACCTACCTGCGCGGCATCTCTGTGGACGTGGCAGACGTGGTGATCCGCCGCGGCCGGGGGAAGAAGTCCTTTATCACCTCCAATCATGTGAGCCTGCATGTCAGCCCCGGCGAGCTGATCGCCGTGATCGGCGGTTCGGGCGCGGGCAAGTCCACCATCCTCAACTGCATGTGCGGCTACCTGAAGCCCTCGGAGGGCCAGGTCTACATCAACGGCGTCGACCTGTACCGAAACTTCGACGCGCTCAAGAAAGCCGTGGGCTATGTCCCGCAGCAGGATATCGTCTATGACAACCTGACGCTCTACGACATGCTCAGCTACACGGCCAAGCTCCGTCTCCCGGAGGACGTCTCGCCCGCGGAGCGGGAGCGAAGCATCAGCCGCGCCATCGAGACCGTTGAGCTCACCGACAAGCGCGACAGTCTGATCAAGGCGCTCAGCGGCGGACAGCGCAAGCGCGCGAGCATCGCCGTCGAGCTGCTGAGCGACCCGAACCTGCTGTTCCTTGACGAACCCGCCTCCGGCCTGGACCCCGGGACGGAGCGCAGCCTGATGCGTTCGCTGCGGAACATGGCCGACAGCGGCAAGACCGTGATCCTCGTCACGCACAGCACGCTGCAGCTCAAGATGTGCGACAAGATCGTGTTTATGGGCAAGGGCGGCCGTCTCTGCTTCTACGGCTCCCACGACGAAGCCCTGCGCTTTTTCGGCGTCGACAGCATCGTCGACATCTACGCCATGATCACCGACTATTCCGAGCAGTGGAGCGCAAGATACAGCGCGCGCTCGGCCCCGGTCTCCCGGCCGCGGCAGCTCTCTCCCGCGCCCTCGCCCAAGCGCAAGGGCCGCCTGCAGCAGCTCGGCATCCTCTGCAGCCGCTATCGAAAGCTGGTGACCAACGACCGGCAGCGGCTCCTGCTGCTTCTGGCGCAGGCTCCCATCCTGGCGGTCCTGATCTCTTTCGTGGCCAACGATAACCAGTTTGACGAATACAATATCACCAAGAGCCTGCTCTTCGCGCTCTCCTGCTCCGCCTTCTGGGTCGGGATGCTCAACGCCATCCAGGAGATCTGCAAGGAGCGCACCATCCTCAAGCGCGAATACATGACCGGTCTGAGCCTCAGCGCATACCTCGGCTCCAAGATCGCCGTTCTGGGCGCGATGTGCGTGATCCAGAGCCTGCTGGTGACGGGCGTCTTCGCCCTTCTGGTCGGTCTGCCGGAGGAAGGCGTGCTCATGGCCCCCTTCCCGGAGCTTTTGATCACGACTTTCCTGACGGCGCTGGCCTCCGCCGCGATGGGCCTGTTCGTATCCTCGCTGTTCACCAATGCCGACCGGGCCATGACCGTCGCGCCGATCCTCCTGATGCCGCAGATTCTGTTTTCCGGTCTGATCTTCAAGCTCGACGGCGTCACCGAGGGCATCTCCTGGTTCGCCGTCTGCCGCTGGAGTATGGAGGGTTACGGCACGACCGCCAACCTCAACGCGCTCGAGACGAGTCTGCAGCGGGAGGGCTTCCCCGTCCCGCATGAGGCGGAAGCCTTCTACGATTTCTCCGTGGGGCATCTCCTCGGCGACTGGGCCATCCTGATCCTGTTCACGGCGGCGTTCCTGATCGTGAGCCGGCTGATCCTGTCGAACATCGGGAAGGAAAAGGGCTGACGGCATGGATGAAGCACTCGACGCGCAGGAATTCACCCAACGCGCATGGGAGCATATGTATGAGGCCCTGGACGACCCCTATTTTGAACGGCGGGATTCGGAGCTGATCTACGACGCCCTTCGCCGCAGGCTTCGCTTCGTTCCCTTCAGCGACTTTCTCAAGCGCTACATCTACCGGGTCGCGGAGCTGCCGGAGCCTTTCGACGAAGTCCCCCAGGAGGAGTATCTGCAGATCATCTGCGACAGCTTTGCCGACAACAACACGCCCCCCTCCTTCGAGTCCCGCGGCGGGCGTCTCCCGGCGCTGGCTAGGGGCTGGCTCACCCGGCAGAGCGTCCGGCGCGAAACGGTGTTCCTGCTCGGCTTCGGGCTGGGGATGAGCCTGGACGACGTCAACGAGTTTTTGACCAAGGCGCTCCGGGAGCCGCAGATCGATCCGCTGGATCCTTTCGAGGCCGTTTGCGGCTACTGCTATCGGAGACGCTACGGGTACATGCGCTTCGTCCGGCTGCGGGAGGCCTGCTCCGAGGCCGCCCGCCCGTCCCCGCGGGAGGACGATATCGGCGAGCGAACGATGAACGCGCAGCTCTCCTTCGAGAAGCTCACGAGCGACCGGGCGCTGATCGACTACGTGGCCGAGCTCGGCCGCGGCGGTGTCTCCCGGCAGAGCGCCTCCGCCAGGAACGCATATGAGACGCTCTACGATCAGGCACGCGAGCTGATCGCCGCGCTGTACAATCAGGAGCGGAGCGCGCAGCGCCGCCGCCCCTGCACGAAGGAAGATATCAGCGAGAGCGACGTGGAGCACATCCTCTGCTCGGCCGTTCCGACCGACCGGCACGGGAATCTGACCCCGAGCAGGGCTTCGCTCCTCAACGAGCAGTTTGCGGGGCGCCGCTTCAACCGCCAGCACATGAACAAGGTGCTCTCCGGCGGGGCGGAGATCGACCGCTTCGATCTCATCACGCTGAACTTCTTTGTCTATTCCCTGGAGCCGGAGCGCTACGCCAACGCCAAACAGCGCTATTCCGCCTTTATCCGTTCCATGAACGAGATCCTGGACCGCTGCCGGATGGGCCGCCTGTACGTGACCAACCCCTATGAATGCTTCGTGCTGATGTGCATCCTGTCCGACGATCCGCTCGGCACCTATGCCGACGTCTGGGAGCTGAGCTACGAAAAAACCGCATCTTCCGAAAACGGGCCCGATACCGGAGGCTGAGCCGACGCCCTCCGGTATCGGGCTATTCTGCAAAAAAAGATGGTCATTCCGTGCAAAATCTGCTATAGTGAGCATGAAGGCTCCGTCTTTGGACAAAAGATCCTTCGGTCAGGAGGAATCGCCCATGGATACCCGCTCATTCGTCAGCTTCAAGGATCGCATCGTCGAAAACTGCCGCCGGATCATCGTCGGCAAGGACGAGATCATCGAACAGATCGTCGTCTGTCTGATCGCCTCCGGCCATGTCCTGCTCGAGGACGTACCGGGCACCGGGAAGACCATGCTGCTGAGAGCCTTTGCCCGCAGCATCGGCGGGGATTTCCGGCGCATCCAGTTCACCCCGGACCTGATGCCCTCCGACCTCACCGGCATCAACTACTTCAACCAGAAGCGCGGCGAATTCGAGTTCCGGCCAGGCCCGCTCTTCTCCCAGATCATCCTGGCCGATGAGATTAACCGCGCCACGCCGCGCAGCCAGTCGGCCCTGCTCGAGGTCATGGAGGAAAAGCAGGTGTCCGTGGACGGCGTCAGCTATCCGATGAAAGAGCCCTATATGGTGCTCGCCACGCAGAACCCGATCGAATCCTACGGCACCTTCCCGCTGCCGGAGGCACAGATGGACCGCTTCTTCATGCGTCTCAGCCTCGGCTATATGACGCGCGAACAGGAGATCTCGGTGCTCCGCCGGCCGGACGCCAAGGAGCTGTTGGGCGCCCTTGAGCCCGTTGTCGACGCCGAAGAGCTGGCCGCGCTGCGCGGCAGCTTCTCCGGGGTGCGCGTCAGCGACGATCTGGCCGCCTACATCATGGACCTCATCACTGCCACCCGCCGCAGCGACATGCTCCTCAACGGCGTCTCGACCCGCGGCTCGCTCGCGCTCTACCGCGCCAGCCAGATCTCGGCCGCCCTCGCCGGGCGGGATTACGTGATCCCCGAGGACGTCAAACGCGAGGCTCTCTGCGTCCTGCCGCACCGCATCACGCTCGTCAGCCGCAGCCACCTTGACAACACCCGTTTCATCACCAACCTGTTGGAGGAGGTCCCCGTCCCGCTGGAGGTCTTATGATCACCTTTATCCTGATCTTTTCCGTCCTGGCCGTGGCCGCGGTGGAGTTCGCCAGTCGGCGTGACAAGCTGCGGCATCTGCATGTCGTTTTCGAGACGGACAGCAACCTTGTGGAGCCGGGAGAAACGGTGGCGCTGCGCTTCACCGTTTACAACACGAGCCGTTGGCCCATGCTCTACGCCGGGCTGACCCTGCGTCTGGATTCCGACATCCGCATCCGCGAGGACGAGGTCTGGCGCCGCCGGCATGTGACCGAGGATTTTGCCGGGGCGCGCGTGGACTACCACTTCTACCTGCTCCCGCGCCGCAGGTTCAGCGGAAAGGTGACCCTTTCGCTGGAAAAGCGCGGGCTGTATGAGCTCGGCAAGTACTATCTGGAATACGGCGATTACCTTGGCTTGAGCCCGGTCATCCGCTCCGGCGAGCTGGATCTGCGTCTCATCTGCACAGCCGCGGCCTGCGAGACACCCGAGATCGACGCCCTCGGCGGCTATCTGGGGGATATCTCCGTGCACCGCTTCCTCTTTGAGGATCCGAGCCTTGTCATGGGCTATCGCGACTATTCCGGTCGCGAGCCCATGAAGCTGATCTCCTGGATGCAGAGCGCCAAGACCGGACGGCTCATGGTGCGGCAGAACGACCATACGACGGACCGGATCGCCGCCGTGCTCGTCCACATGGACGCCTCTCTGCGGCAGCCGATGGAGCGTTGTCTGGAACTCGTGCGCACGGTCTGCGAGCAGTTGGAGAGCGCCCGCATCCCCTACGCGCTGCTCTCCAACGGCGACCTGTTCTCCGTGTCCGAGGGTCTGGGCAACAGCCATCTCTTCTTTATCCAGCGCCGGATCGGCCTGTCGCGCCTGACCGGCTATACGAGCTTCTCCGACCTGATCGACCGCTGTCTTCAGCGGCGCCGTACCGACTGCAGTTATATCGTCATCGCCCCATCCCTGACGGCGGAGGACCGGGCCGCGCTCGCGCGGCTGCGACGTTTCGCCGATCAGGATCCGCTCATTCTGTATGGAGGTGAATCCGCCTGACATGAAAAACAATGCCGTACTTCGCGTCGGTGCCGATCTCTGCTTCTATTTCTCGATCCTGCACATCTTTGACGCTTTTCGGCGCTGGCGCCTTCCGATGGCGCTGTTCGCCGCGGCCTGCTTCGCGCTGGGCTTTCTGATCGTCCGCTTCCGGCAGAAGCCGGTCCGCTTCCTTCTCGCCCTGCTCCCGGGCCTCTGCTTCCTGCTGGCCGAGTCCAGCCCGCTGCTGATCTTCCCCGGCTTTGCCTGGCTGTATTACATTCTGGTCATGACCGCCGGCAACTACGCCCTTCCCCTCGACGAATACCGGCGCAGCTATCGCATCCTGCTGGTGATCGCGCTCTTCTTCATCGTCGCCAACATCTTCAACAGCACCATCTACAGGGGGCATCTGATCTCCCCGGAGAGCCTGATCTACGTGTTCCTCTTCCTCGTGCTCGGCGTGCTCGCCATGCGCGGGATGCAGATGGGCGCCACGATGGATCACAGCTGGCAGTTTTCCAACGTGCTGTCGGTGATCGGCGTGCCGCTGCTCGCCATCGGCGGCTCCACGCTGGTCTATCTGATCCTGCGCTTCTGCGCCCCCGGCATCCGCTTCCTGCTGGCCCCGATCGGCCGCTTCTTCATCTGGCTGTTCCACCAGATCTTCAAGGACGGCAGTCCGATCGAGGAGATGTCGCTGGCGAAGTACTTTTCGACGACCAACGTCACGCATTATGAAGAGCTGCCGATCGAAGGCAACTCGTCCTTTGAGGGAGGCGACGCCGAGCCCAGCGGCCGCAACCCGCTGCTGGTCGAGCACGCCGCCATGATCGGCGCCTATGTGGTCCTCGCCGTGCTGCTCCTGCTCGCGCTCTGGCTGATCATCCGCTACGCGAAAAGGAACCGCCCGCTGGACGAGGGTGAGGATCTGCTCTACGAGCAGACCGAGGCCGACGGAACGCCCGTAAAGAAGCAGCGCCGGAAAAAGAAAAACGCGATGCTTTTCGGCCCGTCCCGTCAGATCCGGCGGACCTATCTGCTCTATCTGGAGCACGTCCGCGGCCGCGGCGCGGCGATCGGCAAGGCCGACACCTCGCAGGACGTCCTGGAAGCGACGCAGAAGATCATGGACGCGCCGGAGGCCGTCCGGCTGCGGGAGATCTATATCGCCGCCCGCTACGGCGACCCCGCCGCCATCGGGCACGAACAGGTCCGGGAGGCACAACAGTGCCTCGACGCGATCCTCAGCAAAAGCCGTTAAGAAACAAAAGGACCGCCGCCGCAGAAGTTCTGCGGCGGCGGTCTTGTCTCTTTTCGATCATTCTCCGATGTCGGCCCGGACGACCTTGCCGATGTTCCAGAGATGGGCGGCCTTGCCCGCGGCCTCCCGGCGCTCTGCGGCGCCGCGGTACTCAAAATGCGCGGTCTGCGCGCCGCAGTCCAGGCACATCACGTACCAGCACCAGCCGTTTTCCTCTTCCAGCAGGCCGGGTCCCCCGCAAAAAGGGCATTCCTGCAGTTCAAACTGTTCATGGATATCCATGTCTGTTTCCTCCCGTACGATCACCGGTCAGAGATTGTAATAGCGGTCGAACTCCGCCGGATGCGGGATCTGGGAAAGCTCCAGGCATTCGGCGCGCTTGCGCTTGATGAAACCGCGCAGCAGTTCCTCGGGAAAGACGCCGCCGGCCGTCAGATAATCGTGATCCCGCTCCAGCGCATCCAGCGCCTGCTCCAGTGTGGTCGGCAGATGCTGCAGCTTCGCCTTTTCCTCCTCGGGCAGCTCGAAAAGGTTCCTGTCGAAGGGGCCCCAGCCTCTGCCCTCCGGGTCGATCTGCCGCCGGATCCCGTCGAGCCCCGCCATCAGGATGGCGGCATAGCAGAAATAGGGGTTGCAGGTGGCGTCGGGGTTGCGCAGCTCGAAGCGGCGCAGCTTCGGCGATTTGGCGTAGGCCGGGATGCGGATGACCGCGCTGCGGTTGGAGGTGGCGTAACCCACCGTCACCGGCGCCTCGAAGCCCGGCACCAGACGCTTGAAGGAGTTGGTGGACGGGTTCGTGATCGCGCAGAGAGAGGCGATGTGCTCCAGGAGCCCGCCTATGAACCAGTGCGCCTCGCGGCTCAGATGGGCGTAGCCCGCGTCGTCGGAAAAGACCGGCTCGCCGTCTTTGAGCAGGAGCATATGCACATGCATGCCGCTCCCCGCCTCGCCGTAGACCGGCTTCGGCATCAGTGTGGCGCTCAGCCCGTACTTCTGCGCCATGTTATGGATGATATACTTGATGTACATGCTCCCGTCCGCCATTTTGGCCATCGGCCCCAGCAGCGGCTCGATCTCGAACTGGCCGGCGCTGCCGACCTCGGGATGATGATACTTGACGGGGATGCCCGCCTTTTCGATCTCCAGGCACATCTCGCTGCGGCATTCGTAGGTCCGATCCAGCGGCTTGGCCACATGGTAGTGCTTCTGGAACGGCACGACGCGGCCGCTGCCCTCCGTGGCGCTGTTCCAGGAGGCCTGGCTGGCGTCGATGCTCACGCCGATCGCGTCGTGCCCGACCTGCCAGCCCACTTGGTCGAACAGATAGAACTCGAATTCGGGCAGGATGAGCATCGTATCGGCCACGCCGCTGTCCTTCAGATACTGCTCGGCTGCGTGCACGATGTTGCGCGGATACTGCGCCAGCGGGCGGTTGTGGGGATAGTCGATGATCATGGCGTTGCCGATCATCGAGAGCGTCTTGACGCTGCAGAAGGGATCGATCATGGCGCTGTCCAGATCGGGGATATAGACCATGTCGCTTTTCTCCACGACGGCGTAGCCGTAGTTGGACGCGTCGAAGCCGATGCCGTTTTCCATGGTATCCTCACTGAAATTCGTTGCGGGGATCGTCACATGGCGGAACTGTCCGTCGATATCGACGACCTTGAAATCGACCATCTGAATGTCCTGCTCCTGGATCATGCGCATGATCTCTTTTGCGGTCTTTGACATGAAAGAACCCCTTTCCTCTGCCGGAGGCAGATCTCATTTTTTCCGTCCGGAAGCCGCAGGACCCCGAGGAGCCCTGCGTTCTTATTGTACCAGAGATCGGCCCCTTTGTACAGTAGGATGCGCCCGGAACGCAAAACCGGGCCGCCGGAGCGGGATCTCTCCCCCGCTTCGGCGGCCCTTCGTTTTTCTTCTCTCAGGGACGGCGATTCCTGCCCCAGAAAACATTGTAGCGATCCGGCTTCCACCCGGGCTTGACGTCCTTGACCGCTTCGGCGGCCGTGATGACGGCGTCGCCGTTGTCGATGTCGATGAGCGTATAGCGGTCGTTGCCCATGCCGAGCTCCTTCATATAGCTCAGCTGGCGCAGGCCGTGGCGGGTCTCCACGCGCTCGATCAGGGCCTTGCCGCCGCCGTCGGGCAGATTGTAGAGCAGGTCGATGCAGGCGTTGTCCACCGCAAGGATGTCCAGCGAGGCCAGCAGCCCGACGTCCGGCGTGACGACCGGCTCGGCCCCGGGGCCTTCGCAGTCGCAGGAGACGGACATGTTGCGCATGGTGTTGATATAGCAGACGTGAGGCGCGAAGTGATCGATCGTGGCCTTCGTGCTCTCGGAGATGCGCTCCATCAGCTCCTCCTCGGCGATGCTCCACATCCCGCCGTCGGGATAGCTGTGGATGTCCCGTTTGCCGATGCGCCCGTCCGCGCAGCCGATGCCGATGTTCTTGTTGCTGCCGCCGAAGCCGCCCATCATGTGGCCCTTGAAATGCGTCAGCACCAGCAGGGAATCGTAGTTCAGCATGGACTTGCCGACGTGCATTTCCTCGAACCACTTACCGCCCTTGACCGGCAGCGCGGCGACCCCTTCGCTGTCCGTGATATCCACCGGGCAGAAAGTCCAGCCGTTGATTTCAAGGGTCTTGCGGTGCGCCTCGGTGGTGTAGCGGCTGCCCTCGTAGTAGGTGTTGGTCTCGATGATGGTCGCCTCGGGCAGGCGGCTGGCCAGCAGCTCCTTCACCCAGGGGCGGGGGATGATATTCGGGCCCTCCGCCTCGCCGGTATGCAGCTTCACGGCCACCTTGCCGCAGAGCACGGAGCCTACCCTGTCATAGATCTTCTTCAGCCCTTCTTCGGACAGGTCGCGGGTGAAAAACACCACGGAGCTCTCGCCCGTGCGCTCGGCGAAGGGGACGTAGCGGTTGCCGTCTTTCCCGGGGATCGGTTTGTTCTTGTTCATGGTTCTCCTCCTCAGAGTTTCAGTGCGTTTTCCTTATTCCAAAGCTTGTCGTAGCTGAAGCCGGTGACCTTTTCGCACACGGCGATCTCCTCCGGCGTAATCACGCTGTCGTCCTCGCCCTTGCGGCGGGCGATCTCCCTGCGGATCACGTCAAACTCCTCCTTCTTCATGGGGAAGCGCGCGGTAAAGTACAGCGTGATCAGACAAAGGATGATGGGCGCGAAAATGTAGATGTAGGCGATGCCCGACTGGGTGGCGGCCGCCTGACGCCCGCCGGCGTTGGCGATGACCTCGTCATAGCCGACCATATCCAGCAGCAGGCCGATGATGAAGATCGACAGGCCCGCGCAGATCTTGCGGATGAAGGTGGCCATGCCGGAGCAGACGCCCGGGCGGTTGACCGAGGTGATCAGCTCGTCCACGTCCGCCATGTCCGCGAGGATCGCGTAGATGGTGGTGGAGGAGCCTGCCATGCCCAGACCGATGATGAAGGTCAGCGCCAGGATGGCGGTGAAGCTGGCCCCTTCGTGCGAGAACAGGAGCATCGCCAGCGTTGCGACGACGCGTACCGGGAAGCCGATGAGGATCGGCATCTTCTTGTTGGTCCTGGCCATGATGGGGTTGAACAGCAGCATGCCGATGAACTGCGAGACCAGGATCACGCCCATCAGGTAGGTGAAGCGGCCGCCGCCGTAGGCGTTGAGCACGTCGTCGACGTAATACACCGCGAGGCCTGTGACAAAATCTGTGGCCGCCTGGCCAAAGATGAAGATAGCGATGAAGAGCTTGAAGGAGCGGCTCTTGTAGGTGGTGAAGGACTGGATGAAGCTGTCCTTGATGGTCGCCTTGACCACGGGCTTTTTCTTTTCCCAGGTCCCGAAGAAGGTGAGCAGGATCGCGATGCAGAAGATCACCGCGAAGATGAGCGCGACCAGCAGATAGCGGCCGGAGTCCGTATTGTCCGTGATGAGCTTCGTGGACACGCCCGCCGCGATGATGTTGCCGAAGGCGGAGAAGGCCATGCGCACGCTGGTAAAGCGGCTGCGCACCGTGTAGTCGTCCACCATGTCGGGCAGCAGCGCGTTATAGGGGACCATGACGATGGTGAAGCCCGTGGAGAACAGAATGTACATCAGCATGTAGAAGATGTACTTCAGCCACATGTCGGCGTTGGGCAGCGGCACCCACATCAGGATGAAAGTGATCGCGGAAACGACGCTGCCGATCAGGATATAGAAGCGTTTGGGTCCGAAGCGCGATTCGGTGCGGTCAGTGATGTTGCCCATGACCGGGTCGGTCACCGCGTCCCAGATCTTGCCGACCAGCGGGATGCTGCCGGCCAGGGCGGTGGGCATGCCGAGCGCCTTGGTGAGGAATACGGTGAAGAACGTGCTGATGATGACAAAGGCGCCGCCGCCGTAGATATCGGCAAAGCCGTAGGCGCATCTGGCCAGGAAGCTGTTCTGCCTGTCTTGATTCATGCCGGTCTCCCTTTCTGCTGCTTTTTCCGTGGCGCGGGATCGGGCTGCCGTGTCCGCTGCGCCCCGCGCCGTCTGTTCTTATTATACACCATTTCTTCCCATGTTCAAGGTAAAACCCAAAGCGCCCGTTCCGTCGAACGGGCGCTTTGGGTTTGTTTTGCTCTCCGGGATCATTCGTAGAGCAGGCAGGCCACAAAGTGGTTCGGCTCCACTTCCTTGAATTCCGGGGTATCCTTGAAGCATCTCTCGGTCGCCTTCGGGCAGCGGGCCGCGAAGCGGCAGCCGGGAGGCGGCTCGATCGGGGAGGTGACCTCGCCCTTCATGACCTCCGCTTCCTTGCCCTTGTAGGACGCGTCCGGCACGGGGATGGCCGAGAGCAGCGCCTTGGTGTAGGGGTGCAGCGGGTTCTCAAAGAGGGTGTCGGAATCGGTCATCTCGACCATCTTGCCGAGGTACAGCACCAGGATGTCGTCGCTGATGTGCTTGACGACGGACAGGTCGTGCGTGATGAAGATGTAGGTCAGGCCCATGCTGTCCTTCAGGTCCATCATCAGGTTCAGGATCTGGGCCTGGATCGAAACGTCCAGCGCGGAGACCGGCTCGTCGCAGATGATGAACTTCGGATTCAGCGCCAGGGCGCGGGCCACGCCGATTCTCTGGCGGCGGCCGCCGTCGAGCTCGTGCGGGTAGGTCATCACATAGCGCTCGTCAAGGCCGACGATCTGCATCAGCTCCTTGACTCTCGCCTCTCTCTCGGCCTTGGTCTTGTAGAGCTTATGGATTTTGAGCGGCTCCTCGATGATCTGGGAAACGGTCATCTTCGGGTCGAGCGAGGAGAAGGGGTCCTGGAAGATGATCTGCATCTCGCGGCGGAGGGCCAGCATCCGCTTGCTGTCGGCGTTGGTGATGTCCTCGCCGTTGAAGATGATCTTGCCATCCGTGGAGGAGAGCAGTCTGAGGATCGTTCTGCCCAGGGTGGACTTGCCGCAGCCGGACTCGCCCACGACGCCGAGGGTCTTGCCCTCTTCGATGCCGAAGGTGACGTCGTCGACGGCGTGCAGCTTGCCGCGCGGCGTGTCGAAGTATTTCTTCAGGTGGTCGACCTCAAGGAGGTTTTTCTTTTCTTCCGCCATAGTCTCAGGCCTCCTTTTCCGCATACAGATGGCACTGGATCACGTGATCGGTGCCGATCTTCGGAGGATTGTCGCCGGTCTTGCAGATCTCCATGCACTGCGGGCAGCGGGGATGGAACTTGCAGCCTTCCGGCAGCTCGGAGGGGTGCGGGGTCAGGCCGGTGATCGGGGTCAGGCGCGAGGTGCGTTCGGTGATGTTCGGCAGAGAGCCGAACAGGCCGAGCGTGTAGGGATGATGGTTGGCGCTGCGGTCGAAGACCTCCTCCAGCGTGCCGCTCTCCACGATCTCGCCGCCGTACATGATGGCCACCTTATCGCAGAAGTTGGCGACGATGCCGAGGTCGTGCGTGATCATGATGACGGAGGTGTTGAGCTCCTTCTGCAGATTGCGCATCATTTTGATGACCTGGGCCTGGATCGTCACGTCCAGTGCGGTGGTGGGCTCGTCGGCGATCAGCAGCTCGGGGTTGCAGGCCAGCGCGATGGCGATCATCACGCGCTGCTTCATGCCGCCGGAGAACTGGTGCGGATACTCGGTCTTTCTCTGGGGCGGGATGCCGACCAGCTTGAGCATCTCGTCGACACGGGTCTGCACGTCTTCCTTGGACATGCCTTCGTTGTGGAAGCGGATGACGTCCGCGATCTGCTCGCCGACCGTGTAGACCGGGTTCAGAGAAGTCATCGGGTCCTGGAAGATCATGGAGATCTTCTGGCCGCGGATGTCGCGGACTTCCTTCTCGGACAGCTTCAGGATGTCCTTGCCCTCGAAAAAGACCTCGCCGTCGACCTCGGAGGTATAGCGGGGCAGCAGACGCAGGATCGTCAGAGCGGTCGTGGTCTTGCCCGCGCCCGTCTCGCCGACGAGACCGAGGACCTGGCCTCTCTCAAGGTCGAGGTTGACGTGGTTGACCGCGCGGGAGATGATGCCGTCCGTTGTGTAGCGGACAGACAGATCTTTGATCTCTAATAGCTTTTCACCCATGTTCGTGCCTCCTTATGCTTTGCCCTTGAGCTGCGGGTCAAGCGCATCGCGCAGGCAGTCGCCCAGCGTGTTGATGCTCAGTGCAGCGAGGCAGAGAACGATACCGGGGATGTAGACCATGTACTGGTCCTTCATCGTGTAGGACAGACCGTCGGCGAGCATGGTGCCCCATTCCGGAGTCGGCGCCTTGACGCCGAGGCCGATGAAGCCGAGGGTCGCGCCCTGCATGATGTTGATGGAGACCTGAGCCGTGCCGTTGATGAGGATGACGGAGGCCAGGTTCGGGACCAGGTGCCTGACCATGATGTACCAGGGCTTCGCGCCCAGCGCGACGGCGGACTCGACGAAGTCCTTCTTGGCGACGGTCAGCGCGACGGAACGGACCATCTTGACGTGCAGCGGCAGCGAAGAGATCGTCAGAGCCACCAATAGCTGCGGGATGCCGTTTCCGAGCGCCGCGCATATCGCCAGCGCGACGACCATGCCGGGCACGCAGCTGATGACGTCGACGATACGCATGATGACGTTGTCGACCCAGCCGCCGAGCATGGCGCACATGCAGGCCAGGATGGTCGAGATCACCAGCGAGATCAGCGAGGAGATCAGGCCGATCTCCATGGCCGTCCGGGCGCCGTGAATGACACGGGCCAGGAGGTCGCGGCCCAGGTTATCCGTGCCGAGCAGATGGAGCTTGCCGTAGATATCGGTGGTCATGGGGGCCAGGAGCTTGATCTTGCCGGACTGGCGGATGGCCACGTCATAGGGGACCAGGAGGTCCGCAAAGAGCGCGAGGAACAGGATGATGCCGCAGCCGATCAGGGCGATCAGCGCCGCGGGTCTGTGGATCAGGCTCTGCCAAACCTCGGCCGCCTGAGAATTCTTTTTGAGCCTCGGGGCTTTCGTCTTGCTCATGCCTTCACCTCCTCCGGCTTTTTGGCGGGAGCTTTTTTCTTTTTACCCGAAACGAAGGTGCTGCGCACGCGCGGATCGATCCAGGCGTAGGACAGGTCGATCAGCAGCTGCACAACGATCGTCAGGATCGAAAGGAACAGCACGCAGGCCAGCATGACGGGGATGTCACGGGTGTTGATGGCCTCGACCACCTTGTAGCCGATGCCGGGGATGGCGAACAGCTTCTCGACCGTGACGGCACCGCCGATCATCGAGGCGAAGCAGCCGCCGGCGAAGGTGATGATCGGGAGCATGGCGTTCTTGAGCGCCTCGTGATAGATGACGCGATTCTCCGTGGCGCCCTTGGCGCGGGCCGTGCGGACGTAGTCCTGACGGATACAGTCGAGCATGGCGGAGCGGACCTGGCGGATGAACTGTGCCAGGAAGGGCAGCAGCAGGGTGAAGATGGGCAGGACGTAGCTCCTTGCGCCCTCGCTGATGCCGTAGGTCGGGAACCAGCCGAGTCCGACCGAGAACCAGATCATCAGCATCAGGCCGAGCCAGAAGCTGGGCACCGCACCGAGGAACTTGGAGACGACGTTGATGATATCGTCAAACGCGGTATATTGCTTGACGGCACACAGCACGCCGAGCGGCAGGCCGATCAGCAGCATGAACGCAGTAGTGATCAAAGCGACCTTGAGGCTGATCGGGATGCGGAAGAACACGTCATCGCTGACCGAGCCTCTTGTTTTGTATGAGATACCTAAATTCCCCTGGCAGACGCCCTTGATCCAGTTGAAGTACTGCACCAGGATCGGTTTATCCAAGCCGTATTTCGCGGCCAGCGCGTCGTACTGCTCCTGCGTGTACTCCTGCGGAAGCATGTTCTGGAGCGGATCGGCTCCGTTCAGGTTCAGCAGGAGATAGATCAGCAGTGCAACGATGAGCAGCAGTACGGGCATCAGCAGGATACGCTTGATGGTGTATCTGAGCATATGTGCACCTCCACCGGACTCTGTGTCCGATTACTCTGGTCTGTTATTTTCAAAAAGTCCCGGAAGGCCCGGAGCCTTTTGAAAATAAAGAAACGGAGCGGCGGCTGTGCCGCCGCTCCGCGTAGGGTTTGTGCGATATGCGCTGTCCCCCGACAGCAGAGTGCAGGTTATGCGATTGGATCAGCCGACGTTGGAGTACATGTAGCAGAACTCAACGTAGCCGCCGATCTGGCTCGGGTACACACCGCTGATCTCCTCGTTGACGGCGTAGAAACGGGTCACGCAGAGAGCGCCGAATGCGGCGTGCTGCTCCTGGCAGATACGGGTGATCTGGGAGACGTTCTCAACATACTCCTCGTAGTTGGGAGCGGAGTTGGCCTTGTCGTAGTACTCGAGAGCTTCGTTGAAGGCATCCTCGTCCATCCACTTCAGGAAGACGACGGGCTGGGCGCCGAGGCCCGGACGATCGGTGCCGGCCAGACCCATGGTGTACGGGGTCAGGCAGGACTCTTCGGAGTAGCCGTTGTGGCACGGGAACACTTCGTAGGTGCCGCCCTTGAGCATGCCGTAGCAGGTGGCGCCGTCGAGGGTCTCAAAGCCGACGTTGACCAGGCCGAGGTCGTTGAACATCTGGGTCAGGACGGTCTCGATGGTGGTGAAGTCGGGGTCGGCCAGCATGGTGAACTGGACATCCTCGGGAGCGATGCCGGCGTCGGCCAGGATCTGCAGGCCGAGCTCGGGATCGTAGTCGTAGCTGTCGTCATAGGGGTAGCCGCCCTGGCCGTCATAGAGGCTGTTGGGCACGCCGTACAGGCCGTTGTAAGCAAGCTCGTTGACCTCTTCCCAGTCGATCATGTGGCAGAGAGCCGCACGAACGGCGTCGTTCTCGAAGATCGGGTTGACGGTCGGGTTGACCCAGAACGGGTTGCAGCGGTCCTTGATGCGCAGGATGTTCCAGCCGGCGGCCTCGAGGACCTCATAGGTCTGGATGCTGACGAAGTTCATGCAGTCGAGCTCATGGTTCTGCAGCGCGAGCAGAGCGGTGTTCTCCTCGGGGATGAGGACCATGCGGACAGTCTCGATGGAGGGCTGCTTGAGCTCGTTGTAGTAGTTGGTGTTGGCCTTCAGGACAAAGCCCTCACCGGGGGTGTAGCTTTCCACAATGTAGGGGCCGCAGCCGACGGCGGAGCGGTTGTCCTCGGGGCCGTACTCGTCAAGAGCCTTCGGGGACACGGGGCCGCAGTGGGGCTGGCAGACCAGGTCGTTCATGAAGCTGGCGGAGGGAGCGATCAGAGTGATCTCGAGGGTGAACTCGTCGAGCGCTTCATACTTCTCGACGTTGGCAAAGTAACGGGCCTGATACTCGCTGGTCGCCTTGTCCCAGGTGTTGACGAAGGCATACGCATTCACCTGCTCACCGTCGGAGAAGAAAGCGTCCTGACGGATATGGAAGGTGTAGGTGCAGTAGTCGTCAGACACGTCCCAGGACTCCGCAAGGCAGGGGCGCAGGTCGGTAATGTCGCTGTGGTAGCGCAGAACCAGGTTGTCGTAGACCTGCCAGAGGAACGCGGAAGCGCGGTTGTCGATCCAGGGGCAGTAGAGAGGCACGTCGTAGTTCGTCCAGTAGGAGAACTCGGTGCCGGGCTGGATGCCGTCCGGCTTGGAGGTCACGGTGGCGTTGGCGTTGCCGGCCGCGGCGTCCTCACCGAAGGTAACGGTGGTCTGGCCCTGGGCTTCCTCAGTGCCGCCTTCACCGCCGCTGGGGGCGGCAGCCTGCTGCTGCTGGCCGCAGGCGCACAGGGCGAACACCAGCGCAAGCGCGAGGAGGAGTGCTAAAAACTTCTTCATTCTGCTGTTTTCTCCTTTTCCTTTTCATTTTTCCTGAGAAGATATATTTCTTTTACTGCCCCATGCTCCCGTCCTGTTGAAGCCCGAGACAGGAAAAGTCCGGTTCCCGCTGACAGGGCGGCCTGCCGGCCGCCGCAGCGATCGAATGTATTTCCTATTTGTGAATTGTTAGTTAATTATCTCATTTTGCAAAGTCAAAGTCAATCCTTTTTCCAAAGGCAAAGTGAACAACAAATCCCATCGTCTTTCGTGTTTTTCTACAAATCGATCCCGCCTCCTTCGTATATATTTGCTTTTCCCTCGCGCGCGTGATATTTTATATGTGATACATTTGAATCTGCTTTATGAGAGTCTCAACAAAAGTTGCCCGGCTCCGCTGACGGCAGAAGATGTTACTACGCAAAAAAGGAGAAGAACGCTTATGCATGAGAAGCTCAAAGTGCTGCTGATCACCGGCATCGTGACCAGCGAGCACGACCCGCAGGTGATCCCGATGCTCCGCTTCCTGCTGGAGTCGACGGGCCGCTTCGAGGTCAAGGTCACCGAGGAATTCAGGGGCTGCACCGCCGAGACGCTGGAGGGCTACGACCTGCTCCTCATCAACTACGACGGCAAGCCGGACGTTGAGACGCCGTTTCAGAGCTGGGGCAAGACCGCCGAGAAGGCCGTGTATGACTATGTCGCGGCCGGCGGCGGCTGCGTGGTGTACCATTCCAGCGTCATGAACCCCCGGCTGCACGAGTTCCCGGAGGAGTTCGTCAGGCTCGTCGGCTACAACTACGATATCACGCGGGACCTGCGCAAGAGCCCCAAGCTCGACTTCACCGTACACACCTGCGTCGGTTCACACCCGATCGTGGACGGCTGCGCCAAGATCTGGGGCGTGGTGCAGGAGGACTTTTTCGTGAACATGCACCAGGTCGACCCGGATATCACGGTGCTGGCCACCATCAAGGACGACATCGCCGACTACGACCCCGATCTGTTCCAGGAGCACCGGCGGAAGGACTTTGAGGGCGTGGATTTCTCCCAACTCCCCGGCATCAACGAGGAAGTCCCGGTCGTCTGGGTGCACCGCTACGGCAAGGGCCGCGTCATGGGCGTCTCCATCGGCCACGGCCCCGACACGCTGCGCCGGCCCAACTTTACCGGCATGATCGCCCGCGGCTGCGAATGGTGCGCCACGGGGGAGATCACCGTCCCCTACCCCGATCTGTCCGGCTGGAAGCGCATCAACGCCTGGCCGTACTATGAAGATCTCACCTGGCAGAAGCGGGCCAGGCTGACGTCCTTCTGACCGGCCGGAGATCCGCTGCCGCCTGAACCAACAAATTCAAATACGGAGGAAACACACAATGGCAACAAAAGCATACGCGCAGGTATACTCCCTCATTCGTCAGGACCGCACGCCGGAGCTCCTCTACAACGCTCTGGCCAAATTCTCCGCCATGGGCTACGACGGGATCGAGGGCATCGGCCCCAACTCCGCCGGCCTGAGCATCCCCGATTTCAAAAAATACCTGGCCGACCTGAACCTGGACATGGTCAGCGTCATGAACCTCTCCAAGCCCGAGGAGCTGGAATTCGGCGCCGCCGTCGGCGCACGGTACACCGTGGCGGGCTTCAGCCCGAAAAACCTCACGCGCGACGAGGTCCTGCGCGCCTGCGACGCGGTCAACGCCTTCTCCCGGCAGGTCAAGGAGGCGGGCCTGTTCAACCTCATCCACAACCACGCGCACGAATTCGGCGCGATCGAGGGCGAGCCGGAGAGCGACGTCACCCCGTATGACCTGATCGTCCAGAACACCGACCCGGAGCTTGTCGGCTTTGAGCTGGACGTCGGCTGGGTGCAGTTTGCCGGCGCCAATCCCGTCGACATCATCAACAAGTACCCCGGCCGCTTCCGCATCATCCACGTCAAGGAATGCAACCGCATCGCCAGGGACGCCGAGGAGCGCGAGCACTTCCCGCGCAAGGTGCTGGAGCTGGGTCCCCCGACCTTCATCAACGGCGCGCCGAAGTTCAAGCCCGAGCAGGAAAAGATCATGTACGAGTCCCGCAATTTCAACGTCGAGCTCGGCAACGGCCTGATCGACTGGGCCTCTCTCGCCGCGGCCGCGAAAGCGCAGTTCGACCCCATGTACTTCGTCAGCGAGCGTGAGTACTATCACTGCTACGGCTCCGACGGCAACGAGGAGATCTGCGCCCAGAAGGACTGCGACTTTATCCACAGCCTGTAAGGAGACTTTCTCTTGACCTGGGTCACGATCTCGGCTATGTCGGCCATGCCGGCCATGGCGATCTTCAGCAAAAGGAACCGGACGAGCCGGCTGCTCATTCCGGTCAACCTGCCTTTTGAGACGCTGCGTCTGCGCTTCTCCAACCACGAGGGCAGGCATGTCGGGCGCGTCGACCATGTCCGCCTCGCCAAATGCACGGAGAGCGGCGCGCTGCTCCCCGGCACGGAGCGGGAGGTTCTCTTTTCCGGCGCGGGCTCGGTAAGCCTTCGTCCCGGCGAGGAGCTGTTCAGCGACGAGCTGCACTTCCCCTGCGCGCCGGGCGAGACGCTGGCCGTCAGCGTCTACTGCCGGGAGCGTCCGCAGACGGTCATGGGTCTGGGCGAGTACGTTTTTGTCGCCGACAGGCCTGGCGACCGCGTCGGCGAGCCCATGAAAAAGGATCTGGAAAAAGAGCTGCGGGCGATCTCCCGCGGGCAGGCGCCGGTCTATCAGATCCCCTATCTGCGCGCGGTGGACGTGCTCACGGAGGCGGCCCCTGTGGTGATGAGCTGTCTGGGCGACTCCATCACGCAGCAGTGCAAATGGTTCGCGCCGCTGCAGAAGGCCCTGTACGAGAGCCATCCGGGCGCGCTCGTACTGCTCAACCACGGCATCTGCGGCAACATGTTCACGAAAGACGCCGGGCTGATCCGGATGTTCGGCAAGGCGGGGGTGAAACGCGCGGACTGGGACAGCTTCGCAGACTACGGCGTCACGCACCTGCTCTTCGCCCTCGGCGTCAACGACGTGAGCCTCGGCGGCGTGGCGGCGGAGGGCTTCGCCGAGGCGTGCAGGGGCTTCGTGGCAAAAGCGCACGCGAAAGGCCTCCGCGTCGCCGCCGTGTCCCTCTTCCCGGCGAAGCTGGACAAGAAGGAGGGCGTGCGTGAGAAGGAGGAACTCCGCCTGGCCTACAACGCGCTGCTGGGCGAGGGCATCTTCGATGCGCGCATCGAACTCGAGGCTGCGCTGAAGAATCCCGACGCCCCCGGCTACCGCGCCGGCTACGCCACCGGCGACGGCGTGCATCTCAACCACCGCGGCGGGGAAGCGGCCGCCGAAGCGATCCTCCGGGGTCTGCCCCCCTTCCTTGCAAGCCCTTGAACGATTCTCACAAAAAGCAAAGAGGCCCGGGCGGGACTTTTGTTCCGCCCGGGCCTCTTTTCGCCGTGGCTGCGCCTTTGCCTGCGGGATCCTTTTTTGCTCTCCTCACCGCAGCCTCTTCGTAAACAGCGCGCGGATCGCGTTGAGAACCGCCAGCACCATCACGCCCACGTCGGCGAAAATGGCAAGCCACATACTCGCGAGGCCCGCAGCGCCCAGCGCCAGGCAGATGAGCTTGACGCCGATGGCGAACCAGATGTTTTCATATACGATGCGCATACACTTCCTGGCGATCCGGATCGCCAGCGCGATCTTCTTCGGATCGTCGTCCATCAGCACCACGTCCGCCGCTTCGATGGCGGCGTCCGAGCCGAGCGCGCCCATGGCCACGCCCACGTCGGCGCGGGTCAGCACCGGCGCATCGTTGATGCCGTCGCCCACAAAGGCCAGGACCGAGCGTTCCGGTTTTCCGGCCAGCAGCGCTTCCATGGCGGCCACCTTGTCGCCGGGCAGAAGCTCGGCGTGCACCTCGTCGATCCCGATCTCCCCGGCCACCGCTTCCCCGACCGCTTTGGCGTCTCCGGTGAGCATGACCGTCCTGGTGACGCCCGCGCTGCGCAGCGCACGGATCGCCTCCTTTGCGGTGGGCTTGATGACGTCGGAGATCAGCAGATGTCCGGCGTATGCGCCGTCGATGCCGACATGGACGACGGTGCCCACGTGACGGCAGTCGTGGTAAGCAATTCCCAGGCTGTTCATCAGCTTGGCATTGCCCACGGCCACCTGTTTCCCGTCGATCCGGGCGGTGATGCCGTTGCCGCCGATCTCCTTCACATCGGATACGCGCGTCTTGTCCAGCTCGCGGCCGCCGCCTTTCGTCTTTTCGGCGGCCTCGCCGTCATCCCGGAACATCACGCCCTCCAGCCAGGCCTTGCGGATGCTCTGGGCAATGGGGTGGGTCGAGAACATCTCCGCATGGGCGGTGATTTCCAGGAGCTTGTCATTGTCCATGCTGCTGTGGTGGATGCCGCTGACCTCAAAGACGCCCAACGTCATGGTGCCGGTTTTATCAAAGGCCACGGTCTGGGCCCTGGAGAGGGCTTCGAGATAGTTTGAGCCCTTGACGAGCACGCCCTCCCGGCTGGCCCCGCCGATGCCCGCGAAGAAGCTCAGGGGGATGGAGATCACCAGCGCGCAGGGGCAGGAGATCACCAGGAAGGTCAGCGCGCGGTAGACCCAGTCGCCCCAGTCCGGGCTCTGGCCGCGAAGGAGGAGGAACAGCGGCGGCAGGATCGCCAGCGCCAGCGCGCAGAGGCAGACCGCCGGGGTATACACGCGGGCAAAGCGGGAGATGAAGGCCTCGGAACGGGATTTTTTGGAGGTGGCGTTTTCCACCATATCCAGGATTTTGGAGACGGTGGATTCCCCGAATTCCTTTGTGGTACGCAGGCGGAGCAGGCCGCTGAGATTGATGCAGCCGCTGATGACCTCGTCCCCGGCACGCACCTCCCGAGGGACGCTCTCGCCGGTGAGGGCGCTGGTATCCAGGGTGCTGACGCCCTCGATCACCACGCCGTCGATGGGGATCTTCTCTCCGGGGCGGACCACGATCATCGAGCCGATCTCCACCTCGTCCGGGTCCACCTGCTCCAGCTCTCCGTCCCGCTCGAGGTTGGCATAATCCGGGCGGATATCCATCAGGGCGCTGATGTTCTTCCGGCTCCTGCCCACGGCGTAGCTCTGGAACAGCTCGCCCACCTGGTAGAAGAGCATGACGGCCACGGCCTCGGTGTAGTCCCCGCTCCTGTTGATGAGCACGATGGCGATCGCGCCGGCGGTGGCCACGGCCATGAGGAAGTTCTCGTCAAAAACCTGCCGGTTGCGGATTCCCTTCCCCGCTTTCAGCAGAATGTCATAACCCACCGTCAGATAGGGGATCAGGTACAGGAGAAACCAGACCGGCTCATGCACGGTCTCCCCCAACGCTCTGACCGCAACGTGCAGCGCGATCATCAGTCCCGCCGCGATCAGGATGCGCCAAAGCATCTTCTTTTGCTTCCTGTTCATACTCTCACCGCCACCCGCGCGTACTCAATTCTTTCCGCAAAAAACAACGCAGCCTTCATTTGAACGCTTGCTCATATTTTCATGTAACAAGAATACGACGCAGGATCCCATTTGTCAAGGGGCGCGTCACTCCCGCCGTTCACTTTTTTGCTGCCTGTTCCGGATCGCAAAAAGCATGCTGTCTCCGCCACGAACTCTCCGGCTGTATGCAGCACGGGATCCCGGGCCTTTCGATAGAAAACGAAAATCCGAACGCCGTCCCGATCGGGATGGCGTTCGGATTTCTCATTTGTGTTGGACGATACGGGACATGCTTCCTGCGGCGTATCCATCAAGGCCTTGCGGGACGTGCCGCTTTGCCCCGCTTTTTTGGGTTTTCAGCCGCCGGATAACGGCTGAAAGCCTTTCGCAGCGGCATCCTGCACGGACGTGCTTTTTGTCTGTTGTCCGTTTTACCGCTTGGAACAGAGCCCCGCGGCCAGGCTTTTTACCACCGTCTTCGCCTCAGACGTCGAAAGCCAGGCAATCCTCCTCTTCCCGGAAGGGATGCCAGGGCGGCAGACCGGGGCCGTTGGGATCTCCGGACTTGATGAAGTTGGTCCAGTAGTCCAGCATTCTCTCCGAGAGCGTCCGGTCTTCCTCCGTGAAGGGCCGCCACGCCCTTTCGAGCGTGCCGAACATATACCACAGTTCCGCGGAGTGGAACGCGCCGGCATCGTCGCCGGGCAACAGCCGGCGAAAGTCATAGAGCCAGGTGTCTTGCTGTCCGGCGGCACGGCGCTTCCGCGCCCAGTCGAGACAACCGCGCATGACCGCCCCCCCCGCTCGCCCGGGACGGTGCCGATGTCGTGGAGCGTGCACCCGGCCAGACAGGGCACATCGTCCGTGCGTCCGGTGCGCAGCAGCTCGTCATAGCCCGCCGGCAGCAACGTCCCGTCGATAACGGGCGTATAGGTGAGCCGTCCCGTACCGAAGCCCCGCCGGATCAGCGGCGCGGCCGCGGCCGAGATCTGCTCCGCCGTGAGCGCGCGCAGCTCGTCGAGCGTGGCCGCCCCGGCGTTTCCTGTGAAGGCCAGCCCCTGCTCCTCCGCCTCGGCAAGCGTGTGGTCATATCCGAGTCCCAGTCCGCTCTGGAGCACCGCCGCGCGGTACAACCCCCGCGCCGCCGGGGACGAGAGCAGCGTCTGCACGCTCATCGCCCCGGCCGACTGGCCGAGGATCGTCACCCTGTCTGCATCGCCGCCGAATGCGGCGATATTGCCGCGCACCCAACGCAGCGCCGCGAGCTGGTCAAGGATCCCGTAGTTACCGGATACGGCCGGGCCGCCCAGGGCCGCACTTTCGGCCGAGAGCAGCGGATGGGCCAGAAAGCCCAGCGGTCCGAGCCGGTAGTTGACCGTCACGAGCAGCACGCCGCGGCGGCAGAAGGACGCCCCGTCGAACTCCTTCTCATGGCCGTAGCCGTTGAGGAACGCCCCGCCGTGGATCCACACCGCCACCGGCAGCCTTTCGTCTGCCGTGCGCGCCGGGGTCCAGATGTTCAGATACAGGCAGTCCTCCGACGTGGGCGTGAGATAGGCCGCCTCGTCGTGGAACTCCCTGCCGAAAAAAACCTCCCGCCGTCCGGTCTGTACCGCGCGCGGCGGGAACGAGACCGCCTCGTACACGCCCCGGTGCGCCGGCAGCTCCTGCGGCGGCCGCCAGCGCAGCGGCCCGACCGGGGGCGCGGCGTAGGGCACGCCCCGGAACACCGCGTATCCGTCCTGCTCCAGACCGCGCACGCCGCCCTGCTTCGTCATGGCGAGATCCATACGCTTTTCCTCCGAGAAAAGAAGGGGACTGCGGCCGTCCCGCGTTCCCGTTTGGTTTTGTCTCAGCTCTGCCCTGCGGCTTTCTCCGCCTTGACAGGCTGGCGCTGTCTGACAACGCCCCTGTTCTTCCAGCGCCCGCTGATGTAGTACCCGAACATCAGCACGGCGCCGAAGTAGGTCGCAATGAAGATCGACCAGAAGATGCCGCGGTACTCGTGCGGCACGATCGCCAGATAATAGGCCACCGGCAGACGCACGAAGGTCGCCGCGATCATGATGATCATCGGCACCGTCGCCACGCCCGCGCCGCGTATGACGCCCATGCAGGCCTGCTGGATGCCGCCGCCGACGTAGGAAAAGCTGATGATCGAGATCGCCGTCAGCCCAATGACCACGACGGCCTCGTTGTCGGTGAACAGATGCAGCAGATCCCGCCCGAAGGCCAGCATCACCACGCCGACGAGCACGCCGATGCCGACTGTGAAGAACAGGATGTAGCGCACGCCCGTGCGCACACGGTCGAGCCTCCCGGCGCCGATGTTCTGGCCGACAAAGGTGGACGCGGCCATCGACAGGGCCATGGCGGGCATATTGGCAAAGCCGTCGAGCTTCTGCATCACCGTGACGGTGGCGACCATATCGGAGCCGAAGCTGTTGTTGAAGCTTTGCAGCACGAGCATACCGAGCGAGGTCAGCATCGCCTGGATGCTGGCAGGCAGGCCGATGCGCACCATATGCCCGACGATCGCGCCGTCGATCCTGAGCGTAGAGCGGTTGAAGGTGAAGTGCTCCATGCGATAGACGCGGATCATCACCGCGGCGGCGACCATATACTGGGCGATGATCGTGGCCCACGCGACGCCGGCCACGCCCATATGGAACACCACGACGAACAGCAGGTTCAGCCCCACGTTGATCACGGCGCTGACCACGATCATGTACATCGGGAATTTCGAGTCGCCCACGCTGCGCAGCACCCCGCTGCCCACATGATAGAACATCATGCCGATCAGCCCGAGGAAGGTGATGTTCAGATACAGCACCGCGTCGTCGAGGATGTTTTCCGGCGTGCGGATCAGCCGCAGCAGCGGCCCGCCCGCGATCAGACCGATAAGCGTGAGCGCCGTGCCGGCGATCACGCAGAGGATGAAGGTCGTGTTGACGGCCTTGGTCAGCCCCTCGCGCTGCCTGGCGCCGAAGTACTGCGCCACGATGACGCCCACCCCGGTGCCCAGACCGATCAGGATACTGTGCACGATCATGTTGATCGAGCCCGAGCAGCCGACCGCGGCCAGAGCGTCGGAGCTTACGAAGCGGCCGACGATAATCGCGTCAGCCACGTTATAGAGCTGTGTGAAGATGTTGCCCAGCAGGATGGGCAGCGCAAAGATCGCAAGCTTCCTGACGATACTGCCTGTCGTCAGGTCCTGGTTGTCCAGGGCCTGCTTTTGTCTTTCGTTCATGGCTTCCTTCTTTCCTTGCCTGCCGCTGTTTCCCGCGGCCGGAAAATACGTCGCTGGCTTCTTATTTTTCTTCACTATAGCAGGCCCCATCCTTGCTGTCAACATTAATTTAATGGATAAATTAAAGCATGTCAAAATTGCTTTTTTGGGGGAATCAGGCCACCTCCGTTGTTTTTACGTACTTTTTCCTTGTTTCTCTGTTGCCTGGCATGCCTGGTTTTTTTGGAACATTTCCACAAAAAAGATGGCCCGATTTTGTCATATGGATTCATTGACGGCACCCATTTCACCATGCTACTATGAAATCATCAATAATTTAATGCTTAAATTAATTACCAAATATTTCTGGCCGAACCGTTTTTCGTCTTTTTACCCAGATCCATCGGAGGCCGGGTGTGCTTTTTTTCAAGATGACAAGGAGTGGCGCTTTATGAAAAAACTTGCGAAGACAGAAGGCCGTTTCCCGGCATATCTGCTCGCTCTCCCTCTGGCTTTGGCTTCTTTTGCGTGTCTTCTCCTGCCCTTCGTCCACTATAAGTACAAGGCAAAGGTCTATCAGGCCAACGGCAGCGCCTTCCTCATGGGCCGCGACATCTGCGGCGGCACCTTCCGGCTGACGCCGCACGTCCTGGTCTGGATCGCGTTCGCGGCGGCGCTGCTCTGCGTGCTGGTCGCCATATTCATCAGCCGCAAAAACCGTGTCCTCGGCAGCAAATTGCTCTGCGCGTTCTCCGGCCTCGGTCTGGTCTGCCTGGTGATCTTCTCCGCGAGCACCGGCACGATGATCCCTGCGGCCAAGAGCGTCGGCTCGTCCTATGGCGTGTATGTCTGTATCCTGACGCTGATCCTGCAGTTTGCCCTGGCTCTGTACGAAATGCGTGAGGTCGGTCTGGTCAATTCGCTGTTCTTCATGATGCTGCCCGGCCTGCTGTACCTGCTCATCAACAACTATATTCCCATGTTCGGTCTGTTCATCGCGTTCAAAAAGATCGACTACACCAAGGGGCTCTGGCGCAGCGACTGGGTCGGCTTCGACAACTTCAAGTACCTGTTCCATACCAAGGACGCCTGGATCATCACGCGCAACACGTTGCTGTATAACTTCGCCTTCATCATCCTCGGCCTGTTGACCGGTCTGATCGTCGGCCTGGCGCTCAACGAGGTTTTCTCGCGCAAGCTGCAGAAGTTTTACCAGACGACGATCCTGCTGCCGCAGCTGATCTCCATCATCATCGTGACCTACATCGTCTTCGCCTTTCTGGGCAACGACGTCGGCCTGCTCACCACCCTGCTGGGCGACAAGGCGCAGAATTTCTACGCCACGCCGAAGTATTGGCCCTTCATCCTGACCTTCGTTCATCTATGGAAGGGCCTGGGCTACAACGCAGTCATCTTCCTGTCGTCCATCTGCGGCATCGACAAAAACCTGTATGACGCCGCGAAGGTGGACGGCGCGACCAAGTGGCAGCAGCTCCTGCATGTGACGCTGCCCCAGCTCAAGCCGACGATCGTCACGCTCTTCCTGCTGCAGTGCGGCCGCATCTTCTACTCCGATTTCGGTCTGTTCTACGAGGTCCCGCTGCACGCCGGCGCCCTGGCCAACATTACCGAGACGATCGACACCTATGTATACAAGGCCCTCATGGTCAGCAGCAACATTTCGACCTCCTCCGCCGCCGGCGCCTTCCAGGCGGTCGTGGGCTTCCTGCTTGTGGTAACGGTGAACCGCATCGTCAAGAAGGTCGACGAAGAGAACGCCCTGTTCTGAGCTTGGAGGTGAGAGCATGAACAAGAAACGGACTACCGACTACACCGGCGTCATCAGCCGCGAGGATATCGTCTATCAGGTCATCGTCAACGTCCTGCTGATCCTCCTCTCGCTGGCCGCCATCCTGCCCTTTCTGCTGATCCTCTCCTCGTCCCTGACGGACGACTATGTGCTGACCCGCTTCGGGTACAACTTCTTCCCGCGCGCCTTCTCCGCCTACGCATACGAATTCGTTTTCTCGCGCAACGGCGCCTATGTGCTGCACTCGGCATGGCTGACGCTGCTTGTCACGATCATCGGCACGAGCCTGAGCCTGCTGATCGCGCCGCTGCTGGCCTATCCCCTCTCCCGCCGGGATTTTAAGTACGCCCGCTTTTTCACGTTCCTGGTGTTCTTCACGATGCTGTTCAACGGCGGCATCGTGCCCTCGTACATCATGTGGTCGCAGGTCTTCCACGTCAAGAACACGATCTGGGCGCTGATTTTCCCGGGCATGCTGTTCAACGGCTTCTTCATCATCCTCTATAAGAATTACTTCGCCACGAACATCCACCCCTCGCTCATCGAGGCGGCCCGGATCGACGGTGCGGGCGAGTGGCAGATCTATTTCCGCATCGTTTTGCCGCTGAGCCTGCCGATCCTGGCTACGATCGGTCTGATGGTCGGTCTGGGTTACTGGAACAACTGGACCAACGGTCTGTATTACATCACGGACCAAAAGCTCTTCACGCTGCAGCAGCTGCTCAAAAACATCATCGAAAACATCCGCGCTCTGGCGGATATCGCCGGCGGCTCCTTCCCCGTATCGGAGATCCCGAGCAACTCCGTGCGCATGGCGATGGCCGTCATCGGCATTGTGCCGATCATGATCCTGTACCCCTTCTTCCAGAACGCCTTCATCGCCGGCATCGCCATCGGCGGCGTGAAGGAGTAAGCCCCATATATACCCCGCATCCGCGGGTCTATATAAAAAATAAAAACGAGGAGGACAATTCAAGCATGAAAAAATTTCTTGCCCTGACTCTGGCCATTCTGATGCTGGTGGCGCTGCTCGCCGGCTGCGGTGGTCAGCAGGAAGAAGCCGCTCCCCCCGCGCAGAACGGCAGCGCCGAGCCGAGCGGCGGCGAAGAAGCAGGCGGCGGCGAAGAAGCGTTCACCCGCTTTGAAGACATGGAGACCGTCGAGGTCTACATGATGGCCTGGGGCCAGTGGGACGGTTTTGAGCAGGTCGCCGAGGAGATCAACAAGATCACCGAGGAGAAGCTCAACGTCCACTGCAACCTGCACCAGATCTTCATTGCCCAGTACGCCAACGAGATGGGAATGATGCTGGCCGCGCAGGAGACCATCGATCTTTGCATGATCGGCGCCGGCGGCGCCTCCAGCTTCTCCAGCATGTCTTCTCAGAACATGCTGACCCCGCTCAACGAGTATCTGCCCGTCTATGCGCCCGAGCTGTACGGCATGATGCAGAAGTATCTGCCGGCCAACACGGTTGACGGCAACATGCTCGCCGTTCCCGCCCTGCGTATGTACAACACCTCCGAGTGGCTGTTCATGCGCACCGATATCCTTGAGCACCTCGGCCTGACCGAGGAGGCCATGGCCATCGACAGCTGGTCCGATTTCGAGGCTCTGCTGCAGAAGGTCTATGAGGCCGAAGATTCCCTGCCCGCCGAACTGCAGACCAACTGCATCCTCGGTCAGCAGAACGGCTCCGGCGGCGTCATCGCCTACAACGGCCTTGACTATGTCTCCGACGATTTTGCCGGCAACAAGGCGTACGATTACCTCGGTCTGATGTACCTCGCCGTCGATCCCGAGACCAACGAGGTCATGCCCTGGATCATCTCCGACGAGACCAAGGCGCTGTTCGACCGCATGTATGACTACTACAACGCCGGATACATCTACAAGGATGCCGCCACCTCCACCGATTACTCCGACAACATGATGGCTGCCGGCATGTGCTTCGCCTACTTCTGCAACGGCGAGTACGGCGCTGCCGAGAACAAGTCCTCCACCACCGGCCGTAACCTGACCGGCTTCGTGGCCGTGCCCATCGGCATCACCACCTCCTACGTCAACAGCTGGGGCTGGGGCATCCCCTCCACGGCTGAGAGCCCTGAGGCTGCGGCTGCGCTGCTGAACCTCATGTACACCGACCCCGAGATCGAGAACCTGCTGGTTTGGGGTATCCGCGGCCGTGACTACGAGCTCAACGAGGAAGGCGAGGCCTATTTCCTCGACGGTGCCCAGTACCAGGGCCTCGAGTTCTTCTACGGCAACCAGTTCAACGCTTACCCGTCCGTTGGCCAGGGCGGTGACTTCCGTCAGCGTCAGTGGGAAGACAACGAGAGCGCGCCTCTGTCCCCGTACTTCGGCCTGACCGTTGACTCCACCGCGATCACCAACGAGCTGACCGCCGTGCAGGCCGTCATCGACAAGTACTATCCGACCCTCGGCTGCGGCGCCGTCAAGGCCGACACCGTCTGGGAGCAGTTCAAGCAGGAGCTGTACGACGCCGGTCTGCAGGCCGTCATCGATCACTACCAGGCTGCCGTCGACGCGTTTGTCGGCTGATTCTCCGCGAAAACCGAATACAGAGGCTGCTCTTTACGGGCAGCCTCTGTTCTGAACTTGCTTTTTATCCCTTAACAAATGCCCCGCCTCCCCATGGGGAGGCGGGAGCAAACGGCGTTTCCTTCTCTGGTCAGCCGCGGTATTTATCGAAGACCCGGTCTGTCCGACCGCAGATTATCCACAGCACGGTCCCGGGCAGGATCAGCAGCGCGGGCCAGAAGGCCCAGCAGGCGAGCGCACACACCGCGAGCAGCGCCGCCATCAGCAGCGTCGACGGCAAATTGGACACGGCTACGACGAAAGCGTTTTTCAGCGCCACCCTGGTTGGATCCATGAAATGGGAGACGTACAGAAAGACCCACAGCGCGTAGAGAGCCAGCAGGGCCAGCAGGGCGTAAAAGATGCCGCTGAGCCCGGCGTTGACCCGGCCGAGCTCGGCAAGGGTCCGGATCGCGACCACGTCGCCGTAAAAGAACAGGCCAAGAGCCAGAAACAGCAGGGTCAGCCCTGTCGCCTGGCGGAAGTTCATCCTGAAGCCCCGCCAGAAGCAGCCCCAGACGTGATCCAACTCCTCCACGAGATTGCGCCGCACCGTATAGAAATACGCACAGACGGCGGCGCCGGCGGTCACGACCGGCAGACTGAACAGGAGCAAAAGGGCGTTGGCGCCCATGAGCTCCACGACTTTGCGCATAAAGCGCCAGAAGCGATTTTCGCTTTTTTCCTCGGGGGTCGTCACATGCCTCACCTCACGGAGGCTATTATAGCATGTTTTTCCCCGCATTTCCATCGCCTTTTCACGCTGTATTCCCTTCGGACGCTGTCCGCTTCATATATTCCATGCTTTCAGAAAAAAAGGACTTGATTCCATGAAGAAAGTCAAAATCGGCGTCGTCGGCTGCGGAACGATCGCGGACGTGTACGTGGACAACCTCGTCAACCGCGTCGACAACGTGGATGTCGCCGCCTGCTGCGACGTGCGGCCGGAGGCCGCACAGGCGCTGAGCGAGAAGTATCACATCCCGCGCGTATGCAGCTTTGATGAGATGATCTCCGATCCCGAGATCGTCCTCATCCTGAACCTGACCATCCCCTCGGCACACTACGACCTGAACATGAAGGCGCTGGCCGCGGGCAAGCATGTCTACTGCGAAAAGCCCTTTGCCGTCACCTTCGGAGAGGTGCAAAAATCCATGGCCTTCGCCCAGGAAAAGGGTCTGCTGCTCACCTGCGCGCCGGACACCTTCCTCGGCTACGGCGTACAGACCGGGCGCAAGCTCATCGACGAGGGCCAGATCGGCGCGCCGGTGGGCTTCTCGGCCAACATGATGTATAACGGCACCGATCTCTGGCATCCGACGGCGGAGTTCTATTACGCGCCGGGCGGCGGCCCGATGCTGGATATGGGCCCTTATTACCTGTCCGCCCTCTGCTATATGCTCGGCCCCATCAAGAGCATCTATTGTGTCTCCCGCAAGGGGCGCGAAGAGCGGAGGATCCACGGCAGGATGGTCAAGGTCGAGGTACCCACCTACTACGCCTGCGTGGTGGAGATGGCTTCCGGCGCGATCGGCAATGTGAACATGAGCTTTGACGTCTGGCACTCCGACCTGCCGAAGATCGAGATCTACGGTCAGACCGGTGCCATTCAGGTACCCGACCCGAACATGTTCGGCGGCAAGGTGTTCCTGATCCGCGGCGGAGAGGTCGAGCGCGAGGTCGAGGGGATCGACGGCGCGCCGTTCGAGAAGCTTTTCGCCATGGTGCGCGGCGTGGCCAAGGCCTACCATGAGGTGACCGACTCGCCCTTCCCCGAGCCGGAGGGCCGGCTCAACATGCGCGGCGTCGGCGTATCGGACGCCTGCGCGGCGCTGGCTGAAGGACGCGGCGTCCGTGTGCGCGGCGAGATGGTCATGCACATCGCCGAGGCGCTCGAGGGGGTGGAAATCTCCGCGCGCGAGGGCCGGCCGTACCTCATGACCACAAGCTTCGAGCGTACCGCCCCCATGCCGGAGAACGTCCCGCTCTACGCGGTCGAGTCATAAACCAATTCATCAACATATAAGGAGGAACGTCCCTATGCAGTACGGAAAACTCCGGAATCTGGACAAGCCGGTCAGCCGCTATATCATGGGCACCATGGGCTTTACGGATTTCAAAAAGTTTGACGAGTACTTTGCGCAGCTCGATACTGCCGTCAAATACGGCATCACCACGCTCGATACCGCCCAGGGCTACGGCCGCGGCGTTTCCGAGGTCGCTATTGGCCAGTGGCTGAGGGCGCGCGGCAACCGCGAGGACATCGTCATCACCACCAAGGGCTGCCACCCGCTGCCCTGGCGCAACCGTGTCACCTGGTATGACATGAGCTCCGACCTGTTCGACTCTCTGGCCAAGCTCGGCACAGACTATATCGACGTCTATTACCTCCACCGGGACGACCCTGCGGTCCCCGTATCGGAAATCATGGACGCTCTTGCCTCCCATGTCAGGGCAGGCCGGATCCGGGCCATCGGCGTAGCCAACTGGCAGTACGGCCGCATCCGTGAGGCAAACGAATACGCGCGCAGCAACGGCCTGCCCGAGATCGTCATGGCCGAGGAGCATTACAGCATCGCCGAGCAGATCGCCGACCCCTTCCGCGCCGGCAGCGGCACGATCAGCGGCCCGAAATGGGCCGAGGCGAGAGCCTACTTTGAAGCGGAGCACATGCCCATCGCTTCCTACTCCACGCTCTCCGGCGGTTTCATCACCGGCCGCATCACGCGCGAGCTGGTCGAAAAACAGCCGGAAGCCATTGTCGAGGGCACCCGTCTGGCCTACTGCCACGAAATCAACTTCAAGCGTCTGGACCGCACGGCAGAGCTGGCCAGGGAAAAGGGGGTCTCCATCGCCCAGATCGGTCTGGCCTACGCCATGAGCGGCCCGCTCGACGTTTACCCGATCATCGGCGCCGCCAACGAGGCCGAAGTCGTCTCCAGCATCGAGGCTCTGGATCTCAAGCTGACGCAGGCCGAGCGTGATTGGATCGACTTGAGCAGCGACGAGCGCTGACCCGCGCGAGCCCCTGTTTTCAAAGCAAGCACACACATATTTTATCGGAGGAAGGAACAACTTTCATGGACAAGAACGTATTGGGTGTAGGCGTTATCGGCTGCGGAGCATTCAGCGGCGCCTATATCGGCTCCCTCGGCCCGGTTTTTAAAAACTGCAGGGTCCTGGCCTGCTCGGACATCGATATGGAGCGGGCAAAGGAAGTTGCGGAAAAATGGAACATCCTGGCATGCACCACGGAGGAGCTGCTGGCCAATCCCGAAATCGACATCGCCGTTATCGTGACCGGCCCGGCTTCTCACTATCCCCTTACCATGCAGGCCCTGAAGGCCGGCAAGCATGTCTACTGCGAAAAGCCCATGGCAATCACGGTGGAGCAGACCAACGAGATCGTAGCTCTGGCCGAAGAGAAAGGTCTGTATGTCACCAACGCTCCGGATACGATCCTCGACAGCACCATGCAGACAGCCCGCAAGGCGCTGGACGACGGTCTGATCGGCAAGCCCCTCAGCGTTACGATGAACTTCATCGGACCGGGCGCCGACTGGTGGCATCCCCGCCCTGACTTTCTCTACAAGATCGGCGGCGGCCCGGTCATGGATATGGGCCCCTACTACCTTTCTGCGGCGGTTTCCATCCTCGGCCCCATCGAGCAGATGTTCGCCTACGCAGCGAAGGGCTTCGACGTTCGTCCTATCCAGGATCACGAGTGCACGGTCGACGTCAATACCGACTATAAAGCCGTCCTGAAGTTCCGCAGCGGTGTGATCGGAAACATCAACCTGAGCTTCGACTCGGTCCGCTCCTCCTCTCCCGGCTTTGAGATCCAGGGCACCGAGGGCGTGCTCTTCATCCCCGATCCCAACACGCTCACCGGCGAAGTCAAAGTCCTGCCCCGTCAGAAGCTGAAAGAGGCTGTTCAGGGGCGGCCGATGGGCGTTGCCTGGATGTATTCTCCCGAGGCGCTGGAGCTGGCCGAAGAACTGCCGCGCGCTATCCCGCCCTGTAAAGCCCATCGAGGCATGGGCGCTGCCGATATGGCCGACTGCATCATCGGCGGCGAAGCCAAGCCCCGCTGCTCCATGTATATTGCCCGCCACATCACCGAGGCTCTGCTGGCCTTCGATATCTCCGCCAAGACCGGCCAGCCCTACACCATGACCACCACCTGCGAGCGTCCCGACCCTGTGTACAAATAAACCATAATCGGTGAAAAGAAAGGAAGCGACCCCATGTCTCATAACATCAAACGCGGCATCACCATCTACAGCTGGCAGCGCCAGGTCGAGGCCAAGCAGCTGGACTGGGAGGACTGCATCCGCGCAGCCGTCAAAATGGGCTGCACCGGCATCGAGCTGCTCGGCCAGCTCTACTTCCGCTACTGCCCCGAGATCCTGCAGGAGGACTTGGATTCCTGGAACGAGATGATGTGGAAGTACGGCGCCAAGACCGTCGCACACGATTTCTTCGTCGACATGACCATGTATAACCACCGCCGCCTGACTGTGCGCGAGGGCGTGGACATCGTTCGCCGTCACGCCGAGTTCTGCAAGAAGGCAAACATCCCCATCATGCGCATCGGCGGCACCGTCCCGGCCGAGATCTTTATGCAGAGCGTACCCATCCTCGAGGATCTGGGCGTGAAGATGGGTCTGGAGATCCACTCCGGTTCCTCCTCCTTCTGCCTGCCCGCCGTGGAGGACGTCATCAACGTCATCCGCCAGTCTGGCAGCAAGTACATCGGCATCGTGCCCGATATGTCCATGTTCTGCAAGGAGCTGTCTGCCCGCTCCATTCAGGGCGCCATCGCCCGCGGGCTCGACGAGAAGTGGGTCATGGAGGTCGCAGAGCTGTATAAGCAGGTCGACAACATCGAGTTCCGCAAGTTCTGCAACGAGGGCATGGAGACCTTCAAGGACGACGCCCACCGCAGCTTCCTGGCGCAGATCCGCCGCACCGAGTATTATGATCCGAAGATCCTGCTCGAGCACAAGGACTACATCGTCCATTGCCACGGCAAATTCTACGAGATGACCGACGAAAACGAAGAGGCCACCATCGACTACCCCGGCATCATCGCCGCGCTCAAGGAGGCCGATTACGACGGCTACATCTCCGCCGAGTACGAAGGCGCCCCCATCAACGGCGACATCTTCGAGCCCTTCCGCCGTTACCAGAAGATGCTCGACAAGTATTTGGGCGAATATCCCGACGCCAACTATCCCGACTGGCCCGACGCCCGTCCGGCGCCCCCGCGCAAGGGCTTCGGCTTCATGGGCCCGAACCAGGATATGCGTCCCGGCTCTCCGTTCAAAAACCACTACGAGGCCGACGGTACCTGCACCGGCGTCGAAGTCGTCGTCTCCAACCCGTACTACCGCGGCGTGCCGCTGGCTCTGTTTGAGGATGCGCGCGTCAAGATCGACGACATGGAGTTCGGCCCGGACAAGATCCGCGTCGCGGTCGACGGCGAGATCTTCCGGTTCGAGGATATGTGCGACGTCACGCTGCATTACTGGAACAAAGGCTATGACGCCACCCTTATCGTCGATATCCCCGGCGGTCTGGAGGTCGGCAAGGAATATGAAGTGACTGCCTGTGTCACGATCCGCGCCTACTATATGCGTGAGGGCATCTCCGCTGTGGCGGGCGGCACACAGTTCCGCTGGCCGGAAGGCGACAAAGTCGTCCTCGAAGCCTGATCGACATCATACCCAAAGAAGGCATTACCGCATTTTGCGGCAATGCCTTCTCCGCTAAAAGGAGACTCCATGAGCGAGCATTTTCAAATACGGCGCTTCGTCCGTCACGAAGAGGGCCACAGAGATTTCTGGACCTGCAGCTATTATCCGGATCTTGTCTATGCAGCTCGGGACGGGGTCGAACTCAAGCTGCAGCTGATCGTGCCCCGGCCTTCGGCTCAGCGGCCGCCGCTGATCGTCTACATCCAGGGTTCCGGCTGGCGCAGACAGGATCCCTATGTGATGCTCCCGCAGCTTTGTTTTCTTGCTGCGCACAACTTCGCCGTAGCGAGCGTTGCCTTTCGGGATTCCTCTGCGGCGCTGTTCCCGGCCTGTCTGGAGGATACGAAGGAAGCCCTTCGTTTTCTGCGCGCACATGCCGGAGACTATGGCTTTGACGCCTCGCGCGCGGGGGCCTGGGGGACCTCCTCCGGCGGGCATATCGCCGCGATGCTCGGCCTGACCGAAGGGCTCTTTCGCGCCGGGGCGCATCTCGAGCAGTCAGACGCCGTGCAGGCGGTCACGGACTGCTACGGCCCGACCGATCTGCTGACGATGGACGACTTTCCCGGCGCGATGCGCCACAACGACCCCGGCTCGCCGGAGTCGCTGCTCATCGGCGGTCCCCTGCCGGATAACCGCGACAGGGCGCTCGCGGCAAGCCCCTGTTTTTACGCCTCCGATGCCGCCGGAATCCCGCCCTTCCTGATCCTGCATGGATTGGCAGACGACAAGGTTCCGAAAGAGCAGAGCATTGTTTTGGCCAAGTCGCTTCGGAGCGCCGGCGCAGACGTCCGCCTGGTCCTGATCGAGGACGCCGGGCACGGCAACGACGGCGGCGTGCTTGGTGCGGAAACCCTTGAGACGATCACAGACTTTTTCTCGGAAACGCTGAAAAAACTGTAGCAGCACCCTTGCACTTTTCGAGAGCCCCATGTTATAGTTGAAATTGATAGAATCTTTCTCAATGATTCACACGAGGTCTCATTATGGCAGATTTGATCAGCAGCAACGACATCCGGGCCAATAATGCCCGCAAAATCATGTATGAACTGCGAAACTCTCCGCCCATCACCAGGAAGGAGCTGGCCGATCGTCTGGAACTGAGCGTGCCGACCATCACGAACATCAGCCGGATCCTCCTGTCGGAAGGCCATATCGCAGCCAGCGGCAGCGTGGAGGCGGCCGTCGGGCGCAAGCCCACGCTCCTTACCGTCAACAGCGGCAGCGGCTACGCGGTCGGTCTAAACATTACGACGCACTTCGCACGGATCGTCGTGCTGAACTTTGGCGGCGAGGTCCTGTTGCAGGACACCTTCCATATGGGTTTTACGGGCACAGAGGAGTACTGGCTGGAAATCGCCCGGCGCACAGACGAACAAATCGAGTTGCTCGGGCTCGGGCGCGAGCGCGTGCTCGGCGTGCGCCTGGCGATCTCCCCTCTGCTGCTGCCCGGCAACGAGATGAGTTTGGATCCCGGTTCCATCCCCGGGCATATGCTTGACCCCGAGCAGATCGCGCACGCATTCTCGTATCCGGTCGCCCTGATGACGCCGGCCGAGGCCGCGGGCATCTCCCGGTACTGGTACAAGCGCGATATCAGCAACACGCTCGTCATCCTGCTCAACCGCTTTATTGAGGGCTGCCTGATCACCCAGGATCCGCTTTCCCATCTGCCTCAGTCCCGCAGGCTCCCGCTGGGCCACATCTCCCTCGATCCGAAGGGCAAGCGCTGCTTTTGCGGCAAGCGCGGCTGTTTTCAGACCTTCTGCTCCTCGTCGGTCATCACCGACCGCATCAACGGGCTGGACACCTCCGCAAACGTCGTCACCACAGAACCGGTCGACCGGCCGCTGATCCACTGGTCGCAGTTCATTGAGGAGGTTGAGGCGGGCAACGCCGAATACAAAGCCCTGTTCGACGAATATCTGGACTACCTCTGCTATGAGATCCTCAATCTCCGTCTGCTGTTCGAGGCAGACGTCGTCATTGCCGGCGATAACGCCTCCATCTTCGCACGCTACCGGGGAGAGCTGGTGCGCCGGCTGAAGGAGCTGAGCCCCCAGTGGAGCTGGGAGGATATCGAAAAGTGCCTGCACACGAGCAACCATCCGAGCTACGAGGCCTGCGTCGGCGCGGCGCTGAGCGTGTTCGACGCCGTACTGGCCGAGATCTGACCGTCCGCTTTTGAACAAAAAAAGTCCCGGGAACCGAAGTTCCCGGGACTTTTTTTGCTTGCAAGAGGCTTGTAAGAGGGGCGTTATCTCTCGTCGGCCGTCAGGTCGATCCAGTCACACTCAGCCTTTGTCAGCTTGAGCTCCAGCGCCTCAAGGCTGGAGCGCAGCTCCTCCTCGTTGGCCGCGCCGATGATCGGGTAGACGTCCATGTTCCCGCTCATGGAGTAGGCCAGGCCGATCTGAGCGATGGAGACGCCCTTTTCCTTCGCCAGCTCCGCCGTGCGATCCAGCCGCTTGAAGTTGACCTCATGGCAGTAGGCCTTCTTCACGCCCGGGTCGATGCTGTCGGGCTCTCTTTCCAGTGTTTCGCGGGTGATGCGCCCGGTCACGAACCCGCCGGAGAGCACGGAGTAGGAGGCCACAGGCATGCCCGTCTCGGCCAGCCACTCTCTCGCGCTTGCCCATTTAGGGCCGGAGATCGTGCCGCTGCCCTTGTTGAAGGGATCGGCGATCTGCTCGGCGATGCTGTAATGCTCCTCGACCACGGCGATGCCGGTCATGCCATGCTTCGCAGCATACTCGTTGGCCTCGGCAACGCGCGGGATCTGCCAGTTAGCCACGCCGATGGCACGGATGTGTCCGGCGTCGATATGCTTATTGAGCGCATCCATGATCTCGGCCACGGGCACGCCGGGATCGTCGCGATGCATGTAAAAGATGTCAAAATAGTCCAGGCCGCAGCGAGCCAGGGAGTCATACAGATCGCTGTGGATATCGAAGTCATGGCAGCGATCGCGCCACATGTTGTGGTGGCAGCCCTTTGTCGTCAGGATGACCTGCTCACGGTTGCCGCGCTCCTTGATCCACTGAGCCACGAGCATCTCGCTCACGCCCATGCCGTAGCCGCGGGCGGTGTCGATGGCGTTGATGCCGCAGGCGAGCGCTTGGTCGAGTTTGGCGAAGTACTCCTCTTTTTTGTCTCTGTCACGGAAGCCCATCGTCCCGATGATATATCTGCTGAAGGGCTTGTCGATGCCTTTGATCTTTCCGAATTCCATGATATCTCCTCCTGCTGTTATCTGTAGATGGTGCCGAGCTTGTCGCGGAAGTAGTAGATGGCGTAGGCCATGGAGGCCAGCAGGTCGGGCGTACCGTCGGTCTCGATGGTGGCCCAGCCCTTGAACTCATATTTCCTGAGCAGTTTGAACAGCCCCTCGAAATCAAGCACACCGAGCCCCGGCTCCCAGAACCAGCGGTGGCCGTCGTCCTGGATCTCCGGGTTCGAGGGGGCGTAGCGCTTCTCATCCGGCAGCCCGGGGTCAGCCGTATCTTTGAGATGGAAGGTGCAGATGCGGTCGTGGTAGTCCTCATAGAAGGTGCACAGATCCTCGCCCATGATGGACACCTGCGCGGTATCGAGGCAGTAGTGCACGGTCTTCGGATCCGTGCTCTCGATGATGCGGCGGTGGTTGGGCAGGTTCATGATGCAGAAGAACTCGTTGTGGATACCGAGCTTGACGCCGAGGTCCTCGGTCACGCGGCCCATTTCGTTGAGGCAGTCGATGGTGTTGGTGATGCCCTCCTCGGTCAGCGGGCCGCCCTGCGCCCAGTCGATGCCGGGGCAGACGTTCAGGTGCTTGCCGCCCATGACAACGACCTTCTCAGCCGCGGCTTTGCATTGCGCCACGCAGTTGGGGATGTTCTCCCGGATGTGGCCCGGCCCCATGCCGTGGAACATGCCGCTGATCTGTACGCCTCTCTCTCCGGCAAATTCCCGGAACTCGGTCAGGTCGCGGAAGAGCTTGAGGATGTCCATCAGATCCCACGGGGCGACCTCGAGCCCTTCATAGCCGCAGCCCGCGTGGTACTTGAGGATCATATCCCAGCTCTGGTAGTAGGCGTGGTTGGTCTTGTCCTCATAGTAGAAATCGCGGAAGTTCGGGATCTCCTTATAGGGAACGCCTTTCCAGTGGCTCATATGAGAATAATGGATGTTCGCCATTCGATTATGCCTCCTTTTTCAGTGTGTAGCGGGCGCGCAGGATGCCCCGGCTCACGTCTTTCGTCTGCCGGTTCGACACCGTCAGCCAGCCGTCATAGCCCTGCTCCTTCAGCGCGCCGAGCACCGCCCTCAGGTCGATCTCTCCCTCGCCCAGATCCCGGAACACCTGTGTCGGGCAGCTCTTCGGAAACTGCGGGTTCGGCCCCTTCCAGCACGCGTCCTCGTCGTGGAACGATGTGTCCGTCAGCGTCACACTGCCGATCCGCCCTCCGCACGCCTTGATGAACCTCACCGGATCCTCTCCCGCGATCGCCGCGTGCGCCAGATCCACGTTGATGTACACGCGCTTGTCTACCTTCTCCATGAACTTCGGCAGCTCCGCTCCGCGCAGGATCCCCCAGTACTCGCCGCGTACGCACAGCTTCACGTCCCCGGCTTCCTCCGCCAGCTCGTTGAGCGCGCCCGCCAGCTTCTCCAGCAGTTCTTCCTTCTTCTCCGGAAGTCCGCCCAGCGACGCCACCTCGGGGCTCGCCGAGATCACCGCGTAGTCGCAGCCCAGTCTCTTCGCATGCTCCAGCATCCTGCTCCCCAGCATCCTGAAGCCGCCCACGTATCTGTCCGCGTCGCCCGCCGGGAACGCCGTCCCCTGCAGCCCCGCGATCTTCGTGATGCCGCTCTCCGCCAGCAGGCTCTTGAATCCCTCCGCTCCGCCGTACTTCACGTCCAGCGCCACCTGAGAGAACGGGAACGCGCACCGCGCACCCATGAACCCCAGGTCGAACGGCAGCTCGATCGCCTCAAACCCGCCCGCAGAGGTCAGCCTGATCAGCTCCTCCCAGTAGTACTTCGACTCCACGCGGTTCCGGTTCGGCTCCTGATACCGCGTGTTCACCGTGTCAAAACTGAATGCCGTTTTCAATCCCTTCGCTCCTTTCGGTTCAAGAATAGATCTTGTCCAGCACATGGTGCAGATAATAGCTTACATAGGCCATGGAGGCCAGCAGGTCGGGGGTGCCGTCGGTCTCGATGGTGGCCCAGCCCTTGAACTCATATTTCCTGAGCAGTTTGAACAGCCCCTCGAAATCAAGCACACCGAGCCCCGGCTCCCAAAACCAGCGGTGGCCGTCGTCCTGGATCTCCGGGTTCGAGAGGGCGTAGCGCTTCTCATCCGGCAGCCCGGGGTCAGCCGTATCCTTGAGATGGAAGGTGCAGATGCGGTCGTGGTAGTCCTCATAGAAGGTGCACAGATCCTCGCCCATGATGGACACCTGCGCGGTATCGAGGCAGTAGTGCACGGTCTTCGGGTTCGTGCTCTCGATGATGCGGCGGTGGTTGGGCAGGTTCATGATGCAGAAGAATTCGTTGTGGATACCGAGCTGGATACCGTGGTCCTCGGAGTACCTGCCCATTTCGTTGAGGCAGTCGATGGTGTTGGTGATGCCCTCCTCGGTCAGCGGGCCGCCCTGCGCCCAGTCGATGCCGGGGCAGAGGTTGATGTGCCTGCCGCCGAGCTCGACGATCAGATCCACGGCGTTTTTGAAGTTGGCCACGCAGTTGGGGATGTTCTCCCGGATGTGGCCCGGCCCCATGCCGCTGAACATGCCGCTGATCTGCACGCCCTTGCTGCGCACATAGTCGCCGAAGTTTTTCGGCGTGCCGAACAGACTGCTCATCTCGCGCACGTTCGGCATCAGCTCGATGCCGTCAAAGCCCGTGGCGACGTAGTAGTCAAGGATCATGTCCCAGCTCTGGTAGTAGGCGTGGTTGGTCTTGTCCTCATAGTAGAAATCGCGGAAGTTCGGGATCTCCTTATAGGGAATGCCTTTCCAGTGGGCCATGTAGGAATATTTGATGTTTTCGCCCATTTTGGTCACGCCTCCTTTTTCAGTGTGTAGCGGGCGCGCAGGATGCCCCGGCTCACGTCTTTCGTCTGCCGGTTCGACACCGTCAGCCAGCCGTCATAGCCCTGCTCCTTCAGCGCGCCGAGCACCGCCCTCAGGTCGATCTCTCCCTCGCCCAGATCCCGGAACACCTGTGTCGGGCAGCTCTTCGGAAACTGCGGGTTCGGCCCCTTCCAGCACGCGTCCTCGTCGTGGAACGATGTGTCCGTCAGCGTCACACTGCCGATCCGCCCTCCGCACGCCTTGATGAACCTCACCGGATCCTCTCCCGCGATCGCCGCGTGCGCCAGATCCACGTTGATGTACACGCGCTTGTCTACCTTCTCCATGAACTTCGGCAGCTCCGCTCCGCGCAGGATCCCCCAGTACTCGCCGCGTACGCACAGCTTCACGTCCCCGGCTTCCTCCGCCAGCTCGTTGAGCGCGCCCGCCAGCTTCTCCAGCAGTTCTTCCTTCTTCTCCGGAAGTCCGCCCAGCGACGCCACCTCGGGGCTCGCCGAGATCACCGCGTAGTCGCAGCCCAGTCTCTTCGCATGCTCCAGCATCCTGCTCCCCAGCATCCTGAAGCCGCCCACGTATCTGTCCGCGTCGCCCGCCGGGAACGCCGTCCCCTGCAGCCCCGCGATCTTCGTGATGCCGCTCTCCGCCAGCAGGCTCTTGAATCCCTCCGCTCCGCCGTACTTCACGTCCAGCGCCACCTGAGAGAACGGGAACGCGCACCGCGCACCCATGAACCCCAGGTCGAACGGCAGCTCGATCGCCTCAAACCCGCCCGCAGAGGTCAGCCTGATCAGCTCCTCCCAGTAGTACTTCGACTCCACGCGGTTCCGGTTCGGCTCCTGATACCGCGTGTTCACCGTGTCAAAACTGAATGCCGTTTTCAATCCCTTCGCTCCTTTCGTCTTTGTTTATGTCAGTATGTTGTGCCCGATCCTCCGGCGCTCCCACGCCGGCCGACCGTCTCCGGCCGTAAATGCCGTAAATACAATAGTGTAGTTCTTCTTTATTATCGTCCATGAACGCCTCTTTGTCAACAATTATTTAATCCTTAATTAATTATCTTAAAAAACTATTGACAAACCAAATCGAGCCGATATAATAAAATTCAAGAGCGTATTTTTCTGTCCCTGAACCGGAAAAACTCAATTGACAAAGGAGGATACAGATGGAACCCAAACTCAAACAGCTTCTGCAAATCGGCATTTTCGTCAAGGACGCCGAGGCCTGCGTCAAGAATTACGAGGCCCTGGGCATGGGTCCCTGGAGCGTCGGCATCATGAGCGGCAAAACCATGGACCTTTACGTCAACGGCGAGCGCTACTATGACGACTTCATCAAGGTCTGCATCATGAACGCTTATGGCATCGAGTTCGAGATCATCGAGCCCATCGGCCCTTCCCCCATCAAGGACTGGGTCGAGGAACACGGCAACGGTCTGCATCACCTGGCCTTCGCCACTGCCGACAACTATGAGGATGTGCTCAACGCCTACCGCAAGGAGACCGGGCGCGAGGTCTGGAGCCGCGGACAGGGTCACAACAACATGATGGACTTCTCCTACATGGATCTGCGCGAGGAGCTGGGCATCTTTGTCGAATGCTACCGCAACATCATGCCGAACCGCCCCCGTCTTGATTTCTAAGCACAAACCGCAGGCAGCATAAGACCCTTTGCGCAAAAACCATATTTCAATTCCCATGGCCTTCGGCCGCTCCACCCACGGAAACGTTGACGAATTTACCTTCGGCAAGTCGTTCGCTTTTGCCGGACTCGTCACCGGTTCCTCCCTGGCCGGCGGTACATGAAAAAAGGAGGAAAACGTGACCCCCAGGCTCGGGGTGCGGCAGAGTGGAGACCTGCCGTAAGGCGGCGCGGCCCAGGCGGCCGGCCGCGAGCGCATCCGCGCGGAGGCGGGATGCGCGGAGCCGGCAGCATGGCGACAGTTCAACTGG
>Ga0208297_1000616_pt1 | contig 60981 bp, 53 predicted proteins | sample LMS_cellobiose_e_FD_187367 | JGI IMG/M metagenome (GOLD analysis project Ga0208297, IMG submission 187367) | Rumen-fistulated moose microbial communities from Alaska, USA - LMS_cellobiose_enrichment (SPAdes) (version 2) | ecosystem: Host-associated > Mammals > Digestive system > Stomach > Rumen...
ATCCTGTTTTTCAACCCATTTCGGATGGGTTGGGTTGTTATTGCCCAATGCTTTCCATGAATTTCCTAGAAAGGACGCCATCTGAATAATTCTTCTGAAAAGTTATTGACAGCTTTGGACAAATTAATAAGGGAGGCAGGAATTCTCCTGTCTCCCCTACAGCATTCTCCTATATATATATTAGAGAACTCTGAAAGCGTCGCGGCCTGCGTACTTTGCAGTGTCACCGAGCATCTCTTCGATCCTGATGAGCTGGTTGTACTTTGCGAGGCGGTCGGAGCGGCTCATGGAACCGGTCTTGATCTCACCAGTCTCGAGTGCGACTACGAGGTCGGCAATTGTGCAGTCCTCGGTCTCGCCGGAGCGGTGGGATACGACAGCTGTGTAGCCGTTTCTCTTGGCAAGGTCGATAGCCTCGAAGGTCTCTGTGAGAGTACCGATCTGGTTGACCTTGATGAGGATGGAGTTTGCAACCTTCTTCTCGAGGCCCATCTTGAGTCTCTCGGTGTTGGTGACAAAGAGGTCATCGCCAACAAGCTGTACTCTGTCGCCGATTCTCTCGGTAAGCATCTTCCAGCCTTCCCAGTCATCTTCTGCCATACCATCTTCGATGGAGATGATAGGATACTTGTTGACCCAGGACTCCCAGAGGTCGACCATCTGAGCAGAGGTGAGCTTCTCGCCTGTTGTCCACTTGAGGGTATAGGTCTTTGTCTCCTCGTCATAGAGCTCGGAGGAAGCTGGGTCGAGTGCAATCATGAAGTCGCCATCTCTGCCTGCTGTGTAGCCTGCATTTGCGATAGCCTGCATGATGACCTCGAGAGCCTCTTCGTTGGACTGGAGGTCTGGAGCGAAACCGCCCTCGTCACCTACGCCAGTGTTGTAGCCCTTCTTCTTGAGGACAGCCTTGAGGTTGTGGAAGACCTCTGCGACCATTCTGACAGCTTCCTTCATGGAAGATGCGCCAATTGGCATGACCATGAACTCCTGGAAGTCTACCTTGTTGTCGGAATGTGCACCACCATTGAGGATGTTTGCCATTGGAACTGGGAGAACACATGCATGGTATGCGCCGAGGTACTTATAGAGTGGAAGACCGAGGAAGTCTGCAGCAGCGTGTGCAACGGCCATGGAAACAGCGAGGATTGCATTTGCGCCGAGCTTGCCCTTGTTAGGGGTACCGTCGAGCTCGATCATAGCGCGGTCGATTGCGACCTGGTCGAGTGCATCCATACCCTCGATTGCTGGAGCGATGATGTCGTTGACATTGCCGACAGCCTTGAGAACGCCCTTGCCAAGGTATCTTGACTTGTCGCCATCTCTGAGCTCTACAGCTTCGTGCACACCAGTGGAAGCACCGGATGGTACAGCAGCGCGGCCAAAGGAACCGTCTTCGAGGATAACGTCAACTTCTACAGTTGGATTGCCGCGGGAGTCAAGAATCTCTCTTGCGACGATCTGTTCAATAATGCTCATATCGAAATTCTCCTTAATATGGAATTCAAGCTTACTATCCATTGTAATTGTCAAAAAGTCAATCAACAAAGGAACACATCCATTATATATAAGAAATGGCAGTCTGAGAACCCTCACACTGCCATATCTTGAGCCTTCAGAGGACTCAGTGCTTGAGAATGAGATAAGCAAGGAAGATGACAAAGAGGACCATTGTTGTCGGTGTTATCTTGTCGAACTCCTTCTTTGCTGCCTTTGCGATAACGAATGCGATCACACCCATCATGATACCGGTACTGATCGAGTATGCGAATGCCATGAATGCGATGCAGAGGAAGGCTGGAACACCTTCGGATGGATCCGACCAGTCGATACCCCTTACAGGTTCCATCATGTAGAAGCCTACCAGGATGAGTGCTGGAGCGGTTGCTGCAGATGGGATTGCCAGGAAGAGCGGGCTGAGGAAGAGCGAGAAGAGGAAGAGAACTGCCACAGTGAGAGCTGTCAGACCGGTCCTTCCACCCTCTGCAACACCTGTCGAGGACTCTACGAAGGTGGTGACAGTCGAGGTTCCGCAGATTGCGCCGAATGTGGTTCCGATAGCATCTGCAAAGAGTGCTTCCTTGCAGTTTGCGATAGTTCCGTCGCTCTGGATGAGGTTGGACTTCTGGGCACAGCCGATCAGAGTGCCGACAGTATCGAACATATCGACGAAGAGGAAGGAGAACATCACGACGAGGAAGTCGAGAGGATGTGCTGCGATCTCGCCGAATGCGAAGCACTTGAAGATTGTCGGGGAGAGCGATGGTGGCATGAAGGAGCCGCCAGCGTACTTCGTGACACCGAATGGGATGCCGACGATGGTGGTAAGGATGATACCGATGAGGACTGCACCCTTGACATTCATGCAGAGGAGAACGAGCGTGATGATGAGGCCGATGACAGCTACCATTGCAGGTCCCGGGGAGCAGATGGCACCGAGATCGACGAGGGTTGCACCGTCGACGATGATACCTGCGTTCTGCATGCCGATGAATGCAATGAAGAAGCCGATACCGACCGAGATTGCCTTCTTGAGGCTATCAGGGATACTGTTGACGACAGCCTCTCTGACATTCAGCAGTGTCAGAACAATGAAGATGATACCTTCGACGAAGACTGCTGTCAGAGCGAAGGACCAGTCATAACCCATTCCAAGTACTACAGTGTAGGCAAGGAATGCATTGAGACCCATGCCTGGAGCCAGAGCAAATGGCAGGTTGGCATAGAATGCCATTACCAGGGTCGCTACTGCAGATGCAAGTGCTGTTGCTGTAAATACCGAACCAAAATCCATTCCTGCAGCTGAAAGGATGCCTGGATTTACAGCAAGGATGTAGGCCATTGCCAGGAAGGTCGTGATACCGGCCATTATCTCGGTCCTGACTGTGGTCTGCCTCTCCTTCAATTTGAAAAACTTTTCCATACACCACTCCTTTTTGAGAGAATATGATTGTAACTATATTTTCTATTTGACTAGCAACAAAATGCAACAATAAAATTCAGATAGCGGAAAATCTTTCGGAGGTGGATATGAACAAGGAGCTTACCAGAAGGCTTGTAGATGCGAATATGGGAAGGTGCAATGCCGATCTCTGTCTAGGGAATGTCCAGGTCGTAGATGTCTACAACAAGGAGATATTCAAGGGCGATGTCTTCATCAAGGATGGATACTTCTGCTCCTGCGGCAACAGTATGATCAAGGCGGACAGATATATCGATTGCGGTGGCAAATATCTCGTTCCTGGCTTCATAGATGCACACTGCCACATCGAATCAAGCCATCTTTCGCCCTCGGAATTCTCGGATGCAGTAGTTCCCAGAGGGACCACTACTGTGATCGCAGATCCGCACGAGATATGCAATGTGGCCGGGCTCGATGGCCTTAGATACATGATAGACTCTGCAAAGGGTGCTCCCCTTTCCATCTTCTATATGTTCCCATCCTGTGTTCCAGCTACCGACTTCGAGAATGCCGGAGCGGTGCTTCTCAGGAAGGACATCGAGACGATGATAGATGACGAGAGGATACTCGGACTGGGAGAGATGATGAACTTCCCAGGACTGTTCATGGCAGATGAGAAGGTCCTCGACAAGCTGGAAGCCGCATATTCCAGGAAGAAGAACATCGATGGCCACAGTCCGGCAGTGACGGACAATGGTCTTGATGCATACACAGCTGCCAGGATCACCACGGATCACGAGTGCGAGACCGTCGAGGATCTGCATGAGAGAGTAAGGAGAGGCATGTATGTCATGCTGAGAGAGGGAACAGCCTGCAGGAATGTGCTTGGACTGCTTCCTGGCGTCACAAAGGAGAACTCGTCGAGGATACTCTTCTGCACAGACGACTGCCAGCCTCAGACGATAATGACCAAGGGTCATCTCAGCAATGGTGTGAAGCTTGCAATCCGAAACGGTCTCGACCCACTGTATGCAATCTCTATGGCAAGCCTGAATGCAGCTACCTGCTACAAGCTTGAGGACAGGGGCGCAATCGCACCAGGCCTAAGAGCAGACTGCTTCCTCACAAGCTCACTCGAAAATCTCGATCCGGAGGCTGTCTACATCGAGGGAAAGCTCGTTGCAGAGAATGGAAGGATTCTTGAGAAGGCTCCACATGCTCCACTTGTGGGTGTTGCAGGAAAGATGAATGTGAAGCGCCTTGACAGGGACATCTTCAAAATGAAGCTGACAAGCGACCATGTTCGCGTCATCAGGATTCTTCCGGGCGGCGTCGTTACAGGGGAGGATGAGGCATACATCAGAAGGGATAAGGATGGTGACTTCATCCACGATGAGAACGAGGACATTCTCAAGATAGCTGTCATAGAACGCCACCATGGAACAGGAAATGTAGGTCTTGCACTGATAAAGGGCTATGGAATGAAGAAGGGCGCAGTTGCGACCTCGGTCGCCCACGATTCGCATAATATAATAGTAGTAGGAAGCTCGAACGAGGAGATGCTCTGCGCAGTCGAGGAGCTTGTGAAGCTGGGAGGAGGAATTACAGTCGTCAAGGATGGAAAACTGCTGGGATCTCTGCAGCATGAGATAGCAGGCCTGATGACGGACAGACCTCTGGACTATGTGAAGGAGAAGCTCGACGAGCTTCATGAGATCGCAGTCAGGGAGATCACGGACAGGACCGACATTGACCCATTCATGACACTCTGCTTCATGGCCCTTCCGGTCATTCCGGAGCTGAAGATCACCGATCTGGGACTCTTCGATGTGATGAAGTTCTCACTGGTTCCAGTCGAGAAGGAGTGACAATAGTGCGCCACCGGAGAAAGCGGTGGCGTTCTTCTACTCAGTCCAGTTTCTTCCTATTCCCTTTCTGATCAGTGCTCTCTGGGCCTTCTCTGTGCCCTTCCTCTCCTCGAGTCTTCTCTGGCAGTCGGAGTATATCTCTGCAATCTCCTCCTCATGCTCCTCGAAGTACTCATCGAGCACCTCTCTGGCAAGAGACTTGGGAACCCCCTTGTCGACAAGACGAAGGAGGAGTATCTGCTTTCCTTCCGGATTCCTTGCCAGCCTCGACCTGATGAAGGCCTCGGCAAACCTCCTGTCGCTCAGAAAGTCCTGCTCCTGGAGACGGATGACCGCATCCTCTATCTCCGACAGGCTGTGACCCTTCGAGGAAAGCTTGCTTACAAGCTCCCTGACAGTGTGCTCGCGTCTTGAAAGATAGCCTAGTGCCCTATCGTATGCGTTCATGAAGATAAAGATACAACAGGAAAAGAAAAAAGGCCATCCGAAAACCGGATGACCTTCGAAAAGCTTTCCTGTCGAGAAGAGAGATTATCTCTTGCTGAACTGGAATCTTCTTCTTGCACCACGTCTGCCGAACTTCTTTCTTTCGACCATTCTTGGGTCTCTTGTCATGAAGCCAGCTGTGTGAAGTGCTGCTCTGTATGTCTCGTCCTCGTAGTCGCAGAGTGCTCTGGCAACACCATGGCGGCAGGCCTCGGCCTGACCCTTGATGCCACCACCGACAACTGTGATGACCACGTCGTACTTGTCAGCAGTCTCGGTAACTACGAGTGGCTGCTTGACAGCGAAGACATTGAGCTCGTCAACGAAGTACTCGGAAACATCCTTGCCGTTGACTGTGATCTTACCATTGCCCTCTCTGAGATAGACTCTGGCGGAAGCGGTCTTTCTGCGACCTACTCCATGACCGAGATTAACTACTTCTTTCTTGTTCTCTTTCTTAGCCATTTCTTATCTCCTTAAAGTTCAACGACAACAGGCTTCTGTGCCATCTGAAGATGCTCTGCGCCTGCATAGACGTGGAGGTGAGTGAAAAGGGTTCTACCAAGAGCTCCGTGTGGAAGCATGCCCTTGATTGCATGCTCCATCGGGAAAGTAGGCTTTCTCTCGATGAGTTCACCATAGGACTCTGCTGTGAGTCCGCCTGGGAACATTGAGTGGCGATAGTACTTCTTGTCAATCATCTTGTTACCGGTGACGCTTGCCTTGGCTGCGTTAATGATAATAACGTAATCGCCCATGTCCTGGTGAGGAACATACTCAGGCTTGTTCTTGCCTCTGAGAATTCTAGCGGCTGCAACAGCAACACGGCCAAGATTCTTGCCTTCTGCGTCAATGAGATACCATTTCTTCTCCATTGACTGCTGCTTTACGAAAATAGTCTTCATACTGAATCCTTGCGTTTGATTTTTGTCGCCTGTCATCTAATCGAGGCTCACCTTCCATGAAGGACCGGTATGTTCTCGGGTTCACTCCCAGGGGAAAGGGAATTGGGCAAGGGCTTCACAGCCAAGTGGACCAGAGGACCAGCACTTCACAGATCCTCGACCATGCTCTTCTCCATCCATCTCCATCCAAGGCCCCTTTAGGGTTGAGCCTCTTCTGTCCATTTCAGGATAGGAACAAGGACACAAAACAACACACTACGCCTTAGGGCATAGCATTATGAACGATACACGATGAGCAGAGTTTTGTCTACACCCAGATCAGGGAAGCTTGTGCACTGCAGAGGATGAGGAGTTGAAGAGTCCCAGATTCCCGTTGTCAAACCTGACTCTGAGAATTGTCCTCCCATTCCTTTCGCTTACATCGACAACGGATCCGACACCCGTATTGTCGATTTCGACCCTGTCGCCAGCACTCCAGCTGACCTTCTCTCCCTCCCTTTCGAGCTTTGCATAGGCCGCATTGTAGATGGAGCTCCTTCCACTGTCGAAGCTGACTGTTATCTGTATGCCGACAGCCCTGACATCGACCTTTGTGACTGTACCCGTTTCCCTGTTGTCGGGATTGACGACCCTGTCGCCGACCTTGAACTCGTTTCCCTTCACAAGCTTGACGCTCTTCTTTGTAGGTGGTAGAGAGACCCCGCTTGCCCAGGATGGTCTGTTCTCGAAGGAGGTGCGATCTGAGAACCTGTCAGAGAACGAGCTGCTGCGCCTGGGCTCGAATGCGAAGCGGTCGAGATAGCCTCCCTGGCTGGAGTTCCTGAGCTCTCCATTGTAGTAGCCCTTCGGAATCTCCTTGAGAAAGCGAGAGGGCTGCTGGTAGTTCCAGTGTCCGAATGTCTGTCTCTTTCCTGCAAACGAGAGATATAGCTCCTTCCTGGCCCTGGTGACTGCAACGTAGAATATTCTTCTCTCCTCCTCGATATCATCCTCGCCGACATCGCCAGAACCCGGCATGATCGCCTCTTCAAGGCCTGTCACGAAGACCCTATCGAACTCGAGACCCTTTACAGTATGCATCGTCATGAGCTTGACGCCATCCCTGTCTCGTGGGTCGTCATCGCCGAGAACGGTGTTATCCAGAGTGATCTTCTCGATGAAATTCTGGAGTCCTTCTCTTCCTGGGGCTACCAATGACATTGCGTTGACGAAGGCCGAGAGGTTGTCCATCCTCGTCTTCCTCACAGTCTTGTCAGGCTCGGCGTCATAGAGAGCAAAGATACCGAAGCGCTCCATGAGGAAGCGTGAGAACTCCTCCTGAGGAATCTCCCTGTCGATCATAGTGCCGGCCTCGATGCAGGCACCGAAGAAATCCTGGAGGCCGGTATTCGCCTTTCCGGAGACTGCACCTGTCCTTATCGCCTCATCCATCGCATCCATCAGATGCTCGTTCAGCGAGATGACCCTCTCCTGCGACTGTGTGCCGATACCACGAGATGGCTTGTTTATCATCCTTCTGAAGGCGATCACATCGCGCGGATTCAGCAGGAACGAGATGAGCGCAAGCATGTCCTTGACCTCTTCTCTGTCGTAGAACCTCAGGGCACCGATCACCTGATACGGAATTCTCTGGCCTGTGAAGACGGTCTCGAACTCGTTCGACTGAGCATTGGTCCTGTAGAGGACGCAGGTGCTGTTGTAGTTTCCATCCCTTCGGATAATGGAGGCGACTCTGAGTGCCTCGTCGCGGGCATCGAGACAGCTGTAGAGCTCCGGCTTTCTTCCCTCTCCCTGTCGCGTGAAGATCGTCTTCTCATGGCGTCCTCTGTTGTTCTTTATGACGGATGAGGCGATTCTGAGTATCGAAGAGGTCGAACGGTAGTTCTCCTCCAGCTTTATGGTCCTTGTTCCCGGATAGTCGTTCGGGAAGTTGAGTATGTTCTTTATCTCTGCACCACGGAAGCGGTAGATGGACTGGTCATCATCGCCGACGACCACGACCTGTGTCCCTTCCCCGGCGAGATTTCTCAGCAGGTTGAACTGGCTTCCGTTCGAGTCCTGGTACTCATCCACAAGAATGAGACGGAAGCGGTCATTCAGCTGCCTTCTGATATCGGGGTTCTCTACAAGCAGTCTGTTGGTCTTGACGATCAGGTCTGCAAAGTCGACACAGCCGACATCGACAAGCGCCTTCTCGTAGGCCCTGTAGCGCGTTCTGAAATCCGGGCACTTCGACTCCTCGTATGCGAAGTCGGGATAGTCCACATCCTGGCCCTTGTCCTTGGCCTTGCCTATGAACTTCGCATAGGGCCTGAGCTCCTGCTTCTTTGCATTCGGATAGAGGCTCGCGAGCAGTGCGACAGAGTCCTCGTCGTCATATATGTTGAAGGAGGATGGAAGACCGATTCTCTCTCCGTATCTTCTCAGAAGATAGGCACCGAAGGAGTGGAAGGTCCTCATCTCAAGGCCCGGCATCGGACCTCCACAGAGCGCTTCTACCCTCTCTCTCATCTCCTTTGCCGCCTTGTTCGTGAATGTGACAGCAAGGATCTGCCAGGGGCGATAGTTCTTCTCGGCTATCGCATATGCGATCTTGGATGTGATGACACGGGTCTTGCCGGAGCCGGCTCCTGCGAGCACAAGCAGTGGATTGTCGAAATCGGTCACTGCATCCAGCTGTGGGGAGTTGAGGGAAGAAAGGATATCACTCACGTTCGATCTTCCTTATCTTGACAGCCTCGAGGTCGACACCTCTGACCTTCCTGATTCCGACCTCGACCACATCGCCCGGCATCATATCGCTTCCCATGATCACAGTTGCACCATCGACCTCTGGGGCCTGGGAGTAGATCCTTGCGATCGAAAGGTCCTCGCCGGCTATGTTCTCTTCGACAAGTGCCCTATACTTTTTCCCGACGAAGCGCTCGAGCCGCTCTGCAGTTATCCTGCTCTGGATCTCCTCGAGCTCCTTCTGCCAGAGGGCTGCGACCTTGTGCGCCCTGTTGTGCTCCCTCTGATTCCTCATCGACCAGGCTGGAGTGTCCTCCTCTCTCGAATAGAGGAAGGAGCCCATCCAATCGAGCTGGGCCTCCTCGACGAACCTCAGGAGCTCCTCGAACTCCTCCCTTCCCTCTCCGGGGAAGCCGAGCATCAGTGTCGAGCGGATCACAGCATCAGGCAGCGCCTCTCTTATTCTTCTAACAAGACCTGCATACGTTCTGCGATCTCCTGTCCTCTTCATTCCTACAAGGACCTTGTGGTCTGCATGCTGGAATGGGATATCGAAGTATGGAAGTATCTTTCCATTCGAATTCCTGACGATATCGATGAGCTCAAGAGGGAAAGTGTCCGGATGGATATAGAGCATCCTGAGGACAAAGTCACCCTCAAGAACCGAAAGTGTCTTCAGAAGTTCACAGAACCTCTCGCCCTTTCCCCAGTCTGTCCCATAGGCCCCGAGGTCCTGGGCTATTATGTTTATCTCATAGATGCCACTTGATATGAGCCTTCTCGCCTCCTCGACGACTGCATCGAAGGGTCGGCTTCTCAGTGGTCCCCTGATTATTGGAATCGCACAGTAGTTGCAGCAGTGGTTGCACCCCTCGGATATCTTCAGGAAGGCAGAGCGCGGCATCGAAAGGTTGTACTTCCTTGCATCCCTCTCGCTATCCGGATCCGGATACTCCGGAGAAAGGACGATCTGCTCTGCATCCTTCTCTTCAAGTCTTCTCAGGACCTCCGGGAAGGCCGAAAGGTCATGGTTTCCGAAGATCGCATCCGCCTCCCCGAGCTCGAGCTCCGATGCGTAGCGCTGTGCAAGACAGCCGGCAAGCACGATCTTCTTCTCTGGAAAGCTGCTGCGGAACTGGAAGAATGTATCGATCGACTCCTTCTTGGCATCCTCGATGAAGCCACAGGTATTCACAACGATGACATCTGCCTCACCGGGCCTCTCTGTACGGACGAATCCCTCATCATCTGCATATGTCAGCAGAATTTCACTATCGACCTGGTTCTTGGCACAGCCGAGACTTTCTATGTATATCTTTTTCACGGAAGAAAAATATACCCCAAAGAGAACAACTCCTCAAGTGAATGGAAACTCAAATTGACATCCACATGCCAAAAGACCGATGCTTTTGGCATGGAAAGGAGCATCAGGCTTTACAGCGAAAGCGCAGCGAGAATGTCAAAGTATCTGAAGCTCACCATCTCTCTGCGTCTGAAGAGCATCTATGGCAGAGACCTATTCGACCTTGTATGCTCTGATATAATCTTCTCTCCGCTTCCTGAGGACAAGCTCGGACTCTTCAATACCTCATCCCGCCTCATCCTGATTGCAGAGAGGCTGCTTGGAAACGGCGAGGAGACTATCCTCTCCATTGCACTACACGAGACGGCCCATGCAATCTGCTACTACAGAAGTGGAAGCACAGAGCACGATTCGACCTTCAGAGAGGTATGCAGAAGCCTTGGAATAGGTGAAGGCTTCGAGAAGGCCAGGATCGACATAAGAAAGCAGGAGGGGATAATCCAGAAGATAAGGAAGCTGGAAGCGCTCTCCTCCTCCCCCTTCGAGGCCGAGGCCCAGGCCGCGATGGCCAAGGCGAGGGAGCTTGCGATAAAGTACCACATCGAAAGAGAGAAGAACGATGAGGAGAGGATCTGGGAGGCAGACCTTGCCACAGGCAGAAGGATCAGCCGCAAGCACAAGATACTTGCAAGCATGGTCTCTCTCCTTTCGGGTGTCTATGTCGTCACAGTTCACCTGGACTCCTTCGATGGTCTCAGATGCTACGGCCAGAAGGGAGATGTCGAGATCGCAGTCTACCTCTTCGATACCCTGGAGAGGACAATAGACAGGAAGCTTGCCGAGGAGAGAAGCAGGGACTCCAGACTCTATCAGGGACAGCTGGGGACTACGAGCTTCTACATGGGAGTGCTCTCTTCCCTGAACGAGCGCTTCAGGACAAGCGGCAGTGATGAGGATACAAAGGCCATAATCAGGATGAGAGGCGACAGCGGCAGGCTTGCAAGAAGGCTTGTTTTCACAAATGCACGCCTCTCTGGAAGAAGGTCGATGGTGAGGCAGAACGAGGCTGTCTATCAGAGTGGAAGAAGCTTTGGAAGCAGGATGGAGATACGAAAGGGAGTGAAGAGGGATGATGGCAGACTCCTTCTGCCAAGATAGAAAGCTTTACTTGTGCTTCCAATATTGTTTATCATCCTGAGTGTATGATCACACTAGAAAAATCTCCTGTACGGGGAGAGATCCTGATTCCTTCCTCCAAGAGCCAGACGATCAGGGCCCTTCTCCTTGCGACCTTCTCTCATGAACGATCCGTAATCGAGAATCCACTGGAATCCTCGGATACACAGGCCTGCATAAACGCCTGCACGCTTCTGGGTGCAAAGATAGAGTTCTCCGATGACAGGAGACGCTGCTATGTCGATGCGACCGGAGTCGATGCCAGAGGAAAGAGCTTCACGATAGATACGATGAACAGCGGAACGACCATCTACCTCATCTACGGTCTTTTGGCCGCAGAGGGCGCAAGGGAGATCGTGCTGACCGGGGACGAGCAGCTCAACAGGCGCCCCATCCTTCCACTTGTAGAGGCATACAGGGACCTGGGAGTCGAAGCCGAGATCGAAGGAGAGTGTCCTCCGGTCAGGATCAGGGGAGAGCTCAGGGGAGGAAGGACCAGCATAGAGTGCAGGACAAGCCAGTACCTCTCATCACTGCTGCTCTCTCTTCCCCTTGCGAAGGGCGACTCTGTAGTCGACTGTCCGATCCTCTATGAAAAGCCGTATGTGAAGATGACGCTGGGCTGGCTCGACAGACAGAATATAGAGTACACGATCAGTGAGGACCTTCAGCATGTCGAGATCCCTGGCAGGCAGCGCTACCACGGCTTCGAGACCATGGTCACCGGAGACTACTCATCTGCCTCCTTCTTCTTCGTCATGGCCGCGATCACAGCAGGCACGATAACAGTCAGTGGCCTTGACAGGAACGATGTCCAGGGAGACAGGCACATACTCGACATACTCGAGAAGATGGGCTGCAGGATATCCTGGAATGGCTATTCCGTGACAGTCGAGGGGCCAGAGAAGCTGCTTGGGGGCACCTTCGATCTGAACAGCATGCCCGATGCGCTTCCAATCCTGGCAGTTGCCGCAGCTGCAGCCTCAGAGCCTGTAAGCCTCGTCAATGTCGCACAGGCGAGGATAAAGGAGACCGACAGGATAAGGTGCATGAGAGAGAACCTCGAGTCCCTCGGATGCAACATAGCAGAAAGAGAGGATGGACTTGAAATCAGACCGAGCACTCTGCACGGTGGTCCTGTCAGGGGATTTGGAGACCACAGGATAATAATGGCCATGGCAGTCTGCTCGCTCATTGCCTCATCGCCGATCACGATAGATGACGAGAGGGCCTGCTCTGTTACCTTCCCGACCTTCTTCCGTCTCTTCGAATCCCTTAAGGAGGAAAGATGAAGTACGCATTCGTTATTCTCAATGGAGAAGAGACACTCAGACCCTTTGCCGACTCGATAATGATCGAGAATGAGAGCAGCTACGCACTTGAAGAGGATACGACTGACCTCGTGCTGCTCTTCCTCGATACCTCGCTCCAGGTCACAGAAGCAGCTCTTGCACTTCTCTCGGCAAGGGACAACTCGAAGCTTGGCTACATCGCAGCTCTTTCCCCTTCCAAAAAGGCACTGAGAGAGATGGAGAAGCTGCTCTACGAAAGGTGCGAGCTTGCTCTCAGCTACGCTTCGAAGTGCAATAATGCAAGGCGCATCAGAAAGGATATCGTCAACGAGGAGATAAGGCTTCCTCAGGACAATATCTTCACAAGATTATTGGATAGGTAGCCCATGATAAACGTAGGAAATGATTGGCAGGAGCTGTTCGATGCAGAGCAGAAGAAGGAGTACTACCTCCGTCTGAGGGAGTTCCTGAAGTCGGAGTATGCAAATCACAACATCTTTCCTCCGATGAACGAGATATTCAACGCCTTCGTGCTCTGCCCCTTTGCAAGCACCAAGGTCATCATCGTGGGACAGGACCCATACCATGAAAGAGGTCAGGCCATGGGGCTCTCCTTCTCTGTCAGAAGCAGTGTCGAGGAGCCACCCTCGCTTGTGAACATCCACAAGGAGATACTCCAGGAGAAGGTGCTCCAGGGAGAGTGGTCCTCGGACCTCACCCGCTGGGCAAGGCAGGGTGTCCTTCTTCTGAACAGCACGCTCACAGTGCGCGAGCACCAGGCAAATGCCCATCAGGGCCGTGGCTGGGAGATCTTCACGGACACCTGCATCAGAGCACTTGACAGAGACCCAAGGCCGAAGGTCTTCCTGCTATGGGGAAGCTATGCCAGGAGCAAGAGGGCCCTTGTCACGAATCCTGACCATCTGATACTGGAATCCGCACACCCCTCACCCCTCTCTGCATACAGAGGTTTCTTCGGGAACAACCACTTTGCACTTGCAAATGAGTTCCTGGAGAGAAATGGCGAAGAGATGATAAGGTGGTGATGCGATGTACGATTTCGATAGATACATTGACAGAAGAGGAACCTCCTCGGTCAAGTGGAACAGGGATGCGATCAGGAGCATCTGTGGCAATCCTGATGCACTTCCATTCTGGGTCGCTGACATGGACCTTCCAACATCGGACGCGATACACAGTGCGATGATATCAGCAGCCTCCTTCGGCATCGCAGGCTATTCGGACGTACCAGAATTGCAGAAGAGCTTCCTCGGCTTTCTTGAAAGAAAGCATGGCTGGAGTGTGGATGAGGAGCATGTGACCTACGCCCAGGGGCTCCTGCATGCGATAGCACTTGCGATGCAGACCTTCACAGAAGCTGGTGATGGCGTACTTGTCATGTATCCAAGCTATGCGCCCTTCGAGGCGATGGCGAAGAGCAACGACAGGAGAGTAATCGAGTATGACCTTGATTGCAGAGATGGAAGGTTCTACTTCGATAGAGAGAGCTATGAGAAGAAGGCAAGGGATGCTTCTCTCATAATGCTCTGCTCCCCTCACAATCCATCAGGGATGGTCTTCTCGAGAGAGGATCTCGAGTTCATCCTCCAGCTTGCAAAGGAGAATGGACAGCTCGTCTTCTCGGATGAGATCCATGCAGACCTTGTGCATCCGGGATACAGGCACATCCCACTCGGAAAGGCCAATGAGAGCATCGGCGCAAAGGTCATCACATTCATGGCACCATCGAAGACCTTCAATATCGCAGGCGAGCACTTTGCCGAAGTGGTCTTCTCCGAGAGAAGCATGCTTGAAAGGTACAGAAGAAAGCAGTCGAAGCTGTATCTCACTTCACCGGGCTTCTTCATTGCCGGGATGGCCCTGGCCGCCTACTCATCATCCGATGACCAGAATGCAGAGCTCTGCACCTATCTTGGAGAGAATGCCCTATTCATCAGAAGTTATATCGAGAACAATATCCCGAAGCTGAGGTTTGCAAATGCAGAGGCCTCCTTCGTTGGCTTCATAGACTGCTCCAGCATATTCGAAAGTGTGAAGAGGGACATGGAGAGACATCCCGAAGCCTACGATGGAGACCACTTCATCATGTCGCACTTCTTCGGCCACTATGCCGGAATCTGCATGAACGATGGCTCCTGGTTCGGAAGCAGGTATGCACCCTTTGTAAGATTCAACTACGGAACAAGCAGAGAGATGGTAGAAAAGGCCCTCTCTGCGATGAAGAGAGCTGTGGACCAGCTTGAATAGGAAGGGTGGAGGATGCTCCTCCACCCGATCATACCTCCACGATGTTTCCATCCACATCCCAGAAGCTTTCGACTCCCCCCTTTCTGAGGTAGAAGAGAGTTCCGTAGCACTCCTTGTCGGGATACAGGTCCTTTACGACCTTGATGTAGCTCAGGACCTGGATCCTATGCTCCTCAGGATCCTTCAGAGAGTCGCTCTTGTAGTCTATTACCAGATTGAACCTCTCTCCATGGACAAGCAGGTCTATTACACCTTCGACTGCAGAATCACCCGCATCATCGAGTGTCGTGTAGAACCTGACCTCCTCCTCAGTCCTGTGATCCTTCACATATTTCTGGTAGAGCTCGCTTTCGATGAAGCCATCTGCAAAGCGCCTGGCAGTCTCGAGAAGCAGTGCATTCTCCTCCTCCGATCCAGTGAGGCTGCACTCCACATCCTCATAGGTGCCATCTCTTAGCAGCCTTTCGAGAACAAGGTGGCAGAGAGTTCCGAACTCGGCCTCCAGATTATCTCTCCTGAGAATCTCATCGATGGCATAGGAGCCGATGAGGGTCCTCTCTCTGAAGGCATCATCCATTCTGCGCTTCAGATCCGAGACGCTTATTCTCCTTCTCTCTGCAGTGAAGGCCCCGAGCTCCGACAGCTCGTAGGAAAGCTCCCTGCCTGCATGAAGTACTCTGCTGACCTTGGTTCCTGCGACATCCTCGAGTATCACATTGCCCTCTTCTGCAGTAAGGGCGAGCACATCTGCCCCGATTGCATCCTTGTACCAGGAGAAGAGCTTCTCGAACCTGAGATTGTCAGGATTGGGACTCTTTTTCCTGGCGTCAGGATCCTTCCTGTCCAGATTCTCCCTGTAGCCTCCGATCACTATCAGATGGTCCTCGGCCCTGGTCATTCCAACATAGAGGACCCTCTTCGCTTCGGCCTCATCCTTGGCCTTTTCATCCTCAAGGAGTATGCTCTGGAAGCAGTCCTCTGCTGTTGCGATGAGCTTTCCACCATAGGAGAAGACGAAGTTGTGGGTACTCTCCTTCTTCTCACCCTTGCCAAGACCAGCAAGGATGACGACAGGAAACTCCAGCCCCTTGGACTTGTGTATCGTCATCAGCTGGATACCGCTTACCTCTCGTCTGAGGATGGTCGTTTCCTGAAGATGCTCGCTTGTGCCGAGCATGTTTCGGAGGAATGCGACGAAGTCTGCAAGCCCAAGAGAACGCTCCTGGAACGAGACTGCATATGAGAAGAGATAGTCGTAGTGCTCCATGTAGCTCTTCCTGTCCTCTCTTGAGGCAAGGTAGCCCAGGTAGCCGCCCTCGATGAAAAGTTTCTCGAGAAGTTCTGGAATCGTGAGCCTGAAGGCCTCCTCCTTCACATCGGAAAGGAAGGAGGAGAAGGAGGCGAATCTCTCCCTGTCCACCTCGAGCACATCCTTTTCTTCGAGCAGCAGGTTGCATATGCTCTCCTCGCAGAGTGCGCAGAAGGGAGACTTCAGGAGAGCGATATAGCTTCTCCTGTCCTCTGGATACAGAAGGTACTGCAGGAATGCATAGAAGTCTCCTGCAACTGCTTCAAGCATCAGGGACCTGGTCTCTGTCAGCTGATACGGAAGTCCTCTTCTTCTCAGCGCCTTCTCGATGTTCATCTGGTTGCCGCTCGAGCGGAAGAGTATCGCGACCTCCTGTGGAAGTGGACGTCTTCCATCGATGAGGAACTCATCTGTCGTGAGGACCCTGAGGCAGTAGTCACCTATTGCCTCGGCCTCGAGAATATCACCATCGAGCTCCTCATCCTCACTGCTCTCTATCCTGCTCCTGTTGTAGACTGCAAAAACTATCCTGGAGGTGGTTCCATTGGCCCCTCTTCCTGCCTCTATCCTCTCATAGCGGGCCTCATAGCTCTCCCCATTGTTCTTGAACACACTCTCGAAGACATTGTTGAAGTGGTCTATGAGCTTCTTCTGGCTTCTGTAGTTTATCTTCAGTGAAAGACTCTGGCCGTTGCTTCTTACATCATCCTGCAGAGAGCGGAAGACGGATACGTCCGCACCCCTGAAGCGGTAGATGGACTGCTTCTCGTCACCGACCAGGAATATCTTGTCAGGTGAGAGCTCCGAGATGGAGGGGATCCTTCCGGCTTCGGATGTGGAATCATCCCTTTCGGATAGCAGGAATAAAAGATCCCTCTGCAGTGAGTTGTTATCCTGGAACTCGTCTATCATTATGTAGCGATACTGGTTCCTGAAGGTCCTTCTGACCTCCAGGTTGTCCCTGAGTATCGTCACAGCAAGGGCTGCTATGTCATTGAAGGTCAGAAGACCGAGTCTTCTCTTCTGGTCGTTGATCATGCGGGCATACTTCTCGAGTGCAATCTGGAGAAGTCCCGGCTCGATCGAGCCCATCTTCACATAGTCCTGTATCTTGTAGTGCTTTCCAGTCTTCAGGACAGGATTGATATAGGTATTCACGATCGTGCTGACATCATCACCCTTCTTCGTCCCTTGAAGACCGAATGAGAATTCTTCAGTAAAGCTCCTGCCTTCGAACATCTCTTTCAGAGTGTCCAGCTTCTTCTGCTGGTTCGGTGTAAGCTGGATCTCCTCGAGCCTTTCCATTCCCTCGGCAAGCAGCTCTCTCTGCTTCTGGTATATCCTGCACAGGTCCTCGAAGAAGGCCCTGGAGATATTCTCTGCGCTGAAGGAGCCTGTAAGCGTCACGCTGCGGGCTATCTTCAGGAAGAACTTCTCCATTACCTCATTGGGAAGAAAGAGAGACGAGATGAAGATGGCCTCCTTGCTGTTCTCCTCGTCGGCCAGGAATTCAAGTGCAAGGCGCTCGTACATGGCATTTGCACTCATGTCATCGAGCACACCTATATCCCTGGCGAGTCCATAGGAGACAGCGTCGCTCCTGGCTATCCTCGAGCAGAAGCTGTCCAGAGTCGAGATGGTAGCGCGAGAGAAGCTCTCAAGAGAAGAGCTGTCTATTGCAGAGCCTGCAAGCAGCAGACGGCGGTATATCCTGTCCCTCATTTCAGAGGCGGCCTTCTGTGTAAAGGTGAGAGTGAGTATCTCCTCAGGTCTGACGCCCTTCTCCATGACAAGGCGCAGGAATCTCCAGGAGAGCACTGCGGTCTTTCCGGCACCTGCTCCTGCAGAGACGACGCTGTTCTCGGATGAATCTATTGCAAGAAGCTGCTCTGAATTGGGAGGGAACTTCTCCCTCCTCATCATCTGTTCAAGTTCTTCTGTCATTGCAGATTGTATCTCCTTCGGCAGATGCCTCTCTCGCTGCAGTTCTCGCAGTTCTTCTTGCCTGGAGTTGCCTTCCAGAGCCCCTCTCTATACCCCTTCTCTGTCCTCTCATAGTCCTCGGCAAGCCTGTCGGAAAGCTCCTCGAGCCTATCTGCTGCTATTCCCCTGAGATAGGACTCGTGCATCGAATAGAAGAAGACATTCTCGACACTCCTGTTCAGTGTCTTCTCGTAGAGCTCCTTGTACAGCACAAGCTGGTATGTGACCGGGGCATCCCCCTTCTTGTAGTCGATGAGATATACTCTGCCATTTCGATCTTCGAGAACTGTATCGACAAGACCGGTGAAGACCTCGTCGGTCAGCTGCAGCTCGTTGGCCTTCGGCACAAATGGACCGATCGAAGCGGCAGATCTCGTCTTGCTCTGAAGCATGTAGAGCACTGCGCCCTTCAGAGGTTCAATGTAGACACCCTTCATGCTCCGCTTCGTATACTCATCGAAGACCCTGTCCTCTGCAAGCTTCGAGTCGAGTATGCCGGCTATCTCGTCTCCGTACTCCTCCATGTGATCGATCGTTACAAGCTCATCCTTGTGGTTCTCCATGAACGTCTGGATGACAGAGTGCAGGAAGGAGCCCATATACGCATCATCCTGCTTCGAGGGCTCGAAATCGTCAGGAACCTCCTTTTCGGATACGAGCTCCAGCTCAAGGAAGGCCTTGTATGGACACTGCACATACTTCGAAAGAGAGGAGTATGAGAAGTGGTATCCCTTCTTATCCCTTCTTCCAAAGCCTCCTTCGTCGCTTGTTGCGATATCGACTCCACGCTTTCTGAAGACTCTGTCGCCTGCAGCGGCAAGACTTCTTTCAAGTCCGCTTCCATAGCCTTCGGGACCTATGCTATCCACCTCCTCGACAAGCTCCTTCAGAATGAAGTAGGAGGGCACGTCGACTGTTCCTTCATAGGTTGCAAGAGAGCCTGAGATATGCGTCCTGGCTGCAGTACTCTGATAGTATGCGACCAGGGCGTCGGTCGTGGAATAACCCTTTCTGTGCTCTATCTCTCTATCATCGAGGAAGGAAAGCACCTGAAGCTCCCTTCGATAGCTTGAATCGTTGAGGCCGAAGACGAACCTGTACTTCACATCCATCAGGTAGTCCTGACCGTATGTGTACACCGGTATCCCCTCTCTCTTCTCCTGACTTACATACGAGAGCTTCTCTGCGTCGTTCATGAAGAGCGAAAAGAGGCTCGTTATTTTCATGCCGGACTCCTTGAGGACCCTTCCGAAGTGGTCAAGCTCCGAAATGAGGAAGGAGTAGACATCCCTGTCCTCGTCGCTTCCATTTCTGAACTCGTCCTTTCCAAAGAGAAGTGTGCACATCCCATGGAGAGAGCTCACCAGTTCAGGACCGCTCTGGGCGCTGCAGAGGGATGACAGGGAGCCCTTGAAGGCCTTGTAGAACTCGATCAGGCTGCTCTTTTCCCGGGCAAGCTTCATGAATAGCTCGTCCTTCCTTCCATAGTGGAGACTTCCGCTCTGGATATTGTGGTCGATCATGAAGCGGACAAGGGCTCTGTTCCTCTCGATATCAGTGTATGGGAAGGAGGTATCCAGCAGCAGAGCCTCCAGGGAGTGGAACGAAAGATTCTCTGTCGAGCACCTTCTTATTGCAAGCAGGAACCTTCCGGGAACTGTATCGATGAACTTCAGGCTTGTCATGAAGACAAGAGGGATTCCGTACTCCCTGCCCTTTCTTTCAAGGCGAGGGCGCATGTACTCGATATCGGGAGTCGAGAGGATGATATCGAAGATGGACTGGCCCTGCTTCTTGAGTTCGAGAAGTCTTCTGAAGAGCACCTCGAGCTCGGCCTCCTCACTTTGATAGAGCTCGTACTTCGTCTCCCTGACCTCTGAAAGGCAGAGCTTCTTCAGCCCATCGACCGGTCCAAGCTCCTCCATCAGCCTTATCATTGGAATCTCGACATCGGCGCCGACCAGGATGTGGTCGATAGGAAAATCAGTGCAGAAAGCAGTCGAATGCCTCTCCCAGCCCGGCTCGAAGAGCGAGTTCTCTTCGAGGTACTCGCTGTAGAGATCCTTCAATCGCAAAAGGTCGCAATAGAGCTCATGGCTTCTTATCCTTGCTCCGTCCATCTCCTCGAGAGAGGGGAGTATCTGGGAAAGGAATGGAACAAAGCGCTGGAAGTAGGAGGAGCACTCGTCTCTGTAAAGGTACGAAAGTCCACTTCTTCCACTCTCGAGCAGCGATGAGATGAAGGCAAGCCTGTGGTACTTGTTCGCAGGCCTCCTATCTTCATGGTGCGGCGCAAAGAGGGCTGCGAACTCATCGAAGGCCATCGCCCTCGAGGCCCTTATGCTGCACCTTCTCTCTCTCGCAAACTCGCTGAGGTAGTATCTTGCAGTATTCTCTGTCGGGAATACCAGCGTACTGCCTTCTTCGGAAAACAATCGGAAAATCTCATCTCTCAGTTCCATGGAGTCGAGTATACCATATCAGTCCAGGAAAGTTGCGCCGTCAGAGCGAAAATAGACAAAGAAAAGCATCCTGAAGGGAGGACAAAGTGATTAGGTAAGATTCTACTCTTTTCCATTTGATGCTAAGCTTGACCCATGCAGAAGCCAGAATACAGACCATACAGCTATACAGTCACCCAGATGGTGCTTGCAATACTCCTTTCCTTTCTCCTCTTCACCATCCTTGGGATGCTCGCGATGGCCACGATCGCATCATTATGGCCGGAAACCGGTGGGATCACGGACAATCTTGCAGACCTTATCCTCATGAACACACCGCACCTTGTCCTGTTTGCGGCAGTTGCTCTGAGTGCAAGGTGGATTCTGCACACTCCACTTGGAATGCTTGCAACCGACAGGCCACATTTTTCATGGAGGCTTGTGCTCCTCTCCTTTCTCTCGTCCCTTCTCATCCTGACCGTGGTCAATATCCCACTCATCTTCTTTCAGGATGTCCACTATCTGAGCGGCTCCTGGCCAAAGCGGCTTCTGCTGCTACCCTTCATTCTTGTTCTTGTGCCACTGCAGACTGCAGCCGAGGAGCTCTTCTTCCGAGTCCTTCCGGCCCGACTTGTCTACAGGGGAAGGATGGAGACGGAGTACGGTCATATGCTCCTTCTTTCAGCAGTCTCAGGTCTTCTCTTCGTGCTTCCGCACCTCTCTGCAAATGAGATGGAGCTGGTCGACAATGTCCCTGCACTTCTGACGTACTACTTCCTCTTCGGCTTTGCAGCGATGTACATCTCACTCTATACAAGGGGCTTCGAGTGCGCATTCGGCACTCATGCCGCCATCAATATGTTCACAGCTTTGATACTGGGCTATGAGGGTGGATCCCTTGTCTCTGCTCCCCTTTTCATGATGGATGAGATGGTCGATCCATTCTATGACAACATCGCACTTGCAATCCTCTTCATCTTCGTGATCTTCACTGTAACCCAGGCAGCAAAAAGGGGTTTTCTAGGTGATAACAAAGTCGAGAGGGAAGAAGAGAATGGCTAGAAAGGGGCGCAGGAAGAAGAAGCACATATCGACAAAGCTGATAGTTCTTCTGATCCTGCTGGCAGTTCTCTTCATAGTCCTCTGTCTCATAACTCCTACAGAGCAGGAGATGATGGGAAAGAGCGTCGGCCAGATTCCGGGCCTCGAGCTTCCCAGGCCGGTCGATGGAGAGCAGATAGTCAATCACACAGGCTATACTCTGAGCTACAACGAGAGGTACGAGCAGCCCTCCTACGTCGCCTACGAGCTTACCCGCGAGGAGGTGTACGGAGGTGGCAAGAGGGATGACAGCTTCAGGGCAGACCCAGATATCAGGACAGGCTCAGCAACTCCCGACGACTACAGGAACTCCGGCTACGACAAGGGTCACCTGGCACCGGCTGCAGACTTCAAGTGGTCCGAAGAGGCTATGGCAGACACCTTCTTCATGTCGAACATGTCGCCGCAGGCAGGCCAGTTCAACAGAGGTATCTGGGCAGACCTCGAGTCGGTAGTGAGACAGATGGCAGTCGAGAACGAGAGCATCTACGTCACAACAGGCCCGGTCCTGACAGATGGACCATACAGGACCATCGGTGAAAACAGGGTCGCAGTTCCCAACTACTACTACAAGGTCATCCTGGACTATACGAATCCCGAGATAAAGGCGATCGGCTTCGTGCTTCCAAATGAGAAGGGAACCCACAGCATAGACTACTATGCAGTGACAGTCGACGAGGTCGAGGAGATTACCGGTCTCGACTTCTTCCCTGCCCTTCCCGATGATGTCGAGGCCCTGCTCGAGGGATCGATCGACAAGGGACAGTGGTCCTTCAGGAAGTATGGAGGAACTGCAGACGAGAACAGGACCTTCATCGACTCTCCATACAGAAAGGATTCGAAGCTTGCACTTCTCAAGGTCATCTTCGACACAGTCTTCTATGAGGTGAAGAAGGAGGTCTTCAGGACACTCGGTGTCTCGAAGCAGGCAAGAAGGTTCGGCCTGATCTAGTCTCCTATCTGATTGAAAAGCGGCTCTCCTCTGCACTCCAGACTCTTCTCTTTCCGCCTGGAGTCACAGAGCCCATGGAAGTGAATGGCTCAGGATTGCAGAAAGAGTCGAAGGTACACGAATCAAAGACAGCTTGGGGACATCGGTCCTCGCTTCCACTTGGATGCCAGGGCCTTGCAAGATAGTAGCCCTTTTTCTCAGGTGATGAAAAACGGCAGCCTCTGAAGAGGAAACCGTTCCTTCCCTTGAATGTACTCGGTGCTGCTACATATGCTTCGGCCGAGCCTGAGCGGATCACGATATCGCAGTTCTCGAAGAGACACTCTCCTGCACCGAAGATGAAGTCTATGTTCCCCTCTATGTGGCAGTTTCTGAACACTGCCCTCCTTCCATCCGCATAGAGTGTATCGTGAAGTGAAATGAAGGAGCAGTTCTCGAAGAGTGCATTGTCGCTCTCCCTGTCCAGCCTCAGTGCAACTGCCTGCGTGCTTATCCTCGACTCGGGATGCAATCTGTTGAACTCTGTCGCAGAGGTGTAATCGAAGTCGTTTCTGAATGTGATTCCACTTGCCTTGAAATTCTTTCCTCGGACAGTGACACTCGCGCTGTGCATTGTAGAAAAGAGGAGACCTGAGCGGAAGGTGCCGTGGTGGTCGTTGTAGACTATCGTTCCACCTCCACTAAGCTGGACATCGTCCCTCTCGATCACGAGCTTCTCTCTGTGCACACCCTCAAGGAGAACATCCTTCTGCTCCTCTATCAATTCCGAAACACTACTCATTGCTACTATTCATAGCAGAAAACAGCCCTCTCTTCCAATGCCCTGATACAAAGAAGAAGAGAGCGACAAGGGCACCGAGCAGCCAGCCGACCGGCCAGCTCATCCAGATGCCTCTGGATGAGAAATGGCGCGAGAGAATAAAGGATAGGCCTACGCGGATTATGAGATCGGAGAAGGTCGATATCATGAAGGGCTTCATATCTCCACTTCCGCGCAGAACTGCATCGGTCAGCAGCTTCAGGCAGACAGCAAAGTAGAAGGGAGCGACGATGAGGAAGAATTCGTACCCCGCATCCATCGCCTTCTGGGCCCTGTCCTGAATGAATAGTGAAAGGAGCGTCCTTCCGAAGAGCACGAACAGAAGGCCTATGATGATGGAGGCTGGAAGTGCGACAATAAGGGCTGCCCTCCTTCCTCTATAGACCCTATCGACCTTCCCGGCTCCGATATTCTGGGCAGTGAATGAGGAAACTCCATTTCCTATGGTCATTATCGAGGAGACTACCATGTTGTTGAGCTTTACGGCGGCAGCATAGCCTGCCATGACAGCTGCACCATAGCTGTTGATCACACTCTGTATCATTATGTTGCCGACACTGACGAAGGACTGCTGGAGTATCGAAGGAACTGCGATCTTCACGATCCTTGTGAAGATCGAGAGGTCGAAGAGTGGAACCGGACCTCCGCAATCCATCTTCCTTACTCTCAGTATCAGTGCAAGCATCGCAGAGACTGAGCTTGCACCCTGGCAGAGGAAGGTCGCCCAGGCCACACCTGCAACTCCCATATCGAATACAGTTACGAAGAGAATATCCACGAAGATATTCGAGATCGAGCTTATGACGAGGAACACGAAGGGAGTCCTGCTGTCTCCAAGAGCAGCGAAGATTCCGGTCGCTATGTTGTAGTAGAAGAGGAAGAGAAGACCCAGTATGTATATCCTGAGGTAGAGGGCGCTGTCGGCAAAGGTCTCCTCGGGCGTGTTTATCAATTCAAGCATTGGAGATAGGAGACAGAGGCCGAGGACCGTCAGGACGATGACCATTGCAAATACTGCTGTGAAGGTCGTCCAGATCGCCTTCTTCACATCCCTCAGCCTGCCTGCACCGAAGAACTGGGATATCACGATGCCACAGCCCATGTTGGAGCCGAATGCGAATGCGATGAATATCAGTGTTATCTCATAGGAGTTGCCGACGGAGGCAAGCGCCCTCTCTGATATGAATCGCCCTGCAACGAAGCTGTCAGCAAGGTTGTAGAGCTGCTGGAAGACCATGGAAAGGAGAAGCGGAAGAGAGAAGCTCCAGACTACTCTTTTCTCATCTCCGACTGTAAGATTCCTGTTCACAGGAAAGAGAAACTACAACTTTTACGATATTTTTGCAACAAGTGTCCATTATGTGGCTTAGAATAGAGCCATGAACGACACAGCAACCGACGCAAGGCTCTTCAAGGCCCTTTCAAACGAGAACAACCTGAGACTTCTGCGCGCTCTCTTCGATGGAGAAAGAGCGCTCGATGAGATCGGCACAGGAGGAGCCTATATCGACGAGCTCGAAGAAAACCAGCTTATCAGAAAAAGCATCAGGGATGGCAGAGTCTTCATCAGGCTGAACAAGGTCGGCAGATTCAGGGCAATGGGAATTCTCGAATCCTATCTCAAGAGCGCATCGGATCTACCTTCCTGTGGCATGGAGCAGTAAGCTCTCACTCCTTCTCCACATCGACTACTATTATGCAGCCATCCTCTGCCCTGAAGCGGATATTGAAGCCGGCAAAGCCCATCCCGTAGACCCTGTCAGTATCATCCTGATACCTGGGTCTTGGATCCTCTGCAAGCACCTTGACAAGTGCCTGAAGCTTCTCCTCAGGGATTCTGCTTCCAAGTTCTTCTGGAAATCTGACATCGAGATGGCGTGCACCTACAGTATCCGTGAAGCCGCATCGTGCATCGCTGTGGCTGTCAGCATAGGCAAGGTATGGCTTTATATCGAAGATCGGAGTTCCATCCATCAGATCTGCACCACCAACTATCAGCACAGGGCCTACATCCTTTCTTACCTCCACAGAGATGAGTCTTACGGATGAAAGCCCAATTGCATTGGGTCTGAATGGAGAACGGGTCGCAAAGACACCTATGCGCTTTTCTCCTCCAAGGCGTGGAGGCCTGACTGTCGGAGACCAGGAGAGGCGCTCTGACTCTGAGAAGTACCAGATCAGCCAGAGATGTGAGAACTCCTCTATGCCACGAAGTGCATCGATGTTCCTGTACTCCTTCTCGAAGATGATCTCGCCTCTCAGCTCCTCTACAAGACCACTCTGCCTCGGCACTCCGAACTTCGACTCGAAATCGGTATGGATGTGCGCAATTATCTTCATCTCTGGCATCTCAATCCTCCAGTACAGGCCTCTTGCCCGTACAAAGGTAGTAGGCTGCATTCCGGCCGCACTCGGCTCCCGCCTCGTTGTAGGCCTGCTGGTAGTAGTGCCAGCCATCCTTCATGAGTCCCCTCTCTCTCATCGAGGCATAGGCGTGAGAGACCATTATGACATCGCCCCTCATATTCGAAATCTCATCCTGCCACCTCATCATCTCATCGAACCACTCCAGCCTTCCTTCATGATTGCTGTGGCCTATCCTGAGCATGAAGATTCTTTCGACACCGTGCCTCTCAAGTTCATCGACCATCGAGAAGAAGGAGCGAATATATACATCCTTCGGAGTGTCTGCCTCGGCATCGTTCTCTCCCTGGCACCAGAGCACATAGGTCCCACCGACCCTTATATCCTTGTCTCGAAGAAAATTTCTGAGAGAGGAGAGCCTTGAGAGTGCGTCATCGAGGTACTCTGTTCCTCTCTGCCATTGGGAAATAGTGCTTCCGCCCTTACTGGCCGCTATCCCTATTACACTGTGACCACAGCCTTCGTAGTAGCTGTTCATGAAGGAGACGACAGGGCCTCCCGTCTTCATCGGTCCCCTTTCATCCCTTTCATCGTTGATGCCTCCGACCCTGTTTTCAAGCCTTCCAAAGGGCTCCTCTGCAGGAAAAAGTACATCTGGCGCCGTCACTGCCCTGAACTCCCAGCCGGCTCCGGGGATGATCTGGGGTGCTACTTCAGGGTGAAGGGAGTCAGAAATACCTCTGCCTGCCATATTCGACTGTCCCATGAAAAGAAAGATGTCGTGGATCATGGCTTCAAGAGTAGCAGAAAGAATGGAATCGAGGAACTCTTTGGATTATCATTTTCACATGGCAGATTGGAATCCGGAACTATATCTCAGGTTCAGAGCACAGAGAACACAGCCGACGAGGGACCTTGCGTCGAGAATCCAGGCAAGCACTCCCAGGTCCATACTGGATGTCGGCTGCGGACCTGGAAACAGCACAGCTGTTCTGAAGGAACTCTATCCAAAAGCACGCATATTGGGAATCGACAGATCCGAAAGCATGATAGAAGCTGCAAGGAGCAGGAATCCGGATATCGAATTCCTGCGCCTCGATGCATCGACTGAGCTCGGCACTCTCGGATCGAAGTTCGATATTGTCTTCTCCAACGCCTGCATACAGTGGATAGACCACCATGAGCTGCTCATTCCTTCTCTATACGAACTTCTGGAAGTGGGCGGAGAGCTGCTCATCCAGCTTCCATACAACCATACAGAGAGTGCGAAGTACTCGATCGAGACCGTCAGGAAGAGAGAGATGTGGAGAGAGAGGATCGGCGATCTCGAACCACTGACGTACCTTTCCATACCCGAGTACTACAGAATACTCTCGGCACTGAGCAGCGACTTCGATATCTTCACTATCACATACGTTCATACAATGCCCTCTGTCGATGCGATCGTAGAGTGGTACAGGTCCACAGGGCTCAGACCATATATCGATGCACTTGGCTCTGATGCCGAGGCCTTCATCGATGAGTACAGAGCAGAGATTGAAAAGAGCTACAGACCAATGGAGGATGGGAATGTACTGTTTCCATTTCCCCGACTTTTCATGACAGCAAGGAGGAGAATGTGAACATTTCATGCTGCTATCTTTCGCACGGACACATCAATGGCATGGCAGAGGCTCTGCTTTCTGCCGGAGCAGGGCTTGTATCGGTCTATGACCCGGATGAGAGGAAGGTCGAGAAGTTCATGAGAAAGTATCCCAATGCAAGGGTCGCTTCCTCCTATGAGGAGGTACTCCAGGACGAAAAGGTCGATATCGTCCTCCTTGCATCCATCTACTCAAAGCGAGCTGAGCATGCGATAGCCGCACTCGAGAGTGGAAAGCATGTCTTTGTGGACAAGCCTGCCTGTACGACGATCGAGGACCTTGAGAGGATCAGAGCTGCGCAGAGGAGAGCTGGAAGGAAGTTCGGTGTCTACTACTCCGAGCATATCAACGTCGCCTCCTCGATCAGGGCAGGCGAGCTTGTCGCAGAGGGAAGAATCGGGAAGGTCGTCGAGGTCACACTGCTTGCACCGCACAAGCTCAGAGAGAATACGAGAGAGGATTGGTTCTTCAGGAAGGAGAGCTATGGCGGCATCATAACGGACATAGGATCCCACCAGATCGAGCAGCTTCTCTTCTTCTCGGGCAGCAGTGATGCCAGGATCCTCACATCGACAGTCGGGAACTTCAACAACCCTCACCACCCAGAGTTCGAGGACTATGGCTCGCTCGTGCTGAAGCTTTCAAGTGGCGCAACAGGATACATGAGAGTCGACTGGTACACACCGGAAAGCTTTCCGGTCTTTGGAGATGGAAGACTACTCATACTTGGAACAGAGGGCTATATAGAGGTCCGCAAGTACCATGACATCTCGACAGGAGAAAGGGACTCTCTCTACCTTGTGAATGGAGAGGGAACACACCATGAGGTCTGCACAGGAAAGGTCGAGAAGCGTTTCTTTAGAGACTTTCTTTCGGATTGCGAGAATGGAACAGAGATTTCCATGAAGCAGGATTATGTGTTCAAGGTGATGGAGATTGCACTCAGAGCAGAATCAGAGGCTGATGTAGAAGGTAAATGATGGGAAGTCCCACTCATCCTGGAGGAAGTTCGTCTGTCCCTTGCTGTCCGCAAAGTAGAATGTGTGCGTCATCTTGAACTCTGCATGGAAGATGTTGAATATCCTGAAGTGCAGTCGCATATATAGGTCGGAATCGAACTCCCAGCCTATCTCATCCTTTCTGTTGTTCGTCAAGGAACCGAAACCGAAGGTCGAGAGAAGTCCTGTCTGGAAGAATGCGTAGGTCTGGTCGGACAGCACGAATGGTCCATAGACTACCAGGCTGTACTCATCCGTGAACTTGTACCTGTAGTCGGTACCACCCGCATACTTTGGTACCTTGTCGCCAAGAAGCACTCTGAAGCTGAGGTTGTTCTCCTCCATAAGCGAGAACATGTTGAGGTTCGGATGCTTCTTCTGAGCCTTCTCGTAGATGGTCAGGTACCTGTTCATGTACACGGAGTAGACCCTGTAATCTATCGGAACCTCGAATATGCTCTGGAACATATCGTTCACGAACGATGGCGAGTAGTCGATCTGGAAGCCGAAGTTGAAGTTGTTGTAGCCGGCAAGCTGGTTGACCGTCCAGGGAAAGTCGAGACCGATCGAGAAGATATTGGCCATCTCCTTCATGTTGTCTATCAGGTCGATGTCTCCATAGACGTATGGATTTCCATTGCTGTCATTGTGCCTCATGCTGTTCTCGAAGTAGGTGTAGTTTCCATCCGCTATATTCGAGATTGCAGGGGTCGCCTGCTCCATCCTGATTCCGTATCTCAGCCAGATGCGATAGAGGTCACGTCCATTGTACTTGTTGTGCTTGAAGCCCTGGACGAACTGGGCATCCATGTAGCCTGTGATCGAACCATAGTCGACCTCGAGATCGTACTCCTCCCTTTCAGAGTAGCCGCTCTTGAAGTGGAAGGTAAGCGAGGTTGTATTTCCCTTTATCAGCTGGGGCATGCCCTTTATCCAGAACTGGTACTCTGCAAAGCAGGGTACGACGCCGTAGCCGAAATCCCCATCGAAGCCTACATTGTTGACTCCGCTGCCGAGATCGAGAGCAGAGAGAGATGACACTGAAAGAATCAGCATCAATAGCAAAGATATCGATTTTATTACTCGCTTTCTCATTTTCCCCCGGCAGAAGCTGCCCACAGCAATTATATTACGAGAAAAAAACTTATTACAACAAGCATATGGGTCTTAACGTAAAACAACATAAATCCAAAAAGGTTTCAAGACAGAATAATCTTCTTCGTTAACATCGAATGCGAATAGAGGCTATAATACCACCTATGATAAAGCTTGCAGCATTCGATCTCGATGGAACACTGGCCAGGATAGGAGAAGGCATAGAGAGAGAGGATTGCCAGATTCTTGTTGCCCTGGAGGAGCTTGGCACCAGGATTGCCATCGTCTCCGGAAAGCCGGCCTTCTACCTCTGCGGCTTCATGCGCCAGGTGAATCTTTCCTCTCCAATCCTCCTCGGAGAGAACGGTGGTGTCATCGAATTCGGAACCGATGTTCCTCCGATCAATTACACTACCCTCTCCTTCTCCGAGAGTGCCAGGAAGACCATCGATTGGCTCAGAAGCAGATTCTCCGAGGCGATTCCATCCCTCTGGTACCAGCCGAACATCATAGGGCTCACACCCTTTCCCAGGAGCAGCAGTGAGTTCGATATCATACAGAGGATAATCGACGAGAACGCTGACTTCATAAGAGACGTCGACATCTACAGGCACATCGACAGCTTCGACATAACACCGAAGGGAATCAACAAGTACAGGGGACTCGAGACTCTCGGCCGTCTTCTCTCGATCTCGAGAGAGGAGAGTGCGGCAATAGGGAACGGAGTCAACGACTATCCCATGTTCGAGTATGCAGGTCTTTCTCTTGGAGTGAACATCCCGGATGAGAGCAGGGTCACAAGGAACTTTGCAGACATCCACGAGGCCCTGCTATACCTTCTTGAACATGTCAAGGAGGAAAGGGCCCACTCCTGCAACGATTCTACGATTTCTTGACCTTTAATAATTTTTCCATAATCTGTACAATGCACACAACAATGTATCGAGGGCTACCAATCAATGAATATTTCTGACGTGATCCAGCTGCTTGGCGGTGTGGCATTGTTTCTTTTCGGCATGACGCTGATGGGAGAGGGACTCAAGAAGGTTGCAGGCAACAAGCTCGAGGTCATCCTCTACAGGCTTTCCGGTACCCCCATCAAGGGCATACTGCTGGGAACCGGTGTGACGGCTGTCATCCAATCCTCCTCTGCCACCTCCGTAATGGTAGTCGGCTTCGTCAACTCGGGAATGATGAAGCTCTCGCAGGCCATATGCATAATCATGGGTGCGATCATAGGAACAAGCGTCACAGGCTGGATAATCTCGCTTTCGGACATCTCTTCAGGAGATGCAGGTGGCCTTCTTTCTCTCTTCTCGACAGAGACGCTCTCTGCCGTGATTGCAATCGTCGGCATCTATTTCAGGATGTTCAGGAAGCAGAAGAAGTACCACCACCTGGGAAACATCATGCTGGGCTTCTCCGTTCTCATGTTCGGCATGAAGAGCATGAGCGGAGCTGTAAGCGGACTGAGGAGCAGCCCTGCATTCATCAACGCGCTCACAAGCTTCTCCAACCCACTTCTCGGTGTTCTTATCGGCCTCCTCTTCACTACTGTGATCCAGAGTGCCTCTGCTGCCATCGGTATTCTCCAGGCGCTTACAAGCACAGGTGCAATCAACTTCGAGATATCCTTCCCTATTATAATGGGCATCGGTATCGGTGCTTCTGTTCCTGTACTTCTCTCTGCACTCGGTGCAAGCACTGCAGGAAAGAGGACTGCACTATCATACCTTGCAGTCGATACGGTCGGCGCAATAGTGATAAGCATCCTATTCTACTCCGCCAACCTGATATTCCACTTTCCGTTCATGACGATGACCATGTCCTCTGTGAAGATCGCACTGGTCAATACGCTCTTCCGTATCGCAATCGTCATCATCCTCCTACCCTTCCTCTCGCAGCTCGAGAAGCTCGTCTCGAGAATCATAAGGGAGAATGAGAACGAGGACAGGGATCTCGAGGACATGAAGAGACTCGAGGAGAGGTTCGTCAAGTATCCACCACTTGCAATCGAGCAGAGCAGGCTTGCAGTCAACGCAATGGGCGAGAAGACACAGCAGAATGTTCTCGATGCGATCTCGCTCTTCAAGAACGGCTATACGGACAAGGGCTTTGACGAGGTCGCAAGACTCGAGGATATCATAGACAAGTACGAGGACAGCATAGGCACCTACCTCATGAAGCTTACAGGTACCGACATGACAAGGGTCCAGTCGAGCAATGTCAGCAAGTATCTGCACTCGCTTACCGATTTCGAGAGAATCTCCGACCATGCACTCAACATTGCAGAGAATGCGCGCGAGATGAAGGAAAAGGATTTCGTATTCACACCCCAGGGAGCAAACGATGTGAAGGTACTGATATCTGCAATCGAGAGGATTCTCGATATGACCGTGAAGTCCTTCGTCAACGAGGACATTGCGCTTGCCCATCAGGTGGAACCGATGGAAGAGGTCATTGACGACATCATAGATGAGGTCAAGATGAGGCATATCGCAAGACTCCAGAGCGGAGAGTGCAACTACAACAAGGGCTATGTCTTCAACGACCTGATGACGAACTTCGAGAGGATAAGCGACCACTGCTCGAATGTTGCAGAGGCCATGCTGGAGCTTGGAAACGAGCATGCAGGCAACCTCCACGAGTACACAGACCACATCAAGAGGGAGCATCTGTACCAGTTCGAGACCTATTTCAATCGCTTCAAGAGCGAATATACTCTGTAAGTACATTGATTTGTAAACACATAGCATACAATAGGTCACCTTTTCTGTTTACAGACAAAGATTCGACAAGCTAGAATTGGTCACATGGAACGAGGACGAAGCGGAATCATAATAGACAGGGTATTGAATACAGTTCTATTAGTATCTTTCGTCGTCTTCCTGTCCGTGTTCATTATTGGAAACCTGGTGCTTCCGAACGAGAAGGACTACTCTCCCTCCTCTGCAATCCACTTCTCGGAGGGGTGGAAGATAAGAAGGAATGGGGAGCTCAGATCCATCCAGATACCTGCCAATGTGCATGACAGCGACAATCCTCTCATAATCGAGAATACGCTTCCAAAGATCACAAATGGGGAGCTTCTCTCCATAAGAAGCTCCCAGCAGGATGCAAGGTTCTACGTCGATGGAATCCTTCGCGGAGAGTACCACACACCGTATGGCAAGAACAGTGCAAGCAGATTCCTCTTCTGGAAGCTGGATGAGAAGGATAGTGGCAAGAGCGTCAGGATAGAGCTTTCAAGCTCCTCGATCTACAGTGGTACGGTAAATGAGATATTCCTGGGCACAGAAGTAGATATCTGGTACTACTACATCTCGAAGTTCATAGTAAACGACCTCTTCGCGCTCTTCATGGTCTGCATGGGTCTCTTCTCTCTGGTATTCTCTCTCTTTCTGAAGCTCGCCTACAGCAGGAACAACGTTCTTCTTGTCTACTACGGTCTCGAAGCTGTTCTGACAGGTCTGTGGAGGCTTTCAGAATCCAGGATCAGGCAGCTCTACTTCAATAACAACTCCTTCACAAGCTCGATGGCCTTCGTTCTGATGCTGATGATGGCGACCATGCTGCCCTTCTTCATGAATTCGATCCAGAGAAACCGATACAGAAGGCTATGGAGAGTGATGGAGACGCTTACCTTCCTCCAGCTTGCCATAAGCTGCACCATTGCACTGCTTGGCATCTACGACTTTGTAGAGATGCTCCCTGCGATTCTCCTGCTTTCACTTCTTCTGCTTCTCACTTCACTGTCTACGATCCTGAGGGATATCAAGAAGGGTTACTGGAAGGTATACAGATACACAGCATACGGCATGATGATACTTGTGATTCTCATGATTGCAGAGATATACCTCGTATACTTTGCAAGCTGGTACACTCAGCAGCAGGGTCTTCTGATGTTCACAGGCCTTTTCATCCTGATGTTCTGCACCCTTTATCAGGAGGTTCGCGATCTGGTCATCAACCTAAATGAGAAGGACAGGAAGGAAAAGGAGCACGAGCAGCTTCTCAACAAGCAGGTCATAATGGCTCTCACTGCAACTGTAGATGCGAAGGACAGGTACACGAAGGGCCACTCGACCAGAGTTGCAGATTATTCCCGCGAGATTGCAAAACGCGCAGGCATGTCCGACAGGGATGTCAACAAGGTATACTACATGGCCCTGCTTCACGATGTGGGAAAGATAAGCATCCCGGATTACATCATCAACAGGCCGGGAAGGATAAGCGAAGAGGAGTACGAGATAGTAAAGAACCACACCCTCTCAGGCAGCGAGATACTCAGGAACATCAAGGAGATGCCCGACATCTACAAGGGTGCCCTATATCACCATGAGAGGTGGGATGGCACAGGATACCCGCACCAGCTCAAGGGGGAGGAGATTCCAGTCGAGGCGAGGATCATCGCAGTTGCGGACAGCTACGATGCAATGACCTCATTCAGGCACTACAGGGATGTTCTCTCACAGGTCAGGGTCAGGACAGAGATAATGAAGAACAGAGGAACCCAGTTCGATCCGCGCTTTGCAGATATAATGCTGAAGATGATCGAAGAGGACAGGTGGTTCAGGATGAGGGAGATGTAGGACTAGCCCCTGTCCATACTCTCCTTGATCCTCATCAGCACAAGCGCAAGCAGATAACCTATCAGCGCTCCTATCGTATTGTTGATCATATCGTCTATCTCGAAGGTTCCCCTCTTCGAGATAAGCTGGACAAGCTCTATGAGAAGCGAGAATATGAAGCCAGAGATCACTGTCTGGAAGAGGTGGAAGTCCCAGAACTCGGGATCTATCGATATGAATATTCCCAAAAAGAGACCGAAAGGAATCATCATCAGTATATTCAGTGCGATCTCGCCGCTTCTCGATTCATCCCCCTTCACCATCTGGATATACGAGTAGAAGGGCTTGACTATGTACTGGAACTCGCTTCCGGCCTCTCTGCAGAGGAGAGTCTCAGAAAGTATCATGATCATCGTGGCGGCCAGGAACGGGAAGGCCCATACGTTGTCGGGAATAGTATCGTCCTTTATCTTCCAGACGATTACAAGCGATATTACAAGCACTGCAATTGCAGCTAGATAGCTAGGCAGCAGCTTTACTGGACTGATTGTACTTACAAGATAATCCATCATCAGAATGCCCTTATCGGTCGGATCCTCATGTTGCCCTTCCTGTCATAGAACACAGCCTCTGTTCCAGAGAAGTTCCTGCTCCAGGCGTAGTCCTTGTTGTTCTCGGAGGAGGACCAGTAGTTCGATATCTCAAGGTTGCCTATTCCGACCATCCTGAGACTTGAATACAGCAGATTCAGTTCGTCCCTGCTCGGGAGGAACCAGTCGTCGGCTCCACCATAGACAAGCTTGGAGCAGAGATTTGCCGCATAGTTGGGAGTCAATGTCTTGTTGGCAGTGTAGGCACTCTCGCCCATCTTCTGGACAAGCGCCTTCGTATTTGCACTGCCTGAACCGACTTCGGTGCTGGTACCCACCAGCTGGTTGTGGCCATTCGCACTCTCCCTGCAATAGCCGAATGGGAAGTACATGACTCCATCCGCATATCCGCTTCTTGTATTGTCGACACTTATCATGCCATCGACGACGTGGAGGTCTGCAGGTGCGGCCTCGAGATACCTCCATCCATCCGAGTAGTACCCCTTGTCGTAGAATATGTATCCACCGGAGGGACCTTCTGCGATGTGTATGCCCATCATAGTGAAGTAGACCTCCTGGAAGCCCTCTGTGACGAGCTTTCCAAGGTCATACTCGACTCCTCCACTCTCCTTTTTCTCCCTGAGCTTCAGAGAGAAATCCGCTCCGGAGTACAGAAGTGCCCTGAGGTCCTCCTTCTCCACCACCTGGATCCTATCGGTGTAGTTGCTGCCCTTGAAGGCCATTGTGGTCCCCTTCAGGTCCGAAACTATGATATCGTACTGAGGTGGGAACTTCGCATTTCCTCTGAGCTGCCTCGAATACTCATCCCAGATAACGAAGGAGATATCGCTCTGGTCTGCAACTATGTTCCAGCGGATTGTCTTTCCATCGCCTGTCAGACCCTTTGGAGTTCTTGCATATCCGACATACCCCCTATCGGTCGTATTTCCATTGGAATCGACGAAGTAGGTCACCTTGAAAAGCTCCGGCTTATCGGTGGAAAGAAATCGGTTCGGGCGACCTGCAAGTGCATCCCTGTAACCCTGCATGTAGCCTTCGGTGAATGGATCTGCAGAGATGGACAGGGCAAGGAATGACAGCACGAACAGGATGAAGGAAAGCTTTCTCATGCTGATAATTGTAAACTTGACTTGAAGCTGTGGGCAAGGAAAAGAACAGCCTGCAATGCAGGCTGATGGACTATCTTGTGACTGTGAATTTCAGACTTCCAAAAAGTCCCTCGGAAATCGAATCATAGCCGAAGCGGATCGTCATCGGAATCTTCTGCAATCCGATAAGGGACGGTGTCATCTGGAATTCGATACCGAACGAGGTATCCACATCCTCGTAGAAGAGCATGTCGATGAAGGCGGAGACCTCCATATCCTCGAAGAGTATCAGCTCACCGCTCGAGATCGGACCTGGAATATCATAGCCGATGCTGGTCGGTACGATATACAGGTGCTTCGTTTTGGCCATTGCCAGAAGACCGCAGGCCATCATATCCTCACCTGTTATGAAGTCATCGGCCTTGAAGAGCGGCATGTACCTGTCATCGTCAAGGGCATGTCTGCCCCTTACGCCGAAGTCGACATAGAGGCCGGAGCCGACCTTTGGATATAGTCTCGAGAAGGCACCGAACTGCAGGTAGTTCCTGTATGGCTCGGAGTTGTAAGGCTTGAGACCGATATAGCCGAAATCAAGCTTCAGGTCGAAGATTCCCAGGTCCTTGTGTCCGGCAAACTGGCCGAACAGCAGCAGGCCCTCGAACCTTCTTACGGAATCATTGCTGTTGAAGCTGGACTCCAATGCCTGGTTGAATTCGAAGGAGGCATCAGGCTTGTTGAAGAACTTGTAGTCATAGCCCTCTCTGAGATAGAAGGTAGTACCGACAGTGTTCACGACAGTAGAACCATATACGGATACTCTCATGTTCGACTTCGGGAAGAAGTAGCCATAGCCGGAACCGAGGATGCCGCCATCTCCCTCGTCCAGGTCGGTGATGTCGAACTGGAAGCCGAGCTTGAAGCCGGTCTCGATCCTCCTGTATCTCATTGCATAGTCGAGACCGAATGCGACATTGTCATTCAGGTAGTATGGGACAGCAGAGTCCTGGAATGACTCCAGGCCGAGTGTCCAGGTACTGAATGGCTTCTGCGTCTCTATCCTGTTGAAGAAGTACTGGTTCTTGGCTGCGCGTCCGATTGCCTTTTCGAAGGCCTTTCTCTTTTCTGCGATATTGGGATCGAGACCCCTCTTGTATAGCTTCTCGAGTCTCTCGCTCTCCTTCTTTGCATCCTGATAGCCTATCTCGAGCATCTCGCCTGCAGCACCGAAGTCCATGAAGGAGAACTGCTCTACAGCGCATCTGATCCAGATCATCCTGTCACCAAAGGCCCTGATATCCTCGGCTGCCCTTCTCCTCTTGCCGATGTCGAAGCCGACGTTGATGATGGTGAACATGTTCTTCAGGTTCAGTTCCGGATTGTCGTAGAAGGATGTAGAGACGATAACGGTATCGGAGTAGTCGAATGCGACTCCGATCGGAGCGAGGTTGATGGCACCCCCATCGATAAGAAGATGTCCCCTGTACTCCTGTGGTGGGAAGTAGGCGGGAATTGCAAAGGAGGCGATCATGACATCACAGAAGTTGCCCTCGCTTATTCTGATCTCTCTCTTTGTGACCATATCCTGGCCGATCACCATGCATGGAATATTGAGGTCCTCGATCATGAGGTCCTTTCCCACGATGGACTGTATGAGTCCTTTGAAGGCAGATGCATCGATGATGCCGCCATCACGGGGAATCGAAAGCTTGAAGAAGGTAGAAAGCTCGCCGGAGTTGACGACCTCCATGATCTGCTGTGGAGAGAGACCTGCGGCATATAGCATGCCGATAATGGAACCCATCGAGTTCGTGACGATGAAATCCGGTTCTACTCCTATCTCCTCAAGGTACTCGAGCACACCAAGGTGTGCGAATGCCCTTGCCGAGCCTCCGGTCAGTACAAGGCCGATGGGATCTCTTTCACCCTTGGTCCTTTCGAGTATTCTTGCTCTGAAATTCTCTTCTCCATAGAAGATAGGCACATCGGCCATTCTGATATCATCCTGAGGGATGACCTCCTCCACAGCTGGAAGGAAGGCAGTGAATACAATCAGAAAAAGTACAAGGAAAACAAGAGCGCGTCTCATACATTAAATCTAACCACAATAGGCTTTTTCTTGCAATAAAACATCGCTTTACAACACAATCCAAATCTGCTATTTTTTCAATGTTCGGCGGCATGGCGAAATTGGTAGACGCAGTAGACTCAAAATCTGCCGGCAGCAATGCTGTGTCGGTTCGATCCCGACTGCCGCTATCCTCGTAGTCAGAAATTGATGCAGTCAGTTTCTGACTTTATTATTTCTTATCTATATAGACAATTATTCTGCATCCTATGAAACAGAATGTCGCACAGAAAGGCCTTATGATCTATAGACTTGACAACCCAAGAGCCTGGAGAACCTATACTGGAGGAAAACTCATAGAGTCTCTCCATGGAGCTCCTGAACCTGAGAACAGCAACTATCCAGAGGAGTGGATCATGTCCGTCGTGACAGCAAATAACGGAGAGAGAACTGTTCCGGGAGAGGGGCTTTCCCACCTTCCAGAGCTGGGAAATCTCTCACTGAAGGAGATGCTTGAATCCAACGGAGAAGAGCTTCTGGGACGAGATCACTACAGGAAGTATGGAGCAAATCCTGGGGTGCTGATCAAGCTGATCGACTCTCATGAGCGATTGACCACACAGGTCCATCCGAATAGAAAGAAGTCCATGAGTCTTTTCAATTCTCCCTATGGAAAGACCGAATGCTGGCATATTCTGGGAGGAGAGAATCCGAATATGTTCTTTGGTTTCAAGGAAGGAATTACGGAAGAGTACTTCAGGAAGCTATTCAGGGAGCAGGATATTCCAGGAATGCTCGAGTGCATGCATCATCTTTCTGTCAGGCCAGGGGATACGATCCTGATTCCAGGAGGTCTTCCCCATGCCATCGGAGCAGATACCTTTCTTATTGAAATCCAGGAACCTACTGACTATACCATCCGTGTCGAGAGGACAACTCCCGGAGGACTCAAGGTCGAGGATGTCATGTGCCATCAGGGACTGGGCTTCGATAGAATGTTCGAATGCTTCGATTTTGAAGGCCTGCCTGAAGAAAAGCTCAGAGAAAGGGTTTTCCTGAAACCTGAAAAGCTCAGAAAGGACGAGAACGGAACAGTCACCGGAATCGTCGATTACGATGATACTGACTGCTTTGCAATGAACAGGATAGAAGTCATGCCAAGCAGAAGTCTTGAAATCCAGAAGCTCGGCACATTTGCAGCCCTCTATGTATTGCAGGGAGAAGGAATAATTGCAGAAAAAGACAGCACACTTGCAGCAGGGACAGGAGACCAGTTCTTCATCGGAGCTGATTGCGATGACATCACCATCGCAAACAATGGAGACAGGACCCTGACAGCTTTTCTATGCTTTGGACCCTCTCCAGAGCGCTGATGCAGAGTGCAATTACAGAGGGACGAAAGAGTAGATACCTGTACCTTCTATCTGGTAGGTAGATCGTGCTTCGATATGTGCTTTCTGTATGGTCCCTCGACCGAGTATGGAAGACCAAGCTCCGAGAGGACCTTCTTGAAGGCTTCTACGTACTTCTTTTTTTCCAGAAGCTGCATGAAGGAGACGAATATCTTTCCCTCCATCGAGGTTATCTCAAGCAGGAGGTGACCTTCGACAATGCAGCCATAGGATTCAATATAATCTGCAACCTCGCCCCAGTGCATCCAGCCTGTATAGTTGACGATGTATGTGCCATGCTTGACATCCTTATTGGTGTACGGGTTGTTCTTCCTGAAGAATCTTCGCTTGTTCGCAAGCCCCTTTATCTCATCCAGTCTTTCAAGTACCTCGAAGGTCCTTCTGAGGTAGGAGCAGCTCACACTTGGATGTATCTGCTTTCTGATCTCGTCGCGGGTCATTGGGCCAAGCTCGCTCATATCCCGCCTTATCTCATCTCTGCTGTAGTCTACATAGGCCCGGGAAATGAAGTCGGAGTGGCAATTCGGAATACCGATATCGGCTGCCGGGTTGTGAGCTATCTCACCACCTATTATCTCGACCTTCTCTGGAAGCACCCTGTCCATGGTCTTTCCCATTATGGCAATGAAAAGAGAGGAGATGCTGTGCCCGTTTTCTTTTGCGTAGGTGGCAATAGTCTGCTGTGGGAAGGAGAAAAGGTAGTAGTTCGGCCTTCTGATGAAGGGAAAGGATAGAGCGAGCAGGTAGTCCTTCAGCATTATGAATGGGTTTCTTGACCTGAATACGTAGTTCGGCTTCTCCTTGGAAAGCATATCGAGAGAGGGCTGGCAGACCTCGTCATCGAATAGAGGATCCTCGCTCTTTCTTATTCCAGGACATACCGGTTCTACATTGTAGCGCTCCCTGACATATTGGAGGACGCATGTCATTACCCAGGGGAAGGCTCCCCTTCCACCACAGAGCGAGTGGCTTATATTGAAGTAGATAACCCTTCCCTCATATTCGACAAAGGCAAGGTGGTAGCCGATTTCCCTGCTTCCGAGCTTCCTTATCCTCTTCTGCATGGGAAGCACAGAAATCGGTGCACTGTTGGGAGAAATGATATAGCCTCCCTCATCATCGACAGAGACCTTCACTGCAAAGTACGGATAGCGCTTCATTGCCCTGTTCACAGCAGAGCTGAGGATTTCAGGCTCGACTGCTTCCTTCATCGTCACCTTCACCTGCAGCGAGAATGAGAAATGGTTCTCAGTGTAATAGAATCTATAGGAATCGATATTGTACTTCACCTTATGTCCACCAGACTATGAAAATCACAGAGCTGCAGGAAAAGACCTAGCGCTCTGACTCATTGGATTGTAAACAAAAAGTGGATGTTGTTCATCCAATCATTCTGCAAATATGTCCATTTCACTGCATATTCAGCAGGCCAAATGGATGGAAAATACAAATGCAGGATTCTATTTCCCTATATGGAAAGGAAGGAGGATCATTCTATCTGTGGGTCTCGTCATGCCTGTCGTGAAGGAGCCTGCTTACATAGCCCTCCTTCTTCTTCAGCATCTTGGAACCCCTTGTGATCCTGCAGAGACTGATCCTCAGATCGGATGCGATCTTCCTCTGAGGCTTTCCTTCCATGAGGTCGTTCATCAGCTTCCAGCGGATTGTGAAATCCTTTATCTCGGCTGGTGTGAAGATATCGGTAAAGAGTGCCTTCATATCGTCTACAGACTCCACTTCGGCAAATACCTTCATCAGATCCTCATAGCTCTCTTCAAGTGTCATTAGGCATCTCCTCTGTTACTATTCAACGATACAATGCATAATTGCAGGAGTCAAGCCAGCATCACTCATCAGGGACCGCATCGCGGATGCTGAATTCACACCCACAGTACTGCTGCCTATAAAGTCCCAGCTCGCGTGCAAGGACACAGGAGCGGTTGAAGCCATCCTTCTTCTTGAAGTCTATCATCTCGAAGCCGACAAGGTCCTCGCCTGCTGCGAACACCTTCCTGCTGTTCTTGAAGCGGGAGATGGTAAGAGTCGTGCAGAAGTGCTCGATATTCAGCTCCACTGCCTTCCTGTAGGCCCTTTCGAGGTTGTAGCGGAAGCAGAGAGAGCACCTCTCTCCACCCTCGTGGTCATCCTCATGCCCCTTTACTCTTTCAAGCCAGGCAGCGTGGTCCTGCTCCTCTCTCATCACCTCAAGGCCATAGTGGGAGGCGACGATCTCCAGATTCTCCCAGCGTTTTTCGAACTCCTCTGCCGGCCAGATGTTGCTGTTGGTATAGAAGAGCACTGGCTCCCAACCCTCCGAGAGGAGTCTTTCAATTGAGGCAGTCGAGCATGGGCCACAGCAGCAGTGGACAAGAATCTTCTTTGAAGTCATGATATTGACTATAGCAAAAATACCAACAGGAGAAAACAACCTTGGATTTCAATAGCGTCGGTACCATCATAGGTGCACTGGTCTTCATATCGGCAATATTCCTGCAGGTTCCAACCTACTACAAGGCAACCTTGATGGGGCTTGCACTGCTTGCGATCTTTACATCCAAGCTTGGTGTCTTCTACTTCGCCTTCGGCAACAAGCATCTGATGGACAAGAAGCCAGATAGCACAGAGAAGGCAGTCAGGCTCTACAGGAAGGCCATGAGATGGGGCATCCCCACGAAGTACCTAGTATCCTGTGGTTCTCTCATGATCCAGAACGATGCACTCGAGGATGGAAAGAAGGCCCTTGAGATGGCAATAGCCAAGAATGACAGAGATAAACGATACGCCTTCATCGCAAGAGTCTCGCTTTCGATGTACTACTGGAAGAAGAATGAGCTTTCAAAGGCAATTAAAGTCTGCGAAGAGGTCATCAGAGATGGCTACGAGGATACGAACGTATACGTCAACCTCTGCACCTACGAGCTTGAGAAGGGAGCTGTCGGATCCTTCCATGAGCATGTGAAGAAGTACTCCAAGGATGAACGCCTGAAAAAGGCACCAGCCTTGAAGGACTACATTGCAGTCGATGCGATCCTCCGATCAGAGTGGAAGAAGGCAAGTTCCATTCTTACTGGGATGCTCGAAGAGAGGAACTACAACTTTGCAGACCCATACCTTCACATGGCACAGGTCAAGATGCACTATGGAAACAGCAGGGAGGCAATCGATATTCTCAAGAGGTCTCTGGCAGACTGCACATTCTCGAAGGATGCTATCGTCACAGAGCAACTGGTAAGGGACTGCATCAATCAACTTGAGGACGAGAATACAAGAATCACGTTCATGTCCTCTGCAGAGAGGGATGCACTCTCGCTTATCAACGGAAAACTTCCAGTTACTACAGCCGAGATAGTCGAATTCGAAGCTGAACCGACCAAGGAAGAGATCGTCGAAGCAGTCAGGAAGGAAGAAGAGGAGAATAACAGCATCGATCCTGCTTTGGAAGAGGAGATGAACACCAGCATTACAGAAGAAGATGAGGAGTGGCTGAAAAAGCATCAGGACTGATCGATATATCCTGCACACATAGAGACCTGACCCGGTCAGGTCTCTATATTTTTACAGTACTCAAAAAGAAATAGTGGGAATGAATTCAATATCGAGATTTCTTCTAGCGGCTTAATAATTTTACAATCTGATTCTCGAAAATAATCCTTTGATCGATTGTCTCTACATGGTCAGGAACAGTGTTGTTTCCAGTACATATATAATTGGCCTTTCCTACATTCAGCTCCCTGACAGTATTCCAGTTTCTTCTTATTGATTCGATCAATTCATTATCGGCAGGAACTGTTATATCATCAGTTATTTATGTGTTTCTGTACTGAATCAAGAATTACCGTAATTTTTTTACGGCAACAACGAAATATTGAACAAGCAAAGTGACTGTCGTATTCCAGGTGGATCAATCTTTCAATGGGATATCGAAGCACATCCTGTCACGGGTCAGAACCGTGTTGGGAAAGATGGCCTTTGCTTCCTCGAGAAGCTGCTTGAGCTCCCTGTCGGAGTACCTTGGCGAGTAGTGCTGCATGCACAGCTTTGCCGAGCCGCTGTCCCTTGCGACCATTGCGGCCTGTACGCTGGTCATATGCTTCTTTTCTCTGGCATCGGCTTCGAGTCCTGCTTCGAACATCGCCTCGCAGAAGAGAAGATCAGAGTCGTGGACATAGTCTGCGATTTCAGGAAAATACATAGTATCGGTGACGAATGAGAACTTTCTTCCATCCCTCTTCGGTCCAAGGACCATCTCGGGAGTTATGATCTTTCCTTCTTGATTCTCAACGCATTCTCCCCTCTGCAGCTTGCCCCAGAGAGGACCCATCGGGACCTTCAGCTCCTTCGCCCTCTCGACAGAGAACTGTCCCGGTCTCTGCTTTTCCGTAATGGAGTAACCGAAGCACTGCTTTGTATGTCTCAGAGGGAAGCAGGAGATCACATACTCGTCGGTCTCCACAAGCGTACCTATCTCTACCGGAATCACCTTGATCTCGTAGTTTATGTACATGTCGAGAATCTTCCTCGACGACTCTATGTACTCCTGAAGCCTTGCAGGACCATAGATATAGAGAGGCTCCGACCTGTCGACCTGGCTTGAAAGCATCAGAAGGCCGGGAAGTCCGGTGACATGGTCTGCATGCATGTGGGAAATGAATATCCGGTTGATATGCTTCCACTTCAGATTCAGCATCTTCAGCGATACCTGGGTTCCTTCTCCACAGTCGAAGAGGAACAGCTCACCCTCTCTCCTTACGAGAGCGCTGGTGAGGAAACGACCTGGAAGTGGCATCATGCCACTGGTACCCAATGAGAAGACTTCGAAATTCACGTGGCTATTATACAAACAAGAGGGTCTTACCTCAAGGCGGAGGCCAGAGATGAGAAGACACTGCGCTTCAATGAAACCCTGAGCGATATGTAGCTTGAGAATACCAGTGCGGAAAAAAGCAGAACGAGAGTTGCAAAAGGCACCTTGACACTGAAGTCTATCACATAGTTCTGAAGCGATGGATACTTCGTGATATCCAGTGAAGAGAGGATGGGAGAGACGAGGAAGGAAAGCAGTACGCCCAGGGCCTCTCCCATTAGAGCGGATATCCCGACACTTGCTATCGTTATCAGCCGGTAGGCCTTGACGAGGCTTCTTCTTTCCACTCCCAGAAGCAGCATGCTTGCAATCTCCCTTCTATCCCTTTCGATATACTCTCCTGCGACGGATACAGAGAAGAAGCCTGCAAGTACTGCAACGAGCACTGCTATGAGAGAAAGAAGTCTTCTCGACACCTCCAGGTTCTCATAGACTGTCCTGAAGAGTGTGCGGTAGCTTTCGCACTCTATGCCACGTGCCCTCAGCGCCTCGAGATTCTCCTCGACATCGCTGCACCTCACCTCGTATATGGTCGGCCCGTCAGTTACATCAATGGAGGTGTATGCAAGCTTCTCGTCGAACTCGTTGTAGCCGGATGAATATGTCCCTTCGAGGAAGAGAAGAACAGGTCTGACTCTGTTGACTCCTGAGTCGTACAGCATCAGTGTAAGCCTGTCACCGATCTGAACGCCCAGTCTCGAGGCCATGATCCTGCTTATCCATATTCCCTTGAGAGATGTCGTGTTCTCAACACTCTCGAGGTGGAGCCTTGAGAAGAGATTCTTCTCAAGATAGTCCTCCTCTACACCCTTCACATAGACAAGGATGCTCCTGTCTTCAGAGTACAGGAGACCTCCCGAGGTCTCTGTACGACAGATGGTGGCATCAGGAGCAAGAAGGTTCTCTGGAATCTCCTCATGGACAGCTATGCTGCCGCTTCCAAGTCTCTGAAGCGTGCTGTCGATGGCAGATGTCATGGAGGCGACGAATACAAGCACAAATGAAAGTGCAGAGGCCACAAGCAGCACAAGCAGAGAGGAGAGGTAGCTTCTCAGGCACCATGCCCTGCTCTGTCCTCTTCCTATCTTCCTTCCGATGTAGAGCCTCAGAGCCTCATTCATTCATGAAGCTCCTTTCCCGAGAGTGTCAGCACCCTTTCACAGCGGGATGCAAAGGCCGGGTTGTGCGTGACAAGCACAAGGGCAAGCTTCTCCTCACTGACAGTTTCAAGAACAAGATCCTCGACCATCCTGGCACTCTCCTCATCGAGTGCACCTGTCGGCTCATCTGCAAAGAGCACAGAGGGCTTCGTGACGAGTGCTCTGGCAAGCGCCACTCTCTGCCTCTCGCCTCCACTGAGCTCTGTAGGTCTATGTGCCAGTCTCTCACCAAGTCCCACTCTCTGAAGAAAACCCTCTGCTCTCTCGTAGCTCTCTCTCTTCGAAAGAGCGATGTTCATCAGAGGAAGTGCCACATTCTCAAGCGCTGTGAAGTCCTCGAGAAGCAGGCTGTTCTGGAAGACAAAGCCCATGCGCCTTGCATGCAGCTCTGCAATACCTCTCTCATCGAGATCCTGCGCCTCTACTTTCTGGTAGATGACCCTTCCCACTGTAGGCCTTTCGATCAGCGCCATTATCGAAAGTAGCGTGCTCTTTCCAGAGCCGCTCTTTCCCTGGATGGCCACAGAGACTCCCTCGTTCAGGGAAAAATCGATTCCTTTCAGTATCTCAAGGCTTTCACGGCCACTGATGAAACTCTTTCCAACGCCCTCAAGGCGGAATACTTCACTCATGACTACACCTCCCTGATCGCAGCATCCACAGCATCTCTTTCAAGTGTTCGCCTGAAGGCGTTCTGATAGAGAAGAGTCGAAAGAAGAACCACGAGGATCAATATTGTTGCAAGGCTTATGATATCCAGATGCAGTGCAGCACCGAAGAGGCCATCCATCACATGGGGAAGTGCCTTCAGCAGAATTGCTGAAAGCAGTATTCCGAGAAGGCCTCCAGTAAGCGCAAGCAGGCTTCCGATAGCTGCGAACAGCAGGGATATTCTTCTTCTGCCGATGCCCATGAGATATAGCGCTCCAAGCTCCTTTCTCCGTGCAGATGCGAAGATGACTGCATCTCTGTGCAGCTCGACAAGTACTATAAGAAAGAGGGATGAGAGGAGTACTGTCATCACACTCTTCTCGAGCATCATAGCTCCGTAGAGACTCTCTTCGGCCTCCTTCCAGAGGACCACTCTGGCGCATCCCCTCTTTCGAAGAAGCTCTGCAAGCTTCTCCTCATTTAATGCATATGGAATGAATGCAAGGTGATGGACTGCATCCTCTGGGGCTGCATCCAGGCTCATGAAGACCATGTTGTCATCGAAGCTGTGTCCAAGTGCGGTCCTGTATATGCCATCCACAGTGTACTCTCTCTCCCTCACTGTGCTGCGGATTCTGTTTCCCTTCTCCAGGCGAGAGAGTGCTATGCTCCCTCTTCTCTCGTTCTCGAAGAAGAGAGAGACAGGAAGCAGGATGCCATCCTCTATATCGCCACTATGAGAAATCCCACCCTCATAGGCTTCATCGATGTATCTTATCTCTACAGGAGTTGTCCCCCTGCTGCTTCTTATAAGTCCCTCTCCGGTCCTGTATGGAAAGACGATTGCAGATGATGAGAACTCGCGCTTTAATTCCTCGTACATCTCCTCTCCTCCCTCGATGACGACAGGAAAGGAGCGCACTCTCTTCAGATCCTCGAATCTTCCTTTCTGCATGTAGTCCATGACAGATAGGACTGTCGAGAGAACAAGCATGGAGAATACAAGGCCGACAAGAATCCTTATATTGCGGCCTCTGTGCCTTCTATCATGAGAGAAAAGATATCTGGAAAGCAGGAAGCGGAACATCATAGCATCACCAGATCCAGGACTCTGAGTCCATCCTTGTCGAGAAGCACATCTGAATATGGCACGCCATTGCGATAGCTTCTTTCCACTATCCTTCCATCATTCTGATAGTTCCTTGTCATTGTAAGGATACCATCGCTTCTGCACTCTTCCTTTACGATGAAGCCTTCACCATCATATTCTCTGGTGATGATCCTGCCCTCTTCAGTAAAGACAGAGGACTTCAGTGCGCCGTCAGGATAGTAGCTGTATTCTGTTCGAGAAGAGACCTCAGCATCCCTGCAGACGATTTCAGAGAGGATGTCGCCACTATGAGAGTAGGTCGTTTCGAGCGTATCATCTCCGACCTGCTCCTTGACGACTATATTTCCACTATCTGTTATCTCTGTCTGGATTGCAGGTCTCTTTGAAAGCTCCTCATCCTCCTTCAGGACCTCTCTTACAAGGAGGTTTCCTGGGTATATGTCGACATGGATACTCTCTCCATCCTCCCTGAATGTGTAGGCATCCTTACCGAAGTAGCTTCTGTCGAGAAGTGTCGAGTATACGGATACAAGGCCCGATGAGGGCGAGTAGGAGTAGCTTCTTATCTCCTCGATGTATCCATCTCTTGAAAAGAGGGCCCGCTTCAGGATTCCACCTTCTGTATACTCGTAGCGTATCTCCTGCCCATCCTCCAGTCTCTCGCGCTCTCTCCTGCCGTTTCTGTACTCTATTGACCTTCTGCCCTTTTCAGAGATGAACAGCTCTCTTTCACTGCCCAATATCCTGGATGAGACAAGCCTTCCATCCTCATAGAGACTTTCTCTGTTCCCTTCACTTGACAGATACCACCCCTTTATGAGGGGATACTCTATCTTTTCGAGCTTCTGGCCAAGGCTGTTGCTTCTATAATAGGCTGCCTTGACAGGAAGGGTGCAGAGCACTACCAGAAAGAGAACAGAGAGCCTTGCTGAGATCATTTCTCTTTGATGCCCACCAGTGCATTCAGGAACTCCTCCTTGTCGAATGGGTGGATATCCCTGTATGTCTCGCCTGTGCCTACGAAGGCAATTGGAAGCGACAGCTGCTGACCGATCTGCACAAGGGCTCCCCCCTTTGCAGCCGAGTCGTACTTCGTGAGGATGACACCATCGAGCTTCACGGCCTGGTTGAAGAGCAGTGCCTGTGACAGTCCATTCTGGCCTGTAGTGGAGTCGATGACGATGAACTTCCTGTAGTTCTCGGGCTTCACTCCCCTGCTGTTTATGACCTTGTCTATCTTCTGGAGCTCCTTCATCAGGTTCTCCTTGTTGTGCATCCTTCCTGCAGTATCTGCAAGGATGAGCTCATCCTTCTGGGCAGTGGCCGATGTGATAGCATCGTAGATGACAGCGCCGGGATCGGAGCCGGTCCTCTGCTTCACTATCCTGATGCCAAGCCTCTCGGCGTGTATATCGAGCTGGTCGACAGCAGCTGCACGGAAGGTGTCTGCTGCAGCAAGCAGTACCTTTCTGCCATTGTCCGTATAGTACTGTGCCATCTTTGCGATCGAGGTGGTCTTGCCAACACCATTGACGCCCAGGATGAGGTAGACCGAGAGCTCGCCCTTTTCAGGCATCGGACAGTACTCCTTCACATAAGGTGAAAGGATGTTCTTCATTATCCTCTGCAGGTCCTCTATGGTCTTTGCTCTCTCGCTTCTTGCCTCTTCTCTGAGCTTCGTGACGATCTCGTCAGTGAGTCTTGCACCGAGGTCGCCCTCGATAAGCGTATCCTCCAGCTCCTCGAAGAAGGCCTCATCTATCTTCCTGCCTGAGAACAGGTCTCTTATCTTGTTGGTGAATGCCTTGAAAAATGCCATTCCGTATCTCCTCTATGAATTCTACCTGATTGAAAGGCTGATTGTCACTCCTGAAGGTAGGTATCCTTTGCAGTACTGTAATAGTTATAGCAGTTATGGAATATCGAGACCATGCCCATGAAGCCCAGGGCCAGTGTAATGTCATCATATGGCCTGAGCTCGCTCTTCCTATCCGGCCAGAGGTTCATGCTCGCCTTGACGACCGTATTCGCTCCAAGTGCAAGCAGAGTATTCCTTATGGCCCTGTAGACACTCCTCTTGGCCTTCTTCACCTCACCCTCCTTGCCGGCCCACTCGGGTCTGAGGCGGCTTATATACAGCCTGTCCCTTCCCATGAGCTGCAGGACCGAGGCCTGGAAGCCGTTCTCTCTTACCGAGAAGATTGCAGGAGATGGTGATGCTTCAAGGAAAAAAGGAGCTTCTCCACTCTCTCCAAGCAGCGTGATATCGGCTCCATAGGGAACAGCGCCTATGGTCAGAGGATACTGCTCTTCCTGCGTGAAGGCCTCGCTGAGGTCCACTCTGCTTTTCTCTTCGACATCCAGATAGAGTGTCCTCTCGCTGTAGCCGTGCGGGACCACTCTGATTGCCCTTATCCCGCTTTCGACAACGGCCTTGTCGTCTATTACGAAGAGTCTCTCCTTGTCCACATATGCAGTATAGGGCCTTGGGACCTTTGACAGGTCCATCAGAGCAAGGGATGGAAAGAGGTTCGAGAGGAGGAACACAACATCCTCCTCGAAGAAGGAGTATGGGTCCCTTCTCAGGATCAGCCCCTCAGGCCCTTCGATCACCTGTCCATCAAGATAGATGTACATGTTCTTCGAAAGTATCATGCCGCTACCTGAGAACGAGAAGTAGATGATGAGATCGAGACGCTTTGAAAGCGAAAGATACTCCAGTGCTGTCCCATCGCGACGAAGAAGATATTCATCCAGGACATCGCTTCTTCCAAGCTCGATGAACTCGACAGGACTCCTGTACCAGGCAGTGTACTCGAAGCTGCTCTTCTCCTTGTATGTCATCTCCTTGGAAAGTGACCTGTGCAGCTCCTCCTCTCTACTGTCCATGAACTCGCGCTCATCTCTTGAATAGTTGACGCCATCGAGAGCGGGAGAGGAGACTCTGCGCGAGAATGAGAGTGCGGCCACGTCGCCTGTATAATTTGAAAGAAATTCGGGAACATCCCGGTAAATGCCGACTCTCAGCGGAGAAGCCGAGAGCGGAATGAGTATTGCAGAAAGTATCAGCAGTGGGAGAAGCCTCCTCACTGCTGGTTTTCCTTTGCCCAGTTGAGGTAGGCTTCGATGAAGGAGTCGATGTCACCATCCATTACAGCGTTGATGTTTCCGACTTCGACCTTCGTCCTGTTGTCCTTGACAAGTGTGTATGGCTGGAAGACGTAGCTTCTGATCTGGCTGCCCCAGGCGATATCGCTCTTTGCGATGGCATCCTTCTGGTGCTCCTCCTCCTGCTTCTTCTTGTAGTACTCGTAGAGCTTGGAGCGCAGCATCTTGAAGGCTACATCCTTGTTCATGAGCTGGCTTCTCTCATTCTGGCACTGTACGACGATGCCAGTAGCATAGTGTGTGATTCTTACAGCAGAGTCGGTCTTGTTGACGTGCTGTCCACCTGCACCACCTGCGCGGTAGGTATCGAGCCTGTAATCCTCCGGCCTGAGCTCGATCTCGATATCGTCGTCGATCTCAGGGGATGCATATACGGATGTGAAGGAGGTGTGCCTTCGCTTTGCAGCATCGAATGGGGAGATCCTGACAAGGCGGTGCACACCGGCCTCGCCCTTGAGGTAGCCGAAGGCATATGCTCCGGTGACCTTTACAGTTGCACTCTTTATTCCGCCCTCATCCTCAAGCTCATCGATGACATCGGCCTTGAAGTTGTGCCTCTCGCACCACCTGAGGTACATTCTCAGGAGCATGCTTGCCCAGTCACAGGCCTCGGTTCCACCTGCACCTGCATGGATCGTGAGGAACATGTTGTTCTTGTCGAACTTTCCATCGAGAAGGGTCTTCAGCTTGAGCGGTCTGTACTTCTCATCCAGAGCGACAATCTGAGATTCCAGCTCATGCTGCAGATCCATATCCTCCTCACCAGAGTACATCTGTATGAGCTCCTCGGTATCCTGGACCTCCTTGTAGAGCTCCTGCCAGGGGTAGTAGCTCTCCTTGAGTCTGTTGAGCTCGGCAAAGGTCTTCTCTGCGGCCTTGTTGTCATTCCAGAAGTCGGGCTCCTGGGTCTGGGTCTCGAGGTCCTTTATCCTCTTTTCCATATCGGAGGCTTCGAGCCTGCTCCAGATGTTGCCGACAGCCTGCTTCACATCATCGAAGAGGGATTTGTTCTCGATAAACATCATTTCTCCTTGGTACTTGTTATCTTTGTCGTGACACTGTAGCCATTTGCATTCTCGGCCTCAATATCCATACTGAATTTCAGACTTGTCTCAGTGTAGAGGTAGAACTGCTCGCTTCCCAGCGTGGTGACCTCGCTCTGGAAACGGTTCACCTCCTCCACATCGAAGAAGTCCTGGCTGAGGAAGGAGAGTACCAGCTCCTTCTCCTCATCCTTGAATCGGACATACTTTACCTTGTTGATGCCACTTCCGACAAGAAGCTCCCTGTTCGCATCATAGGAATAGGCGCTTGCCGAAGGAAGTGTGAAATATACCTTCTCCACTGCCTCTACGTGAACTGTATTCCTTCTTCTGTTGGTGATGTTCACGGAGACATACAGATTCTGATTCGTCAGCTTGTAGTGCTTTGAGAGCGTGAATGGAAGGTCCTCGTCATCCAGGACGAAGTTGAATTCGTTCCGGCTCTTTCCGATTCCCTCCAGAGTGAAGATGCGGTCGGTAAGGTCATATACCTTGCGACCGAATATGAGCATCGTGCCAAAGCTCCTCTTCTTTCTTATGAGCTCGGACGACCTGGACCATGGAGATACTGTATCGAAGAGATTTATTCCCCTATCCAGGAAGTTGAATTCATAGACGGATGCACCTCTTCTTGTAAGCACGGCAGAGTTCATCCTGCCGTAGCAGAACTCCTCATCCAGCCCATCGTCATCAAGGTCGTAGCTGTGGGGGATGATATCCTGAGTCCTGAGCTGCTCCTCCGCTTCGAGGATGCTTCTGTAGAAGGCCCTGTGCTCAGAGAGACGAAGACAGGAGGCGTAGGTATCGCAGAGAAAGAGAGATCCGGAGGGAAGACCTGAAAGGAGGGTCTGCACGCTCTTTTTCAGTATCTTGTCCTTCTTGCTGTTCTGGTTGAGCTCTGCAAGTGCAAGAGTCCTCAGAAGCATGTAGCGGTAGCTTTCATTGCGGATGAAGAGGTCATGGAAGCACTTTACTCCGCCTGCAAGGACATCGCGTCCATACCAGCCACTGTCGAGGTATCCATTCTCCTCGCTCTCGATTTCCTTTACAAGGGAGCACTCTCCACCGCGCTTCATCGTCTCCTCGAGCATCGAGATCACAAGTGTTCCAAGTCTCTCGTCATCGTCCCTGTGGTAGCTTGCACCCTGGCAGAGCTGGTCGATGTTCACAGTGCAGATGAGAGTCTCCTCCTCGGGAGTATTCCTGACCAGATTCACAAGACTCCTCTTCAGCTCATCGAAGCTGATCTGGTCCTGACCATACTGGCTTACGAGACGGGAGCACTCATCCCGGGATGGAATGACATCTATCTTCTTCGAGAGCTCGTTCATCCTGAAGGGCTTCGAGGAGAGATTCTTCCTGTTGACAGCATCGTATGTCGAGATGAAAAGGCGCGAGATATCTGCAATCTTCATCGCACTTACGATGCTGGGTGTCCAGATCTCCCCATAGCACCAGAGGGATGAGGCCCTGTAGTTGTAGGTCTTTCTTATGAGAAGGGTCATCTTCTCGATTGCAGCCGCCCTATCCTTCTGAAGTGTCACCGGAAGCAGGCTCTGATTCCAGCTCGATGTAAGCAGCTCGAGTCTGTTGTTCTTTGCCAGATTCTGGATAAGGAGATTCACTTCAGGATAGTGCTGCGAGAAGAAGCTGATACAGGCTGCTGTCTGCACATATGATAGACGGGCCCCTGGGTTGTTGTGAATAAATGTGAAAACAGGCTTTATAATGCACGAAAGCGCCCGTTGGAAAACGGGCGTTGGTGCATTCGATGAAACCTGTGTATAAAGACCCAGGGCCAATTTCAATTCAGATTACCTCTTTTCAAAGCACTTCTGCGGACAGAGGGCAGCGGCCTTCTCCAGTCCACTTGTATCGGCTGCATAGTCGATCGTGGAGAGGAAGTTCTCTACCTTGCATCCGGAATCAGGTACCTTGACCTGGCATATCTTACAGCCAATACAGCCCACCTGACAAGCCTTTTTGACCTTGGCGCCCATCTCATGGTTGTTGCAGGCAACAACGTACTGAGCGCTTGCAGGGATGAGCTTCATGACCATTGTAGGACAGACGGTGGTGCACTTTCCACAGCCGATGCACTTGTCGGGATCGACATGGATCATCATCTTCTCGTCCCTTGAGATGGCCCCTACTGGACACACCTTCATACAGGAACCGAGATGGAGACAGCCCTCCTTGCACGCATTTGGACCACCCTGTGCGATGGCTGCTGCGTTGCAGTCGTCGATGCCATCATAGATGAACTGCTGTACTGTCACATCGGCATTGCCTCGACAGTGGACGAATGCGACCTTTCGCTCCTGAGTTGCATCAACGGCAACTCCCATTATCTCGCCCATCTTCTGGGCAAGGGCTGCGCCACCAGGGGAGCAGAGACCGATCTCGGCCTCGCCCTTGCAGACTGCTTCAGCGTAGGCACTGCAACCAGCAAAGCCACAGCCACCACAATTTGCACCCGGCATGCTCTTTTCCATCTGGATAAGTTTCTCATCCTTCTCTACAGCGAACTTCTTGTCTGCGAATGCCAGACCGAAGCCGAGGACGAGACCCATGATTGCTATTACCAGAAATGCTGCCAATATTCCCATACTCTCTATCCTCCTTTATACGAGATGAAGATTGGTTACCAGTGATGCATCGAATGCCATGAATGCAAGTGCCATGAGGCCTGCAGAGATGAATGCGATAGGAACACCCTTGAAGACCTTTCTTACAGGAAGAAGGTCGAGCTTCTCACGGATGTTGGACATCAGGACGATAGCCAATGTGAAGCCGAGACCAGCTGCTGCACCACCGAAGAGGGACTCTACGAGGTTGTAGTCATTCTGGACATTGAGAATTGCAATACCGAGAACTGCACAGTTGGTGGTGATGAGAGGAAGGAAGATACCGAGTGCCTTGTAGAGGCTTGGACTCATCTTCCTGATTACCATCTCAACGAGCTGTACCAGTGCTGCGATGACCAGGATGAAGCTGATGGTCTGGAGATACTCGAGTCCGAATGGGACAAGGAGGAAGTGCTGGACCATGTAGGTAACAACAGATGCGACTGTTGTAACGAAGGTTACTGCAAGACCCATACCGAGGGCACTCTCGCTGTTCTTGGATACACCGATGAAGGGGCAGAGACCCATGAACTGAACGAGAATGAAGTTCTGGATGAAGATGTAGGTGATCAGGATTCCAATGTAGCTCATACATTACCTCCCTTTGCAGCCTTTCTCTCTGAATTCCAGCTGAAGTAGGCCTTGAGATATCCCATTACCAGAAGTGCTCCAGGTGCGAGTGTGAGGACTCTGACTGGAGACTTGCTGATGACAGGAAGCGTGATGACGATCCTTGTTGTCTCGCTGAGGTTGAGAAGAGTGATGGTACCTGCACCGATGATCTCTCTGATTGCTGCGATCAGAAGCAGAGAGAGCGTAAAGCCGATACCCATGCCGATTGCATCGAGAATGGAGTCCACGACTGTATTCTTGTTTGCAAAGGCCTCTGCTCTACCGAGGATGATACAGTTTACAACGATGAGCGGGATGTAGACACCCAGAGCAGCATAGAGGGCAGGAACGTAGGCCTGCAGTACCATCTGAACGATAGTAACGAAGGATGCGATGATAACGATGTAGGCAGGGATTCTAACCGAGTCAGGAATGACCTTCCTAAGCAGCGAAATGAAGATATTGGAGCCGAGCAGTACGAAGATTACACCAGCTCCCATGCCTATGGCATTGAATACCTGGGTGGTAACACCGAGGGTAGGACACATGCCAAGCATAATGATAAATACAGGGTTCTCCCTGAAGATGCCCTTTGTCAGTTCTTTCATGTTAGCCATATCACTTACCTCCCAGGTTCCTGACGTACTCGGAACCGGCCTTGAGGGCCTTGGTGACACCACCGAAGGTGATGGAAGCACCGGAGACGAGGTTCGGATCTTCGAGATCGTTCTTGCTGTTCGGAAGCGGCTTGTCGCCACCGAGACCTGCGAACATCTTCATGTACCAGCTCTCCTCGGACTTCTTTCCAAGACCAGCGGTCTCACTGTTACCCATCATCTTGGCTCCAAGTACAGAGCCGTCTGCGTTGTAGGCAGCGACGAGTGTGAATGAACCACCGTAGCCACCACCAGTGAGAGAAAGAATATAGCCTGCGATCTTTCCATCCTTCGAAAGCGGGATATTGTAGCTTACTACTCCCTCCCCCTCTCTCTCTTCACCGAATGTGAAGCCAGGAGCGATCTGCTGATAGGCAGCCTCGGTCTGGGCCCTGTTGATTGCAGCAATCTGCGGAGCTGTGACCTCGTTGATGAAGCCAAGGCAGATTGCAGCAACGGCACAGATTGCAAAGAGGATACCAGCGACTTTCAGATACTGTGTCATGCCTTTGCCTCCTTTGGTGCCTTTACAGGCTTTACATAACCGAACTTCTTAGGCTTGATGTAGCGCTCGATGGTCGGAGTTGCGACATTCATCAGGATGATTGCCAGCGATACACCTTCTGGAAGAGAACCGAAGTATCTGATCAGGAAGGTGAAGAAGCCACAGCCGATACCGAAGACGATCATGCCGACAGGTGTTGTCGGAGTAGTGACCCAGTCGGTTGCCATGAAGAAGGCACCGAGCATCAGGCCACCTGAGAAGAGGGCCATGAGCAGGTCACCCATTGGAATGCAGAAGCCCTGACCGCACCTCAGATCACTGAAGAGCCAGGTCAGCACTGCGAAGCTTCCAATGAACGAAACTGGAATGTGCCAGGTAATGACCTTGGTATAGATGAGGAAGAGTCCACCTGCGATCAGAAGCAGTGCGGAAACTTCACCGATACATCCGGGGACGTTTCCGATGAAGGCATCGAGGACGCTGAAGCCGGACATCTCACTTGCACTTGTATAGGCTGTTCCATTGGAAAGGAGTGTCTTTACAGCGGAAAGCGGTGTTGCACTTGAAGCAGCATCGACAGCACCACGTGGCAGTGTGAAGCTGCTCATTGCACTTGTGAAGGAGAAGAATACGAAGACACGGCCACCGAGGGCTGGATTCATCCAGTTGCAGCCCAGACCACCGAAGGTCCACTTGACCACTATGATTGCAAAGATGGAGGCAATGATAGGGATGTAGAGTGGTACATGAGGTGGCATGTTCATACCGATCAGAAGACCGGTGACTGCAGCCGAAAGGTCATTGACTGTATTGTCTTCCCTGGTGATTCTGGCAAGCACGTACTCTGTTGCGACTGCAGCAGCCACGCTGAGCACCAGGACCACGAGAGCCATCAGGCCGAATACGAATACGCCCCAGAGAGCGCTTGGCAGGAGAGCAATGAATACATAGAGCATGCTCTTCCTGATGTCCATCGTAGAGTGGACATGTGGGCTTGTAGTTACTCTTTTCATTTCTTCTTCCTTCCAAGCTTCTTACCGAGCTTGAAGCCCTGGACGAGAGGCAGGTGAGCCGGGCAGATGAATGCACAGCAGCCGCACTCCTTGCAGTCCATGAGACCTAGGTCCATGGCAGCCTGATAGTTGGCGTTGGTTATGTTCCTGAACATCCTGTTCGGCATCAGGCCGATCGGACAGTGCGCAACGCACTTTCCACAGGATACGCAGACTCCCTTGGTAAGAGGCTCGGCCTTCAGTGCAAGAAGTCCCGAGGAGCCCTTGCAGGTAGGTGTATCCTCATCGGCAAAGGCAAAGCCCATCATAGGACCGCCACTTACGAGCTTGTCGACCTCTTCGGTGTTGAAGCCACCGCAGTATGCGATCAGCTCGGATGCCTTTGTTCCGATAGGAGCAAGAATATTCTTAGGTGTAGTAATAGCCTCGCCGGTGACAGTCATTACTCTCTCGAAGAGAGGCTTGTGGAGGACGATTGCCTCGAAGACTGCATAGGCGGTACCGATGTTGCAGACGACTCCACCTACATCGAGAGGGAGCTTTCCGGATGGAATCTCCTTGCCGATGGTTGCAACGAGAAGCTGCTTCTCATCGCCCTGTGGGTACTTCATCTTGAGGTCATAGACTTCAATTGGATAGCCCTTCTTGGCGATGATCTCTTCAAGGTGAGCAATTGCATCCGGCTTGTTGTGCTCGATGCCGATGATGGTCTTCTTCGGGTTCAGGATCTTTGCAAGGATCATGATGCCTTCCAGGGTATCCTCTGCCCTCTCCATCATCGAACGGTAGTCTGCTGTGAGATATGGCTCACACTCGACGCCATTTATGACAAGTGCTTCTACCGGCTTTCCACCAGTAGAGAACTTAACATGTGCTGGGAAGGTTGCACCACCCATACCTACAATGCCCATCTCCTTGATCTGGGCAAGAAGCTCCTGGGTGGACAGGTTCTGCCAATCGAACCTCTCTGTGTACATCTCTGGCTGTTCTGGGTCTGTCTTGATGACCAGTGCGTCTGCGACGACACCGGATGGGAGACGGACCTTCCTGACATCGGTCACCTTGCCCGATACAGGAGAATGGACCTCAGCAGATATGAATGAAGCAGCTGTACCTATCTTCTCGCCCTTTACAACCGTATCGCCCTTCTTCTTCAGGCATGTTGCAGGAGCGCCAAGATGCTGGGACATGGACACTATAAGCTCTTCTGGAATCGGAAGACGCTCGATAGGACTATCCTTGGCAAGGAACTTCTTATCTGCAGGATGGACGCCACCACGCTTGAATGTGGATATACGACTCATACTACACTCCTTATGTTTCGTTTGTTCGGATTCTCTCCAATGTAGCATCTTACATCAACTTTCCAATGTGAACAACAGGTGTTAAAGAATTGAAAACCTTCGATTAATGCACACAGACAGCCAAAAATATTCATATTACACGCTATTATTTTCCGCAAAGGAATAATAAACAGCACTAAACAGGCCAGCCTTGAATATTATTCCCAAAGGCTGTGGATAATAAGAACAATGGGATAAAAAAAATCGTTTCAAGATTAGAAAACATATTTTTCAAAAGTGATTATAAAAACCCATAATAGCAGCTTTCCCCTTGGCAAATCGCGACAATGCACTTTTTTCACAAGAGCAAAGATGCTCATCAGACCGAGGGGCAACTTGTCATCTCCCAATTCATAGAACTGAATAATCCAGATACTTACCTGACCTTGCAAGTAACTCAAGGCTCTTCTTGAAGAGAGGAAGAGAACACAGCAGAAAAACTGCTTGATGCAATGACAAGAAGAGACAAGCCATTTGAAGAAGTCATGAGGCATATCGAGCTGTGAGGTATAATTTATCAGAGGTTGACATTAATGGTTAATTCGCTGGTCAGAACTCTGATTTTCTTACCTATCGTCGTATTGCCAGGTTTTTCAGTAAAAATGCCTTAATTTCGCATGTATCGCAAGTTTTTGTCGTTGTTTGCAAAAAAATCATAGCAATATAATTATTCTGTGGGATTCATGGGACTTAAATACATTCGCCTTTCTTACGAATTGAAATTCAAAGATAATGTTTTATGGTCAGGCGTTCCTGAAATAATTTTCAGAAGTGTTATCGGAATGCAGCTACATAGGATTTGCTGTGTGTTTAAAAGAGAGCCGAAAAATTGCTCGAATTGTACAGTACATGAGACATGTGTATATTCATGGTTATTCGAATCACATATACAAAAAGATATCACATTTCTTGAGGGAAGGAACCGAGCTCCTCACCCTTTTGTTTTGGAATACAATCAAATAGACTCTAAAAATGGGATTCTTTCCATTGTGTTTATTGAAAAAGGAAGAAATTTCATCCCCTATATGACGGAAGCAATCAACCAAGCGGGGAAAACAGGCATTACAAAACTCAGGACTCCTTTTGCCATCAATGGTATATTGAATAAAGGAGTTCCTTATGAATTTGATTTCAAAAAGATAGACGCAGACAGCTCAATTTGGAGTCTGGATCTCTATGATGCTGAAGCTGATTCCATTCTGGTTGAATTTATATCCCCCTTGAGAATAAAAAAAGAAGGTCATTATATCTCCACGGTAACAGGAGAAAACCTGATAAATGCCTGCGCAAGACGAATAGCAATTCTATCATCCCTGTATGGGGAATATAGAGAAATAGTCCTTCCGACAACACTTCCTTCATCACAGATTATAGACCAGAGATGGAAAAATCGCATCTATTACTCGTCTCGCCAGCAAACATCAATGAAACTTGGAGGTGTTGTAGGAAAACTGATTATAAAAGGTCCAATAGACAAAACAACTATTGCACTTCTTCATGCAGGTTCTATTTTCCATGTTGGAAAAAATGTTGTATTTGGACTTGGCAGAATAAAACTTTCAAGAGGTATTTTATATGCTTGACAAGAAAACACAGTATGAATTGGCGTTTGCTGCACTTTTGCATGATATAGGAAAATTCAAGCAAAGAGCCTTTGGCGGAAAGGAAACTGAAATATCGGCAGAAGTAAAAAGTATGGAGGGACAGTTTCTCCCTGTTACGATGGATTCTCGATATTCCTATAGGCATGCTCTATGGACATATAGTTTTTTCTTGCAGGATTTCTTTCAAATTATCCGCCAGTTGAGACTAGATCTGAAACTTGACTGGGAAACAATCGCAAGAGAAGCGGCTTCTCACCTCAAGCCTGGTGAAAAGAGTTCCTTTTCATACATCCTGGCAAAAGCAGACCGCATTTCTGCAGCTGCAGATTGTATAAAGGGAGAAGATAATGGTTCCAAAGCATATCTATCGACTCCATTAAGACCTATTTTTTCCAACATAGATCCATCTACAGATCATGAAATCATAAAATCAAACTGGGCTTATAAGATGACTCATACAAATGACTATGAGCCATATGCTACATTCCCACAGGAAGATGGTAACTCGGTATGCTGCAACTATAAGGAACTTTGGGATGGCTTCACATCAGCACTAGCAAAGATAAAAGGACAGATTTCCTGCCAGGAACTTCTTCGCAAGATCAAAGACATCATGTACTGCTATTGCTGGTGCATACCTTTAGCGACAAATGATTATGCTAATGACATATCGCTGTATGATCACAGTATCACGACAATGACTTTTGCAATTTCCTTAGGATGTAGTACAGATGAAAATAGGCCATTCCGTCTCTTATCTGGAGATATATCAGGAATTCAAAGTTATATATTCCAAAGCAAAGGGGAAAGCTTCAAAGGTGCCAGCAAGACATTCAGAGGAAGATCCTTCTTGATTAGTCTTCTTGCTCCGGTATACCAAATTGGACTTTGTGATTCTGTTGGAATCATTCCTTTCTGTGATCTTATAGAAGCTGGTGGAAGATTCTCTCTTCTTCTACCGAATACTGAAGATATTGAAAAAAAAGTTCGAGATTACCAATTGAAACAAGAGAAATTCTTGCTCGAAAAATATCTTGGTACTCTTTGCATAGTTACAGATCTCACTCCTCCTCTTGATGAAGATGATTTCAAAGCACAAACGATAAAGGGCCCAGACAAGGGGGTGTTTAGAAAGTCCGATACGCAGGACTGCCTGAACACCCCTTCATTTTTGTCCTGAATATCCCAAAATACAATAAAAAACCTATGCCCGGGGAATCGAACCCGGGGCATGAGGTGTAAAA
>Ga0208297_1000618_pt1 | contig 60893 bp, 38 predicted proteins | sample LMS_cellobiose_e_FD_187367 | JGI IMG/M metagenome (GOLD analysis project Ga0208297, IMG submission 187367) | Rumen-fistulated moose microbial communities from Alaska, USA - LMS_cellobiose_enrichment (SPAdes) (version 2) | ecosystem: Host-associated > Mammals > Digestive system > Stomach > Rumen...
CGCAGCGGCCCGCCTTCTCGGATATAGACCTGTCCACATTCCACCCGTATCCCTCGCTGATGAAAGAATTTCCCCCCTCAGAGACGCTGAGATCCTCGATATCCATCTTGTCGAGATTACCGACAGGGACATACCATTCCGTGCCTTCGGTAGTATAGACGCTCCAGACCTGGGTAATCCTCGCGGAACCGTCCTCCCTAAGGCGGGCGGTAATATCAATATCGCTGATACTCTGGGCGGAACATGGAAGGAACAGCAGGAGGAACGCTCCTGCCGCCGCCACAAGACTCTTCCGCATACTAGATCTCAGGATATTCGGTCTTGGTAGTATCCTCTGCAAGATATTCCCTCTGGGGGAACTTCAGAATAGATGCGACAATGCTCCCCGGGAACATGCGTACCTGATTGTTGTACTTTGTAACCGTGTCGTTGAAGGTCATACGGCTGAGGCGAACGTTCTCCTCATAGCTCTTGATGCTCTGCATGGTCTCCTGATAAGTAGTGCTGGCCTTGAGGTCAGGATACTGCTCGGCGACTGCGATGAGACGGGAGAGAGCGCTGTTGAGAGCGGTCTCATTAGCTTGAATTTCCTGAACGGTAGGATTGGCAGAAGCAGTTATCTTCCTGGCTTCCACTACCTTCTGGAGAGTCTCACCCTCATACTGGGCATACTCGCGGGTAAGTTTAACGAGAGCCTTGATGGCATCATAACGGCTTACCTGCTGGACATTGATCTGCCTCAGTGCGTTTTTGCAGAGCTCGTCGGCCTTGACGAGAGAATTCTGCACGGGAATGGCCCACAGAATAATGAGGGCGACTACCGCAAGGATAATGATAAGAGTTGTTGACATGGCCTATTTTAATTTAAATCTGTAAAGTGTCGAATGTCTTGGGGATTTCGGTTTATGGAAGATGACATATAGCCAGTCGCCTTTCCGGTCGAGTCCTTCGGGCTCCAGACCAAAATCTGTAACTTCCTTTGATACAATTATTTCCTTCTTTTCAAGATCGGCTACATGAATATATTCCTTATGGGGAGGATATCCGTCCGGAAGAAAGGCATAACGCCCGTCAACAAGACTCCCCTGCCAGATATTGATTTCGTTTTCAAATCGAGTTACGTCAAGGACGTCGCTTTCATGAAGGTGGACTTCCCCATTCTCATCAGAATCCGCAAGGGTCGGCATCCTGAACTTCTTCAAAAGCTTGAATGAGCCGTTCTTGCCTCCATATGTGTAGATATAATCTCCCGAAAGGTCGCGGGCCCAATCCATCGAACCGGGATAGTCCCCGGCCTCATTGTCAAAATAGATTTTCTGGACTACTTTTCCTCCTTCATCGGTAAGATCCGTGACAAGGCAAGCGTGGCCGCCACGGCACTCCGAGATATATAAAAGCGGGAATTTAGAGCTCTTTGAGGCCTTTTCCTTACCGAAAAAGGCATTGTTGCAATGGGAGTCATTTCCCTCGAGGGAATAGGAAGCCCAGAGCTTCTTTTTCTTCATGTCAAAGACGCAGCACTGACCTTTGTCATGGACGACAACGCAGTATCTTCCCCACATCGCAAACCCCTGGGTCGAGCCTTTCACCTCGACATCTTCAGGGGTCCAGTCGGCTAAATCGGCTATTTTCTCTGCCTTGAGGGAGGGGCGGAAATCCTTCTTCTTAGAGTCCATGCTGAAGGGAAGGAGAATCAGAATCGCGGAAAGAATCAGTGCCAGTCTTTTCATGATAGTTATCAATTATTTCCAAAAGTAAAAATAAATCCTGTCAATAACAAAATCATTTTGCCTTGAGGCTGACTGCGAATCCGCCGGCAGGGGCCATCCTCAGAGAGAGAGAATCCGAAGCGGAAACTTCTTTCTCCGTGATGACATAAGCCTGAGGATTATAGGGAGCCTCAGGCTTATCAAGCACTCCGGAAGCTTCGGGAGCATCTGCGTAAATAGTTGCAGTATAAGTCTTTCCGGAATCCAAGAAATCCAGAGGAAAACTTACTTCCCTTGCCGATTCATCGGTAACTCCGCCTATGAACCAACGTCCTTCTGCAGCCTTTTCCTTCCTCGCAGTCACAATATAAGCTCCCGGCTCTGCAAGAAGGTAAACACTCTTCTCCCAATCTAGAGCGACATCCTTTATAAACTGGAAGGCATCCATGTGCTTTGCATAATGCTCGGGCAGATCGGCTGCCATCTGAAGAGGAGAATACATGACTACATAGAGAGCAAGCTGGTTGGCAATGGTAATCTGCATCTTCTGCGGATCATTTGGATTCATAACCGCAAGGTCAGCCTCGAAGATGCCCGGGGTATAATCCATAGGACCGCCCTGGAGCCTTGTGAAAGGTAGAATAGCAGTGTGCCCGGGGTGGATCTCTCCCCTGAATTCTGTTCCCATCGCAGACTCATTTCCTATCATATTCGGCCATGTCCTGCAAAGGCCGGTGGGACGCACAGCCTCATGGGCATTGACCATAATATGATGCTTGGCTGCCTCTGTCACCGCATAGTGATAGTGGTTGATTATAGGCTGGCTGTAGTGGTGCTCTCCATAGGGGATGATATTACCCACATAACCGCTCTTCACAGCATCGTAGCCATAGCGGTTCATCAAGGAATACGCCTCCTCCATATGTCTCTCGTAATTAACTGTGGAAGAGGAAGTTTCATGGTGCATTATAAGCTTAAGCCCCTTTGAATGGGCATACTCGTTGAGACCCGCGAGATCGAAGTCGGGATAAGGGCTGACGAAGTCGAAGACATAGTCCTTCTGGCATCCGAACCAATCCTCCCAGCCTTCGTTCCAGCCTTCCACAAGGACGGCGTCGAACCCGTTTTCAGCAGCAAAATCTATATACCTTTTGACATTTTCAGTAGTCGCTCCGTGGTATCCATGAGGGGTCAAAGAACTATAATCGGTCACTCCCAGCTGGATGGAAGGGACATCGGAAGTATATGACCAATGGGTCTTTCCGGTAATCATCTCCCACCATACTCCCATGTACTTGACAGGATGGATCCAGCTGACATCCTCTATGCAGCAAGGCTCGTTAAGATTTAGAATCAACCTGGAAGAGAGGACCTTCCGTGCATCATCCACGACCATAACTGTCCTCCACGGAGAAACGCAGGGAGCCTGAAGGCGGCCTTTTATCCCCTCTGCATCGGGAGTGAGCCATGTCCTGAAAGTAAGGGTCCGCGGATCGAGATTGAGGTTTGCGGTCGGATAATTCAGAACCGCTGCTTCATGGATATTGATATAAAGCCCACCGTCGGTTTTCATCTGAAGAGCCGTCTGGACGCCTGTCCTTGAGAATCCGGTCTGGGAGGCATTATAAATCCTCATCTTCTCCATCTGCTTCGATATTCCGCTGAGCCTGGTTTCGGAATAATTGTACTCCTGGGTGTCATAGTCGCCGGGAATCCACCACGCGGTATGATCACCCGTCATTGCAAATTCAGTAACCTCCTCCTTGATATTGAAATAGGTCAGCTTGTTCTCCATGGGGAACTCATACCGGAATGCGAGGCCTTCGTCATAGAGCCTGAAAGCGACTCTCATTACGATCCCATCCTCCTTGTCGAATGTGACCGACATCTCCTTGTAATGATTCCGTATCTCTGACTCCTCGCCCCATACCGGGTTCCAGGTCTCGTCCTTCTCCTGAACCGGAGAAACTGAAAGAGGCTTGAATCCGCGATTTAGAGACCTTCCGTCCATCAGGGTATAACCAAGTCTCGACGGCAGAATCACCTCCTCTCCTTTGCGGGAAAGACTATAAACCGGCTCTCCCTTGTCGCTGATTCCGACGCATACTTCGAGCCCTCCGTCAGGGCTCTGCATTCTCGATATCTCCTTAAATTCCTTGACCTTCGGAGTGCAAGAAATGGCAATGATGGCCGCTGCTATAAATAATAACTTTTTCATACTAATTTTGAATCGATACCTTATTCTGGCAAAAGTTTATAGCCCCATGGGGCGAGGGTTTCGCCGCCGGGAAGAGCGACTGTTTCTGCGGTCAGATTGGCGATAACAGTGACCGCATCGCCTTCGACAGCGCGGCGGAAGGCCAGAACTCCCTCGGGATAGCCTTTGAGGTACTCGATGGGACCGCCTTTCTCCCCCGCCGCGAGGGCCTTATGGGCATGACGGAAATCGACAAGACCTTTGAAGAAAGTCGTAAAATCATTAGACGACCAGTCTGTAATCGGATCCTTCTCGAAGAACTCAAGCCTTCTCGAAAGACCGATTTCCTGACCGGTATAGATAAGCGGCTGGCCCTTTGGAAGAGTAAAGCAAAGAACTGCCATCACAGAAGCCGCATCTCCCATTCTCTCAAACTCGGTCCCCGCCCAGCTATTCTCATCATGATTGGAAGTGAACATGAGTCTGAACGCGCTTGGAGCCGTATTCTTGGCATCTTTTGCAATATAGGCTTTGAGGTCGTTGACTGTCTTCTTGCCCTGTGCGATATCATTCATAAGATGATGAAGCTCCCAGGCGTATGTGGCGTCAAAGACAGCTGCGAGCTCGCTCTTTTCCGCCTCTGCAAGGAAATAAGCATCGGGGTAAGCCCCTTGAAGCTCTGGAATTATTTTCTCCCAAACTTTGGACGGCATTTCCCCAGCCGCATCGCAGCGGAAACCATCCACTCCCTTGTCGAGCCAGAACCGCATACACTCCTCCTGGGCATCCCAAACGGCAGTATTCTCGTAATTAAGACTCCTTGTGTCGGTCCAGTCATACTCCCAGATGGCATTGCCATCGGCATCTCTCTCATAGAAATCGGCCGGTTTCTCTTTCATCCAGACATTATCCGGGGCCGTCTGGTTGGCAACCCAGTCCAGAATCACTTTGAATCCAGCGGCATGGGCCGAAGAAAGGAGGTCTTCGAAATCCTGCATTGTGCCGAACTCCGGATTGACCTTGCAATAATCTGAAATGGCATAATAAGAGCCAAGGGTTCCTTTTCTTCCCTCAACGCCGATCTCGTACATCGGCATAAGCCAAAGAATATCCACACCAAGCTCAGAGAGCCTCGGGAGCTGCTCCTCTACCGCCTTGAATGTTCCTTCAGGAGAGAATTGACGGATATTGACTTCATACATGACAGAGTTGTATGTCCAGGCGGGATGAGAGGCGGGACCTTCCGCTTTCTTAGCGCAGCTTGCGATAGCGACAATAGCTGCAAGCACAAAAAGTATCTTTTTCATATTCAATTATTTATCTTATTCGACACATTTTGGTACAGTTGTTTTTCCGGTTCTGAGGCCCTTACTCTTGACAGTAAGAAGACCGTCTTTCGAAGATGAGGGCTTAATGATAATCGATGCAAGGCCTCCAAAAGCTTTGAGGCTCTTACTGTAGAAAGGGACAAGGCTTGTCGGATCGCCTGCATCAGCCGCCACGAAAGAAGCGTCTTTAACGCTGATTTCCAGAAGGTTCTCTGCCGCCGGGACAAGATTCCCCTGATGGTCCAGGACCCTTACGGTATAGAAAGCATAGCTATCGGAGGCAGATCCGCCGGCATCTTTTGTCACCTCGATCCTATACGGCTTACCTGCCGTACGGACAGCATCACGAGCCCATTCGTGGCCGTCCTTGTAGGCGACGACCTCTACCACTCCGCTCTCATAGACCACATCATCCCATCGGAGACGGTATTCCCTTTCTCCCTTGACCTTCACTCCCTTTGAAACTCCGTTGATAAATAGTTCTGCGCTATCTCCCGACGTATATACATGAATCGGGGTCACCTTTCCCTCACGGCCCGGCCAGGTCCAGTGCGGAAGTATGTGAGCCATAGGAAGAGACGGTCTCCACCGTGCCTGATAAAGCCAGAAACGGTCCTTCGGAAAACCGGCAAGGTCAAAGATGCCGAAGTAGGAACTCCTGGAAGGGAGAGGCACGGTGGCGACTTTCTGCCCCCAAGATTCAAGCTCGGCAATCGCCTTGGCCTTTTCCTCCTCCGAGTGGAAGTTGGTAAGAATCGAAGGGTCGAGATTATAAGGAGTCGGCTCCCCAAGATAGTCAAAGCCGGTCCATACGAATTCTCCGGCGCACTCGGGATTCTCATCCTCATAGAACCATTCATAGTCAGGGGATGAGGCCCAGGCGGGAGCATAAAGGTCGTAGGAACTCACCTGGAAAGGAGGATCCATAGTCCATCCCTCGCCTTTCTCATCAGATACCGGGAACTCATAATATCCCCTTGTACTGATGCAGGAGGCCGTTTCGCTGCCAAGATAAGGCTGAGTAGGGTTGGCCTTATGGAAGGCGGAATATGAATGGGGCTTATAATTGAATCCATACACATCGACGCTCTCGTGATAGGGCTGGGTCGATGCCCAGAGATTGTCATTGCCGCTGGTTGTCGGCCTTGTAGGGTCCTCCTGATGGCAAATATAAGTAAGATGGTGCGGAATCCACCACTTTTCAGGCAGGCCCTGCTCACCGCACTCATTGCCGATAGACCAGAGGATGACCGAAGGGTGGTTGCGATCGCGGCGAATCATCGCGCGAAGATCCTTCTCCGCCCACTCTTCGAAAAGAGAAGCGTACCCGTTTGGTTTCTTGGCATAGGTCCATGTATCAGTAAGCTCATCCATAACGAGAAAGCCCATCCGGTCACAAAGGTCCAGAAGCTCCTGAGCCGGCGGATTATGAGAAGTTCTGATGGCATTGCAGCCCATTTCTTTGAGATCCTTGAGCCTCTTTACCCATATTTCCTCGTTCCAGGCAGCCCCGAGAGCTCCGGCATCATGATGGAGACAAACCCCTTTGATGAAAGTCTTTTCACCATTGAGATAGAACCCGTCAGGGCGGAAAGAGGCCGAGCGGATTCCAAAAGGTGTATCATATTCGGCGACAACCTTCCCTTCCTTCAAAAGTTCCGTACGGACTACGTACATCGAAGGGTGTTCAGGGCTCCAAAGGCTTATATCTTTTAGCTCAAAGCTTTGATTGACAATTGCTTCCTCTGCTTCGGAGACTGCCTCGGCGATGGACTCCGGAGAGCCTTCCCGAAAAATTCTGCTACGTATATTGACTCCTTCGAAGCCTCCGCGGATGGAAACTGAAAGGCTGACTTCCGCTCCTTCTCCGACTAGCTCTGTCCGTACAAATGTGCCCCAATGGTCTACCGCTACCGGTCCCTCTCTAACAAGAGAGACATTGCGATAAATCCCTCCTCCCGGATACCAGCGGCTGGAATTCTCAGGATTATCGACCCGGACGGCGACGACATTGTCGCCTTCCCGAAGAGAAGGAGTCAAATCGACCCTGAAAGAAGAGTATCCATAAGCCCAGCGGCCAACCTCGACTCCGTTGCAGAATACTGTCGGATTGGCCATGACTCCTCCGAAATCAATGAAGACTGATTCAGACAAGTCGTTGACAGTGAAGTGCTTCCGATACCATGCAGTCCCCCACCAAGGGAGCTTCCCGGTCTCCCCGGGGTACTCCTGCTTGAATTCTCCCTCAACGCCCCAGTCATGGGGAAGGTCCAGAAGACGCCATGAAGAATCATCGAAGAGCGCCTCAGCAAAAGCGGGATCATCCGCCTTTATGAACCTCCACCCGCCGTTGAAATTCTGGGCTGAAAGGGTAAGAGACAAAAGGAGCGAGAGTATCAGAAGCCTATATTTCATAAAAACTATCTTTTGAATTCGACAACAAGAGCTGACTTTGCAGGCACAACCGTATCATCGGAAAGAACTATCGCAGAGCCTGTTACGACGTCACGCCCCTTGACTGGACCGGAGACGAATTCGCTATAGTGAGACCAGGGGATATTCTTGTCAACGGATTCGTTATTGATGAAAACGTATACCGCGTCGGTATCATTGTAACGGAAGTACCCGTAGGTATTCTCGGTTATGTTGCGATTGTACTCATTGTGGCGGGAGAGGAAATGGAGGGTCTTGCCGTCATGAATGACCTTTGCAGTCTTTCTCCAATTGAAAAGGGCCTTCGCATAATCATGTAGCTCCGCAAAAGATAGGCCCGCCGCCTCTCGGCCTTCTGCAGTGAAAAGATCGTACTTATCACCCTCCCAGCCACCTGGGAAGTCGATTCTCTTGGATCCGTCATTTCCAAATCCCTCTCTCTCAAGGAACATCATCTCGTCTCCATAGTAGAGCTGAGGGATGCCTCGGATCGTTGCGAGCATGGCATAGAGCATCTTCATCTTTCGAGGGTCACGCTGCATTATATCGCCGGTTCTCGGATGGTCGTGGTTGGCGAAGAATGTCATCATGTGGCTGAGGTCGGCATAAGCAAAATCCTGCGCGAGGACGCTATAGACCCGGGTCATCCCCTCGGACCAGTTGACATTTTCCTCGCACATCGCTCCAATCATTGCGTCCCTCAAGGGGAAGTCCATTATTGAAGGGAGGTTACTGTCAAAGCCGTTCTTATTGCCGGCACCGGTCTGCCAATAAGCAAGCTGAGCTATATTATTGTCCCAGCACTCGCCTACAATGTTCATCGCGGGATACTCTTCCCTTACGGCAGCACACCAGCGGCTCATCGGCTCCGGCTCATTGTACGGATACGTATCTACACGGAGTCCGTCTAAGTCCGCATACTCTATCCACCAGATCGCCCACTGCTGGAAATACTTGAGAACAAAGGGATTATCGAGGTTCATATCGGGCATCGAAGGAACGAACCAGCCGCTTTCCTGCCGATCGAGATCGGTCTTCGCAGCGTTCGGATCCATATAGACAGAGAACAATGCATTCATCTGCATATACGGTTCGTTGACATGGTACCAATCCTTGAACGGAGCGTCGTCCATCCACCAATGGCGGGTCCCGCAATGGTTGGTAACTACATCCATTATGACCTTTATTCCCTTATCGTGAGCCTTTGAGACCATTTCCCGATAGAGGGCGTTATCTCCGAAACGGGGATCAATATGGTAATAATCGCAGCAAGCGTAACCGTGGTAGGACTCATATTCCTGATTGTCAAGAAGAAGAGGGGTGCTCCAAAGAGCCGTAGCGCCGAGGTCGGCGATATAGTCAAGATGGTCAATTATACCCTTGATATCGCCTCCGTGGCGGTATAGAGGCTTGTCCCTGTCTGCCCTGTCCGGCATTGTAGGGACTTTGTAAGCCCTTGCAGAACCGTCGTCATAGACATTTCCGGAGAAAGCATTGTCATTTGCCGGGTCGCCGTTGGCAAAGCGGTCGGGCATTATCAGATAGATAAGGTCGGCTGTGGTGAAACTCTCCCTGTCGGCGCTTCCTTCTCTCCTGCCGTTGATTACGTACGGAGCCTTGAAAGTATCCTCTCCCTTCTTAAAGACAAGATAATATGTCCCCGGCACGGCCTTTGGGCCGATTTCAACATCGATAAATACATAGTTGGGATTATCTCCGGGATGGGTCCCTGTAACCTTTATGGCCGGAGTATCGAATGAAACCTCATATTCAGAGATATTATCGCCCTTCACCATCAGCTGAAGGTCGGTTTTCATATCCGTCCACCAGGAAAGCGGCTCAATGCGAATGACCTCTGAACCAGTTGCAAAGGGGACATTTTCAGCGTTTGATGCCGACTTTGTCCCGCAGGAAGCAAGAAGAAGTGCGCCCGAGAGAAGTATGAGAATCCGTTTCATATGTTTAGTTGTTTTTTAGCGTTAGGAATGCTTCGGAAGGGGCTCCCTGGGCCGTAAAGCAGCCCATATCATAGCTGTTCCAGCCGAGAGTCGTATAGATAGCCGGTTTCCATCCTCCATAGACCTCAGGCTCCCAGTAGAAGATACCGGAGCAAGAGCCTGAGCTCTTGATTTTTCCGATGAAATCAGTGAGGATTTGCTTCCCAAGGGCAAGGTCAGAAGCTTTGATGCCGACTTCGGAGATCATAACCTTGCAGCTATTCGCCGCCGAAAGGGCCTGAATTCTCGATACTGCAAGGTCATTGGCCTGCTGCCAGGTCTTCCCGGTGACGGTCTGGGGATAATGCGACAGAGCTATCATGTCCATCTTCCCCCCTGCGGCCTTGAACTTAGAGAACCACCATGCATTGTCGTCGAAGGCGTTATTGAGATGGGGCATCACAAGTATATTTGAAAAAACAGCTTTTGCAGCATTGTATCCGGCATTATACAGGTTCACGAAGTTCTGCCATCCTCCGGCGATATCGCCTTTGTCATTCCAAAGTTGACCCGATGGCCATATCATACCGTTTCTCGTCTCATTGCCTATCTGGACCCATTTCGGACTCACACCGGCAGCCTTCAGCGCCTGGAGCACTTCGGTGGTATGGTCCTTTACATGGGTGGCCATCTTTGAGATATCTCCGGAATCCGCTTTCCAAGCCTCGGGGACAGTCTGTCTCGAAGGGTCGGCAAAGAAGTCGCTATAATGGAAATCCACCATCACCGCAAGGCCCTTCTCGGTAGCTCTCTTGGCGAGCTTTACCACATCGTCTTTGCCGCTCCATCCGCCCGTAGGACTTACCCACACGCGAAGTCTCACAGCATCCACGCCGCAGTCTGAGAGGATTGCAAAAAGGTCAGCCGTTTTCCCATCCGTTCCCTTGAACGTCTTTCCAGCCGCCTCCATCTCGCTTGTCCAGCTGACGTCGGCTCCTGTCATAAACGGTTTTACTACGACCTCCGGAGTCTTCTCTTCCTCCTTGTCGGAGCTACTTCCCTGCTTATTCTCGTTCGCATCCGGCTTTCCGCAGCCTATAACTGCAGCGACCGCCAAAAGGGTAAAAACTGTCTTATTCAATTTCATCATCGTTTTGTACAATACATTCATTGAATGAATACTGCCGAAGCATAGCCACCGAGGGTAACGGAAGATCCTGAGACTGAGACCGTTCCGTTAGAGACGGCTAGGTCGGTCAGCTTATAAAGACCAGGAGTTACACTTACCTGGACAGGACTGAAGTTATGGACTACAAGAGCTGTCTCTCCGTCATAACTCATTGTCCAGATGGCCACTGCCGTATTCGTAGAAGTAACTGCTGTCATCTCGCCTTTGGCAAGAGACTTATATTCGTTACGCGCCTTACCGAACTTACGGTAGACAGAAAGGACTGAATCATCTTTACCTGACTGAGCCTCAACGGAAATATCAGCATTCAGCATAGTATTGTCCACCTTTCCGTTAAGGGCAGCAGACGGCACTGTTCCGGTCTTAGTCCACTTGATCGGAGTGCGGATATACTCATCGCCATTAGACTTGGTGCCATAATAACCGAGCTCCTCGCCCTGATAAATAAAAGGCTTTCCGGGAGAGGTCAGAAGGACGGCGCCGGCGAGTTTCTCCTTTCCTGCATTCCTACCTAAATCGCTTCCTGCGCGGTCCTCGTCATGGTTAGAGAGCTTGATAGCATCGATAAAGTCAGATCTCTGGGCCCTGAATTTATTACGGAAAGATATTACAGTGGAGGCGAAGTCGTTACCCTTGCCGCCGTTGATCCTATCCTTGAGAGTCCAATAATAATAGAAGTTGAAATTCGACGGAAGTCCCTGATAATAAGGGGCCATCTGATCGACATTGTCCGCCCAGGCCTCTCCGACCATAAAGATATTCCCTTCTCCGCCGCGGGCCTTATAGGTTGCGTTGCAGTGGTCGTACCACTGCTTGAGGAAAGAGACGTTGGCCGTTGTCTGCTTCTGGTAGATCCAGAGGACCGCATCGAGCCTGAGTCCGTTAACTCCCATCTGAATCCACTTGTCGGCAGAAGCAGCCAGATCCTTGAAAGCAGCTGAAGATGAGGCCGTTGAATAGGGACCATAGTTAAGATCCGGCATGCTCTGGTCAAAGCTGGCAAAGTACTGGATGCTGGTGCCTCCGAAAGTAATGTCTGCGGCCGTCGTGTTGTTGATCGGGAAAGGAGTGCCAAAGGTAATGCTGGAGCCGTTCCCGCCATACTTGGTGCCGCCGTCCCATGTAGTTGTAGAAGTACGGATAAGGAATCCCCAGTCGGTATCGACATCAATCGTTATTTCAAAGATATTGGTCGAAGTCTCATATAGACCGACGGCCCCTACGCTGCCAATCCAGAGCCACTTGGAAGCGGAAGCATTGGACGACTGGACGGCATCGGTACTCTGAGTCACTGTGATTGTCTTCTTTGCCCAGTCGAGGCGGAAGTGGAGTCTACCCTTGTAGCCGAGATCACCGCCCGCAGCGACATGCCATGCTCCCATACCCGGCGTCTTCGCTCCGCCGTAGTTATCGACCTTCCCGGCGGCAACATCAGCCGTAGGGTTGGATGAAAGTACGTAGTAGCTACGATAAGGACTTGATTCAGAAGAGATCGCATTAGAGAACCACTCTCCCCTTCCGGAATGGTTGAGCACATAGTCCATGTAGATGTCTATGCCCTTTGCCTTAGCCTTGTCGATAAGGTCCTTGAAATCCGCTTCAGTGCCGAGCTTGGGGTTGATGGAATAATAATCCAGAACATCGTAACCATGATACGAGGCCGAGGTCTGAATCGGAGAAAGCCAGAGGGCGCTTACCCCGAGGCTCTCGAAATAATCAAGATGAGAAGTGACGCCCTTGATATCACCCCAACCGTCGGAATTACTATCGGCAAAGCTATAGACATTTACCTGATAAGTGATATCCGCAAGATCGGTTCCTGTTACAACAGGGGTCGGTTCGTCCTCCTTGTTTCCTCCGCCACCGCTTCCTCCCTGATTGTCGGGATTCTTGGGCTGACACGAAACTGCAAAAATACCGGCAGCGGCTACCGCTGCAAGGAAAAATCTCAACTTTCTCATAACGAGCTATTTAATTGGGAAGAGGAGGCCCGGCCAAGGGCCTCCTCCTCAAAAAATCAAAGCGAATTAGTCGCCGAAGGTAACACCGTCAGTGCTTCCGCCAGCGCCGAGAACAGAACCAAAAAGATGGTCCTTATAATTGCTGGATGTAAGAACCGTTGTCTCACCTCCTATTACAAGAGTTCCGGCCACTTTTCCAGTCTGAGCTGTGGTAAACGGAGAATTATTTCCGCCAACAATACCAACCTTGCCGCCCTTTACAGAGATTACGGTCTCCTTGGTAACGGTGAAATTTGTATAAGACGAGCTGACGCTTGTGAGCTGACCCATTATTCCACCTACGTTTCCATTACCAGCGACTGTAATTGAGCCGGAGTTGGTGCAACCGTCGCAGACAACTTTTGTTGTAGTCTCGCCAATACCAAGAATTCCGCCAATATGGTTATTTGCAGATGTCAATGTACTGGTGAGTTCTCCCTTGTTCGTACAATTCTTGAATTCCCATACCAATGAACCCTCTGCATACGCATCATTGCTGATTCCGCCATGCGCAGCGATTCCTCCCATACGGATTTTAGTTTTGGTATCAGTGACATTTGCGGTTACAGGGCCTTCGTTGACGCAGCCGTCATATACCACGCTGGAGCCCTGAGTCGGAGTACCGTAATAACCGGTCAAACCTCCAATATAAGACCATGAACTTGCAGTATAATTACCCTCGTTCAGAACGATAGCTCCCTTGTTGGTACAATCCTTAAAGGTCATGTTGGTCAGATTATTGATATAACCGCATATGCCTCCGATACGAGGTGTTCCTGTGCCTTCATAAGTTACCTGTCCTTCGTTTACGCAGGAAGTAATTTCGATACTACCTTCGATGTGGCCGACAATTCCTCCAATCTGGGATGCATTGGCAGCTGCTTTTTCAGGAATGAACATTCCGACCGGTGCCTTATTGACACAGTTGGTAATCTTGCTTCCCGCATCAGCCCAACCTACGATTCCACCCATCTTCTGGGTGACTTTCTTAGTCGCAACAATAGTTACGTTGCTGACGCAGTGATCGATGACGGCGCCGTCCTTGGCATGCCCGACAACTCCACCGATGTTGATTGCAGCAAGAGTATTGAGTGTACCAACTACATTGAGATTCTTTACCTGAGTGCCTTTAACCACTCGGAAGAGACCGAGACTGTTCTCGGTACCGTCCGATGCCTGGTCGAAAGAATAAGTAATCGTGTGATTACCGCCGTCGAAGTTGCAGAAAAGGGTATCTACAAGAGCAGTGACGGTTATGTCTGACGCGAGGGTAACTGTCTCTTCTTTGCCATACGTCTTTTCAGCAGATGCCGCGACGAATTTTGCCCAGTCGTCAGCACTGCTGATGGTAAATGCTGACGACCCCCCTTCTGCAGCGACTGTAACCTCTTCTGCAGCAGTATCGAATGTCACGGTATATGTACCTGCTGCAGGAGCAGCGATATCCTTACCGGGGCTTACTACCTTGAAGGCAGTACCGGCGGTGAATGCAAAGCCTTCTGCCTCGGCTCCGCGGGTATTGACATCATCCCAAGAAGAGTTGAAACGTACCTTGAACTTGGAAGCGTCAGTCATAGCGATAGGCTCGCTGACCCACTTGGAATGACCGTCGAATGTCATGACAAAGTCTTTATCCCAGTTGGAGCCGCCGACAGCGCCGATAACTGACCATCCCTGAATCTTAGAGATAGTTATAGTCTTCGCTGCTGTATCATAGACAATCTTGAATGCGCCGATTTCAGAAACAACGATATCGGGACCACTTTCAGAAACAGCCTCAAACGGTGTATCAAACGAAACGAAGTTTCCTCCAACAGATACATCCCAGGCTGCGTTCTTTCTGATCTTGAACTTCTGGATAGTGTTGTCCTCTTTGTAGCCAATAACCGCAAATCCGGTGAAGACACCGTTGCTCTCGGTCATGACAATATCATTGCCCCAGCTGTTGAAATCTCCTACAATACCCCAAGAGTCAACAGGCTCAGGTTCGCCTGTGTTCGGCTTTTCACCAGCCTTGACAGTGTAGAGGAGCTCGTTGGTCTGATCGTAGTAGATATCGAACATTCCATCCTCAGGAACAGCCATATTCTTACCACCTGCGGTAGCAGCGAGAGGCTCGCCAAGAGTGATAACGAACGGCTCGACATCACCGGGAGCGCCACGGTTGACACCCCAATCTTTATTGAAACGAACCTTGTACTGGTTGGTAGTTTGAAGAGCGATATTCCTGGCGACAATCATGCCGTCCTCTTCTACCATCGGAACGTCAGGTTTTTCTCCCCAAGAGGTGAAATCGCCTACTACGCCCCATGTCTGAGGAAGAGCAGCTCCAGCCTTGACTACATAGATAATCTCATTGACATCGTCATACCAGACATCATAAGAACCGTCTTCGGCAACGCCGAGGTTCTTACCTCCGGCAGTAGCGCGGATACCCTTATCGGCAGTCATGATATAAGGCTCGACAGAGCCGGGAGCGCCACGGTTGACATCCCAGTTGTTCTGGTAACGAAGCTTGAACTGAGAGCCGGTAGTGAGGGTGACATTCTTGCGGACAAGTAGGCCGTTCTCAAACTCCATAACAAGGTCAGGAGTTTCTCCCCAATTGTTGATATTGCTGCCGACAAGGCCCCAGGTTGCAATTTCAGCGGGAACTTCACCGGCATTCATCACATAGAACACCTTGGTGGTAGGATTGACATAAAGGTCATAGGTACCGTCTGCAGGGACGCCGAGGTTCTTTCCTCCGGCTACGCCTTCATAAGACTGTCCAACCGTTACGACGAACGGTTCAACGTCTCCGGGAGCGCCTATATTCTCAGCCCAGTCATGGGCTTTACGGAACTTGAACTGGTCAGAAGTAGCGAGGGTGACATTCTTGACAGACCAGAATTCTCCGGCCTGAGACATGTCGATATCACCATCCCAGTTTATGGATGAACCGGCAATGGCACCGGTCACGCTCCAGCCTTCGAATGCAGGTGTCGGTTCTTCTCCACCTTCATCCTCATCCTTTCCGTACATATCCGGATTGAGAGAGCAGGTCACCTTGTCAGAATTGTTGATGTTGAGGTAGATACGATACTTACCGGCCTCGATAGGAATATTGTCTCCATTATTCTTGAGGTCTTCCATAGAGCCACCCCAGTTGGTGCCCCTGGCTGCGTCAAGACGGAACTTGAACTCAGTAGCAGCAGCTACGTCGACATCGGCATAGAATACCTGCTTGGAATTCATCTGCATGACAATATCATTGTCCCAGTCTCCGTTAAGACCAATTACACCTACCTGGTTGAATCCGTAGTCCATCTTAAGACCGAGGCTCGGCCTGTCGAAGGTGAAGTGATAGTAACGGTTGGCCGTATACTGCGTGATATTGTCGTTGGAGCCGTTAAGAAGGGTTATGGAAGCAGACTCAGCAGCAGCTGAAGGATCAGCAACGCCCCAGTTTCCGGTATCATTGTCCCAGCCGGCAGCTCCGGTGAGCTTGAACTGGTTGGAAGCATGGTCCTCTCCGAAATCGGTTACACCCTGATAAACGACTTCGTCCTCAGCAAAGTTGAAAAGATACTGACACTTCTGATGGTTCCAACCATTCGCAGAACCTGGCAGCCATACCTTAGGATATTCTTTCTCTGCCTCGAAAGGAGTTACCTTAGAGGAAAGACCATTGGAAACAAGGTCGGCAATTCCGCTTACGGCACCGCTTTCTCCCTGAACAACAGACTTGATTCGGAAGTTGACTTCAGCCTCTTCGTTTGCAGGAAGACCGGCAGAGATGAGGATTGAGTTGAGTGCATTCGCAGGAATTGAAATCTGGGGATCCATTCCGGCTGAATAATTCAGCGAAGCAACTCTTTTCTCAGAGGAGAAATCGCTGGAAAGAGGGTCGGCAAAGAGGACATACTGGACAGCGAAATTCATCCCATAGTCGGCGGGAGTGAATTTTGCCGTGCCGTAAGTCCCGTCCTCGACGAGCACTGACTGCGCAACGTCGATCGAGTTCAGAACCGGGGCGACCGCGTTCTCGGGAACGTAAAGGGTATGCTCCAGTTCACTGCAGGCGAACGCTCCAAGAAGAAGCGCGCCGGAGAGTATTTTAGCAAATATATTTTTCATATCTCAGATTCTTTTAACGCCAGGGTTCATTCTGCTGGAGCTTGAGATTGCTGTTGAGTTCATTGACAGGGAGAGGCAGAATGTTGAACTTGCTGTCCACTGCCTGACCGGCCTGGACACCGCCTTTCCACTCCCAAAGATAGTCAGAAGAAGTAAGGAGACCGAAACGGACAAGGTCAGACCTTCTCCAGCACTCCCAGTAGAGTTCGCGGCCGCGCTCGTCGATGATACCATCGAGCTTATAGTCGGCATTACCGAGACCGGCCCTTGCACGGACAGCATTCCAAGCAGCCTGGCCATCAGCAACGGTAACCGTGGTAGCTCCGCGAAGCTGAGCCTCAGCAAGCATCAGATAAGCATCTGCAGCACGGAAAAGAGGAACATCCGTCGAAGGGAAGTTGATAATAGCGGGAACGGAGCCGTCGCTGTTGAGGTTGGTGAACTTATGGGCAGACCAGCCTTTGAGGAAGTCGATTTCCTCGATGGTAGCGGACTCGTCCGGCTTGGTTGAAGGAGCCCAGAAGAGCTTCCTGGCATCGGAATCGTCAAACTTGTTGATGAATTCGGGTGTGACGAGAGTTCCGCCCCATCCGTCATCGATACCGAGATTGTCGGTAGCTGTATTGCGCTCTACTCCGTCAACTTTGTAAGTATCACCACCTACATAAGAAGCCTTGATGAGGAAGCAGCTGCCGCCATAGTTCTGGGTATAAGCTCCATCCTGCTCGATACCGAAGATAATCTCATCGGTGAAGAGGTGATTGTCGGCTCCGAAAAGATCGGTATACTTGCCATGGAGAGTAGGATAATCGGCTACGATCTCCTTGCAGAGGGTACCGACGATGTCGTAATTCTCTTTCACGTCAGACTTACCGAGATATACGGAAGCGTTGAGGTTGAGGTGGGCGCGGATCATCTTGACGAAATTGACGTCGAGACGGCCGTAAACATTCTGTTTTGCACCTTTGAGGTCACCGCCTTCGATAAGGTCTTTGCACTCGGTGTCAAGCCAAGCGAAAAGCTCGGCACGTGACATCTGGTCAGGTCCTTCGGAGCCAACCTTTGAGGTCTCGTCGGCGAAAGGAACATCACCGAACATATCGATAGCATGATAGTAGCTGAGGGCTCTGAGAGCACGCGCTTCAGCTATCATGGTCTTGATATTCTGGCTATCCTTGAATTCAGACGCCTTTGCACGGCGGATGAACTCATTGCAGAGCGAGATCTGGTAGAAAAGCCTCGAATACATGGAGGTGACGAAAATGTCGGAAGTAGTGAACGAGAGAGCGTGAAGATCCTTGACGGTCTTGTCGTTCCATACGCAAAGAGCCTCATCGGTAGTAAGCTCGTTCATATAGAACAAGGCACGCATATACTGGCCGAAACCTCCGTCGATACCATCGATATCAGGGCCGCCGTCAGGGCCGTCCGAGCCACTGGTAGTAAGACCGGCATAGCATTTTGCCAAAAGGGCGGCATATGCGTCTTCAGTATTGAGGACGTCCTCGGGAAGGGTGACGTTAGGGTCAATAGGGGTGACGTTGAGATCGCCCACGCAGGAGTTCAGTCCTGCAAGCATCATTGCCGCAATAGCGACTATTGAAAGTCTTTTGATTTTCATAATTTTGTCCTCCTCCGATTAAAAGTTGAACTTGAGACCAAGGACATAAGTCCTAGGACGAGGCCATAGATTGGAGTCGACGCCGCTGAAGATTTCAGGATCGATTCCCTGATAAGGAGTGATGACGAGAACATTCTGTACAGTTGCGAATACATTGAGGGACATATCCTTAGGAAGTCCGAAGGTGTATCCTGCAGTGACGTTGTCAAGCTTGAAGAAAGAAGCGTTCTTCACAAAATAGTCAGTGAAATACTGGGCTTTTGTGAAGCCGTCCTTGATAGCCTGAGGAGTCCTGTTGGCAATGAAGTTGTTGGTCCAAAGGTCAGTAATGAGGCTGAGCGAATTGGAGTTGTCGTCAAATACATAGTTTCCAAAGTTGGCATGGGCGGAAGCTGCAAGGGTGAACCTCTTGTAGGTGAGGGTTGTATTAAGACCCATGGTCACCTTCGGAGCCGGAGACTTGCTGTAATAGCGGTCATCGTCGTCGATCTTGCCATCGTTGTTGCGATCGATGTATGCGCCCATGATAGGCTGGCCGTCAGCGTCATATACCTGCTCGTAAACATAGAATGTATAAGGAGCGTAGCCGGTCATGTGCTTCTGGATCTTGTTGCCGACTGCAGCGGAAAGGTCCGGACCGCAATCAACGCCCTTGTACCCGTCACCGTCATTGGTGGTGAGCTTGGTAATGAGCTGGTGGTTGTATGCGCCGTTGAGGCCGATCTGCCAAGAGAAGTCACGGGTCTCGATAGGAATAATGTTGAGGTCGACCTCAACACCGTTGTTCTCGAGGGTACCGATGTTGGCGTCAAGATAGTTCTTGAGGTTGGCAAGGCCTGCAACAGGAGTGTAGTTGAGAAGGTCGGTGGTGACCCTGTGATAAGCGTCTACACTTGCTGTGAAGCGGCCGTTCCAAAGTCCGAGGTCAATACCTGCATTCCAGGTTGTTGTGGTCTCCCACTTAAGCTCCTCGTTATAAGGGTTCGGGCGGATCGGGGCGATCAGCTTGTCTCCGAAATAATAGTAGCTTCCGAGCTGGCTGGTATAGTAAGTAGGAAGTGTCGGATAAGAGTCGCCGGCTACATCCTGCTGTCCGGTCTGTCCCCAGGAGAGACGCAGCTTGAGAGCGGAGAGGTTGGAAAGATTCTCCATGAACTCTTCGTTCTTGATGTTCCATGCAAAAGCAACTGAAGGGAAGATACCCCACTTGTTGTTGGAGAAGCGGGAAGTACCATCCGCACGGAGAGTTGCAGTGAAGAGGTAGCGGTCAGCGAACGAATAATTGGCTCTTCCGAAGAAAGAAACGAGGTAATTCTCAAATGCGTTCTTCCTGTCATCGTAGACCTTCGACGTGTTGTTCGGAGCGAAGGAATAGTTGGTGGAATTGTGCCAGAAATGCTGCCATGAATAACCTGCCATGAGACCTACGGTATGGAGGTCGTTGAAGGTCTTGTCATAGGCCGCATAAAGTTCGAGAGTCTGGTCGTTGCGGTTCTGGCTGTAATCGGAGTGACGTCCGTCACCGGCCTCAGTCTGAGAGTGCCATGACTGCTCGGATCCGGGAAGGATATCGACAGTACCGCCACCCTTGGACATATCTATACCGAGGTTGAGGTTGATATGGAGATCCTCGAAGCCGTGAATCTTATAATCGAACTGGGCATTACCGATGAAACGGTATGCACTTGAAAGGTCGGTCTTCTCATCGATAGAAGCGACAGGGTTGGTGCCGAGGGTGTTAGGCTTACCCCAGCTGCGATATCCGTTGATACCGTTCTCATCATAAACCGGCTGGGTAGGGTCATAGCGGACAGCCTGACCGATAGCGGCGGTATTGGCGAAGCGGTTGCGGATATACATTCCCTTTCCGTTGAGGGCTACTGTGAGATGGTCCTGAAGGAAAGAAGGATTGAGATTGAGGGCGAGGGTGGCACGGTCCATTGAAGAGGTCTTTAGGGTACCCTTCTGTGAAAGATATCCGCCGGAGACCCTGTAAGGAAGGGTAACGGCCTTTCCTAACTTGGCGGTGCCGCCGATGCCGATATTTGCATCATAGCTGACGCCGGTCTGCCAAATCTGCTTCTGCCAATCGGTATTCTCTTTTCCCATAGCGGCGATTGCATCCGGATTGGAGCTGTAATACTGATTCATCGCATCTCTCATCTCATCACCGGTAAGTACGCGGAGGTACTTGGTATTCTGAGAGATAGAGGTTGTGAAGTCGGCATTGACCATAGGTCTCTGAGCACCCTTGGAGCCCTTCTTAGTGGTGATGATGATGACACCATTGGAAGCGCGTGATCCATAGATTGCAGTTGCAGAAGCGTCCTTTAGGACAGTGAAGCTCTCGATATCGCTAGGGTTGATAGAAGAGAGAGCGTCGCTGACTCCGGAGATTCCGGTGCCGCCTACAGGAAGTCCGTCGATGACAACGAGAGGATCGTTGTTAGCGTTGAGGGAGGAACCTCCACGGATACGGATCGTAGAAGCCGAACCGGGCTGTCCGTCACCTGCGGTGACAACGACACCTGAAGACTTTCCGGCAAGGAGCTGGGAAGGAGAGGAAATCATACCCTTGTTGACCTGATCGGCCTTCACCGTCGAAACGGATCCGGTCATGTCGGTCTTCTTCACGGTACCGTAACCGATGACCACTACATCATCGAGGAACTCAGTGTCCTCGAGGAGGGTGATGGTCTTCGGAAGCTGCGAAGCCGCGAAGGTCTGGGTAGCGTAACCTATGCAGCTGATCTCGATGACGGCTGCAGGAGAGGAAACGGTGAGTGTGTAGTCTCCGTCAAGCCCGGTGGATGTACCATTGGTGGTACCTTTCTCCATCACAGTAGCTCCGATTACGGGGCCCTGGGCGTCGACTACAACTCCCTTGACCTGATATCCGCTCTGGGCGGATACGGATGTGGCGAAAATGCTTGCGAGCACTATAGCCACGGCAGTTATAATCCTTTTCATCTAATTTTGGGTTAATATTAAGAATTATTTCGTTTTGATCAGTTTCACTGACAAGGCCCCGAGGATGAGGAAACATCCGGCAAGAGCGAGCATCGCAGCCTGACTGCCGCCTACGAGCCTGATTACAAGACCGCCAGTTGCAGCGGCGACAATCTGAGGAAGGCAGATAGTGCAGTTGAAAAGGCCGAGGTAACTTCCCATGTGGGGACTTCCCTCGAGGGCGTTGGTAAGGAGGCTGAATGGTATAGCGAGCATAGCAGCCCAAGCGGTTCCAATCAGAAGGAAGGCAAGGCATGCGAGGTATTTGTCATGGATGAACATCATGGAGATGAAACCTACCGCACCGATGAGGAGGCTGATCACATAAGCGGTCTTGATGTTCTTGAATTTCGGGATCAGGAGGGCCCAAAGGATGGATCCGACCGCCTGGATAGCGAACACGACGCCCACCCAGTTGCCAGCAGCCTGGTACTCCGGAGAAGCGGTTGCGCCCGGGACATTGGGATCAATTCCCCAGCAATTGGCTGCGAGGGTGCCGTTGGTATAAGTCCACATGTAGAGGAACGCCGCCCAGCAGAAGAACTGGACAAGACCGACGGTCCAGAATGTCTTCGGGGCCTTCACAAGAAGCTTGAAAAGGCCTTCCTTCGGGGTCTCCGCCTGTTTTTGGAGATCGATTCCATGGAACTCGGCGTACTCCTTCGGAGGCATCTCCTTCACCTTGAAGAAGGTGAAGAGCACGCAGAGAATCAGAATGGCAGCTCCAACGTAGAAGGAGGTGATCACAGATGGAGGAATCATGCCCTCAGGGGCCTCATTTGCGATTCCAATCCATGTGAAGAAAATCGGGAAAAGGTATCCTGCGAGACTTCCGGCATTGCAGAGGAAGCTCTGGATTGAATAGGCCTTGGTCTTCTGCTCCTCGTTGACCATATCGCCGACCATCATCTTGAAAGGCTGCATGGCGATATTGATCGAAGTGTCGAGGAAAATAAGCGAGAACAGGCCGAACCACATTGCGGCATTGAGGCCGAGGAAGAGTCTGGTCGAGAAATGGAAACTTCCGGCGTTCGGGAGCATGACCATCACCAGAACGGCTATGATGGCGCCGACAAGAAGATATGGTTTGCGGCGGCCGAGGCGGTTCCATGTCCTATCGGAATACTTTCTGATGAGAGGCTGGACAATCATTCCCATCAGAGGGGGAAGGATCCAGAAGAACGAGAGTTGGTGGGGATCGGCGCCGAGAGTCGCAAAAATACGGCTGATGTTGGCACTTTGCAGGGCGTAAGCTATCTGCACACCGAAGAACCCGAAACTCAGGTTCTACATCTCCCAGAATGACAAATTACGCTTGTTATTCATAAACTCGATTGGTTATCGTATAATGCTAATCAATGCAAATTAATAATTATTCCTATTAATATAAAATAAATGCGCGACCACCGGCGATAAAAAAGTGAAGAATGGGGATAAAAAGGCGACGAACGGTAGTGATTTTTGCGATTTACACTTATATTCCGTAACTTAGCACAGATATGAAACCATCAAGGGAATCTCTTGTCATTCATGGGTTTGCTGCGCTACACGCGGTAGTTACAGTCATTTGCTCTCTCACTGGGATTGAGGACTCTCTTCTCCTTACACTTCTGACGATGACAATGACCGTAATCCTCTGCATGTGGGGAGGTCTGACGGTTGAATTCACCGCAATCAATGTCATTCTAGTCAATATAGCTGGATTCATCCTAGGCACCCTTGGGGCAGATTTTTTCGGACTCTTTTCATCTTCCGAGACCGTAATTCACGCTCTTTCGACCCTGCTTACGACAGAAATCATAGGCTGGATCCTCTACTTTGTAACACGCCGTATCAGTAGTGGCAGGAAGGTGCTGAGAGAGAGAAATAATCAATGGAGGCAAAGTCTGGGGTGGCTCATATCGGCGGTTTCTATCGTATTCATTCTCCGCGTCTCTCTCGATATCATTCTCGAGACAGACCTCTTCATGGAAAAGAGTTTCATGGATGTCCTGAGAGAATTCGCCACAAATTCTCTAGTTCTTATCCTGATGGTTTGCATCACGATTGCTTTTATCCTCTACAGTAGGAGATTCCATCTGAACAGATACAAGGCAACCGCTGCCGTTCTGGCGTTCATTTCTCTCACCTCCGCCATCGCCGCTCTCCTGGCAGGATACGGGATTCCGTTCCATTTCGAAGGATCTCTTTCATCAAAAGGATTCTTCAGGATGCTTCTAGTCGCTATCCTTGCCGAGCTGACTTTCTACTCCGTCAGTTACGTTATCACCTACGCTGTCAGCAAGAGCAACGAAGTCCTGATGGAGCAGGAGAAGGCCCACCAGGCAGAATTCAGGTACATGACGCTCAAACGGCAGGTAGACCCGCATTTTCTTTTCAATTCCCTCAATATCCTCGACTCGCTAGTAAGAGATGGAGAGAATGAAGAAGCTTCGCTCTTTACCCGCCGCCTCGCAGGCATTTACCGGTACATGCTTCGGCATGAGGGGGAATCGCTGGTTCGAATCAGCGAAGAAATGGAATTTGCAAATAAATACTACGAACTGCTAAAAGTCCGTTTTTCTTCAGGCCTTTTTGTGAAAGTGGATGTTCCTGAAGCTGACATGAGCAAGTTCATTATTCCCTGCACTCTTCAGCTCCTGATTGAAAACGCGACCAAACACAACTCCATCTCAGAAGAGGATCCCTTGATCATCAAAATATTCTCAAATGGAGAAGTCCTCTGCGTGGAAAACAACCTGAAACCCAAACTGACAACATCCCCGTCCACGGGGCTTGGAATGAAATACATAACCCAGCAGTACCAAGACGCATCCGGAGAAAAAGTCATCGTCGAGAAGACTGACAAGATGTTTTGCGTACGTCTACCACTATTATAATAACATGATAATCAAGACATTAGTAATCGAAGACGAGCCAAGGGCAAGAAAGAATCTCATCGCCCTCCTCGAAGAGAATTTTCCTGATATTAAAATTATCGGAGAGACCGGCTCAGTCCGAGAAACCCTGGCGTGGATGAAAGAGAATGAGGCGGATGCCATTTTCATGGATGTAGAATTGTCCGACGGCAATTGCTTCGACATTTTCCGCCATACAGACGTCAAGGGTCAAGTCGTGATGACGACAGCATATGACAACTATGCCGTAAAAGCATTTGAAGTCAATTCTGTGGACTATCTACTGAAACCTATTGAAATAGAGGATCTTCGCCGAGCCGTCAGCCGGATTGAGAAAAACCTTCATATCGAGAGTCCTTCTATAGATTTCAAGAAGGTGATGGAAGCGATCAAGCCGTCAGGAGAATCCTTCAAAGACCGCTTCATTATCCGACTCAATGATCGTATCGTCCCTGTCAATGTACGCGATATTGCCTACCTGTATTCGGAGGCAAAGAACTCATATATAGTTACTTACGAGGATACCAGCTATGTCCTCGACGAGTCTCTGGACGCAGTGGAGACCTCTTTGGATCCGAACCGTTTCTTCCGCATTTCCAGAAGTTGCATAATCGCTGAAGACAGCATAGAAAGCATCTCCAAACTTCTGGGAGGACGCCTTAGAATCTCTCTTAAAAAGGGGATCTCATGCAGCACGGAAATGACTGTTTCGCGCGCACGAGTTCCCCAGTTCCTGTCATGGCTTGAAAAATAACCGGTCCCTTCTCGCTATTTACCCCTTCCGGAGCTCTCGACAAGGGAGCGGAGTCGGGAGTTAAGAGCCTCGTTTGAAATAAGGCTCTCGAGGGTGCAGTGCATGCGGTAACGCCAATAGTGGCGTGGATTGGCTGGAATATTAATCCTCTCATCGGCCGGATTTCCTTGATAGCGGACCTCCGCATCGACGGCAAGCCAATCCTGGAGAGGCAGGACAGAAAGCATTGAAGGAGACTTAAGATGCTGCCTTACAATCATTTCTGCGACCCATGGCTCACAGAAATAGGGAGCGTCTCCACTACATCCAAGGACCTCGTTGAAAAAGCGCTGGGAAAGGTTGCGGTCCTCTTCCCACCATGCCCTGAGAGGCGAAGTGTCATGGGTGCCGGTCGCACAGACGGAGAGATACGGGTACTGCTCGCAGCGGGCAAACTCAACATGGACATCCTTCGGCATCCTCTGAATCTCGAGAGAGAGGATACTGAGATCCTCCATTGTCTCGGGAACGCAAGCAGGAATCATTCCGAGATCCTCTCCGCAGGAAAGCATGCCGCTGGAGCGGAGAATGTCCGGGAGTTTACGGTAGGCCGATTCCTTCCAGAAAAGATTGTGCCTGCGGTAGAAGAAATCTTCATGGAGAGCGTCAAAAGAGCGCTTCAGATGCTCCGGAAGGCCTTTGTACATAAGGGTGTCCTGAGCCGAAATACGGGGATGGAAGTAGCCTTTCTTTCTCGGATCCTCAATGAAAAGCACATTGGTCTCGTCGGAGTCAGGCGAAGTGGAATAATAGTCGGAACTCATTTCGAAACCCTTTTCCCTGAGCTCCTCCCTTGAGAAAGGAAGAGCCGGGCTGAAATGGCCCATAAGGCCGCTTCTGTACCTCGCGGGAATCTCCCAGATGCGGAAAAAGCCTAGGATATGGTCGATTCGATATGCATCGAAATATTCGTTCATCTTGCCGAGTCTCTGCTTCCACCAAGCGAATCCCGTCTCGGCCATCTTGTCCCAGTTATAGGTAGGGAAACCCCAGTTCTGGCCGTCCTTGGAGAAGGCATCCGGCGGTGCACCGGCTTGAGAATCGAGATTGTAAAGCTCCGGAGCGCTCCATGCGTCGGCGCTTGTACGGCTGACTCCTATAGGAAGGTCACCCTTGAGGACCACTCCTTTCTCATGGGCATACTTGACCGCCTCTTTCAGCTGGACATCCAAGAGATACTGCTCGAAGATATAGAAATCTACTTCGTCCCGATGAGTTTCGCGATAGGTCTTGACAAGGCGGGGAGAGAACTTCGATTCCTTGCCCCATGTAGAGAAATCGGGAGTCCCTTTCTCATCTTTCAGAGCGGAGAAAACGGCAAAAGGAAGCAGCCAGTCCTTGTTGGCGTCAATGAAGGCCTTGCACTCATCAGTTTCTGAAAGTCTCTCCCACCTCGAAGCAAAAGCCTTCTTGAGAAGACGCTTTTTCTCATTGTTGACCCTTTCGTAATCAATCTCCGGGAGAGCGTTCAGCTCTTCCTGGAGAGCCTTGTAAGCCTTGTCGCGCCTCACACCGGCGGAAGGAAGATGGATAAACTGAGGATGAAGGGCGAATGAACTCACGGCATTGTATGGATATGAATCCTGCCATGTCCCTGTCATGGAGGTGTCGTTGATCGGAAGAATCTGAACTACATTCATCCCTGTAGCGACGGCCCAATCGACAAGCTTCGGAATGTCATGGAACTCGCCTACTCCGAAACTCTCCTCCGAACGGAGTGAGAATACCGGGACGGCCAATCCTGCGCCCCTCCAAGGCATTGTCGGGAACTCGGGAGAATCGCAGCGCCAAAGAGTAGAAGGGCTCTCGGAAGCGAAGAAACGGTTGCCTCCATTCTCCCACATGCGAACCTCACCGGTCTTCGAATCAACTATCGCATATTTATACTCAAACGCCACGGAGTCGATCGCTCCGGCCCAGAATGGGAAACGCCCGTCATCCATTATAACCGGCTCGGCCCAACCGTTGAAAGAGCCGAAGACGGCAACGCTCTCATCGCTTCTGACCTCAGGAGCAGTAACTTCCAGGACAACCCTACCGCTCAAGGCCTTCCGGTCCTTGGCGGGGTTTCGGAACGAAACCGCCCCGGGACGGCGGAAGATAACCTCCGTAAAGGCGGAGGACCAGAAGGGTGAATTAGCCGGCCTCGACTGCCACCTGTCGCAGACAACAAGCTCAGGGGCAGTTATTTCCGGGACAATATGTCCCCTCCATTCTTTCCTTATAACACTTCCGTCTTTTATAAGTTCGTAAGAATATTTCTGACCGGGCTTGATATCCCTGCCGCCAAGACGGACAGACCACCTCCCACCATCTTCATACTCCATATCAAAAAGGCGTTTTCCCGCCTTCATCTTCATTTCCTCACCCCAGGAGGTCTTGTAGTTGATCGAAAAAAGGTATTTCATTTCAAAAGTATTGTTCAATTATTTGTCTACCCTGGCTCCGCCGGCAAGATGACGCCAACCGACTATCGGGAGAAGGGTTGCCAAAAGGCAGGCTGCAAGCCAGAAAAGTGAAACAGGCGTGAAATTATAAGCCGAAGCAGCTGAAGCGCTGTCAGACAGCAGGTTCCCATCGATAAGGAAGCCGGAAACGACCGACTGGATCGCAGCAGCAGCATAGCTCGAAAGGCCCACGATTCCAAGAGCGGCTCCCGTCGCCTTGCGAGGCACCAGATCGAGAGCCATAAGCCCGGCAACTATGCAATAAAGCATACCTATGGACAGGCTGAAAAGTGAGACGAAAACTATGTTCAGTATATATGACCCCTTTAGGAAAAGGAAGGCTGCAAGAGACAGGAAACAGATAATTCCCGAAAGGAAGACGGGCTTGACCCTGTCCCCTTTGAAAACGGTGTCGGAGAGCCACCCAGCAAGAATGGTCCCCAGAATACCGAAGGCTTCGGAAAAGGCAATGATTTGAGTCGCTCCTTCGAGAGAGAATGATTTAGCCTTCTGAAGGAATAGTACGCCCCAACCGCTGACTGCATATTGGGTAATATAGACAAAGGCGGAAGAAAGGGCTATAACCCATAGCCCCGGATGCTTCAACACCATTTTCTGGAGCTCGCGGACCGGCTTTGTATCCGTCTTTGTAATCTCTTCGCCGGATAGTTCTTGCACAGAGGGAAGTCCTTTACTTTCAGGGGTATCCGAAACGAAAATAAGCACGACAAGGGCTCCGATGAGTCCGGCGACGGAGGCGAAAATGAAACCCCACTGCCAGCCGACAGCTCCTACGATAAGTCCGATTATGATAAAAGTAAGGGACTTGCCAAGATAAGGGGTCGAACTGAAAATGCTGTACATCGTTCCCCTTCTCGATAGAGGATACCAGCGTGAAAGGCTGATGACTCCGGGAGGCGCTCCCATTGACTGAGCCCAGCCGTTGGCTCCCCAAAGAAGGGCGAACAGGACGAAAAGAACAGTCGACGTAACGCCTGACACCACCCCGAGAACTCCCAGGACAAGATTCACGAAAGCTGATACGATAAGTCCCCAGGCCATGAAACGGCGAATATTGCAATAATCGGCGACGAAGCCGTTACAGAACTTTCCAACTGCATAGACAAGGAGCATGGCCGAATCCACAAGGCCCAGCTGAGCGGCAGTCATTATCCCGTCGTCAATAACCGGCTGTTTGACGACACTGAGGGTCATACGGCACACATAATAAAGGCTGTAAGCCGCTGTAACGCCCCAGAAAGTCTGCCTTCTGAGCCGCTTGTATTCCGTTTCCACCTCGGAGGCGGGGACCTTCGAGGTGGACGGAGTACTTATGCGGAAATAGGACTTAAGCTGCATCAGAGATTAATCAAGATTCTGCTGCTTACGCTTCCAGTTGAGAATCGGAAGGAGGAACGAAATCGTCGCCGCACCAACCCAGAACCATGAAACAGCGGTAAAGTCGTGGACTTGGGCACCGGCTGCGTTGGTAATGATGTTTCCATCGAGAAGAACACCGGTGACGACGTTCTGGAGACCGGCGGCAGCGTAGGAAGCCATTCCGACGATACCGAGGGCTGCGCCTGTAGCTTTGCGGGGCACAATGTCAATTGCCATAAGGCCGCCGAGGAAGCTGATGAGGACTCCGATTGCAATACCGAAGAGAACCATGGCGAGGATATTGACCCAGCGAGCCGGGCCTCCGAAGAGGAAGAGCGCCAGCGAAATGGTCTCAAGGACACCGGCCACGAAGGCGGGATACTTCCTGTCACCCTTGAAAACGAAATCCGACAGCCAGCCGGAGACTACGGTACCAATGATACCGAAAATCGGGTTGATACCAATAATGGTTGCGGCCTCGGCAAGGCTATAACCCTTGGCCTCCTGAAGGAATATCGTTCCCCACTCATTGATAGCATAGCGGCTCATGTACATGAAAGCACTGGCAAGAGCGAGAATCCAGACTCCCGGGTTCTTGATGACTGCTTTCTGCATCCTAGTCATCTCTCTTCTCTTCTCCTCCGGCGAGGTTGCCTCTTCTACCTTGTCGCTCTCTCCGGATAGGACTTCAATCGGAGGAAGACCCTTGGATTCGGTTGTATCATGGAGAAGGAAAAGAATAATCAGAATACCGAGGACACCGGCAAGGGCGGCTCCGAAGAAGCCCCATTTCCATCCGAAGGTGGCGACAAGCATACCCACGAAAACGAATGAGAGGCCCTCTCCGATATTGTGCGAAGAGCTGAAGAAGCCGTAGAAGGTGCCTCGAATCTTCAGAGGGAACCATCTGGAAAGACCTATGATTGCCGGCGGAGCGCCCATGGACTGCGCCCACCCGTTGATGGCCCAGCAGACTGCGAACAGGATGAATAGCATCGAGTTGGCGATGCTCCCGTTCAGAGCGCTCACTCCGAGAACACCCATTGTAAAGTTCATTGCCACAGAAATGACGAGTCCGGTCGCCATGAAACGCTTGATATTGGCTCCGTCGCAGAGGAATCCGTTGATGAATTTACCCACGGCATAGGCCCAGTAGAGGCACGCTCCAATAATACCAAGCTGCGTCGCATTCAAAAGTCCGGCGTCGATGAGAGGCTGTTTCATTACTCCCATCGAGAGGCGGCAGACATAATAGAGCGCATATCCGAACGTACCGGCGAGGAACGTTTGGATTCTCAGGCGCTTGTATGTCGAATCTACCTTTTCCGGAGCAACCTTTTCTGCGGAAGGGTCGCTAACCCTATAGAAATCCAGAAATTTACCCATAATATATCAGTTGTTATTTTTAGTGTCCTGAAGAATGACTAATCTCTTATCACAAAGGTAGAATATTTTTCGGAAATTTTGTATCTTTCGGAGTCCAAACCATAAAACACATGAAACGCATAATCATGATTCTCGCAGCGACAATCGCTGCTGCCGGAATTCTTTCGGCTCAGACTCCTAAAAATGCAAAGTTTACTTACACTGAGGCATCGGACCTTACTTTGACAGGAAAGCTCTTCCCCGACACTCCTAACCCGTATCACAGGGTGGATACAGTCGTGTACAAGGGTTTCACGAAGGGTGAGAATCTCCAGGTCCGCGAGTCTTCTGGCCTCGCCGTTGTCTTCAAGACCAACTCGACGGCTATAAATGTCAAGACAGAATACGGTGAGATCCAGTATCCGATGAATACCAATGGTATTGGAGCAAAAGGATATGACCTCTATATCAAAAAAGGCGGAAAATGGCTCTTCGCTGCCGCCGGAGCCCGTGGAAACGGGTCCGAGAATCAGGTTCTCAGCCTAATCTCCGATATGGATAACAGCATGAAGGAATGCCTTATGTACCTCCCTCTTTACTCCGAGGTGAAATCCGTGAAAATCGGTGTTGTAGAGGGCTCTACTATTGAGGCCATTCCTAATCCTTTCCAGTACAGGGTCGGAATTTTCGGATCTTCCTATACCCATGGATCCAGCACCTCAAGGGGCGGAATGACCTATCCTGCACAGTTCACCCGTAACACCGGCATCCAGCTCCTCAGCCTCGGCTGCAGCGGCAACTCAAAGCTCCAGAGCTATTTCGCAAAGGCCCTCGCCGCTGCCGATGTGGACGCCTATATCTTCGATTCCTTCTCGAATCCTGATGCAAAAATGATCAATGAGCGCCTTTTCCCCTTCATTGAGACTATTCAGGCAGCTCATCCCGATATCCCTCTCATATTCCAGCAGACAATACGCAGGGAAAGTCGCAACTTCAACCTCTCCGCCGAGAAGAAAGAAGCCGCAAAGATGGCGATGGCAGACAGCCTTATGAAGATTGCATGCAAGAAATACAAGAACGTCTATTTCATCACCCCGAACGCTACCACCCCAGACCATCTCGCTTCTGTAGACGGAGTCCACCCTACCAACTACGGTTACACTCTCTGGGCAAAGTCAATTGAGAAGCCGGTTCTCGATATTCTCGCAAAGTACGGAATGGTTCCGGACGGAGGCAAAGAATTTATATACAAAGAGGCCTCCGACCTTACCCTTGTCGGAAAACTCTTCCCCGATACACCCAATCCCTATCATCGCGTCGACGTCGAGAAGTATAGCGGATGGACTGCCACGCAGAACTTCCAGGTACGCTGCTCTTCAGGCATCATTGTCGCCTTCAAGACAAATGCAAAGAATATCTCCATCCTTACCCAGTATGGACAGCTATATTCAGGCGTAACCACCAATATGCTGGCTCACAGGGGATATGACCTCTACATCAGAGCTACTGAAAAGAACGGCAAATTCACCCCGTCCCATAACGGGAAATGGATATATGCAGGCTCCAAGTGCCCCGATTACGGCAAGGAAGACAAGCCCATCAATCTGATCAGCAACCTCGTAGAAGGAGAGAAAGAATGCCTCCTCTATCTGCCTCTATACAGCGAAGAGAAATCGATTAAGATTGGTGTAGAGAAGGGAGCCACCCTCGAACCTCTTGAGAACCCGTTCCGCCACCGCATCGGAATCTATGGATCCAGCTATACCCACGGCGTCAGCTGCGGACGCGCCGGAATGACCTATCCCGCACAGTTCTCACGTTCAACCGGGATCCAGCTCCTCAGCCTTGGAATGAGCGGCCAGTGCAAGATGCAGCCTTGGGCTCTGAACGCCCTTAAGGATGCTGATGTGGACGGATTCATATTCGACACATTCTCAAATCCTTCCATCGCAGAGATTCACGAGAGGCTCTTCCCGTTCATCGAGACAATGAAGGCCGCCAACCCTGGCAAGCCGCTCATCTTCCAGAGAACCATCTATCGCGAGAGCCGCAATTTCAATATGGGCTCAGAGGAAGCCGAGCAGAGCAGAATCGATGTCGTAGACAGCCTGATGGCAATTGCAGTGAAGAAGTATTCCGATGTCTACTACATCAAGACAAACGCAACGGAGCCCAATCATGAGACCTCAATCGACGGCACCCACCCTTCCGACTATGGTTACGGAGTATGGGAGAAGTCAATCGAGAAACAGGTTCTGAATATTCTGAAGAAATACGGAATCAAATAGTTATCGCTTTCCGGGAGGTGACTGTGAGCCAGGCCGTCCTCACTGCAAGATGGAGCACGTAAGATCCAAGTAGGACATGGACATTTTCCATCGGCAGCAAACGGCCTCCCAGAGCCACTAAACCGAAGAAAACCAGCGAAGAAACCACAGTTGCGACAGCCATCTCACGGGTGGCTGTCGCTCCTGTATATATACCGTCCCAAGTATAGGCCGGGCAGCCGAAAAGAGGGAGAATGGCAAGCCATGGAAGGAAAGGAACCGCCGCCGAGAGAACTTCGGAATCAGTGGTCATCATCCGGAACATCCACTCGCCGGAAAATGCATAGATGAACACAAAAATAACGGCAATGCCCATGCTCCAGATGAAGACTCCTCTAACGGTCGAAGAGAGGGCTCCGGAATCCTTAAGGCCGATATATTTACCCGTCATAGCCTCTCCAGCATAAGCAAATCCGTCGGTAAAATATGAGAATATCATCATCAACTGAAGCATTATTGAGCAGACAGAAAGAGCGATATCTCCGTAGCGAGAGGCTATTGCCGTGAATCCGACATGGATTGCAATCATAGCGAAAGAACGGACAAGGAGATCTCCGTTCATCATGAAATAACTCTTCATCTCGGAGCGGTCCCGGAAAAGACCCCGGATTTCATTCAAATGGAAATTATCAAATACGCTCCGACGGTATTTAAGAGCCAAAAGTAACACTCCAGTAAAGAATCCTATCCACTGGGCCAGAAGCGTTCCAAGAGCTATTCCGTTATATCCCAGTTTTAAAGGGCCGAATGCGAGAAAAATACTAAGGATAATATTGAGTCCGTTCACCACTATATCGGTAATCATCGGAGATACGGTGTCTTGCATCCCGATAAACCAACCCTTGATTGCAAAGAGGGAAAGGGTCGCCGGAGCTGCCCAAATACGGATGTAAAAATACTTCGAGGCAAGCGTCCTGACTTCAGGAGAACTGTCAAAGAAAACAAGCCCGACCCGAAGAAGAACCCATTGGAGGACAATTATGGAAATAACTGATATCCATGCAATTGCGAGAGCACGAAGAAGGATGGGACGGCATGGGGACATATTATCTCCGCCGCCTCTTCGGCACTCCCCATACATCTGGGCCGTCAGTCCCCCGGTCCCCGTCCTCAAAAAGCCAAAGCTCCAATAAAGGAGATTGAAAAGCATGGTCCCGACCGAAATACCTCCTATCAGAGCAGCGGCAGAATAGCCCTCCTGTACGGACAAGTCACCGAGGTGGCCGCTGATTGCAATATCGACAAGACCGACTAGCGGGACAGTGATGTTAGCAAGGATGCTCGGGATTGCGAGAGAAAGTATCTCACGGTCTAGACGCTGCCCTTTCATCGGAATTTCTTGTCTTCCTCGAGCATCCCGAGATATGAATTATAGCGCTCCGGACTGATTCTGCCGTCCTCGAGAGCCGCCTTTACGGCGCACCTCGGCTCGTGGGTATGGGTACATGGAATGAACCTGCATTCATCTGCAACAGCGAGCATCTCGGGGAAATACTTGCTGATTTCCTCCTTTTCAAGATCGATAAGTCCAAACCCCCGGATTCCCGGGCTGTCAATGACATAACCACCGGAGGAAAGCCGGTACATTTCATACAGCGAGGTAGTGTGCTTGCCCTGAAGATGTGCAATCGATATATCCCCGATTTTCGGGTCCAGAGAAGGATCCAAGGCCTTTATCAAGGATGACTTTCCGACTCCTGACTCTCCGGAGAAAAGGTTGACTTTCCCGATGCAGGCTTCCCGGATCCGGTCTATGCCCTCCCCCGTCAAGACGGAGATCTCTATGATATTGTAGCCTGCCTTCGAATAGATGGACTTAAAGTTTTCTATCGCCTCTGAGGCCTCTTCCCTATAGAGATCAACCTTACTGAGAACGATAGTGACTGGTATTCCGTACACCTCGCATGTTACCAGAATCCTATCGAGGAAAGGAAGTTTTATCTCGGGGAAATAGAGCGAGACTATTATGTAGGCCATATCGATATTGGCAGCAATGATATGGGCCTGACGGGAAAGATTGGTAGAACGGCGGATCAGATAGTTCTTTCGCGGAAGCACTTCCTTAATGACCGCCCCGGAGCCATCATCCTCCCAAAGCACACGGTCGCCAACCGCAACAGGGTTGGTGACCGTGGAACCTTTGAGACGGATCTTTCCTCGAAGAACCGCCGGAAACAACTGCCACTGAGGGAGTTCTGTCAATAGATAATGACTCCCTGCATTCTTGGCAACAGTTGCTTCACCGTTTTTCATCTGGGATATCCGGACCTATTTTTTGGTCATGGATATACCTGAGAACACGAGACGTCCGTTGGAATTGCCTTCATGCTCTGCAGAACTCCAAGCCTCGAAAGCCAGATACTGCTTAGTTGTGTAAGCGCTATGATCAGCCGTTGCTACCCAGACGCCACTCTCGTTCTTTGCAAGATCGAAGTTATAATAGCCTGAATTCGCTGAAGCGGCATCAAACGCGATAGCCGTCGTCTTATTGACAATCAAAGGGAAGGTATACGGATACTTCGTTCCGCTCGAAGTCGTATAGGTACCTACAGCAACTCCGAGAGGCATGGAAAGCACCTTTCCGTCAAGAAGAACCGGCATACTGAAATCTGCCGCACCTTCTTTGGTCAGTTTCAGAGTATAACCATTCTCGTCTTCTGAAAGGACAGCCTCAAGTTCATAGGCCTTATTGGTAGTGACCTGCTTGCAATTCCACGTCCACTCACCGAGAAGGCCGGCATCGGCGGCATCGAACTGAGTCAGTACAAAAGAGCCCTTGAGCATACCGACATTCCACTCTACAGTGCCCTGACGGTACTCTTTCGATGTATTCTCCGCCACCTTGACTTCGAGCTTGTTGTCTGTCGTCGAAACGGTAATCCAGTCGACAGAAGAGCTAGCCTGCATAAGGGCATTGGCATTGTATGCATAAGAAAGAGTCTGAGCGGGATTCTTGATTATTGCATCATCTGCCTCGAACTCGTTCATTATGATTCCGTACTGATGGACAGCGACATTCAGGGTCTCGTCTGCTCCCTTGATAATGATATTGGAATAGCGGGACTCAACTCCTGAGTACTTTCCGACTGTGACATTGATCTTTTTGCCATCAACAGTGGCCGTGCACCATTTCTCGCCTGCAGAGTTGGTTGTCTGTACTTCGGCTGTAATGGCCGACTCGCACTCGACGGTAATGGAACCTGTACCGCCATCCGGCTGGAAGACTACGTCATGGCTGACGACTTTCAGCTTCGGGGTGTTGTCTACAACGAGAGAGTTTTCCTCACCGCAGGATGCCGCAAAGAGTGCGGCCGAGACACATAAAAGAAAACCAATATATTTTTTCATGATATCCGAGATTATTTCTTTTTCATGGTCTTAAGGTTCGCAAGACGACTATTACCGCCTTTGAACTTGAAAGCAGTCGCCTCTCCGCCATAAGAGCTGTCTGCAGTAGGAGAAGGATTATAGAGATAAAGGATGAATGAATCTGTAGCAAAGGATCTCATCGCCTTGTTATCTTTCCAGTTGAAGAGAGGCTTCTCAGTGCCTGAGGAAATCTGCCACACGGCATCCATTCCGAGATCTGAATTCATCCAAAGGGAACCGCCATCGGCAAGAGCCCATGGAAGGAGACATACGTAGCACTTATCATACTCAACAACCTCATCGGTATCGGGCTTGCAGACAAGCTGGAATTTCAGCTGGATACGGCCCTTGATAAGATCGTAGTCGAAGATAAGGTCGAAATCATCACTGAATCCCTTTGCCCTGTAGGTCTCACCCTCTACTTCAGGAATGAGCGTAATACTCATCGCTCCGTCTCCATATGTGAACATGTAATCACCTGCGAAGAAATCGTAAGGCAGCCAATCCAGAGGAATCTGTCCCTTAAGCTTCAGGGCAGGATTCTGGGGAGAAGTGAATGTAGTATCGGCCTGAGCAAAATTCATCTCATTGTATGAGACGCCAAAGAACTCGAGAGGCTCATAGAACTTGACTCCGTTGTCGGTAAGAATATACGGCTGGGTAAAGGACTCCTTGGCATCGAGCTGTCCATCAGGAGCCACATACATCTCACTGATTGTGAACTGACGGTTCCTAAGGTCTAGCTCTCCGGCGACGTCTTTGCCGTCAAGTTTTCCGGCGAAAGAGCTCACCTTGAAGTCCCTCGAAAGATTATACATCCTTGTTGCGAAATCGAGAGCGGGTTCTTCGAGAGGATACATCATGCACATCTTTCCGGAACGCTTTCCTTTGAGAGTGATACTCTTATCGTCATAAGCAACGATAAGGAACTCATAATCACCACCCTTGCCTTCGTAGTAGTTACTGTTGGCAGTACCGTACTTGTGCATAATTTCGTTGTACGTGTCGAAAGCGAGGACAGGGCCGTCGTCAGTCGTCAGCTTATAGAAACTCTTGAACGAAGTAGCGCCGTACTCTTCGGAATAGACACGAACGGAATCCACATCTTTACCGAATACCATGGCGAGATTGCGCCCGCCGTAGTCTCCGTCTGCATTGCCTATAAAATACTCCATCCGCCATCCGTTTTCAGGTTTGGTCAGTAGAGTCTTGACATCGCCAAGGAACTTCTGCATCCTCTCGGTAGGTTTGGTATCGAAATAATCATGCTGGTCCTTGAGGCAAGACTGGGTCATGGAAAGGCCCGCCAAAAGGAGAGCGGCAGCTATTATTGTCTTTATAGTTTTCATATTCATACCTCCCATAATTACTGGATTTCGACACTGTTGAGAACAACTTTGCCCTGCCAAACCTCGTTCTGACGACGAAGTACGGTTGCCCTGAGGACATTGAGGTCGATGTTGAAGGTATCGAGCATATAATTGATGACGATATCCTTCTTGGCCTCGATATACTGTCCTGCATCTCCGGCTTCCTCTATCTGCTTGTCCCACCATTCCTGGCTATGAGTGACATACTCGGAAAGCATCTCCGCAAAATCCTCGTCTTCGGAATGCTGGGCATAGTCAGTGATGAAACCGTTCTTAAGGTGCTCACTTACATAAGGTTCCTCATTCCAGCTATCTGCCACATATCCGGAACCGGTAATCATAGAGAATTCAACAGGGAAATCTTTGGTCTGGTTGAGAATATGGGTAAACTCGTGATGGATTGTCTTGATATAATAGTGGTTGAGAGCCTCGACAGGATCAGTCATTCCACCGTAGCCTCCGGACATAACCTGAGGAAGAAGATTGATTCCTGCAAGGAATATTTTCTTTCCTCCCTCAGCAGTACCGAGGATGATCGTACCATTGTTGCGGTATTCCCACTCTCCGGTAAGGAAGAACATCTTAGGGAAATAGGTCCTTGTGAAAGTAATTCCCGCGACTTCATCATATGCCTCGACGCAGAGGTACTTTACGAGATGGGCCATGACGACTGAACTTTCATAGCTCGCCGGAATAGTGAAGTAGTTCATATCCGACTCGTTCATCTCATACCTATACTTGAAATCGATGTTGTAAGGCTGCATATAATTGACTTCAAGCCACTTGTCGAAATCGTTCATCTCAGTCTGAGAGACCGTGATGACGCTCTCCGGGTTGAGCTTTTCCTCCTCGCAGGAGACCGCCGAGATACTGAGAGCAAATACTCCCGCGGCGATTAACATGTATTTGAACGCTTTTTTCATCTCTATTCTTATTTATCGTTACGAGGATTCGGTTCAAGGCCTGCCGCTCTAACCTTCAGAGGAATCTGGACGGCACGGCGGGGATCATCCTTAAGAAGGATGTCGGTAGAATAACGGGGCTTTCCGCTGGCTCCGATAACTCGGCGCTCGATCTCGATACCATAGCGCTTAACATCGAACCATCTGAGGCCCTGTGCGAGATGATCAACCCTCTTGAGGGCAAGAACGCACTGGAGAAGAGTCTCCTTCGGTCCGCCTTCTTCGCCAATTTCGAAATAAGGGTTGAGGTGCTTCTTTACAGTAGAAGAATCCCACCTAGAGTATTTGATACCGTCGAAGTAGGTCTGAATCCTCTCCTGAGTAAGCTCGCGGTAGTCTTCTGTTACATTCTCTTCGAGGGTTCTGGGATCCTTTGCGATATTCTTGATCCATGTGTTCATGTCGGTAATCGCGGACTGGTACTGGCCTTCAAGAATCTTGGCCTCCGCCCTTTCTAGAAGAACTTCATCACCGGTGAATGCGGGATAAACAGTACGATAATAACCGATCTGAGCAACAGGGTCAGCGTATTCGAAAAGATATGGAAGCTTCCAGAATATGGTTTTGTCGAGGTTGGTCGCTGCATATATCTTCATAGGAGAATAATATGTATCGTTTGAACCTCTCCAGAGCGGGGTGATCGCTATTCCTGTCTCATTGTTTGCCAAATACTCGCCGTGAGCATATTTCGAATAGACGTTGTACGGACCAAAAGCTAGACCCATCTTGGAATAAGCAGTCATCAGTAAAAGATTTGCATTGAGACTTGAACTGATAAAGTGCTCGACGATAGCATCATACTGTTGGGTCATTTCGGCCTGTGCCGCCCAGTCGCGAAGCATCGTTGCCGGCTGGCTTCCAAGGACCTTGTCTGCATACTCTATACTCTTTGCGAATTTTTCGTAGTAGAGATAGAACCTTGCTGCAAAAGCATAGGCAGCCTTGGCGTTGAAATGATATTTAGGGACAGTATAATATGTGTCGCTTATATAAGGAAGAGCGGCCTTTATGTCCTTCTCTATCATCTCATATGTCTGAGCAACAGTACCTCTGTCATATTTAGGGTCGAGAGTCGTTTCAGGCTCGGTAATATATGGTATTCCGAGGTCTGAAGTCGAGGTCTTCGAGTTATACTGCATGCAGAAAACATTGACAAGGATGAAATGGTTGTAGGCCCTGCAAAGAAGTGCCTCCGCCATCTCTGGATACATGCCGGTAGCCTCAACTCCGCCAAGCTCTTCAATAGCCAGAAGTGCCTGGTTGGCTGAAGATATAGCGATATAGGAGTTTTCCCAGAGTCTTTCTGAATCTTCATTGTCGGACTCAGTGATATCCTTCCATGCATAGACCTGATCTATGAAACGGTCCGTATATGGATTGTTGCTTCCGTAGTCGTCTACGTTATCAGACATAAACTCGGTAAGGAGCATATAATCGGTCGAAGGATAGGCAGAGGTAAGGAGAGCCTGAATCTTTGACTGGGAATTTATCTCTGCGCGATTGTCAGGCATTGTATCGAGGAACTTGTCACAGGCAGAAGCCACGACAATTATCGATATAACGGATAATATTCTAAATGTTCTTTTCATGTTGCTGCCTCCTTTCATTAGATACCAATTTTAAGAGTCAGAGTAAACTGCTTCGGCACCGGAACGGCGACACCGCCGGTATTGAAAAATTCCGGATCCTGGCCATTGAGTTTCTTGTCTGCATAGAGCAGGAAGAGGTTGGTGGCCTGAAGCTTGAGAGAAAGGGTGTTAACCTTGAGAGGCTTAAGCACCGACTTCGGGAAGTCATATCCAACTGAAATTTCCTTCATACGGATGAAATCACCTCTTGCAATACGCGCTGTAGAATAGTTATACGCATTGTATGCATAACCGAGGCCGGTATCGTTCCTGTTCTGGATACGGCTGGCAATGACCGGAATGTCGGTAAACTTCTCATCACCCGGAGTCACCCAACGGTTGTTGAACTCCTTAGGCATAGAGTCGAGATCATTATATGCTGAACTGAAAACAGGATCGAGACGGATCACGTTGCCGAATGAATAAGTAATGAACAGATTCAAGCGGAATCCCTTGTATGTGAAGACATTACCAAGAGAGCCCACATCCGTCGGATCGGCACTTCCGGAATACTCGAGGAATTTAAGTTTCTCGGGGTCGGATTCCTGGAAATAAATACCTGTTACAGACTCGTTTCCATCCTGATCCTTAAATACCGGAAGACCTTCGTTATTGAGGCCTACGAATGGAATGGAGAAGATACTTCTTACAGGATAACCCTTCTGAGCAAAACCAGAACCTGCTACAAGGTCGATGACTCTCATGCTGGTCTCGAGCTCAGTCACAATATTGTGAGAGTGGGAGAATATCACATTTGTCGTCCAATTGAAATCGCGAGTCTTGATATTGGTCGTGGTAAGACTCAATTCAAAACCGTCTGATTTCATGGATGCAACATTTCCGAACTTCTGGACCTCACCGCCGACTCCCTGGGTGCTGATGACACCGATAAGGTCGTAGTTATTACGCTTGTACCAGTCGAATGTAAGGTTGACCCTGTTGCGGAAGAATCCGGCCTCGAGACCGAGGTTGAGCTCGTGCTTTTTCTCATATGTGAGCTCTGAGTTTGCAAGCTGGGAAATCTCAAGGGCGCTCTCGCGGACATCGGTAAACGGTCTCCAAGGAGTGAGACTCCTGATGACTACCTGGGAGTTGGTGACACTTGAAGGACCACGGTCAGCAGTCAGCGAGTATGATGCCTTGAGGCTCAAATGAGAAAGATAATTCTCGAGAGGTCTCATCCAAGGTTCATCGCTGATATTCCATGCGCCGGAGACGTTCCATGTAGGAAGCCATCTTGCGGAACGGGACTTTCCAAGTTTGTTGGTTCCCTCATAACGGATCGTACCATTGAATACATACTTTCCTGCATATGAATATGTTCCATTTGCAAAGAAAGCTGCGCTGCGGTCATACGAATTGGCAATCGTATAATAGTCGGAGTTCTCTTCCGAACCTCTCTTGAAGACCTGGTATGCATAATTCGCGATCTGGCCCATTCCGTACTGGAGGCCCCAACCACGGAACCATGTAGCATGACGGTCGATACTATTGATTTCGGTACCTCCGAAGAGATTCACGATATGGACATCATTAAAGGTGTTCGAGTAGTTTGCCGTTGCGCGGAAATCATATCCTAGCATAGAGTTATCTGTCCTCTCAAAAATACCTCCGTTGGGAAGAACAGATATCGGGAGGTCATACGGCTTGTCCGGATCGCTATAGAGGAACGGATTGGTACTCCTAATTGTTGATGTCCCCATTGCCTTATATGCAAGAGCCTGATTGGACTGATCCATGATATTGTGCTCCTGCGAAGTGGATGTGTATTTAGCCGCAGCCAAAGCAACAAGCTCGAGAGTTTTGAGAGGCTTGTACTTAAGTTCCCCTTGGACACGGAAGTCCGTGACATTCAGGTCAATGTAGTTATTCTCAAGCTCATGCTTGATGTTGAAATCAGCATAGTTCCTGGTATAGAACTCGTTCGGATCCAGAGCCCTTGAAGTATTGAGGGCATAGGAGTAAGGGTTGATGTCGAAATCTCTCTTCACCTCACCATAGACCGGGTCAATCTCGCTGGAGAGAGTTCCGGGAGCACGCTGCTTACGATAAGAAGCGTTGCTGATCATAGTAAAGGTAAGATTGTCGTAAATCTTGAACGAGGAGTTGAGATTAGCGGTATAACGCCTTACAGAACTTTGAAGGGTCCAACCCGGATCTTCCATTACGGAGACTGAAGCATAGTATGTGCCCCTGTCGGTACCACCAGATGCGCTCACAGAATGGTTGTGCTGGATCGCATTGGAGAACAGGAGGTCAAACCAGTCGGTATTCCTATACTCTGCAGCCCTCAGGTAAGCAGCCTTTGCTGCAGCAGTATTGGCGAGTCCGAACTGTCCGGAAGTCTCGTCATACTTGCTGATGAGCTGGTACATCTTTCCGTAGATACCGCTATTCATGCTGTTGGCTGTCTCTGCGTAATTGAGGTAACCTTTCTGCTGGAGCTCCTGATAGATTGACATCTGGTCCTGAGAGTTCATAATGTTGAAGGTGGAGTACATCGGCTTTAGACGGGAAGTATATTCGCCGGTGTAGCTGATATGACTCTGACCCGCCTTTCCTTTCTTCGTCGTAACAACGATGACTCCCGCCATCGCGCGCGCACCATAAATAGAAGTAGCCGATCCATCCTTGAGGATATCGAAGGTCTCGATATCATCCGAGTTCAAGCCCGCGATAGCGGAACTGATAAGGGTGGTAGCGTCTCCGGAAGAAAGATCGTCGGCACTCACGTCCACGACATCCTCCATAATGACTCCGTCGACAACCCAGAGGGGTTTTGATGAGCCATAGATTGAAGTTGCACCGCGGACGCGGATCTTCGGAGCGGTTCCGAAAGTACCGGATACGTTCTGGACCGAAACACCAGCTACCTGGCCTTCCAGGGAGCGGCTGATATCGGCGATACCGCCGAGCTTCGCCTTGTCCGCATCGACCTGGGATGCCGAACCTGTCATGAGTCGGCGGTCGATCTGCTGCATACCGGTCGCGACTGCCGCGTCGAGGACCTCAGCATCTTCCTGAAGGGTAAAGTTCACAACTTCGGCGACCGCTTTCCTTTGGTCTTTATAACCTATACAGGAAGCGATGAGATTCTTCGCCTTTTCCGGAACGCCCGGAAGGGTATAATTACCGTCGAGGTCTGTTAGCGTACCAACCTTCTCGGACCCTTCCACGAATACTGCTGCACCTATTACCGGCTCGCCTGTCTCATCAACGACTTTTCCTTTAACGGTCGTCTGGGCAAAGGCCGCCTGCGAAAGAGGAAGCAGTATTGCTAGAAACAATAACAGTTTTTGTCTCATATGGTTTGGAATTGTAATATTGATTTATCCACAAATAACCGTAATATCTTGCAAAGGTCGGTATTTTAATTCAAAATCACAATAGGAGAACGATTCTTCCGTTCTATCACTAACTTTTTTATACTTTTTTAATAATAAAAAATTTAACTAAAAATGAGGAGTATAACTCGCGAAACCTCAGACAAGCACCCCGAAATGATTAACATTTATTAGTCACTACCGCCTAATAATAACAATTTGTAACCACAATCAAAGAAAAACAAGAAATCGTAGAGGAATAAAGTTTTGCATTTTTAGAGAATTATTCTGATATTTGTCGGAAATCGTCTTCTTTTTAGATGGGACGATTAAACGCGAAATCTATTATTTAATTTAAATTACATAATATGAAAAAAGTGTATTTATCACCCGATGTCAGAGACCTTGACATCAGATTCGAAATCAATTTCATGGTTTCGACCACTTACTCTGGATCTACGGGAGAGGACCTCGACGATCCGTTCGACACAGATCCTTGGTCCTAGACCTATGAAGTAACACTTAAAAAAGAAGAAATCATGAAAAAATTACTTTATAGCACTTTAGCGATCGCCGCTGTACTCGCGGCATCTTGCGCACAGGAAGTCTCCAAGAATGACTCTGAAGAACTCGCTCCCGCAACCGGAAAGCACGAAGTTGTCTACAAAGGCCTCGCCTCTAACGTTACAAAGACTGCCTATGCAGATGATAAAACTTTCTCTTGGGAGGCTGGTGAGAACGTTATCGTCGTAACAGGCCCCGCAAGTGAAGAGTCGGAGGACCAGTACTATCACGGAACAATATTCACCGGAGATGTCGCAGGTACGGTTACTAATTTCAAAGGAGAAGTCAGTGACGGGCAGAAAGCTCTCCTCGCTCTATATCCTGCCTACGGACGTCTATTTGTCAACAATGATATTGCCGCATATTTCCCTCCGACTTTCTTTGTTGACCTTGATGACGACGACTATTTCACTGTCAAGAGTTCAAACCCTCTGAGCAACCTCCCTCTTATCGGTGTTCCCGACGAGGCTGACGAGATTCTTCAGTTCCACACAGCCGCAGGTGCAGCCAAGTTCACATTCAAGGGCCTCACTCCGGGAAAGAAACTTATTCGCCTTTTTGCTGAAGAGGAGAAACTTTCAGGGTATTTTACCTTTGATAACGGTCTTTATACAAATAACAGCGCACTCTCTGGTACCTATTCTGTAGAATCCACTTATGAGAAAGACGGTGTGACCAGAGACACTACCTACAACTACAATTGCTCCAACAAATATGTCCAGTACATCGTCGACGCCGATGCAGAGGGTACAGCCACATTCTATGCTCCCCTTCCGGTCGGCAAGATCGGCGCAGGCTCAACTGTCTACATCTACGATTATAACATGGAGACAGACAATGCTACACTTGTCTATTCAAGGGTTCTCTCCAGCGATTTGACTATCAAAGAGAATGCTGTCGCTACTGTCGCTCCTCTTACCGTTGCTGCCAGCGAGTGGGAGTCCATCGGTACCGGTAAGTTCATAGACAACTACTTCTGGACAATGTTCGGTTTTACTGAAGGTGAATATGTTGACGTTGCCATCATGCGCGACAAGAACAACAAGAATCTCTACAGAATGGAGAATCCGTTCGCTGTTGCAAAGGCCAAATTCGGCTTCACCAACAAGGGTGAGGCTACCGCAGACGAGTACTTCGAGTTCACTGCACTTCCTTCAAACGGCAAGGTTCTTTACGACGAGGTCCAAACCGGCCTTTACCTAGAGGCTACCGGCGAGGCTACAATTTACGCTAGTCCCAGCCTCTTCAGCAATGCTGATGCTTCCCGTAACATCGTAGTCAAATTCCAGGAGGACGGCGTTACACCTTCAAGCATCCAATTTGACCCTGTTTATTATTGGGATAATGCGGGTTACTGGTCCTGGTTCACCGCTGGAGAAGACGGCGGCGGCATAATTGGAACCAAGGAAGGCAACAATATTGCCCAGCTACTCTTCCCTGGTCAGACAGGCACTTATGATCTTGATCTTTCCGTCAAATACACCGGTGATTCAGTCGTAGATGAGAAGGGCGCATCTGTTACTGCCACAGTGCTCCTCGGTGCTAATCTTACCGGAGCTCAGCTCGTTATCGCCCAGGATGCCGCCTCCGCAAAGGCTGCTATAGAGGCTGGCGCAGGTGTTACTACTATTACTGAATCCGATTCCGATATCGCTGTGACTCTGCCCGAAGATGCTGTAACGGGTAAATATTATGTATATGCCTACTCCTCTGTAACAGAAGGACTTACTGGAGCTTGCCGTCAACTCCTCGCTTCTGAGACCGGTCTAGAATACTTCAACCCTGATGACCCCGACAAATACTCTCTCGACGACATAATCGGGACTTGGGAAACCAATGCAGCACGTATTTATGTCAGTGCAGGTTCATCTGGTTCATGGCGCAATAATCAAAGTGTCGATATCACACTGGCCGCTAGTAACGATGAAGATGCTGGTAATATCATGATAACTGGTTTCCATGGTGATACATTCGATACGCCTCTCTATGGTTTCTTCGATACACAAAAGGGCCTATTCCAGGCTGCCGGCGGACAGATCGTTATCGACAACTACAATGGTCAGACCGGAGCAAACCAGAGAGGAATGGCTCTCTGTGACTATGAAGACATTGCTGCCAATCTGCTCTTCTATCTCGAGGAAGACGGAACTTTGACATACGGTCACGGAAAAGGATATCTCTACCCTGTTCCAACGAAAGATGGTGAAGTTCAGGATAATCTCTGGTTCGGTTTATTTTATTCCAACCTCGTCTTCAACAAGTCTACTGCATCAGGAGCACCTCTTAAGGCTATGGGTAACTCCTCATCAAAGACCAACTACGTAGAGGTCAGCGAGGTTGAGAATATCCCTGCACACATCACAAGCGAGAGGATTTCCTGCAAGCAGAAGACTCAGGAGCCTATGTTCTATCACCTCGGCCACGAAGGCAGAAAGATTGAGGGGATCAGGACTTTCGGGTTCAGGAAGTAATTCTCTCTGAATATCTAACAAAAAGATGGTGGCCAAAAGGTCACCATCTTTTGTATTAGGGTTTTATATATTCTGACGTGGCTCGAAAAAAACGGGGAGCAATGGCCGTCAAACAATACGCCCTATGTTTTCAGCATCTCAATTTGCTCTTTGGAAAGCCCTGTGCATTTAACAACAAGGTCAATGCTAAACCCTTCCGCCAGCATGTTCCTAGCTGCATTGGCCATTCCTTCAGCTCTCCCTTCTTCTCGGCCTTTCTCCATTCCTTCCATAATACCTTTCTCCATACCTTCCATAATACCTTCCGCTCTTCCTTCCTCAATACCCTTCTCTCGCGCGTAGGAAATATAGTTCTGTATGTCTCGCTCCGTTGTCATGTAATTCTCGTATTTGATTCGTTCTTCGGGCGTAAAGGGAGCAATTTCCGCTGTCTTGAACAAGCGTTTGAAGATCTCCTCCTTCAGTTCCTCGGGGCGGTCGTTGAGGGGCATGCATAAATGGCACAGGTCGGATGGCGCAGGTGCGAAAAAATGCTCGGGACCTGCGCCGCGATAGAAATGCAAATATCTGATTATGCGGTATTTATAATAAAAGTATGGCGCAGGTCGGCTCGAGAAAACCGCACCTGCGCCATGCATCCGGCAGAAATTCTTCTATAGTTTAAGTTGTTTGACTTGCTCTATTGAAAGACCTGTGTATTTCGCAACAAGATCTATACTGATTTCATCCGCCAACATGTTTCTAGCGGCCTCAATGCGTCCTTCTTCTCGTCCCTCTTCTCGTCCTTCTTCTCGTCCTTCTTCTCGTCCTTTCTCCATTCCTTCCATAATACCTTCCGCTCTTCCTTCCTCAAGTCCCTTCTCCCGCGCGTAGGAAATATAATTCTGTATGTCACGCTCCGTTGTCATATCATTTTCGTATTTGATCCGTTCTTCGGGTGTAAAGGTAGCAATTTCCGCCGTCTTGAACAAGCGTTTGAAGATCTCCTCCTTCAACTCCTCTGGGCGGTCCGTCAGGTGCTCCATGTTGTGAAGGGCATAGCAGAAGTTGTCGAGGAGCGTCGCTTCCGGTGTCAGGGCTTTCCGGCAGTTGGTCAGTTCGAGGAAAACGAACTGGAGGTTCCCCGTCATCTCTTCTCCTGTTTCATTTTCCCGCAGAGAGTACCGGTAAAGGACTCTGTCAGACCCTTCATGAAGGGAAAAATCCATGAACCCGACGAAATAGACCGGCGGGAACCCATAGTCCATCGAACTGCTCTTCTCCACCTGCTGCTGAATCCCGAATGTCGAATAGAAAAGCGACCGCTCGTAGAAGAATCTCTGCCGTGCCACCTGCATCTCCACGATGAATCTCGTCCCGTCTGAGTCAACACATTCGACGTCTATCAGCGCATCCTTCTTTCCTGGGAACGGATTGATGTGCTCCTGCTGCACATAGGTCAGGTCCTTGATGTCATGTTCCGGAATCAGCTCCTTAAGGAGCATAATCAGAAGACCCTTGTTCGGCTCCGTCCCGAATGTCCTCTTGAACCAGTCGTCCATGATGATTCGGGCATACCGCCCGATGATTGGTTTGTCGTTCATAGTCTTAAGTCGTCTATTTCTAGTTTAAAGTCGTTTCTTCCTTGTCTGAATCTGTCTCTTGCTATCCTTTCCTGTCTCGTTCACCCCCGTTCTACCTCTTGCTATTCCTTTCTACCCCTTTCTACCTCTATAGAACAATGATTGCCGTTGAACAATGATCACCGTCCCGCTCCGGCCGGCATCGCCTCTCCAAGCCAGACGCTCTTTCCAGCCAGTCGCTCTCCCAGCCAGTCGTTCCTTCCTGCCAGTCGCTCCTTCCAGCTGATACAAAGATAGGTTCTCCGTCACGACAAAAACAACCCCTGACTATGTTGTTTTTAGGTTTTTGACGTAAATTAATGTTATTGCTACGGCAAAAGAAAAAATCTTTCCCCAACCACATTAGGTTTTCTCGCTCCTTGCCGTACCACGAAAGACCCTTCCGGTAGCACGGGAGCGACAAAACAGCCCTGCCGTGCTACGTAACACACTTCCGGTGGCACGGGACCAGCAAAATAGCCCTGCCGTGCTACAAGAGCCACTTCAGGTGGCACGGAACCAGCAAAATAGCCCTCCCGTACTACGAAACACCCACCTGGTGGCACGGGGACATGATGAATGACCTGCTTTGCTACAAAACATCGTTATGGAAGCATAGAGTCAAGAGAACAAATCTCGATATTGTTCCAGGTCAACTTTTAGAGCCTAGACTGGGCACGGACGGAGAAATATAAACCCACGATAATCAGATACTTCCTTAAAAGACTTTGTTCCAGGTCCCCGCCCTAAAACGAGACCTGGAACAGGCTCGTAAAAACTATGTCCGAGAAATCGGCAGGCTGTGCTATGAGAGGCCCTTCCGGTGACACGGGACCTGCAAAATAGCCCTCCTGTACCACGAAAGTTACCTCCTGGTAGCACGGATTGCGCGGGGGGAACAGATTGGGACAAAGAATTCGCTACCCCCTTATCGCCCGGTATCGCGGCCTGAGAAGGACAAGGCAGCAGGCGCAGTAGCCAAGGATGAGAAGGGTGTTGATGCCGATCTGGAGCCAGTTGATGCCGGCGGCGGGGAAAGCGCGTCCGATAAGGAGAGCAGCCCCGTAGAAGATGCCCATGAGCGCGAAAATGAGAAGGATATTGCCCCATTTATATGGAATCGGGTAATATTTCGCACCGAGCGCCGCACTGATTATGAACATTACAAGATAGCTCGCCAGATGGCCGAAAGCCGATGCCCAATAGGAATAGCGGGGCATGAATACGATATTGACAACCGCTGTGACCAAAAGGCCGATGAGGGTGATCCAGATGGCCATATTGGTCTTCTCGGAGAGCTTGTACCACATCGAGACATTGAACAGCATCCCAAGGAGCATGTACGAAAGGAGCATTATCGGGACGACTCCGATGCCTACGCGGAAATCGCGGCCGAGGAAGAGGGAGATAATATCTATGTAGAGAATGACCCCGAGGAAAACAAGGCCGCAGAAGGCGGTAAAGAACTCCATGACAATGGCATATAGCTCTTTCGAGCCCTTGTCCCGAGCCCTCTGGAAGAAAAACGGCTCAGCGGCGTACCGGAACATCTGGATGAAGAGGTTCATTATCACCGCCAGCTTGACAGCCGCCTGATAGACGCCGAGACTTGCTCTCCATGCCTCCGAGCTGACATCGAAGTAGCGGAAGAGAATCCTGTCAAGGAAGTCGTTGGCAATGCCGGGGAGTGCCGCGACCATGAGGGGAAGCGAGTAGAGCATCATCTTTTTCATTACCCCCTTGTCGAAGGAGAAGCGGAATCGCAGAAGGTCAGGTAGGAAGAGAAGCAGGCAGACAACGCAGCTGATGAAAATGGCAAATATGGGATATGAGAAATCCGGCGTCGGGGAGACGAAACCGCTGATAAGATTGGCAGGATGCTTCGCTGCAAATGCGGGATAGAGGAAGAAAAGAAGCAGGTTTGAGCCAGTCTCGGTTAGGATTTTCACGGTCTTTAGGACTGCGAATTTGACGGCCTTGTGTTCCTGCCTGAGCTTTGCAAATAGAATAGCCGTGATACTGTCGCAAAAGAGAATACCCGCGGTGTATCCAATCATGGACCCATATCCCGAATACCCAAGGGCTGAGGCTATCGGGCCGGCAAAGGCAATCATCACCGCGAGGAAAGCGGCATTGACTCCGAAGACCGCCAGGAGTGCATTGGAATAGACAGTCTTCGGATTGACCCCCTCCTTATTGGCGAAACGGAAGGATCCGGTCTCGAGTCCCATCACCAGAATCACCTGAAGTATAGCGATATACGCCATAAACTCGGTGACGACCCCATACTGGGCCTGGGTCAGCATACGGGTATAGATCGGCACGAAAAGGAAATTGAGAATGCGTGCCAGAATCGAACTGAGGCCGTAAATGGCGGTCTCGCCTGCGAGTTGTTTCAGAGGATTTGCCATAATAATGCAAATTTAGTTAAATTTGCGAATGGAAAAGGAAAAGAAAATGAAAAAGGGAATCATATTGTTGTTTGCGGCCGCTTTTATTCTCGGTGGTTGCAATAATTCAGGGAAAAAGGCTGAAGAAGATCCTTCCGAGGCTCCTGCAGACACAGTCCAGACTATCAGCAAGAAGACCGCTTCCGATCCGAAGGAAGAGAAAGAAGTCTCGGCCGAGGAAAAAGCTGCTGTCCAAGAGGAGGAGCCCCTCTTCGATATTCTCACCACCATGGGTACCATCCGTGTGAAGCTTTATAGCAAGACCCCGAAGCATCGTGACAACTTTATCCATCTTGCAATCACAGGGTACTACGACGGCGTTCTCTTCCATCGGGTAGTTCCTGACTTTGTCATACAGGCCGGAGACCCGAATACCAGAGATTCATCGCTAATCGACCAGTGGGGCCAGGGAGGTCCGGACTATATGATTCCGCCGGAGTTCGTCCCTGAATATACCCATAAGAAAGGAGCTCTTGCAGCCGCCAGGAGCGGGGATATCGCCAACCCGATGAAGGAATCCCATGGCTCCCAGTTCTACATCGTTGTCTCTCCCGAAAATTGCCAGCATCTCGATGGAGAATACACGGTTTTCGGAGAGGTAGTGTCAGGTCTCAATACAATTGACAGGATTTCCCGTGTCAGGACTGACAAGTATGACCGTCCCCTAAAACCAATCAAAATTAGGGATATTAAGCCAAGCAAGGTGAGGTCTAAGCGGACCCGATCCATCAAAAAGGAAGAAAACGAATAAATATTTTACTTTTTGTCTCCATTTGATGCGAATAGGCTTTCCATTTGGCACGAATTTCGCGGATAATAAGACGAATAGTTTTTTCATAGGTTAAGTTTTAGGTTAGAATTGCGATCGCCGCTTGCTGGGAAGCACGCGGCGATCATCTTTTGATGTTTTGGATAGACATTCCCCAGCCAGGGTCCTGCCCTTCAAAGGGCTAATACTCAATTGCTTCCGGATTTTTCCCTACTCCCGCCGCCCTAGGGAAAAAGTTATATATCACTGGTCTACAATAAGATACCTGGCAGGTGCATGTCTACAGCATTATTTCGCACCTGCGCCATATTCTTATGTCTCTCGGTGAGCGGCCAGTTGAGTACCCGAAAGGAGTCCTGTGTACTGTAGCGGAATAGCACTATCTGTTCGCGTAACCATCGCCAAATATCCTTTCTTGTACCGCAAAAAGGCAAGTTATAGCACGGCAAGAAGAAATTGCTCTACAGGCAATTTCCCGGGATTATTTTCTAGAGCTTGTTCCAGGTCTCGTTTTAGGGCGGGGACGTGGAACAAAGTCCTTTGGGAAAGTATCTGATTTGCAGAAGTTTATGTTCCTCGGTCCGTGCCAGGTGTAGGCTCTAAAAGTTGACCTGGAACAAAAATGAGAATTGGTGGCATGGCAGTCAGGAATTTACGTCCTTATGCCACAGGAACGGTGTTTATTAGCACGAACGGCCAAGCAGTCCCATCAGCTTCGGCAGTCCCATCAGCTTTGGCAGTCACAGTAGTCCCGGCTGATGCGGCTCTCTCACCACTCTCACGATGGCAAATGTGCTGAAAAAGTAACTCCTGGCAATCAGCCATATAAAAATAGTCCTGTGCCAAAACAGAGGCACAGGACTAAAGATAAAAAGCCACTTGGCTTATTCCTCCGTGAAAGCCACTTGGCTTACTCCTCCATGAAAGGAACTTTCTTCCAGTCGAGGGTGTCGAGCTCTTCGGGAGTACGGGCGGGAATCTCGTGTCCCGGGAGACCGATCTGGCCCCAGAGAGCCTTGCAGTATACAAAGCCGAGAGTCTCGTAGATACCCTTCATGTGGTCGAGAGAGGTGCGGAAGCGGTCGAAATCTTTTGATCCCTTGGGGCTCCATTCAACCTCGCTGATTGCGCTCATTCGAGGAAGGAGCATGTATTCCATATCGGCGATAGTGGGGAGGAACTCGGCCCATAGGTTGGCCTGGACACCATAGATATGGTCCTCGCCATTTTCAGGCATGCCTTCCATAGGCTCATATCCATAGACAACTTCGATAGGGAGGTATTTGCCGATGCGGTAAGGCTCTTTGTCGCGCTCCTTGGTCTGATAGTAGTCGATGTAGCAGTAGGTGTTCGGGCTCATTACGACGTCGAATCCCTTTTCGACGGCCTTGATGCCGCCCTTTGTGCCTCTCCATGACATGACGGTGGCGCCTGGAGCGAGCTCGCCTTCGAGGATCTCATCCCAACCGATGATCTTGCGGCCGTGGTCGTTGATGAACTTCTGGATGCGTGCTGTGACATAGTTCTGGAGATAGTGCTCCTTGCTGAATTCCTTGGTGTCCTTGAGACCGAGTTTCTTGATGCGGGCCTGGCAGCGAGGGCATTCTTTCCAGCGGACCTTCGGGCACTCATCGCCGCCGATATTGATATATTCGGACGGGAAGATGTCCATGACCTCGGTGAGAACATCCTCAAGGAAGGTGAAGGTCTCCTCTTTTCCGACGCAAAGGACATCGGGCATGACGCCCCAGCGCTGCATTACCTCGTAAGGACCGCCGGTGCAGCCGAGCTCAGGATAGGATGCGAGAGCTGCTACCATGTGGCCTGGAAGATCGACCTCAGGGATGATTGTAATGCCTCTTTCGGCTGCATAAGCGACTACATCGCGAAGCTGCTCCTGGGTGTAGAAGCCGCCATAGCGCTTTCCATCGGTCTCATTGCGGCGGAAGATCTGGGTGCCGTTTCTATATGCTCCGATCTCGGTGAGCTTGGGATACTTCTTGATTTCGATTCTCCAGCCCTGGTCCTCGGTGAGATGCCAGTGGAGACGGTTCATTTTGTGGATTGCCATGAGGTCGAGGACCTTCTTGACTTCCTCGACGGGGAAGAAGTGGCGGCAGCAGTCGAGGAGGAGTCCTCTATAGGCAAAACGAGGGCTGTCCATTATGCTGACAAACGGAAGCGACCAGTCGCCCTTCGCCTTTGCTGATCCATAGATTTCGACCGGAAGCATCTGCTTCATGGTCTGGATGGCATAGAAGAAGCCGCTGAATGCAGATGCCTCGACCGTCACACCATCTTTTGTGACATTGAGAGCATAGTCTTCAGGGCCTACATTTCCATTGAACATGAAGGTGATTCCCTTCTGGACGGGAGTGTTCCCGACGACGGCCTTCTTGCCTGAAACGAGTGCTAGCTGGTTCTCGAAGTCATTGATGGCCTTTACGGCCTCTTCGGGTACGTTCTCAGCGATGCAGACAGGAGCTCCTGCAATCTTGAAATACCCGTCGTTGACGGTGATTTCAGCGGGCTGGGGGATAATGCTCACCGGCTCTTTCGGTGCTTTGGTGCATGCGACGGCTGCTACCATCGCTACTGCGGAAATAATAGTTAAAGGTTTCATATAGAATTGGTTATTCGTTCCTTTCCAAGGCCTTGACGGCCGGATGTATCTTCACAAAGATAGCTAAAAATCAATACAATATCAATCCCAGCACCCCGCTCCCGATAATAATATATATCGGGTTGATTTTTCCCCAGAAGGATGCGGCGAACGCTCCTCCGAGAAACAGCCAGCTCTTCCAGTCGGGGAAGTTCTCCTCGACAAGGGCGAAAGACGGAGAGGCCCCGCTCCATGAAGTCTTGACTATCAGGATTATTGCTGCTGCTCCGATGAGTCCTACTACTGCAGGACGAAGCCAGCTCATGACCCCTTCGAAAAGAGCGTTTGACCGGAATTTGGTGTAGAACCGGACAATCAAAAGCATTATTATGAATGAGGGGAGGATAAGGGCAAGGGTCGCAGTGGCGGATCCCAGGATGCCCAGTAGATGACTCCCCGTCACCTTTGCGACCACATCATAGCCGACATAGGTCGCGCAGTTGATTCCGATTGGCCCCGGAGTCATCTGGGAGATAGCGACAATGTCGGTAAATGTGCTCTCGGTCAGCCATCCATGGGCGACGACGACCTCGTTCTGGATGAGCGATAGCATGGCATAGCCTCCTCCGAAGGTAAACAGGCCTATTATAAAGAATGTCCAGGCGAGCTGCAGAAGAAGAATGAGAAGGTCCATTATCGCTGTCTTTGTTCTCTATACCAAGTTATTGATAAAGAGATGATTATTACCACTAGGAGAATGTAAATGGGGGAGATTCCCATGAAAGCAACAAGGGCGAGGGCGAGAACCGAGATTGCCCATGCCCACCAGGTCTTGTTGCTCTTTTTTGCCATTTTGATCATCGGGACGGCAATGAGGGCGATGACGGCAGGGCGGATCCCTTTGAAAATCCTTTCGACGACGGGATTATCCTTGAATGCTGAGAAGACCATCGCTATCATAAGGATAATCAAGAAAGAAGGCATAATCGACCCGAGGGTCGCTGCGATGCTGCCTTTTATGCCCCTTAGGCGGTATCCGGCGAAAATGGAAATATTGACGGCCATAACTCCCGGTGCGGACTGGGAGAGGGCGACAATATCCGGAAGTTCATCCTCCGGAATCCATTTTTTTCGGGACATTTCGTCCTGAATGATCGGGATCATGGCATAGCCGCCCCCGATTGTGAAGGCGCCTATTTTAGCGAATACAAGAAAAATTTGCCAGAGCGGGACTTTTTTATCCATACTCTGGCAAAGATACTACTAATTCGTGATATTATTCTACTCTCCGGCAGGTTCTCTTACCTTAAAAGTGGAATATATGCTCATTAGAGAGTCCATGGCCTCGGGGGTTGCACTCCATGCTACGGCGATGACATTGTAGTGCATCATCTGCATTGAGCTTACCCTCACAATTGCTTCTGTCCCCGTAGTATCGGAAACGGTCATCAGATTGTCCACCGCCTGGGTAGTGGGGAACTCTTCCGGAGAAATCCGGCCTTCCTGACTCTTTATTTCAAGACCGTCCGTAGCGCGGTGGCTCATTTGAATTACGTCAACCTTCAATTCTCCCATGAGCTCGCTTGGCACGATAGTCGCGACGAACTCGGGGTCGTAGCGGTAAACCGCAAACTCGATACGGTTGAAAGGCATCTTCTCAGAATATAGGATGAATGAATCCATCTTTCCTTCCATCTCCCGGGCGGTGATTTCAAAGCTGTCGGAGGGATAGTTAAAACTGAATTCACCGCTTGTGAAAGTTTCGATTTTGGGCTCTGAGCATTGCGGGAGAAGAATGAGCGAGGCGGCTAAAGCGAAAGTGAGCAGTTTGCAGGAGGCCATGGTCTGATTAAGTGAAAACAGTTTACTACTTATAGCCTATTGGCTTAGGATCCGTTGCGCTGTGGATATAGACCCCCTTGCCGCCGGCAAGAGCGTTACCGTCCATCCTGACATAGAGGCTTCCTCCGGAAATGTCGAAGTAACCATTGGAGTCCTGATGCCAATTCTGTCCGGCTGCGGTATGAGAACGAATCGTGTAGTAGACCGGGCCTACAACATAGAGATCATCGACTGTGTATCCGGAAACACCCTTGAGGGCATCACTGTGAGGCAGGGTGTACTCGACTCCCTTCTTCCAGCCGAATTTACGATCGAAACTGTCCTTATAGGAATCTTCTCCCTGTCCGTTTCCCTTGATAAGTTGGTAAGTGTATCCACTCTGAGCATTACCTTTTACAGCGATAACATTGTAGAACAGCCTGAATTTAACACCGTCGGATACGGTATTTGCCTGGTTCCAGATCTTGACTCTTACTATCTTGGGGCATTTGACATAGCTTGTCTCATTGTACGAACCGGTAGGCTTGGACATGAGGAATTTGCGCGAGCTGAGGAATCTTGCCCGGAAGGAGAGGGGAACACCCTGATTGGACGGTCCGATCATGAGAGAACCTTCTTGCGCAAGGGCTTGACGAGCAGTCATGCCTCTCATTACATTTTGAGCAGGTGTCTGACTACCGCCGAGAATAACCAGGCGATTACTCGAACTCTTGCTGTTCTTTGTGATATTCTGTTCCGAAGTCGCATTTATTTTGAATGACCCTGTGCCTGCATTGACAGACTGGCTTCCCGTGAAATTGAAGTCGGAGGAATAATACTCGTCGATGTTATAGATTCTACGTCCGTAGGTGACGGAAGAGATGACGGCAATAGCTTTTCCTTCCAATTTATTCTTAAGTTGCTGTGCGGTTACGTTTCCGAAATACCGATAGAGGTTCTGGTCGTCGTATTCGGAAATGCTTATAGTATAGAACTTCTGGGTGAAGTCCTGGATCTTCACTATCTTGGACTCCTCGTTGGTGGTCGAGGTGTTGACTTTTACGCTGTTTTTAAGATAATTGGCGTCTACTCCGAGTTTGAGACACATCTTAGACGTGCTGGAATATGATTCCTCTGAAGAAGCGGCTCCGACAGGAGGCGCATAATTGCCGGTCAATTCCCTCAGCATCTGATACCGGGTATCGTTGATGGTCCCAAGGTCGTTTTTTATGTTGCGGTAGGTCGTTTTCCCTCCAGTGTCGAAGTTGATGGTAAGATCGACTGTTCCATAAGAAAGACCGACCAAGGTCGGATGGCCGTCTGCAAGGTTCTTGTCGGCATATACGATTGCTCCAGGGAATATATTTTCGTCGTTTGTAAAGATATCCTCTGATGCCGGATCAGTTACATTGACAGTCTTGGTTGTGAGCATAAAAGCTTCACCAGCGTCGTTGACAATGATTTTCGGCATTGCCTTATCCCCATAAGGAGTTTTGGTGAGAACCGAAACATTCTCATTCTTTGCCAGTGATCTAAGAAAACTGTTGACTTCTTGCTCCCTGGAAGAAGAAGAGGTTGAGGTTGTGGATGTACTGGGGCGTCCTCCAGTATTTTGGGTGGTGGTCTCTGTAGTAGTTGACCGGCGGACAGCTGTTCCGCGTTGTCTGATGCTGCGGGTGTTCTGCCCGGATACCGGTACGATCATTGCGACAAGCAATAAAAGCATTACTAATCTTTTCATAATCTTGTATTTATTTGGGTGTGAATAATGGTTATTCAGGCATTTGTGCTCCATATCCTGCGACCTTCCCGAAGAGATCTTTGGCTTTCTCCCACGGATATTTGTTGCAGTACATGCTGGGACGGACAATCTCGCTTCCCTGCTGGTTCAGACCGAACAGGCGGTTGACTTGGTTGGCAGCGGAATTGGCGTTATAACTCTGGGAGGAGATGATTTTGAGGGTCATGAATCCTTCCAGGTAAGACTGGTCGATAGCACTTATAAATGCTTCGTTCTCAGGCATTTCCTTGTTGCCTTCATACTTGGGGCCAATCTGTTCTGCCTCATCGATTCTGGCAGAGGGTACTGAAATCGTAGCTGCGCCGGGAGCAGCAAGCTCGAGGTCTCTGCGGTTCGCGAAGAAATAATTGTCATAGAGATTGCTGATCTTTGCCTTCTCCATGGCCGCGTTGGATTCGTAGAATACCCTCTCAACAGCGCAGTTGCTGTTGCAGCCGAAGATGTTGTTGTGGACATTGATAGTCCTGATCCCGTTCATGAAGCGGAATCCCTGTCCCATGTCCTCGTAAGATTTGGTCCTTGTCCATGTGAAGAGGACGGTGTTGTGGTGGAAATCCAAGGAAACCTGCGGAATATCGGCATCCTTCACATTACCCTTTACCTGGCATGCAGCATAGCGGCAGGCGATGAAGATGTTGTTGCAAATCTCCATATGACCCTTTCCCATAAGCGCCTGGATTCCGTAGTCGCGGCAGTTGACAAAGATGCAGTTGGAGATGCGGACATTCCCTTCGACATCCAGATGGAGGCCATATTCATCCCCATTGGCATATCCCACCTTCTGGACGCTCGGGGAGCCTCCGGGCTCAATGAATCGGCCGGTCAGGACTCCTTCATTCGGGGTTCCTGTCACGGGGTCATTGACATCGGGGGCGCAGTAGAGATTGTTCTCTCCAAGATCGAAAACCAATCCGTCGATAACTACGTTCCCCACGGGGCCCGAGTAGTTGTAGGGCCTTCTAGCGTTGAGGTTGAAAAGAGGAGCGGAGAATTTCTGGTCTACCGGCTGCAGCTTTGTGACATATTTAATAATGTTGCGCTCGCTGAAATCCGGTGAGTACCCGCCGTAGATGCTGATGAACTTGCCCATGTCATGGGTGGCGTCGGCAAATTTTCCGCATTGGATGTAGCCTCGGTCGAGATTGCCGAGATAGTTGCCTTCTGCGACGTAGATAACGTCATTGTCCTCTGCGGCATCGATGGCCTTCTGGAGATCCTTCATAGGAGAAGAGGCTGAAAGTCCGTCTGCGCGCGCTGATCCTGTAGAAGCGCTTACATAATAGGTCTTTCCCTTTGCGGCGGGTATGGATGAGGTGACCTTATCAATAGAAGCTCCGGCTTCCTCTACCGCCTTTTTGGCTTTTTCTGCGAGTCCCTTGAGGTTGAGCTGTGCGTAGGCACTTGTGACGCTTGACAGTAGCAGTGCTGTGACGATAAGAATTTTGCTGGTTCTCATAGGCATATATGGAATTAAACGAAAAACAGTGGTTTACAGGAACCCTCCGACGACAAAACTACACCTCGGGAATGAAAAAGTAAATAGGTAATTATACTCATTTTGGGTTTTTCAAAAGAAATGAGTAAAACAACTCGGTTTGAAGTTTTTTTTGTATCTTGCACAAAGAACCAAATCGGAGGTGCCTATGAGAGAAGTCGGAGTACGCAAGATAGTAGTCTTGTCTCTGTTACTGCTAGCCGGGTGCGGACACTTTGAATCGGAGGAAAAGGCGGATGCTTCCTCCCTTTTGGAACGTAGCCGCGAGCTGATTGTCGAGCAGGATATTGACAATGCGATGGAATTTGCTGTCCAGGCCTTGTCGGAAGCCGACGAGTCCAACGATAAGGCGATGACTGCAGAGGCTCTATGTACCGTCTCCACTATAGATCTTCTGGCTACTAGGGATGCCCAGTCGTGGGAGAAGGCATGTGAAGCCGAGCAGATTGCAAGGTCGAACCGGCTCCCTCGACCTCTTTGCGAGGCTCTGATTCTGAAAGGGAGGGTCTGTTCTTATTCTGAGATTTCCGAAGATACCGGCAGGAACGATGAGGCTATCGGCTACTTGTCCGAGGCCTATCAGGTGTCTAACGACAATAACCTCTTCCGGGAACATGTGCAGGCTTGTTACCACCTCTCCGAAATCTATGTCAACAAGAATCGTTGGAATAAGACACTCGTCCCGTCTTTTTATCAGAAGGCGGAAGAGTATCTTGGCGAGGGAGAAAGGATGGCGGCCGAGAAAGGCTTTACCGATTTGTCCCGAAGGAGCATTCCCTTCCGGATCCGGTTTTTCAGGCAAGGGGGAAAGATAAATGATGCCATAGATTACTGCGCGAGATGCCTCACAATCTCAGATCCCTCCGACTGGCTCACAAAGGCTCAGATCTATGACCAGCTGACTTCCCTCTATGGAGATCAGGGAAAGACGGATATGGCTCTGGATAATCACCGGAGTTATGTCCATGCCATGCAGATGTATATGCGGGGTAAGTCTGATAAATATCTCCAGGATCTTGAGAATCAGTATGCCTACCTTGTCAAGCAGCATCAGATAGAGAGGACGCGGAGAATTCTGCTGGTTGTGTTGGCTCTTCTTCTTATGAGTCTTGTGCTGATTTGGCAGTCTTTCCGGTACAACCGCAAGATAAGCCGCCAGAAAGCGGCTATTGAGGAGGCGGATGCTTCCAAGAAGAACCTGCTGGAAGCTATTTCCTCCGATCTTGTCGATGTCACTTCGCTTTCCGGGGTGAATGAGATGATGGAACTTGCCCGAAACAGCCATTCTATGGACGAGGATGAAATCCGCCAATCGGTCGAAAAGCTGGTAGGGGAGTCAGCCTCTTTGAGCGAGGAGGTCTCGGAGTATTTCTACAAATTGATACTTCACCGTAAGAAGGCTGTTGAGCAGTCCGGTCTGACTGAGCGTGAACTGGAGGTCCTTCGGCTCAGTGCCCAGGGCTTGTCTGCCGCCCAGATTGCAGATGTCTTGCACATATCTACACGTACTGTGACGAACCACAAGCAGAATATTTATGTCAAGATGGGAGTCAACAGTACATCCGAGATGGTCTTCAAAGCGAAAGAAGCAGGACTCCTGTAAAAAAACTTAAAAAAAATTTTGGCAGATAAGAAAAAGTTTCTACCTTTGCATTCCCGTTCCACGAGAACGGTATTTCTTTGACAATATTGAGAGACTTAAAAGTACAAGCAAGTACCAAAAAACAATAAGAGAAGCGTCAATTCTTTATGAATTGCAGAGTCGATGGATCAAGCTAGAGAAATAAGAATATACAATGAAGAGTTTGATCCTGGCTCAGGATGAACGCTAGCGGCAGGCTTAACACATGCAAGTCGAGGGGCAGCGCGGGTAGCAATACTTGGCGGCGACCGGCGAAAGGGTGAGTAACGCGTGA